>ERZ857480.19835-NODE-30461-length-103256-cov-37.9857_pt1 | contig 103256 bp, 102 predicted proteins | sample MGYA00519767_ERZ857480 | MGnify/ENA primary metagenome ERZ857480 (study PRJEB31778, sample SAMEA3449210) | human gut metagenome | biome: human gut; feature: human-associated habitat; material: faeces | place: United Kingdom | collected 2010/2012 ...
ACACGATCACGCAGTATCTTGGGCGCGGCACGCTGGACGAGCAGACTGCCGCCATGATGAAAGCACTTGCAAAAAGCAAGCTGGAAAAGGCGCTGCAAGACAATGACTATGCGCAGGGCGGCTATGCCGCCGAGATGGAGCAGGCGGCTCTGCTGGCAGAAGTGAAAGAAACGATGGAGCGGTAATGGAACGCCATAGCGGTGGGGGTGCAGGCATGGAGGATAACCGTGACAAACTGATACCGGCACAGCTTGCGGGCTGGACATGGGATTTGACAGCCTATGCGGCAAAAGTACCGTTCTATAATGCCGACGATCTGACCATGCGCGAAGTCCGGAACGTCTTTCAGCTTGACCCGGAACCGCCGCAAATGGAGCTGAACGACTACATACGCGAAGCTGTCCGTCACAAAGACCTTGCATACTTTTCCTTCTTCCTGCACCACTTTGAAAAGCGTCTGAACAGCGTGATTTACCGGTTTCTTACCCGCAATAGCATTGACCGCTACGACCCGGCGCGGTTTCTGGACTACAAGCTGGAAGTTCTGCAAATGCTACTGTACTGCCTGCCGAAGTTCGAACCGGCGCAGGAGACGGAGTTTCTGAAATATGCAAAACATTATATCCAAAACGGGCTGCTGTTCTGCCGTATGATGGACGAAGCCGGTTCCTTTGCCAGTCTTGCGGAGTACCAACGTGTGCGTCAGATCGGTGCGATCTATAACAATTCAGGCAAGAGACGCACAGAGGTCGTTTCCGAGTTTGCCGCCCAAAGCGGATACAAGGACGAAAGCGTATCCGCGGACGAGCTGCTGACCATTGCCCAGCGCAACCGCAGTATCGTTTCCCTCTATGATGCTTTGAGAGATCCGGCAGATATTCGACTATAGGCGGCATAACAACCACCGAAGCCATTTGTGCCATGACGATCCTGAATTTTCGTGAAAATTTTGAGTGTGGGAGAGACTGCTGTATTGCAGTCTCTCTTATTTTTTCTCTATGATCGCTGCAAGATCCACACGGATGCCGTATTTGTCCAACAAGGATATAGCCTTGGCTTTATGTCAGAGGGGCGGTTTCTATGGGATGTCCTCCTCTCCCCGACGCTGTCTCCTCCGAGCAAGTACATTCTTCCTCTATTTGTCCATGCGCAAGCATAAGACAAGTTGATTCGTTGCGTCTATCCGAAGATCATCCCCCTCCCCCAGCGTCCACATCTTTGTATGCTTCCATGCCCACAGCGGTGTCGCTGTGGGCTTTTTTGCGCCCTGTGCGTGACCCCGCTGCTGCGGCCCGCCACCCGTTTCTGAGATTTGCAGCCAACCAAATTTCAGAATACGGAGGAACCATGAGCGAGATCATAGCAACGCTGAAGGGCGGCATTGAGATCGGTCCCGTCAAGATTTATGCGCAAAATTGTTTGCAGGCTCCGGCTGAGTGAAGTCAGCCGGCAATAGAGACGTCATCCAGAGCCGCCTCCAAATGCTTCCTGTTCATGCATCTCTTGCAGCCTCACTGGGCTTCGCCATGTGGTGGGCACAGACCAGCATCAGGGAGACAAATTTGTTGTCCCCGGCCTGTGTGGTGCCGATGTAGAAGTTCATCAGGCTGTGAATCAGGGTGGAAAACGATATATCGTCCATATTGTCCAGACATGGTATGAGGTCAATAAGAACAAGGGTATCATGTTCAGAATGCAGGATTGGGTAGAATCTGGGAAAAACGGAGAGCACTGGGAGTAGTTCTATCAAACAGGCTTATCAAAACATTCTTATTTCCGGCAGCGCTGGAGATGTCCATGCATTAGGATGCTGGGCCAAAGGTGATTCCGTGCCGCTGACCTCCGGCACAAGCCGCAGATTTGGGATCGTGCTGCGTTTTTAGTATTCGGATGGTACGGAGGACGAGGAGATCGCCAACGTATCCGGATCGCAACAGTCAGAACGACTGGCAGTATCTGTCCCTGCGGGCAGTTGCGAAAAAAAAAGCGTATACCTCCATGCGGATCGTGTTGCGGTATGACAAGTACCCCTGTAACCGTCAGGTTACAGGGGTACTTCTTTTTTCACAGATGGAACACATTCACCAGAAACAGCAGGGCCAGTCCATAGTAGGTCACCACGGCCACCAGATCGTTGACCGTCGTGATCAGCGGGCCGGAGGCCACCGCCGGATCGATGTGGATCTTATGAAACAGCATGGGAACCATCGTCCCCACAAGGCTGGAGATCACCATGGCCACCACCAGCGACACCCCAACGCAGCCGGAGATCAGAAAAGCCGGCCCCCACGCATAGCCCTTGCACACATGGATGTAGACCCCTAAAACCGCCAGCGCCATGAGTCCCAGGCACCCGCCGTTGAGAAGACCTACCCGCATCTCCTTGCCCAGCAGGGCCAGCTCCTCCTTCAGGGTAAGGTTCTCGTCCATGAGGACACGAATGGTGACGGCCAGCGACTGGGTGCCGACGTTGCCCGCCATATCCAGCACCAGCGACTGGAAGCAGATGACGATGGGCAGCACCGCCACCACGGACTCGAAGATGCCCACCACCGACGAGACGCCCATGCCCAGAAACAGCAGCACGATGAGCCACGGCAGACGCTTTTTCATACTGACGGTGGCAGGCTCCCGGAGGTCCTCCTCCGAGGTCAGGCCGCCCAGCTTGGCGTAGTCATCGCCCATGGCGTCATCCACCAGCTCCACCAGATCCTGAGCGGTGAGGATACCGGCGATCCTTCCGTCCTCCGTCAGCACCGGTAGGGAATCCTCCTCATACTCTGCGATCCGGTCGATGCAGTCCTCCACCTTTTCATGGGCCAACACATAGGGATAGCTGCGGCGGATGATCCCGCTCAGCGGATCGTTTTCACGGGCGATGATCAGATCCTTCAGGTCGATGGCCCCGGCAAAGACGCCGCTGCCGTCCACCACATACAGCGTGGAGATATTGTCGTGCTCACCGGCCTGCCGCACCAGCTCGTTCATGGCGCCGCAGACGGTCAGTGTGTCCGGGATGCAGACGAAATTGCCGCTCATGCGGCTGCCGATCTCCTCCTGATGAAAGGCCAGCAGCCGCCGGACATCCTTCCGGGTGTCGTCGTCCAGATGGGCGGCCAGAGCCTGCTTCTTCTCCGCCGGAAGCTCCCGCAGTATATCCAGCGCATCCGCCGTGTCCATGTCGGTGATCACCGCCGCCGCCAGATCCGCCGGAAGTTCCGCCAGGAAGCGGGAGGCATCGTCCAGATAGGGGAATATCTCTGCCAGCGTCCGGGCGTCCAGCTGCCGGAACAACCGCTCCCGCTCCGCATCCGTCAGCAGGGTGACGGCCTTGGCCACATCCCGCTGGTGATAGTGCTTCAGCAGCTCCGGCAGACGGTCCCCGTTTTGGGCCGTACGGATGACCGCTGCGATTTCCTGTGCGAACTCCTTGTTTACCATTCTGTTCATCATATTCTTGTCCTCCTTTGACGCTACTTTGGGCAAAATGGGCGCAAAAATACACCGCCTCAGAGATAGTTGCCACAGCAAGACGTCTCCGGTGCGGTGCAGAAGGACACAACAAAGTAGAATGTGGTCAGCTCCTGTCCATGGATGACCACACCCTGTGTCTCCGCGGGCCGCATACCCGGCTTCGTCCTGTACTTCCGCAGCTATCCATGAACATTCACCTCCGTTGATGGCTGAAATAGGTCTTTTTTGACCACAGTCCATCATAGCAGAACCCATTGGCACTGTCAACCGTTTCTTTCCCCGGTTTTTTACAGCCCCGGAGGCCCCATGGCCTCCGGGGCTGCACTCCCGGCATTTACTGTCCTTGGGACCGGATCTCCACAGTCCTGCCGCCAAGGCTCTCATAGATGCGGTGGGAAACGGAGAGGACGGTGCGCCCACGGGAGGCCTGACGCAGGGCCTCCCGTACACGGGCCTCCGTCTCGGCATCCAGATTGGCGGTGATCTCATCCAGCAGCACAGCGGGGTCTGCCGCTGCGGCCCAGGCAATGGACAGCAGCTGCCACTCCCCCTGAGAGAATATCCCGTCCGTACACACCGTGTCATACCCCTCCGGCAGCGCCTGGATGGCCTCGTCGATCCCCGCCAGCCGGGCGGCCTCCTTGGCCATCTCTCCGGTGATCTGCGGGTCGCACAGGGTGATCTGCTCCAGCACGGTCCCCGGTATGCGGGAAAAATGCTGCTCCACGCAGCCGATACAGATGCGCCGCTGTCGGTCCGGGATGGCTGAGGCGTCCACTCCGCCGATGGTGACTGTCCCCGCCTCCGGCCGGTACAGCCCCAGCAGCAGCTTAAACACCGTGCTCTTTCCGACTCCCGTCCGGCCCACCAGCGTCACCTGCTCCCCCTGCTTCACCGTCATGGAGAAGTCGGTGAGCACGTGGCTTTCCCCATAGCCGAAGGTCACATGGGAGAACACCACATCGCCACGGGCCTCCTCCCGCTCCGGAGGAATGTCCCGCTCCGGCTGGGCCAGAAAGGCATCGATGCGGCGAACGCCCGCCATGGCCGACTGGATGGTCTGTATCTCCATGCCAAGGCTCTCGATGGGGGCGAAAATGCGGGAGATATAGCTGATGACCGCCACCGACGTACCCACGGGCATCCCGAACAGGGTCAGCAGCTCTGCGTTGCCGGAGGCGGAGAGCATCATGACCACCCCCACCACCACGGCGTCCAGCAGCACCACCGGCGAATAGACGGCGTCATAGAAGTTGGTGCGCTCCATGGCGGCGTAGCTGTCGCCGATGCGCCGGTCATAGCGGCGCTCCATGTAGTCCTCCAGCCCCAGCGCACGGATGGTGCGGATATTGTGCAGCGTCTCCGGCACCTGTCCGGACACGGCGGCCACGGCGTGACGGTGATCCAGCTGCGCCGCCAGCATCCGCTTCTGCACGTGGCGGGTGAACACGGCCAGCAGTGGCAGCGCCAGCAGCAAAACCAGTGCCAGACCGGTGTTCTTCACGGCGATGACTCCCAGAATGGAGAGGATGCGGCAGGCGTCCGCCACCATACTGATGATGCCGGAGGTGAACAACGCCTCCACGGCATCCATATCGCCGGAGAAGCGGCCGGCCACCTCACCGGGGTTCTGGTCCACCAGCGTGGCCACCGGCAGCTGCGTCAGCTTTTGAGACATCTCCCGGCGCAGGGCATGGGTCATTTTCTGCCCGAACAGCACCAGCAGGCTCTCCTGCGCCGAGGACAGGATACCCTCCAGCGCCAGACTGCCGAAGTAGAGCAGCGCCGCCAGAAGGCTCAGGGGGAGTCCCCCCGTCAGCCGGTCGATGATGCGGGCCAGCACCAGCGGCGGCAGAAGCGATGCCGCCACCGAGGCTGCCACACATAAAAGCGTCCCCACGGTCAGCAGCCGGTGCTCCCCCGCCGCCGCCCGGATGGCGGCAAACACGCCTTTTTTCTGTCTGTTTTTCATGACTGCTCCCCTCCCGTCTGACTCTCATACAGCTGGCGATACACCGGAGCGGATGCCATCAGCTCCTCATGGGTCCCCACAGTGACTTTGCCGTTCTCCATGAAGATCACCTGCCGCAGCTGTGGGAAGTGATACAGCCGGTGGGAAAGCAGGAACACCACCTTGTCCTTGGCATAGTCCTGCAAATGGGCAAACACCGCGTCCTCGGTGCTGCGGTCCAGCGCAGAGAAGGGGTCGTCAAGCACCAGCACCGGCCGGGGATGGGCAAGGGTGCGGGCCAGCGCCAGCCGCTGGGCCTGCCCGCCGGACAGGCGGGCGCCGCCGTTGCCGATGACGGTATCGGGTCCGTTTTCCATCGCCGACACCTCCCCCTCCAGCGCCGCAGCGGCCAGATACGGTGCAGCGTTCTGTCCCTTACCGCAGAGGACGTTATTGCAAACGGTATCGGCGCTGAGCTCCGGGCTTGGTGCCAGAGCCGCTACGACTGGATCTTCCCCGTGAGGAGCTGACCTTCTCCCCCGGCGTTATCCCGGCCCTGTATCAGATCGTGGAGGATCTGGTGAAGCCCGACCATGGCAAGGTGCTGACCATGACCCCGGCCTACGGCTTCTTCCTCCACGCCTGCGAGTATAATGGCGTGGAGTTGGTGACGTCTCCCCTGAGAAAGGTGGAGGGATGGTTTGAAATGGACTGGGATGACTTCCGGCGGAAGGTCGCCGACCCCGACGTCCGGGTGCTGATGCTCTGCAACCCCCATAACCCCACCGGCCGCATCTGGACGGAGGAAGAGCTGCGCCGCATGGCGGAGATCATCGGGCAAAACCGGCTCTGGGTGGTGTCCGACGAGATCCACTGTGACCTGAACCGCACCGGCCTGCGCCGCATCCCCATGGGGAAGGTAATGCCGGACTATGAGCGGCTCATCACCTGCATCTCCACCAGTAAGGCCTTCAATCTGGCGGGACTGCTGCACTCCAACATCATCATCCGCAGCGCTCAGGAGCGGGCTCGCTTCCAGGCACAGGACAAGAACATCGGCGCCGTGACCCCCCTGTCCATTGCGGCACATCAGGCGGCCTACACCCATGGTGGGCCGTGGCTGGAGCAGCTGAAGGCCTACATTGACGGGAATCTGGCGCTGGTGGAGCGTTTCCTGAAGGAGCGCATCCCCGGCGCACGGTTCACCATTCCGGGAGCCACCTATTTTGCGTGGGTGGATCTCAGCGGCGTGCTGCCGCAGGTGGACGATCTGCCGGACTTTTTCGCCAACAAGGCAGGCGTATTGCCGGAGGGCTGCGACGGCTGTTCGTGGGCAGTGCCAAGGGGTATATCCGTCTGAATCTGGCCATGCCCCGTGCCACGGTACAGGTCGGGCTGGAGCGCATTGCCGAGGCCATTGACAGAGAAAACGGACAGCGATAAATGCTGCGAAAAGTCCCCGATGCTGTCGAAGTAGGAGATGCTGGGCTCCCGCCCAGTGACGTTCTGTACGGCGGTCATAAACTCCCGTACCATCGGCTCCTTCCGGTCCATTGGCAACGCCTCTCTGCAAGGCAGCGCCAGCCAAGGCTATCCATCTGACGGCTCTGGGGACCGGGGTCGCTCAGAGCATCTACGAATAAAATCAAATGCTCCGGGATTTTCTCATCCGGCTGGGCGTCAGCGAGGCCACCGCTGCCAAGGATGCCCGCAAAATGGAGCACGCTGTCGGCGCGGCAGACAGAGCATCTGGTGTACTTCCTCTGCTTCGTCAAGGCCCTCCGCAAGGAGCCGGAGACGACGGAGTCCTGAGTCGCTTCTTGCAAAGTGTAAGGCTTCGGGTATATTTTCTTCTTCCTTTTATTCCGTTTCTCTGCTATACTGGAGCCATACTAGGAAACACACGGCGGAGGTTCTTCCCTTCTCTGCCGGAAAATCGTAAGGAGGATACCACCATGCGTTATGAAATCAAAGGCACTCCCTTCCCCGTGGTGATCTGTCAGCTGGAAGACGGCGAGCAGATGGTCACGGAGCGTGGCTCCATGGTCTGGATGAGCCCTAATATGGAGATGCAGACCCATGGCGGTGGACTGGGGCGGATGTTCTCTAAAATATTCTCCGGCGAGAGTATGTTCCAGAACATCTATACCGCTCACGGCGCCGGGATGATCGCCTTCGGCTCCAGCTTCCCCGGCCAGATCAAGGAGATCGCCATCACTCCCGGCCACGATATGATCCTCCAGAAGAGCGCCTTTCTGGCCGCCGTGCCGGGAGTAGAGCTGTCCATCCACTTCAACCAGCGGCTGGGTGCGGGCCTCTTCGGCGGCGAGGGCTTCATCATGCAGCGCCTCAGCGGCAGCGGCATGGCCTTTGCCGAGATCGACGGCACGCTGGTGGAGTACGACCTCCAGCCGGGTCAGCAGATCGTGGTGGACACCGGCAACGTGGCGGGCTTCACCGCCGGGGTGCAGATGGAGATCCGTCAGGTTCCCGGCATGAAGAACAAGCTGTTGGGCGGCGAGGGCCTTTTCAACACCGTCCTCACCGGTCCCGGACGTATCTGGCTGCAGACCATGCCCATCTCCGGCGTGGCCGCCGCCCTGCTGCCCTATATCCCCACCGGCAACAATTAAGCTGTCTGTCAGGCCCGCAGAGTCCTTCTTTGCGGGCTTGGCAAATTTTTTTATTTTTCACGCAATAAAACCGCATCTCCACGCATTACAGGGATGACAGGAGATAAAAGCCTATGACTGCATGGCCCGCCACAACCGAATATGCCGGCAGCAGCGCTCATCTGACGGAGCTGCTGGCCGCCATCGCCGCCGGGCAGCAGGATGCGCTGGCGCAGCTCTACCATCTCACCCGAACGGCGGTGTATGGTCTGTCGCTGTCGTACCTGAAAAACACCCACGACGCACAGGATATCACGCAGGATGTATTCGTTCATGTGTGGGATCACGCCCCGCAGTATCGCCCCACCGGCTCTCCCATGGGCTGGCTGCTGACGGTCTGCCGGAATCTGTGCCTGATGCGCCTGCGGCACACGGAGCGCCACGCCGTTCTCAGCGAGGCAGAATGGGACGCCATTCCCCAGCAGGAGACCGGTCTGACCACAGAGGAGCGAACGCTGCTGCAGCACGTTCTGTCCCGTCTGGGGGATGAGGAGCGGCGCATCGTACTGCTCCATGCCGTCACCGGGCTAAAGCACCGGGAGATCGCCGCTCTGCTGGAGCTGCCCCTCCCCACCGTCCTGTCGAAGTATCACCGAGCGATCCGAAAAATGCGTGCTGATCTGGAAGGAGATAACGCCCATGACAAATGAAAAGCTGGAACAGTGCCTTGCACAAGCGCTGGAAAAAACAGCCCCCCATGACGTGGACGGCGTTCTCTCCCGCTGTGAGAAGCGGAAAGGAACGGAAATCCCCATGAAAACAAAACCTCACTCCCTGAAAAAATGGATGGCGATGGCGGCCTGTCTGGCCCTTCTGCTGCTGTGCGGCGGCGGACTGTTTCTGCGGCAGGCCAATGCTGTGGCCTCCGTGGTCTCCATCGACGTCAACCCCAGCATCGAGCTGCGGGTCAACCAAAATGAAAAGGTTCTGGCCTGCGTGCCTATGAACGACGACGCCCATGCCATTCTGGCGGATATGGGCGACGGCGAGGATCTGAAGGGGGCCAAGCTGGATGTGGCAGTAAACGCCATCGTCGGCAGTCTGGTCCGCAACGGCTATCTGGAGAGCATCTCCTCCGCCATCATGATCTCCGTAGAGGATCGGGATCAGAGCCGGGCTCACCGACTGCAGCAGGACCTCTCCGCCGCCGTGGACGGCATCCTGCGGGACAGCGCCTCTCAGGCCTCCGTATTGACCCAGACGGTCACGCAGGACACGTCTCTGGAGAAGCAGGCCAAGGACCACCACATCTCCACCGGCAAGGCGGCGCTGGTGAACCGTATCCTCGCTCTGAACAACAGTCTGTCCTTTGAGGAGCTGTCCAGGCTCTCCATCGGTGAGCTGAAGGATCTGGCCGAGGCCGGCGCTCCTGCCATGCCCATCGGCATGGAGCGAGCACTGGAGATCGCCCTGCTCACCTGCGGGCAGTCCGCCGACCAGCTGACCAAGCAGGAGGTGGACGCTGAGCTGGACGAGGTTCCCGCCCACTACGAGGTGGAGCTGGAGGACCGCAGCGGTACGGAGTACGAGTATCGCATCGATGCCTATACCGGCGCTGTGCTCACCTCCTATGTGGAGCCGGACGATCACGACGATGCGGATGACCACGATGACCATGATGATGACCACGACGATGACGACGATGATGCCCAGCCCACCGGCAGTGCCCAGCCCACCGGGCAGATCGGCCACGCCGCAGCCAAGGCCGCTGCCCTGACCCACGCCGGTGTGTCAGAGAGCCGGGCCTACGACACGGATGTGGAGCTGGATGACGAGGATGGCCGCTGGGTATACGAGGTGGAATTCAAGGCGGATGACATGGAGTACGAATATGTCATCGATGCCTATACCGGCGCTGTACTGGAATACGATATGGAGCAGGACGATTGACCCCCTATAGCAAAAGAGGCAGGCACAAAAGTGCCTGCCTCTTTGTCGTTATTCCGATTCCGGCGGCGCTCCGGGGTCTCCCTCCGGCAGCGATGCCTCCTCGTCCTCCGACAGGGTGGGGATAAATGCCTGCGCCAGCTTTCCCTTGCCCCGGTGCTTGATGTAGAAGTAGCCGATGACACTGAAGGTCACGGCACCGATGAAGTTGACGAACAGATCCTCCATGGTATCGTACAGCCCGATATCCAGATACCCGTCAAAGCCCAGATCCGTGCCGTTGACGGCCACCGAGTGGATGCCGTCGATGGTGATGGGGGTGTTGCTGTTGGTGGGGTCCAGCATCACGGAGGTAATGCTCTGCACCACGGTGTCCTTCTGCATATCCAGATGGAACACCCGGTCCATGCCGAACTCGAAAAACTCCCACAGCACCCCCACGGTCATGGAGAAGCAGAAGGCCGCCAGCGCCACATATACCGGCGACAGCTGGAACTTGATGCGGCTGTTGCGGTTCAGGATGTCGATAAGGGCAAAGCCCGTGGCGGCGCAGAGGAAGCCCGTGGTGGTGTGGAGCATGGAGTCCCAGTTGGGGTAGGTGATGAAGTAACACTCCAGTTCCCCCAGTATCTCCGCTGCGAAAATGAACAGCAGGATAATGATCTCCAGCACCGACGGCAGTTGGATACCGAAGTTCTGCTGAATGAAAAACGGCAGGATGAACAGCGCCAGCACCAGCAGGCAGATGAAGGCGCTTTCATATTCGCCCCGGATGATTGACATGACCAGCTCCGCCAGCACGATCAACCGCAGGGCCACATATACGGCGAACACCGCCGGCTGCTTGTGAATGGCCTCCTTCAGCCGCTGGACCGTATCTCTGGGTTTGGGCGTTTTTTTCATAAAGGCTCCTTCCCGGCACAGCACTGCGCCGCTGTGGTTTTTTCTGCATGGTATCATATCCCCGGTCAAAACGCAACGAAAAATGTGACAAAAATCGTGGCGGCCCGTCTTGACAAGCGGCCCGCTGTGTGGTAATCTAATAAAAATTTGCCATGCAGAGGTGATCACCGTGACCGTCGTTTTTCAGGATGCCCAGATATTCCGCCGAGGTGTTCTCACCCGTGGGGATGCTGTTTTCTCTTTTGAGATCCGACAGGGCGCCAGTGTTTCTCCCGTTCATATTCCCGCCTCTTCTTTTGTGATATGTCCCGGTTTCGTTGATGTACACGTGCATCTTCGTGAACCGGGCTTTTCTTATAAGGAGACCATGTCCAGCGGCACCCAAGCCGCCGCCCACGGCGGATATACCACGGTGTGTGCCATGCCAAATCTGGCCCCGGTGCCGGACAGCCTGCCCCATCTGGAGCAGCAGCTGGCCCTGATCCGCCGGGATGCCGCCATCCGGGTGCTACCCTATGGCTCCATCACCCGTGGCCAGCTGGGGGAGGAGCTGTCGGACATGGCGGCCATGGCCCCCTATGTGGCGGCCTTCTCCGACGACGGGCGAGGTGTGCAGAGCGAGGCGCAGATGCGCCTTGCCATGGAAACCGCCAAGGGGCTTCATAAGCTCATCGTGGACCACTGCGAGGACAACTCCCTCCTCCACGGGGGCTACATCCACGACGGGGCTTACGCCCGCACCCACGGCCACCGAGGCATCTGCTCCGAAAGCGAGTGGGGGCAGATCCGGCGGGATTTGGAGCTGGTGCGCCAGACCGGCTGCGGCTACCACGTCTGCCACATCTCCACCAAGGAGAGCGTGGCCCTGATCCGCCGGGCCAAGGCCGAGGGGCTGGACGTCACCTGCGAGACGGCCCCCCACTATCTGCTGATGGACGAAACCATGCTGCAGGAGGACGGCCGCTTCAAGATGAATCCCCCTCTCCGCAGTCCCGCCGACCGGGAGGCCCTGCTGGAGGGGCTGACCGACGGCACCATCGACATGATCGCCACCGATCACGCCCCCCACAGCGCCGAGGAGAAGTCCCGCGGGCTGGAGAAGAGCGCCATGGGCATCGTAGGGCTGGAGACCGCCTTCCCCCTGCTGTATACCTATCTGGTAAAGCCGGGCCTGCTCTCCTTCCCCCGTCTGATGGAGCTGCTCCACGATGCTCCCTGCCGCCGCTTCGGTCTCCCGCAGGGGGAGATGGATGGCCCCCACGCCGATTTCACGGTCTTTGACCTGTCGGCTTCGTATCCCATCGACCCGGCGGACTTCCTCTCTCAGGGGAAGGCCACCCCCTTCACCGGCTGGCCGGTACAGGCCCGCTGCCTGCTGACGGTCTGCAACGGCCGCCCCGTCTGGCAGGACGGTGATCTCTTTTCCAAGGAGGACCGCATATGAAGCAGGTCACATGGAGCATTACCGAAAATATACCGCTGACGCCGGACACCTACCGGCTGCGCCTTGCCGGCGACACGGAGGCCATCACGGTCCCCGGTCAGTTCGTAAACCTGAAGCTCTCCGGCTTCTACCTGCGCCGCCCCATCTCCGTCTGCGACTGGGAGCCCGGTGCCGCCACCCTTATCTATAAGGTGCTGGGCCACGGCACGGCGGCCATGACCCATCTCCCCGCCGGAACGGAGCTGGATGTGCTGACAGGGCTGGGCAACGGCTACGACACGTCTCTCGCCGGGGAGCGCCCCCTGCTGGTGGGCGGCGGCGTCGGCATCCCGCCCCTGTACGGACTGGCCCGCCGCCTGACGGCGGAGCATCGTCAGGTCACGGCGGTGCTGGGCTACAACCGGGCGTCAGATATTTTTCTGGCGGAGGAGCTGCGTGCGCTGGGCGTCACCGTCCGCCTCCTCACCGCCGACGGCAGCGCCGGGACCTGCGGCCTTGTCACCGACGGCATGGAGGGCGTGAATTACACCCACCTCTATACCTGCGGGCCGGAGGCCATGCTCCACGCCGTGTGGCAGCGCTGCCGCACCGATGGGCAGTTCAGCTTTGAAGAGCGCATGGGCTGCGGCTTCGGGGCCTGCATGGGCTGCACCTGCCGCACCAAGTACGGCCACAAGCGCATCTGCAAGGACGGCCCCGTCCTGCGAAGGGAGGAGATCGTATGGTAAATACCGCCGTCACCCTCTGCGGCCTGCCGCTGGAGAATCCCGTCATCCCCGCCAGCGGCACCTTCGGCTATGGGTATGAATTTGCACAGATCTACGACATCAACTGTCTGGGGACCTTCTCCTTCAAGGGGACGACGCTCACCCCCCGGTACGGAAACCCCACCCCCCGCATCGCTGAGTACGCCGGGGGCCTGCTGAACTCTGTGGGGCTGCAAAACCCCGGTGTGGAGGCCGTCATCCGGGAGGAGCTGCCCCGTCTGCGGGAGGTCTTTCACAAGCCGGTAATGGCCAACGTCAGCGGCTTTTCCATAGAGGAATACGCCCAAGTATGCCGGCAGCTGGACGGGGCGGAACAGGTAGGCTGGCTGGAGGTGAATATCTCCTGCCCCAACGTCCACGGCGGCGGAGCCGCCTTCGGCGCAGACCCCCGGACGGCAGCCGCCGTCACACGGGCCGTCCGTGACGTGACGAAAAAGCCGGTCATCATGAAGCTCTCCCCGGCTGCGGCGGATATCGCTGCCGTGGCACGGGCCTGTCAGGAGGCCGGGGCCGACGGTGTCAGCCTTATCAATACTCTGCCGGGGATGCGGATCGATCTGAAGCGCCGCCGTCCCCTGCTGGCCAACGGCACCGGCGGAATGTCCGGCCCCGGCATCTTTCCGCTGGCGGTGCGGATGGTGTATCAGGTCTACGAGGCCGTGGACATTCCCATAGTGGGCATGGGCGGCGTCAGCACCGCCGAGGACGTGCTGGAGCTGATGCTGGCCGGGGCCACCGCCGTGGGCGTGGGAGCCGCCAATCTGGTGGAACCCTGCGCCTGCCGGAAAATCATACAGGACCTGCCTGCCGCCATGGAGCGGTACGGCATTCAGCAGCTTACGGATATCATAGGAGGAGCACATCATGGGTAAAGACGTTATCATTGCACTGGACTTCGACAGCCGGGAGAAAACGCTGGCTTTTCTGGACCGCTTCACAGAGGAGAAGCCCTTTGTCAAGGTGGGCATGGAGCTGTTTTACGCCGAGGGTCCCGCCATCGTCCGGGAGATCCGCCGCCGGGGCCACCGCATCTTTCTGGATCTGAAGCTCCACGACATCCCCAACACGGTGAGAAAGGCCATGGCCGCCCTGTCGGCGCTGGATGTGGACATCATCAACCTCCACGCCGCCGGTACCGCCGCCATGATGACCGCCGCTCTGGAGGGCCTCACCCGCCCCGACGGCACCCGCCCTCTGCTCATCGCCGTCACCCAGTTGACCTCCACCGATCAGGAGCGCATGGAGCGGGAGCTGCTGATCCACGCCCCGCTGGAGGAGGTGGTGCTCAGCTACGCCGCCAACGCCGCTGCGGCGGGGCTGGACGGCGTGGTCTGCTCCCCGCTGGAGGCCGGAGCCATCCACCGGCGCTGCGGGGCCGACTTCCTGACGGTGACCCCCGGTGTCCGGTTCGCCGGAGGGGATGCCGGGGATCAGAAGCGGGTCACCACCCCCGCCAAGGCCCGTGAGCTGGGCTCTGATTACATCGTGGTGGGCCGCCCCATCACGCAGGCAGAGGACCCTGTGGCGGCCTATCGCCGCTGTGTAAAGGAGTTTGTGGGCTGATGCGCTGGAATACGGTACTTTTCGATCTGGACGGCACGGTGACGGACCCCAAGGAGGGCATCACCTGCGCCGTGGCCTACGCCCTGCGGCAGCAGGGCATCATCGCTGACCCCGATACCCTCACCTCCTTCATCGGCCCTCCCCTCCACGAGAGCTTCCCGGAGCTGTTCGGCCTGACGGAGGAGCAGACGGATCGGGCCGTGGAGGACTTCCGGGTGTACTTCTCCCGGCAGGGCTGGGCGGAGAACATCCCCTACAAGGGCATGGCGGAGTTGCTGGAGAGCCTGCAAGGAGCCGGGCTGAAGCTGGTCATCGCCACCTCCAAGCCGGAGGAATTCGCCCTGCGCATCATGGAGCACTTCGGTCTGGCCGCTTACTTCCACCGCATCTGCGGCGCACAGAGGGAGGACCGGGCCAGTGCGCAGAAGGGCAGCGTGGTGGCCGACGCCATGCGCCGCAGCGGCACAGACGGCCCCGCCGTCATGGTGGGCGACCGCCGCTTCGACGTCGCCGGCGCCCACGAAAACGGTCTGCCCGCCATCGGCGTTCTCTACGGCTACGGCGGCCGGGAGGAACTGGAAAACGCCGGAGCCGACTATCTGGCCGCCGATCTTCACGAGCTCAAGCAGCTTCTGCTGCAGGAATAGGAGGAACTTATGGACAACATCCGCACCCACATTGCCCGGCACCTGCTCTCCATCGGAGCGGTGTTTCTGCGGCCCGACGAGCCCTTTGTCTGGGCCAGCGGCATCAAAAGCCCCATCTACTGCGACAACCGCCTGATCCTCACCGCCCCGGAGGCCCGGAATGAGGTGGAGCAGGCCATTGCCGACACCGTCCGCCGGGAGTACCCGGAGGCGCAGGTGCTCATGGGTACCGCCACCGCCGGTATCGCCCATGCCGCCATCGCCGCCCACCTGCTGGGCCTGCCCATGGGCTACGTCCGCTCCGGCAGCAAGGATCACGGCCGCAAGAACCAGATCGAGGGCAAGCTGACCCCCGGCGAGAGGGTGGTGGTCATCGAGGACCTGATCTCCACCGGCGGCAGTGTGCTGGACACCGTGGCCGCCCTGCGGGCCGCCGGAGCGGAGGTGCTGGGCGTCATCAGCATCTTCACCTACGGCATGGCCAAGGGCCGCCAGCGGCTGGCCGAGGCCGGTGTCAAGTGCGTCAGCCTCACCGATCTGGACACCATCGCTCAGGTGGGTGTCCAGCAGGGATACATCACGCAGGGAGACGTGGCCCGGCTGCTGGCCTTCCGGGATGACCCCTCCGACGAAAACTGGATCAGAAAAGGAGAATGAACCGTATGAACCATCTCATTGACATTTTACAGCTGTCCCCGGAGGAGATCATGGAGCTGGTGAGCACCGCCTGCGACATCATCGACCATCCCGCCGCCTATGCCCACAAGTGTGACGACAAAATACTGGCCACCCTGTTCTTCGAGCCCTCCACTCGCACCCGTCTCAGCTTCGAGAGCGCCATGCTGAGTCTGGGCGGGCAGGTGCTGGGCTTCTCCTCCGCCAGCAGCTCCTCCGCCGCCAAGGGCGAGAGCGTGTCCGACACCATCCGCACCGTCAGCTGTTACAGCGATATCATCGCCATGCGCCACCCCAAGGAGGGTGCTCCGCTGGTAGCCTCCCGCCACTCGCTGGTACCCATCATCAACGCCGGAGACGGTGGCCACAACCACCCCACCCAGACCTTGACGGATCTGCTGACCATCCACCGGGAGAAGGGCCGCTTCGACGATCTGACCATCGGTCTGTGCGGCGACCTGAAATTCGGCCGCACCGTCCACTCTCTGGTGGCCGCCATGAGCCGCTATACCGGCATCCGCTTCGTGCTCATCTCCCCGGAGGAGCTGAAGCTGCCCCGCTACGTCAAGGAGCAGTACATCAAGAGCAGGAACATCCCCTACATCCAGTCTACCTCTCTGGACGAGGTGATGCCGGAGCTGGATATCCTCTATATGACCCGTGTCCAGCGGGAGCGGTTTTTCAACGAGGAGGACTATCTGCGCCTAAAGGACAGCTACATCCTCACCCCGGAGAAGCTGAAAAACGCCAAGCCGGACCTGCGGATCCTGCATCCCCTGCCCCGTGTCAATGAGATCTCCGTGGCGGTGGATGAGGACCCCCGTGCCTGCTACTTCAAGCAGGTGCAGTATGGCAAGTACATCCGCATGGCGCTGATTCTGAAGCTGCTGAACATCGCTTGAAAGGGAGGGCATCATCATGATTATTGATTCCATTCAGAACGGCATCGTCATCGACCATATCTCCGCCGGAAAGGCCATGGAGCTGTATCGCATTCTGGGGCTGGACAAGCTGGACTGCACCGTGGCCATCCTGAAAAACGTCACCAGCGGTAAGCTGGGCCGCAAGGACATCATCAAGATCGACCGTGAGATGGAGCTGGACTGGGATCTCATCGGCTACGTGGACCCCAGCATCACCGTCAACAGTATCCGGGACGGCCAGCTGGTGGAAAAGCGCACCCTGAAGCTGCCGGAGCGCATCCGTGGCGTGCTGCGCTGCAAGAATCCCCGGTGCATCACCTCCGTGGAGCAGGAGCTGCCCCAGGAGTTCGTGCTCACCGACCGGGAAAAGCGGGTCTATCGCTGCATCTACTGCGAGACGCAGGCAGAAAAATAAATGGTACGCAAGAAGGCCCACGGTTGCGCCGTGGGCTTTCTTGCGTTCTCCCCCATCTCCCGCTTCCCCCTCCCTATTCTTCCTGCGGCGCAGCGTTTTTCGCCCGATTTATTTTATTACAATTATGTATACATTATTTGAATCGAAAACACCGATAGTACGACCTTATCTCCTGAAATCGCTATTTGCCACTGGTGGAGGCTGATGGTAGAATCTCTGTTGCAAAGTGCTTCGGCAGATCGCTGCCAGTGGGTGAACCATGCGATCAGGACGGCTATTCCGAAGCTTTGAAGATATCGTGCCGGAAAGGCACAACAGGAGGCAGGCAAAATTGCTCACTATGGGAATCGATTCCGGCTCCGCCATGACCAAGGCGGTGCTGTTTGACGGACAGGAGATCGTGGACTTCCGGATGGAGCCCAGCGGCTCCACCCCCGGCCGGGTCATCCATCGGCTCTATGAGGAACTGAGGACCCCCGACACCGCCTTTGTGGTGGCCACCGGCTATGGCCGGGCGCTGCTGCCGGAGGCGGACAAGTCCATCACGGAGATCACCTGCCACGGGGCCGGGGCCGCTTTTCTCTGTCCCGGCTGCGACACGGTCATCGACATCGGCGGGCAGGACAGCAAGGTGATCCTGCTGGATCCCTCCGGCGGGCAGGTAAAGGACTTCCTGATGAACGACAAGTGCGCCGCCGGAACGGGCCGGTTTCTGGAAATGACCATGAGCCGGGTAGGCAGCGACATCGCCTCCATCGATACCTTTGTGGAGGGGGCGGAGCCGGTGACCATCAACAGTATGTGCGCCGTGTTTGCCGAGAGCGAGATCATCGGCCTGCTGGCGCAGGAGACACCTCCCGGCAGCATTGCGTTGGGGTGCATCTACTCCATCTGCCGCCGCACCGCCATCTTCGCCCAGAAGCTGGCCCCGGAAAACCCCAAGGTTTTCTTCTCCGGCGGACTGGCCCAGTCGCAGGTGGTGCGGGAGGTGCTGGCCCGGTATCTGGGCGTAGAGAGCGTCACCGCCCATCCCCTGTGCCAGTATAACGGTGCCATCGGCGCTGCGGTGCTGGGCTGGAAGCGGGTCAATCGATGAATGGACAGACCGGCTCAGACCGGTCAGGGTATATGTGAAAAGAAAGGATCAAGCATATGGTTGAACTGAAAAAGGATCTGCCGGAAATTTTTGAAGAGTTTGCCGATCAGCGGAGAAACTCCTTCCTGGCCATCAAGAAGCTGAAGGAGCAGGGCGTGCCTGTGGTGGGTGCCTTCTGCACCTACCTCCCCAAGGAGCTGCCCCGTGCCATGGGCGCCGCGGTGGTGGGCCTGTGCTCCGTATCGGATGAGACCATCCCCGATGCCGAGAAGGATCTGCCCCGGAACCTGTGTCCCCTCATCAAGTCCAGCTACGGTTTCGCCAAGACGGACAAGTGTCCCTTCTTCTACTTCTCCGATCTGGTGGTAGGCGAGACCACCTGCGACGGCAAGAAGAAGATGTATGAGATGCTGGCTGAGTTCAAGCCCGTCTACGTCATCGAGCTGCCCAACCGGCAGTCCGAGGAGGGCATCGCCATGTACCGCCGGGAGATCATCCGGTTCAAGGAGGAACTGGAGCGGCGCTTCGAGACCACCATCACCGAGGAGGCCATCCGCCACGAGATCCACCTGAACAACGAGATCACCAAGTCCCTGCTGCGGCTGCAGTACCTCATGGCCAACGATCCCGCCCCCGTCAGCGGTCTGAACATCGTCAACACCGCCTACGGCAGCGGCTTCAACATGGACGTGGAGTCCCTGCCTGCCCGCATCAATGATCTGGCGGACCAGATCGAGGCGGAGTACGCCGCCGGCAAGAACGAGGGCAAGAAGCCCCGTATCCTGGTGACGGGCTCCCCCTCCGGCGGCGCAGCCCTGAAGGTCATCCGGGCCATTGAGGACGCCGGCGCTGTGGTGGTGGCCTTTGAGAATTGCAGCGGCCTGAAGTCCATGCTCCTCACCGACGAGGAGAACCCCGACGTCTACGACGCTCTGGCCCGGCGGTATCTGGGCATCGGCTGCTCCTGTATGTCCCCCAACCCCAACCGCATGGCCATGCTGGATAAGCTCATCGACGAGTTCCATGTGGACGGTGTGGTGGATATCATCCTGCAGGCCTGCCATACCTACAACGTGGAGACAGCGCTGGTGGGCAAGCTGGTGAAGGAGAAGAAGGGCATCCCCTACACTGTGGTGGAGACCGACTACTCTCAGGCCGACGTAGGCCAGATCCAGACCCGCATGGCCGCCTTCGTGGAAATGCTGTAAGGCGGAGCGGCGTATGAAATTCGACTTTACCACCATCTATGACCGCCGTGGGAGGGACGCCATGGCGGTGGACGCCGTGGAGAAGATCCCGGTGTTCCAGCCCAACGAGGGCTTCGACGCCATCCCCATGTGGGTAGCAGATATGAACTTCGCCACGGCCCCCGCCGTGACGGAGGCCATCCGGAAGCGGCTGGAGCATCCTCTGTTCGGCTACTTTATGACCAGCGATGAGTACTTCGACTCCATCATCCGCTGGCAGGAGCGCCGCAACGGCGTCACCGGGCTGGAGAAGGAGCACATCGGCTATGAAAACGGCGTACTGGGCGGCCTTATGAGCGCCTTGGCCGCCGTGTGCGCCAGAGGCGACAACGTGCTGGTCCACTCCCCCACCTACATCGGCTTCACCCGTTCCATCGAAAACGGCGGCTATCACGTCATCACCAGCCCCCTGAAGCCGGACCGCTACGGTGTGCAGCGCATGGACTTCTTCGACATGGAGACCAAGATCAAGCGCAACGACATCCGTGCGGTGGTGTTCTGCTCCCCCCACAACCCCACGGGCCGTGTATGGGAGCAGGAGGAGCTGGAGCACTTCATGGACATGGCCCGGCGGCTGAATGTAACAGTGATCTCCGACGAGATCTGGTCGGACCTGACCCTCCGTGGTCACCGGCACATCCCCCTGCAATCCGTGTCCGATGACGCCCGGCAGCGCACCGTGGCCCTGTACGCCCCCTCCAAGACCTTCAATCTGGCGGGGCTCATCGGCAGCTACCACATCGTGTATAACGAGGCCCTCCACAAACGGATGAAGAAGGAGAGCAGTCTCAGCCACTACAACAGCATGAACGTGTTGTCCATGCACGCCCTCATCGGCGCTTACAGCGACGAGGGCAGCCAGTGGGTGGATGAGCTGCGGGAGGTGCTGACGGAGAACGTCAAGTACGCCTGCAGGTTCATCCGCAAGAACCTGCCGGGGGTCAGCGTGCAGCAGCCGGAGGGCACCTATATGCTGTTTCTGGACTGCGAGGAGTACTGCCGCCGCAGCGGCCGCACTCTGGACGAGGTGAAAAAGGCCGGCTACGAGGTGGGCGTTGTGTGGCAGGACGGTCGTCCCTTCCACGGGGCGCACCACATCCGCATGAATCTGGCCCTGCCCATGGAGAAGGTCGTCATTGCCATGGATCGGCTGAAGGAATACGTGTTCATCTGATAGATCTCCCGGCAACGGGCTTCTATACATAATAATCATCAAAATCACAAGAGGAGAAAAGACATGAAGAAGCTTTCCAAAGTCATTTGCCTCGTCCTCTCCGCTCTGATGCTGCTGAGCCTTGCGGCCTGCGGCAAGCAGGCCGGCGGGGCGGACGATGCTCAGGGTAAGCCCATTGAGGGCGGCACCTTCGTCTACGCCATCGAGGAACCCATCACCTCCCTGAACTGGTACAACAACAGCTCCACGGATCTGGGCAAGCAGGTGTTCCAGAACCTGTATGACCCCATGTGGAAGTCCAACACCGACGGTTCTCTGGACTATCGTCTGGCGAAGAGCGTGGACATCAGCGAGGACGGTACCACCTACACCCTGACCCTGCGGGACGACATCTACTGGAGCGACGGTGAGAAGATCACTACCGATGACATCGTGTTCACTCTGGATACGCTGACTGTTCCCGAGGTGGCTCCCAGCACCGCTGCCGCCTACAAGGTGGACGGCGAGTTCTGCACCTATGAGAAGCAGAGCGATACCGTCATCGTGTTCAAGGTCGGCCGGGCCTCCAACCTGTTCAAGAAGGCTCTGGGCGCCCTGTATGTCCTGCCTGCCCACTGCTTCGAGGGGGTACCCGCCACTGAGGTACTGACCTGTGAGCAGAACGCCAACATCGCCACCAGCGGCGCCTTCGTGGTGGATAGCTTCAGCGTGGGCGAGAAGCTGGTGTGCCTGAAGAACCCCAACTACTACCGCACGGCCGCCCACATCGACGGCTTCGAGGTCCGCTGCGTCTCTGACGCCAGCACGCAGGAGATCGCCTTCCGCAACAAGGAGCTCTCCATCTTCACCATCAGCAACGCCGAGACGCTGGCCAACTATAAGGATAACGACGAGTATCAGGTGGTGTCCTACCCCGACGGCCGCATCACCTTCATGGAGATCAACCCCAACAGCGAGGCCATGTCCACCATGGAGGCCCGTCAGGCTGTGATCTATGCGCTGGATCTGGACGCTCTGGTGTACGGCACCTACGGCGACGAGGCCCTGTGCCGTACCGCCACCAGCATCCTGTCCACCGTTTCCATGTTCTATAACCCCGAGATCACCAACTACAAGCAGGATCTGGACAAGGCTGCCCAGCTCATCGAGCAGACCGGCCTGAAGGACAAGACCATCAAGATCATCTACAACTCCGCCCGTGTGGGTCAGGAGGAGCTGGCCACCATGATCAAGAGCCAGCTGGACGCTGCGGGCCTCAATGCCCAGATCGACTCCATGGAGACCGCCGCCTACTTCAAGTCCTACTTCTATGCCACCGATTCCTATGACATTGCGCTTATGGGCAACGGTATGCTGGACGATCCCAGCGGCTTCGTGGGCCTGTTCGCCCACACCCGCTCCGGCGCCAATATGTACACCACTGACGAGGTGGATAACCTGTGGGCACAGCTGGATCGTGAGATGGATCCCGCCGTCCGTCAGGACATCATGAATCAGGGCCTGCAGGCCCTGAAGGACTGCTGGTCCTGCGTACCCGTGCTGGATACCAACTATGTCTGCGCCGCCCAGAAGAACATCGGCGGCTTCGAGGCCAGCGACCGTCTCACTGACCTGACTCAGATCTACTTCATCGGCTGACACCGCCGCTGAGAGTGCAATTGCGTGGAGCCGGTCTCCACGCAATTGCCTTTCACGGCGGTATGAGGAAAAACATGAAAAAATACTTTCTGACCAGACTGGCTCTGGCCCTGCCGGTAATTTTGCTGGTATCCGTCTTTTCCTTTGCGCTGGTGTTTCTGGCCCCCGGCGAACCCGCCGCCCAGTACCGGACGCTGGAGATGACCGACGAGGAGTACGAGCAGCTGAAAACGGAGCTGGGCTACAACGATCCGGTCATCGTGCAGTATGGCCGGTGGCTGGGGAACGTCCTCCACGGGGACTTCGGCGTCTCCACCAGCAGCCACACCGGCGTGTGGCCCCTCATCAAGGCCAAACTCCCGGCCACCGTGGGGCTAATGGCCGCCTCCATCGTCTTTTCCCTGTTGGTATCCATCCCACTGGGGATGCTGGCGGGCTACTTTGAAAACTCATGGTTCGACCGCATCACCAACGGTCTGCACTATGTGGCCATCTCCATCCCCTCCTTCTGGTTCGCCATCATGCTCATCATCCTGTTCTCCCTGAATCTGGGCTGGCTGCCCAGCTCCGGGATGCGGACCACCGGCATACACACCTTCTGGGATCTGGCCCGCCACGCCATCATGCCGGTGCTGGTGCTGAGCATCGGGAAGATCTCTATCTACGCCCGGTACGTCCGGGCCGCCACCATCCAGCAGCTGTCGGAGGACTATGTGCTCTTCGCCATCTCCAAGGGGGCAAGCCGGGGCTATATCCTGTTGCGCCACGTGCTGAAGAACTGCCTGCTGCCGGTCATTACGCTGGTGGGCATGAATCTGGGCAGTCTGGTGTCCGGTGCCTACATCGTGGAGACCATCTTCGGCTGGCCGGGACTGGGTACCACCGGCATGAGCGCCATCTACTCCCGTGACTACAACATGATTATGGGAACCACCATGCTCTCGTGCCTGCTGCTGGTGGGCGGAAATCTGCTGGCGGATCTGTGCTACTGTCTGGCCGATCCCCGCATCAAGGCTATGCGAGGTGACAAGCGATGAAAAAGAATCATAAGCTGCCCCTCTCCATGGTTCTCAGCGGCGGTGTGCTGCTGCTGATTCTTCTGGCCGCCCTGCTGGCGCCCCTGTCCCCCCACGACCCCATCGCCGTGGAGACCGTGCAGAAGTTCCTGCCCCCCTCCGCCCAGCACCTGCTGGGAACGGATAACTTCGGCCGGGACACCTTCACCCGCCTGCTCTATGGCGGACGGGTCTCCCTGCTGGTGGGCTTTCTGTCCATGCTCATCTCCATTGTGTTCGGCACGGTGTACGGCATCGTTAGTGGCTCCTCCGGCAAGCTGGTGGACGGCTTCATGATGCGTATCGTGGACATCCTCATGTCGGTACCCAGCTTCCTCATTATCATCACTCTGAACATCTACATGAACGCCGGCATCCGGACGCTGGTGGTGACCATCGGTCTGTTCTCGTGGATGGGCGTGGCCCGCATCGTCCGGGCGGAGGTACTGAGTCTGCGGGAGCGGGACTTCATTCTGGCCTCCGAGGGGCTGGGCGCCCGGAAGAGCTGGGTCATCACCCGGCACTTCGCCCGCAACGTCTTTTCCCCGGTGCTGGTGGCCTCCACCAACAGCATCGCCTCCGCCATCCTGACGGAGTCGTCCCTGAGCTATCTGGGCTTCGGCATCTCCATCCCCAACCCATCCTGGGGCGGTATGCTGGAGGGTGCCCAGACCTACATCCTCACCCACCCCTCACTGGCGGTCTATCCGGGCGTGTGCATCCTGCTGACCGTTCTGTGCTTCAATGTGCTGGGCAACGGTTTCCGCCGCCGCTTCAGCCCCAATTCCGGGAGGTAAGTCATGCATCAATACGACATCCGTGACCTCCGCATCCACTTCCCCACCCGCCGTGGCGTGGTGGAGGCAGTGCGGGGCGTCAGCTTCTACATGGATCAGGGCGAGTGCGTGGCGCTGGTGGGAGAATCCGGCTGCGGCAAATCCGTGACGGCCCGCTCCCTCATGGGCCTGACGGAGGTCACCGGCGGACGCTGTCAGCCCGGCAGCCAGATCCTCTGCCACGGGGAGAACATCCTCGATTACAGCAAGAAGCAGTGGCAGAGCTATCGGGGCCGGGACGCCGCCATGATCTTTCAGGACGCCATGACTTCCCTGAACCCCACCATGCAGATCGGTCATCAGATCGCCGAGTGCTACCGCTTCCATCAGAAGATCGGCCGCAAGGAGGCGCTGGAGAAGGCGGCGGAGATGCTGGCGCTGGTGGGCATCTCTGACCCGGAGGCGGCCCTGCGCCGCTATCCCCACGAGTTCTCCGGCGGTATGCGCCAGCGTGTGATGATCGCCTCGGCGCTGGCCTGCCAGCCGGGGCTCCTCATTGCCGATGAACCCACCACGGCGCTGGACGTGACCATTCAGGCCCAGATCCTGGACCTGATCCGCCAGATGAAGGAACGCAGCGGCACCACGGTGCTGCTCATCACCCACGACATGGGCGTGGTGGCGGGACTGGCCCAGCGCATCGTCATCCTCTACGCCGGATGCGTCATGGAGACCGGCACCACCGATGAAATTTTCTATCAGCCCGCCCATCCCTACACCAGGGGCCTGCAAAAGGCCTCCCCCCGTTTGGACGAAATGGGCGGCGGACGGCTCTACACCATCGAGGGAACGCCCCCGGAGCTGATCGCGCCGCCTCCCGGCTGTCCCTTCGCCCCCCGCTGCCCCCACGCCACGGAGCAGTGCCGCCGGGAAATACCCGCCCTGCGGGATCTGGGCGGCGGCCATCTGGTGGCCTGCCACCACGCAGAACAGGAGGTGACCGCATGAGCCAGCCCATCCTTCAGGTGGAGCACCTGAAAAAATACTTCCCCGCCGGGGGCCGCAAGGTCCTGCGTGCGGTGGATGACGTGAGCTTCTCTGTGCAGGAGGGAGAAATTCTCGGCATCGTAGGCGAGTCCGGCTGCGGCAAGACCACCTGCGGCCGCACCGCCATCGGCCTGTACAGCAAAACCGACGGCGTCTCCCTGTACCGTGGGGAGGACGTCCACCGGATGCGGGGCGCCAAGCGCCGTGCCTTCTGCTGTCAGGTGCAGACGGTCTTTCAGGACCCCTACGCCTCACTGGACCCCAAAAACAAGGTCATCGACCTCATTGCCGAGGGCATGGACATCCACCACCTGTACACCGGCCCGGCAGAGCGCCGGGAGAAGGTGCAGGCCCTGATGGAGCAGGTGGGTCTGAACCCCTCCGGCATCGACCGCTATCCCTACGAGTTCTCCGGCGGTATGCGCCAGCGCATCGGCATCGCCCGTGCGCTGGCGGTGGAGCCCCGGCTGCTGCTGTGCGACGAGCCCATTTCGGCGCTGGATGTGTCCATTCAGGCCCAGATCGTCAATCTGCTGCTGGACCTACGGGAACAGAAGTCCCTGACCTATCTGCTGATCTCCCATGATCTGTCTATGGTGCGGCACCTGTCGGACCGCATTCTGGTAATGTATCTGGGGGAGGTGGTGGAGGAGAGTACGGCGCAGGAGCTGTATACCCACCCCCTGCACCCCTACACCAAGGCCCTCATCGCCGCCATCCCCATTCCCGATCCCAAGGTGGAACGGGCCCGCCCCCGCAGCGTGCTGCAAGGACAGGTCCCCAGTCCCGTGGACCCGCCTCCCGGCTGCCGGTTCGCCGGGCGCTGCCCCTACGCCACAGACCGCTGCCGGGCGGAGAAGCCGGAGCTCTGCGACATGGGCGGTGGCCACCGGGTGGCCTGCCATCTGTGCCGATAACGGCCGTCGTATCGCATTTTCCTATGAAACGCCGGCATCCATCGTTTTTTGTCGTTTTACCCGTCCCCACCGGGGCGGTATAATGAACCCAAGCAAAGGTTCCCGCCCCAGCGGGCAGCCTGATAGGAGGTAACATCACATGAGCAAAATTTTAGTCAACGCCGTGGGCGACGCCTGCCCCATTCCCGTCACGAAAACCATCCACGCCCTGTCCGGCATGACCGAGGCCGGTACGGTGGAGGTCCATGTGGACAACGAGACCGCCGTGCAGAATCTGAACCGTCTGGCCACCGGCAAGGGCCTGAAGTTCAGCGCCGAGAAGCGGGAGGAGAAGCTATTCGTGGTGACCCTGACGGTGGACGACCCCGCCGCCGTGTCCGGCACCGCTCCGGAGGAGACCGCCTGCGCCCCGGACAACCGGGACAACACCGTGGTGGTCATCGGCACCAACTGCCTTGGCTCCGGTGACGATACGCTGGGTGCCACGCTGATGAAGGGCTTTCTCTACGCCCTGAGCCAGCAGGAGCGTCTGCCCCGCACCATCCTGTTCTATAACGGCGGCGCCAAGATCACCACCGAGGGTTCCGTCTCCATCGAGGACCTGAAGAACATGGAGGCACAGGGTGTGGAGATCCGCACCTGCGGCACCTGCCTGAACTACTACGGTCTCACCGACAAGCTGGCCGTGGGCTCCGTCACCAATATGTATGATATCGTGGAGACCATGACCTCCGCCGGTAAGGTCATCCGCCCGTAATTTTCCCCAACAGCATAATAAAACAGGGAAGCGCTGTGCGCTTCCCTGTTTTTTGTCAGCCACGGACGAGACGGTGTCAGCGGTGCAGCAGCTGCTGACTGGCCTGTGCCATCTCCTGGAAGATACCTGCGTGACGGCGGGACACAATGGCCCGGATCACCAGCAGTGTGCCGATCATCAGCGCCACGGCAATGGCCAGACACAGCCACACCGACTGCACGAGTCCTGCGATGATGAAGCTGACGAAGGCCACACCGGAGGCGGTGATGGCATAGGGCAACTGGGTGAACACATGGTTCAGGTGGAAGCAGTGAGCGCCCGCCGAGGCCATGATGGTGGTGTCGGAAATGGGCGAGCAGTGGTCGCCCATAACGCCGCCGGAGCAGGCTGCCGCCAGACCGATGGTACACAGCACCGGCTCCACGTCGTAGTTGAACACGGACACCACGATAGGGGCCATGATGCCGATGGTCCCCCAGGAGGTGCCGGTGGCAAAGCCGATGGCGCAGCCGATGAGGAAGATCACCGCCGGCAGGAACACCTTCAGATCCCCGGCCCCTGCCATGGCGTTCTTGACGAACACGGCGGAGTACATCCCGAAGCGGGTGAAAGAGCACAGGGTCCATGCAAAGGTCAGAATGAGGATGGGGGCGATCATCTGGATAAAGCCCTGCGGCACAGACTCCATAGACTTTTCAAAGGAGATGGCCCCCCGCAGCCAGAAGTACACCACCGTGAACAGCATCCCCATAAGGCCACCCAAGGCCAGCGCCATGCCGGAGGAGGAGTTGGAGAAGGCCCCCACGAAGTCGTGTAAGTACTCGCTCTCGCCGTCATAGTAGCCGCCGGACCAGATCAGGGACACGATGCACACCACGATCAGCACCACCACCGGCAGCAGCAGATCCAGCACGGAGGAGCGGCCACGGGCGGGCTTTTCATAGTCGTCGGCCCCCTCAAAGGGGCGCTCCGGCGTGGTAAAGAGATCGTCCTTCACCTGAGCGTTATACTCATGGGTCAGCATGGAGCCGTAGTCGATGTTCATCACCGACAGCACCACGATCATCACCAACGTCAGCAGACAGTAGTAGTTCCACGGGATCTGCTTGATGAACATCTCGATGCCGTTGACGGCGTCGGACTGCACATAGCCGGATACCGCCGCCGCCCACGAGGACACCGGGGCGATCATGCACACCGGGGCCGCCGTGGCGTCGATGAGGTAGGCCAGCTTGGCACGGGAAATTTTGTGGCTCTCGGTGACGGGCCGCATCACAGCGCCCACCGTCAGGCAGTTGAAGTAGTCGTCGACGAAGATCAGCACGCCCAGCAGCATGGTCAGCAGCTGTGCGGCGCACCGGGTCTTTACGGTCTTGGAGGCCCAGCGTCCGAAGGCCTCCGATCCGCCGCCCTTGTTCATCAGATCCACCATGATGCCCAGCGTCACCAGAAAGACGATGATGCCCATGTTGCCGCTGTCGGCCAGCACGGAGACGATGCCGTAGTCTGCGCCCACCAGCGCCACAATGGTGTCCCATGGGGCAAACTGGGCGTACAGCAGAGCGCCCACCAAACACCCCAGAAACAGGGACGAGTAGACCTCCTTGCTGATCAGGGCCAGCACGATGGCCACGATGGGCGGCAGCAGGGACCAGAAGGTACCGGCAAAGGGCGTGTCGGCCAGCACCGGCTCCCCCTCTACCTCCAGCGTGGGCAGGGGCGTCTCCCGGTATGTAAGGCCCAGCACCACCAGCAAAACGAGGAATACACCGACGGCTGTAAAGTATGCGATTTTTGTGCGTTTCTTTTCCATTGCGTGATTCGACCTCCTTATAGGATATTCCGTGGCTCCTAACGGCACCGATTATGGGGCCGGAAGCTTAATAAACCGACAGGGTGTTTCTTAAGTTTTCTGAAGACGGAAAACCCTCTCTCCCGTCAGCACCTCCCGCCGTGTGCCGTTCTTCACCGGATAAAGCGCAGCCGCCGGATGTTGTCCGGCGGCTGCGCTCACCAAATTTGAGGGTTCTATCCCCGTCACCCCTTCCGGGAGGATGATTCCATCCTACCGGTGCCTCCTTAATATTTCGTAGCAAAAAGTATGAAGGTTTCTTAAGGCTCTGCTAAAAAAGCCCTCAGGGGATTGACGGCGGCGGCAGGATCGCTATCATAAGACCACAGGTTATTTTCAGCACTATATTCTTTTGTATATGTAGTTTTTATCAAGTTTTGTCGAATTTTCCGCACTATTTGTCAAGGAGGAGATATCATGCAGAAGCGATGTATTCTGTGTGCCGATCCGGATCCGGAGCTGCGCTCCAATCTGGGGTTCCTGCTGGCAGGGGAGAACTGCGTGCTGGAGGCGGCCGCCGGTGGGGCCACCCTGCTGACCCAGCTGCGGCGGAGCACGGACCTTGTCATCCTACCCCAGCAGCTGCCGGATATGAGCGGCTTCGACGCCTGCACCGCTCTGCGGCGGCAGTCCGCTGCGCCGGTGCTGTTCTTGCTGGAGAAGGCGGACGAGAGCGCCAAGACCCTGTCCTTCTCCGTGGGAGGGGATGACTGCCTGGAAAAGCCCGTCTCCTGCCATGAGCTGGCGGTGCGGGTGAAGGCGCTCCTGCGGCGCTATTGCGTCTACGGCGCCCGGCCCACCGGTCTGGAGCGGCGGCTGCGGTGCGGCGGGCTGGAGGTGGATACCGCCGCCGGCACCGTGTGGCAGGAGGGTCGGGAGGTACCGCTGACGGAGCTGGAGTATCGCATCGTCCTGCTGCTGGCCTCCTATCCCAACAAAATCTTCTCGGCGGAGAACCTCTACGAGAGCATCTGGGAGGAGCCGTACTTTTACAGCTGTAAGAACACCGTCATGGTCCACATCCGCAACATCCGCCAGAAGGTAGGCAGCGGTGCCATCTGCACCGTGTGGGGTAAGGGATATCGCATGGGTCCGTCCAAGCCCTGACATCCCCCTGTCCGCCGGCCGCTTGACAGTCCCTCCGCTTTTGCGTAAAATAAAGGCGGAAAAATACCACAAAACTCCGTTGAGGGGGATATTTATGGACCGTATCAAGAAAAATTTCGGTTTCGGCTGTATGCGCCTGCCCATGTCAGGCGATGAGGTAGACAAGGTCCAGATGTGTCAGATGGTGGACGCATTTCTGGAGGCGGGCTTTAACTACTTCGACACCGCCCACGGCTATCTGCAGGGCAAGAGCGAGACGGCCCTGCGGGACTGTCTCACCAGCCGCTACCCCAGAGACCGCTATGTGCTGACGGATAAGCTCACCGGCAGCTACTTCAAGACCGAGGCAGACATCCGCCCCTTCTTTCAGCGCCAGCTGGAGGCCTGCGGCGTGGAGTACTTCGATTTCTACCTAATGCACTCTCAGCATGCCGAGAACTTCGGCCACTTCCGGGATTGCCGGGCCTATGAGACGGCCTTCGCCCTGAAGGCCGAGGGTAAGATCCGCCATGTGGGCATCTCCTTCCACGACCGGGCGGAGGTGTTGGAGGAGATCCTCACCACCTATCCCCAAATCGAGGTGGTGCAGATCCAGTTCAACTACGTCGACTACGACGACCCCGGCGTCCAGAGCCGCCTGTGCTACGAGGTGTGCCGCCGCCACAACAAGCCCGTGCTGGTGATGGAGCCGGTGAAGGGCGGGCATCTGTCCAACCTGCCGCCCCAGGCCAAGGCTGTGCTGGATGAGCTCCACGGCGGCAGCCCCGCCAGCTATGCCATCCGCTTCGCCGCCGGCTTCGAGGGCATCCTGATGGTGCTCTCCGGTATGAGCACACCGGAGCAGATGCAGGACAACATCGCCTTTATGAAGGACTTCCGGCCGCTGGATCCGCAGGAGCGGGCCGCCGTGGATCGGGTACAGGCGATCTTCCACGGTATGCACCTGATCCCCTGCACCTCCTGCCGCTACTGCGTGGATGGATGTCCCCAGCACATCGCCATCCCCAATTTGTTCGCCCTGATGAACACCAAGCAACTCTACCACGACTGGAACGCCGACTTTTACTATGAGGCCGTCCACACCGGGCCGGGCCGCAAGGCATCGGACTGCATCCGCTGCGGCCAGTGTGAGCGCATCTGTCCCCAGCACCTGCCCATCCGGCAGCTGTTGGTGGACGTGGCCAAGGAGTTTGAAAAGCCCCAGGCGTGAGGGCATCCCAAAAGCGTATCATGAAGACCCCTGCTCCCCCCTTGGGGCCGCAGGGGTCTTTTTCTTCCGACAACAAAAAGGGATGCTGATACTCTGTATCAGCATCCCTTTTTGTTGATGTAGGTATCAGCTAAAGCTGATCTCTCCCCGCATAGTCTTTGACAGCAGTTCATCGCTCTGCACCGACAGCTCCGTAGCGTACTCCACCCGATTCTCAAGCGCCGTGCGCACGGCTACCTGCCGATCCAGTGGGCAGTCCAGCACCGTGAATTGATAGGTATTGCAGGCCCCCAGCGTCTCCCAATCCATGGCCGCCTCCGTTTTATGTCTTGTCATGGGCGATTATACCATGCAGACGCCGCTATTTCAACGGGTCAAGCCCCGGAAATTCCCCTACTCCTTATACGCCCCAATGGTAACGTCGGCATAGTACCAGTGTATGATCTCCTGCCACGTCTTGCCCTGACGGGCCAGCAGCTCAGCTCCGTACTGGCTCATGCCCACGCCGTGACCGAAGCCCGTGACCCGAAAGGCAACGCCCTCCTCACCCGTATCCACGGTGAAGCACGCTGAGCGCAGGGAGAACAGCTGCCGCACCTCCGTCCCCTTCACGCTGACGCCGCCGATGGTCATATGCTCCACCCGGCCGGAGTCGTTGACCGTCCGATCCCGGAACCACTCCGCCGGGTCGCCGGAGAGGTCGGCATCCCCATGGGCCACCAGAAAGATCTCCCGGAACTCCTCCGGGGAGAAGGTGCTGACGCTGTAATAGTTGGGGACGCTGTCCTCCCCCTCCGGGGTCTCCACGCTGTGCAGATACGGCAGCGAGGAGGACCACACGTCCCCGGAATCTGCCGTGACCCCGGCGGAGGAGGAGTGGAAGGCCGCCAGAATGGGCGAGCCGTCATAGAGGATGATCTGCCCGTCGGTATCCCGCACTGCCTGCTGCACCTTGGTCTCGTACTCCTCCGCCTTGTCCCCCCACCGGGCCGCTGCATCCTCCTGCGACACGTAGGCGCTGCAGCAGGCCGGGGAGGTACAGACATCCGCCTCCGGATGGGCATCCTTACGTCCGCCCGCCATGTGGTAGCAGATGAAGGTGCGCTCCGCCACGGCCTGAGCGTCCAGCGCCTGCTGGGAGAAGGCGGCGGGCATCTCCCCCCGCACCACCCCCGGCAGATACTCCGCCATGGTCATCTGCCGCAGCTCCTGCCCGTCCCACACGGCGAGGGCAATGTCCGCATCCGCCCGCTGCTCCTCAGCGGCGAGCGGCTCCGACGGAGCCTGTCCCCCCTCCGGGGCCTCCGCCAGCCACGGGATGCCAAACAGCAAAAGCATCAGCACAAGTGTCACCGCCGCACAGGAACGCATGGGACATACCTCCTTCTCCTCTGTACCGTCTATAGGGCTTTGTCCCTTCATGGTATGCACCGGCGGTGGAAAATAGACCTGCTAAAACCACAAGGCGGAGAACCTCTCGGTTCTCCGCCTTCATGGTAGGAAGATTGATGAAAAAAGTTATTTGTCTCTTGCAAGTATAGGATACCCAAGGGATGTTACAAAAATTCGGGGGTAATTATTACAAAAGTCTTAAATGTTTTTCGGCGGAAAATCAGCTGCTCACTCCCCCAGAATGTGCATGAATTCCTCGCCGGTGATGGTCTCCTTCTCATAGAGGAAGGCCGCCAGACGGTCCAGCTTCTCCCGGTTCGCCGTAAGTATGTCCACCGCCTTGTCATGCTCCCGCTTCACCAGCTCCACCACCTGTTGGTCGATCTTGGTCTGGGTATCGGCGGAGCAGGCCAACGAGGCGTCGCCTCCCAGATACTGGTTGGTGACGGTCTCCAGCGCCACCATACCGAAGTCGTCGCTCATGCCGTAGCGGGTGATCATGGCACGGGCCAGCTTGGTGGCCTGCTCGATGTCGTTGGAGGCCCCGGTGGTAACGGAGCCGAACGCCACCTCCTCGGCAGCCCGGCCGCCGGTGAGGGTAGCGATCTTGTTCTCCATCTCCTCCTTGGTCATGAGGTAGTGGTTGCCCTCCTCCACCTGCATCGTGTAGCCCAAGGCCCCGGAGGTGCGGGGTACGATGGTGATCTTCTGCACCGGAGCGGAGTGGGTCTGCATGGCCGCCACCAGCGCATGGCCGATCTCATGGTAGGAGACGATTTTCTTCTCGTGGTCGGTCATGATGGCGTTCTTCTTCTGATACCCGGCGATGACCACCTCGATGCTCTCCTCCAGATCCGCCTGCGTGGCGAAGCGGCGACCGTCCCGGACGGCCCGCAGGGCCGCCTCGTTGACGATGTTGGCCAGCTCTGCGCCGGAAGCACCGGAGGCCATGCGGGCCACCTTGTTGAAATCCACATCCTCGGCGATCTTGATCTTCTTGGCATGGACCTTTAGAATTTCCTCACGGCCCTTTAAATCCGGCAGCTCCACCGGCACCCGGCGGTCAAAACGGCCGGGACGGGTCAGCGCCGGATCCAGCGACTCCGGACGGTTAGTAGCCGCCAGGATGATGACGCCGGTGTTGCCCTCGAAGCCGTCCATCTCCGTTAGCAGCTGATTCAGGGTCTGCTCCCGCTCGTCGTTGCCTCCCAGCTGTCCGTCACGTTTCTTGCCGATGGCGTCGATCTCGTCGATGAACACGATGCAAGGGGCCTTTTCCTTGGCCTGACGGAACAGGTCACGGACCTTGCTGGCGCCCATGCCCACGAACATCTCCACAAATTCGGAGCCGGACATGGAGAAAAACGGCACGTTGGCCTCACCGGCCACAGCCTTGGCCAGCATAGTCTTACCGGTACCCGGAGGACCCACCAGCAGGATGCCCTTGGGCATGGAGGCGCCGATGTCCTGATACTTGCTGGGGTCATGGAGGTAGTTGACCACCTCCTGTAAATTCTCCTTGGCCTCGTCCTCTCCGGCCACATCGTCAAACTTGATGCCCTCGGCGGACTTGACGTAGACCTTGGCGTTGGACTTGCCCATATTGAACATCATGGAGTTTCCGCCGCCCATTTTCTTCATGAGACTGCGGGACAGTATCTGCCCCAGTCCAATGAAGATGATCAGCGGCAGCACCCAGCACAGAATACTCACCAGCAGCGATGTCTGCTGGATCTCCGTGCCGCTGGTGGAGATGCCGGCCTCCAGTAGCCGGGAGACCAGATCGTCATCCGGCACCATGGCGGTCTTGTAGATGCTCTTTTCCTCTGGGTCGGTGAACAGGATGCGGTTATCCTGCTCCTGAATGTCCACCTTGCCGATCTCCTTCTTCTCCACCATGCTGACGAAGGTGTTGTAGTCCACCTCCTTGATCTGGTGCTCGGAGATCCACGGCATGGCCAGCAGATTGAACAGCAGCAGCACCAGCAGCATCAGCAGATAGTAGTACAGCAGGGGCTTTTTCGGTGATTTGACCTCATTCATAGGCATTTCCTCCGTGTCGTCCGGACCACTGAAGGCCTCCGGCGGCCCGCAAATTTTGATACCATCGATTTGATACCATCGATGGTATTGAAAAATAGTCGTTACATAGTGTAGCACAAGCCACTGGAAATAGTAAACGACTAAATTGTAAACTTCCCACCGCAAACGGCACTTTTTGCGTTTTCAGGTCGCAGCAATAGGCCGCCGTATCGTTCACGCACAGGGCGTTGTGCATCATCAAGACGGTGGAGATCAGCGCAGATGTCGCAGCCGCCGTATCGTTCACGCACAGGGCGTTGTGCATCTGCCGCTTCCGCTCCAGATCGCTCTGGTCGGGCATGGCCGTTCCCTGCTCTGTCTGCCCGTTTTTCTGTTCCATGCTGCAGGATTTCTCCGGTCAGAATCTGTGATAGACACTGTATCTGCGCCATATCGTCTGTTTGTCCCGATCATATGCCAAGAGTCCCGTCCTTGTAAAGAGCCGATATGGGGCAGACGTGGATAAGGTCCGCCCGTCGGGGTAAAAGGAAAAACGGCAGGCATCCTGCGATGCTTGCCGTTTTTTTGGCGCGGAAGGAGGGATTTGAACCCTCGCACGCGGTTTAGGCGTCTACTCCCTTAGCAGGGGAGCCCCTTCGGCCACTTGGGTACTTCCGCAGGCCGGTGATAAAGCTGGCGGAGAGAGTGGGATTCGAACCCACGGATGCTTTCACATCGCCGGTTTTCAAGACCGGTGCTTTCGACCACTCAGCCATCTCTCCGTTTGTAAAAGCAAACCTCTACCAGAAGCAGATACGATTTTATCATCCCCGGAGCCGTTTGTCAACACAAAATGCACGCTCCCGGCGAATAAATATCTCCCGGCGAAGCCGGGGGGGGGGATTTCTTATGCGGGCAAAGCCCTATGTTGCCAGCCACGCCTCATGCGGCGTTGGTACGGTCTGACATCTGCATGGGGCTTGTTACTTGCCGCCCGTAAACGGGCTTAGAAGTTTCCCATTGTCAACTGTGATCCGGACATACCTCCACCTCTGCAATCGTTACCTTTTTCCATTCGCACAACTGTCGCAGAATTTTCCTCATGGGCAGTAGCCTCTTTTGAACCACTCGCCCAGCGAGTGGTTTTCGGAATACAAAAAGAGGGGCCGCAGCCACGCTGCGGCCCCCCGTCATAGACAAAGCGGCGTTACCACTCCAGATTCTTCTCCGTCTCCTTGCTGAACACATGGGCCACATTGCCACCGAAGATCATATTGACCTCGCTGCCGGCGGGGAAATGGGCCGCTGCGCCGTTGGTGGGGACGATGACGATGACGTCCTTGCCCTCCGCCGCAACATGGAGGTGGACCGACGAGCCCATCATCTCGGACACATCCACCTTGCCCTTCACGCCGTCGGCGCACAGCATGATGTGATCCGGACGCACGCCCAGCACCACGTCCTGCTCCGCCACATCTTTGGCGGCCAGACGCTGCTGCTTCTCCTCCGACAGCTCCACGGTGACGCTGCCCACGGTGACGGTGTACTTGCCGTCCTTACGGGCCAGATGTGCGTCAAAGAGGTTCATCTGGGGCGTGCCGATGAAGCCCGCCACGAACAGGTTGGCCGGGTGGTCGAACACCTCCTGCGGCGTGCCGATCTGCTGGATGAATCCGTCCTTCATGATGACGATGCGGTCGCCCAGTGTCATGGCCTCGGTCTGATCGTGGGTGACGTAGATAAACGTGGTGTCGATGCGCTCCCGCAGCTTGATGAGTTCGGCCCGCATCTGATTGCGGAGCTTGGCGTCCAGATTGGACAGAGGCTCATCCATCAGGAACACGGCGGGGTCACGGACGATGGCACGGCCGATGGCCACACGCTGGCGCTGGCCGCCGGACAAAGCCTTGGGCTTACGGTCCAGATACTGGGTGATGTCCAAAATCTCCGCCGCCTGACGCACCCGCCGGTCGATCTCGTCCTTGGGCACCTTCTTCAGCTTCAGGGAGAAGGCCATGTTCCCGTACACCGTCATATGGGGGTACAGGGCATAACTCTGGAACACCATGGCGATGTCCCGGTCCTTGGGCTCCACGTCGTTCATCAGCTTGCCGTCGATGTACAGCTCGCCGCCGGAGATATCCTCCAGCCCGGCGATCATCCGCAGGGTGGTGGACTTACCGCAGCCGGAGGGACCCACCAGCACGATGAACTCCTTGTCGGCAATGTGCAGGTTGAAATCCTGCACCGCCACCACGCCCTCGTCGGTGATCTGAAGATCGTTTTTCTTCTCCGGCTCGCCCTTTTTCTTTCTCCTCTCGGTGTTGGGATAGACCTTCTTGAGGTTTTTCAGTACGACCTCTGCCATATGCATCTGACTGTGACCGCCCTGCCTCCGCATGGAGCGGCCTCACGCCCGGCTCAGCCGGCACGCCTTGCGACAGGTCTCCACACTGCCGCACCGCCAGTCACAGCGGACCTTGTTCCTCCTTTTTTTAAGCCGTGCGGCACCATAGTGAGAAGTGGAGTGAATACCGCCGGTGGGAATAAGATATCTTATCTTACCGCATTTTTGCAGAAAAATCAACCGCCCACAGCGTCCTTTATAGGAAAAATCTACAAAAAGGCTGTGTGCCGCAGATCTGCGGCACACAGCCTTCCTTCTTACGCAGCCCAACGCATCACACGCCCAGCTTCTCCAGCGCCGCCAGGCGCAGGCAGGTACACAGCACCTGCGCCGCCTGCTCCAGCTCCGCCACCGGCGGCAGGGACGGGGCGATGCGGATATTGCTGTCCGCCGGGTCCACGCCGTAGGGGTAGGTAGCCCCGGCGCCGGTCATCGTGACTCCCGCCTCCCGGCACAGCTCCAGCGCCCGCCGTGCGGTGCCGGGCATGGCGTCCAGCGAGATGAAGTAGCCGCCGGTGGGCCTCGTCCATTGAGCGATGTCCAGCGGGGCCAGCTGCTCCAGCGCCGTCAGCACCGCCCGGAACTTGGGGGCCAGCACAGCGGCGTGGCGCTGCATCAGCGCCAGCGTATGGCTGCGGTCCTTCAGATAGCGCACATGCCGCAGCTGGTTGATCTTATCATAGCCGATGGTCTGCACGCCGATGAGGGACAGCATATGGGCCATATTGGCCTCGCTGCACGCCATCACCGCCACCCCCGCACCGGGGAAGGTGATCTTGCTGGTGGATGCGAACTCATAGACCATGTCGCCGTTTCCGGCCTGCCGGCACAGGCTCAGAATATCCGGGAAGGGGACGAACTCCCCCTCCAGCTCATGGATACAGTAGGCATTGTCCCACATCAGCATGAAGTCCGGGGCGGCGGGCCTCATAGCCGCCAGACGCTGCACCGTCTCCGCCGAATAAATGATGCCCTGGGGATTGGAGTACTTGGGAACGTTCCACATTCCCTTCACCGCCGGATCCCGCACCAGCCGCTCCACCATGTCCATGTCCGGCCCCTCCTCCGTCATGGGTACGGTGATCAGCTCCATGCCGAAGGACTGGCAGATGCGGAAGTGGCGGTCATAGCCCGGTGCAGGGCAGAGCCACTTCACCGTCTCCAGCTTGCCCCACGGCTTCTCGCTGTGGAGCATCCCATGGGTATACGCCTTGGAGATGGCGTCGTACATCAGCTGCAGGCTGGCGTTGCCGCCGACGAACACCTGCTCCGCCCGGCAGCCCAGTATCTCGGCAAACAGCGCCCGTGCCTCCGGGATGCCCGCCAGCTCGCCATAGTTCCGGGTATCCAGCCCACCCGCCAGATAGTCCTCCGGTCGGGTCAGCTGCGCCATCTCCCGTGTCACCATGTCCAGCTGCTCCGTGCCGGGCTTACCACGGGCCATGTTCAGCTTCAGGCCCAGTGCCTTCTGTGCCTCATAGGCCTTTCGCACGGCGGCGTATTCCTCCCGCCGCTGGTCGGCGGTCATATCCTCATATCGTTTCATATTTTCGCTCCTTTCAGGGAAGTCTATTCTCTTACCGCACCTCGTACAGATCCGTTCTCCGGGCCGACAGAATGGGCAGCTGACGGCGGATGGCGTCGATGCGGGAAAGCTCCAGCTCCGTCACGGCGACCTCCTCCCCCGTGCCGCACTGGTGAACGATGCCGCCCCACGGTTCGCAGACCATGGAGTGGCCCCACGCCACATAGCTGCCGCTCTCGTCACGGGCCGGGGCGGTACCCACGGTGAACAGCTGGTTATCCACCGCCCGCTGCCGCAGCAGCAGCTCCCAGTGGGCGGGGCCGGTGGTCATGTTGAAGGCCGCCGGGGCCAGGATCATCCGGGCGCCCCGCAGGGTCATCACCCGGCAAAGCTCCTCGAACCGCAGGTCAAAGCACACGCACAGCCCCACCCTGCCCCACGGGGTATCCAGCAGGGTGATGTCGTTTCCGGGGGCGAAGGTGTCGGACTCCATGAAGTACTGTCCCCCCTCCACGTTGACGTCGAAGAGGTGTATCTTCCGGTGCCGGGCCGCCTGACGCCCCTGATCGTCGTAGACGTAGCAGGTGTTGTAAAGCTTCTTCCCCTCCCGCTCCGGGATGGTGCCGCCTACGATCCAGATGCCCAGTTCCCGGCTCAGCGCCGACAGCGCCTGCTGGACCGGGCCGCCCTGCTCCTCGCTGTTGGGGCGGAACATCTCGTTTTCATAGGGGCAGCAGAACATCTCCGGCAGCATCACCAGCTGCGCCCCCTGCTCCGCCGCCCGGCGGATGAGTACACAGGCCCGGCGGAGGTTCTCCGCCTTGTCCCGGCCCACCATCAGCTGGACCTGCCCCAGCTTCAGCGTCATACTGTCCATATGTGACCCCCTTTCCTTAAAACTCCCGCAGCACCAGCTCCGTCACGCCAGGGCCTGCCGCCTCCAGACGCAGCACCTGCGGGTGTCTGCCGTATTCCCGGCGCACCAGCTCCCGCAGAGCCGTGCCGCCGTGGTGTCCGTGGATGACCCGGATGCGATAGGTGCCGGGCCGCACCCGGCGCAGGGCGGCGTCCAGCGTCACCCGTGCCTGATATTCGTTTTTCCCGTGGAGATCGATTTCCCAGATCCCTGCGTACATCCCGTGGCCTCCTGCTTCAGTATGCTGCTATTGTACGGCAAAGCCGTTGAACTTTCAACCGCTTTCTGCTATGATAAGGAAAGAAAGCGTGTTTTCGCCGCTCTCGACGCTGCGGTGCTTTTGCCGCCGCTGTGATACGAAAGGAATGTCTATGAAAAAATCGGAAGCAGCTGGTCTCCCTGTTAGCCGGAGCCGTTCTGGGATATCTGGTATATTACTTTTTTCTGATAACACACTATCGTCGTTCTTCACGACCGGGCTGCTGAGTATCGTTTCTTCCGCCCTGTTCCTGCTCCTGTCCATGGTTGGCTGCGCCGCCATCATCTACCTGCTTCTGGAAAAACGGGTCAGTAGGTGGATGCTGGTGCTGCTGAGCGTCACCTATTTCATAGCGCTGTTCATCATCCTGTTCTGCCGCCACCGGGTGGGGCGCATCGCCATTCTGGATCCGTTGGTGGGGCTCTCGCAGCTGGGAGACTGGGAGATGCTGATGCAGAGCCTGCTGAACCTCCTGATGTTCCTGCCTATGGGCTTTTTCTTCCGGAACCGGAAGCCATGGCAGGTGCTGCTGGGGGCATTGGCCATCTCGTTCTTCATCGAGGGGATGCAGTACCTCACCATGCGGGGGATGTTCGACACGCTGGATATCCTTCTGTACATTCTGGGCATCAGTCTGGGAGCGCTGCTGTTCCGGCTGCTGCGCCTGAAAATCGAGTAACCAAAGGAGCATTTCATGGAGATTCTGGTTCTTTCCGATTCCCACGGCAAGGTGGACCACATGGTCCGGGCCGTGGAGCAGTTCCACCCCCGGCAGGTGCTGCATCTGGGGGACTGCGTCCGGGACGCTCAGGCGCTGGAGCGGCAATTCCCCCAGCTGCCGGTGACCATGGTTCCCGGCAACTGCGACTGGGGCCAGACCGGAGAGCCGGAGCGCCTGCTGGAGATAGAGGGCGTCCGCATCCTCATGCTGCACGGCCACACCCGCCACGTCAAGTTCTCCCCCATGGCCGCCGTCTACGCCGCCAGGGAGTACGGGGCCGATGTGCTGCTGTTCGGCCACACCCACGTCCCTCTGGTGGACTACGACGGCACCCTGTGGGTGATGAATCCCGGCGCCGCCGGGGACTACACCCGTCCCACCTGCGGCCTTCTCACCATCCGGGAGGGGGCCGTCATCTGCTCTGTGCAGAATATTTCTCTGGGGAGGTAAGCATCATGCGCTATATCGGCTGTCATCTCTCCTCCTCGGCGGGCTTTGCCGCCATGGGACGGACGGCGCTGTCCATCGGCGCCAACACCTTTCAGTTCTTCACCCGCAATCCACGGGGCAGCCGGGCCAAGCCCGTGGATCCGGCGGACGTAGCCGCCTATCTGGCGCTGGCTATGGAGGCGGGACTGGGGGGCATTCTGGCCCACGCCCCCTATACCATCAACCCCTGCTCCAAGGATGAGCGTACCAGAGAGTTCGCCCGGCTGACGCTGGCCGATGACCTGCGGCGGATGGAATATCTGCCGGGGAATCTCTATAACTTCCACCCCGGCAGCCACACCGGTCAGGGGCTGGAAACCGGCATCACCCAGATCGCAGACACCCTCAACGCCATCCTCACCCCGGCGATGCACACCACCGTCCTGCTGGAGACCATGTCCGGCAAGGGAACGGAGGTGGGCAGCCACTTCGAGGAGCTGCGGGAGATTCTGGACCGGGTAACGCTGACGGAGCAGATGGGGGTCTGTCTGGATACCTGCCACGTCTCCGATGCCGGGTACGATGTGGCCGGGGATCTGGACGGTGTTCTGACGGAGTTTGACCGGGTCGTCGGCCTGCACCGTCTGAAGGCCCTCCACCTGAACGACAGCCTGAACCCCGTGGGCGCCCACAAGGACCGCCACGCCCGCATCGGGGAGGGCACTCTGGGAGCGGAGACCTTCCGCCGTATTGTGAACCACCCGGCCCTCCGGCGGCTCCCCATGCTGCTGGAGACACCCAACGAGCTGCCGGGCTACGCCGCCGAGATCGCCCTGCTGCGGGGCTTCGAGGAGGCGGAGTGATGGTACTGCGACTGTCTGCGTGGGGTATTTTCCTGCTGGGTGCGGTGGGTCTGCTGATTCACTCCACCCTGCTGCAAACGGGACACATCCGTGCCGGGATGTTCTGCTTTTACACCAATCTCAGCAACCTTCTGGTGCTGGTGTATGAGCTGGCGCTGGCCATTGCCGCCGGCCTCCCCCACAGCGCCGCCCTGCCTCTGCTGACGGACGATACCCTCAGCTTCTCCATGGCGCTGTGTACTCTCGTGACCCATCTGGTATATCAGTTCATTCTGGTGCCGGACGCCAAGCGAAATGGCAAGCGCTTTGCCGACTTTGGTGCCAGCTTCGGCAACCTCTGTGTCCATTATCTGACACCCCTGCTGGTGGTAGCCCAGTGGCTGCTGCTGGCAGATAAATCCTCCCTCGGCTGGCGCAGCGCCCTATGGTGGTTGACGCTGCCGCTGGCCTACTTCGCCTTTGCCATGCTCCGGGGCCGCAGCGGCAAACCCATCGGCCACACCCATCTGGTGTATCCCTATCCGTTTCTGGACCTGCCCCGGCTGGGCTGGCGGAAATTCACCGGATGCGTGACGGGGATGCTGCTGAGCTTCTTTCTGCTGGGCTATGGCATGATGTGGCTGGGTCGGCTGGTAGGAACGCCTCTGGCATAAAAAAGAGGACAGGGACAAGCCTTTTCGCTTGTCCCTGTCCTTTTCTATGTCACTTCTTCCGCTTCTTGGCAAAAGCAGCTTTCTTGGCCGGGGACATCTTCCCCTTCTGGCCGGGAGCCGATCCGCCATTGCGGCGGGACGCATCAGACCGCTTACCGCCTCTATGCTCCGGACGTCCTCCGTGATGCACCTCCCGGCGGAGATCTCCCTCTCCGCCGTGCTGTCCGGGGCGCCGCTTTTCCCCGGAGGGCTGCTGCTCCGGCTGCTTGCCGAAGTACTTCTCCCCCTTCTGGGGTCGAATGAGGCACTCCGGCGTATAGCCGATGAGATCGGTGCGGCCTGCCTTCTCCAGTGCCTCTATGACAAGCCCCCGCAGCTCTGGCCGCTTCCACTGGAGCAACGCCCGCTGAAGGGCCTTTTCATGGGGGTCACGGGCCACATACACCGGCGTCATATCCCGTGGATCGATGCCGGTATAGTACATACAGGTGGAAAGGGTGCCGGGGGTGGGATAGAAGTCCTGCACCTGCTGGGGCTGGTGGCCGGTGCGGTGCAGAAACTCCGCCAGCCGGACGGAATCCTCCAGCGTGCAGCCGGGGTGAGAGGACATGAGGTACGGCACCAGATACTGCTGCTTGCCCTCCTTCTCATTGAGCTTCTGATACTGTCGCCAGAACCGCTCGAACACGTCGAAGTGGGGCTTTCCCATATAGTCCAGCACCGAGGCCACACAGTGCTCCGGGGCCACCTTCAGCTGTCCGCTGATGTGGTAGTCCACCAGTTCCCGGAAAAAATCCTGATTTTTGTCCTGCAAAAGATAATCGTAGCGAATACCGCTGCGGACGAACACCTTCTTCACGCCATCCACCCGCCGCAGGCGCTGCAAAAGCGCCGTATACTCCGAGTGGTCGGCGTCCAGATTCCTGCACGGCTCCGGGGCCAGACAGCTGCGGCCCTTGCACATCCCCCGCCGCTTCTGCTGGGCGCAGGAGGTGTGGCGGAAGTTGGCGGAGGGACCTCCCACATCGTGGATATAACCCTTGAACTGCGGGTCCTGCGTCAGCAGCTCCGCCTCCCGCACCACGGACTCGATGGAGCGGGAGGTGACCATGCGCCCCTGATGAAAGGCCAGTGCGCAGAAGTTGCAGCCGCCGAAGCAGCCCCGGTTGTGGGTGATGGAGAAGCGCACCTCCTCGATGGCGGGAACCTCCTCCCGATACATGGGGTGAACCTCCCGGACATAGGGCAGGTCGTACAGGGCATCCAGTGCCTCCCGGCTCAGTGGACGGGCCGGTGGATTCACCACCAGCACCCGGCCCTGACAGGGCTGCAGCACGGCGCACCCCCGGATGGGATCGTGCTCGTCGTACTGGATCTTGGTGGCTCTGGCGTAGGCCGTCTTGTCGGCGCACACCTCCTCATAGGAGGGACAGGCCACCGGATGAAAGCCGCTGCCCTCTCCGGTGGGTGCAATGTAGGCGGTGCCGGGGATGTCGGTGATCTCACGGGTCGGCACCTTTCTGGATAGCCTCCGGGCGATCTCACGGGTGGCCGCCTCCCCCATGCCGTAAACCAGCAGATCCGCCGGGGCATCAAAGAGGATGCTGCGGCGCACCTTGTCGTCCCAGTAGTCATAGTGGGCAAAGCGCCGCAGGGACGCCTCCAGTCCCCCGATGACGATGGGGGTATCGGGAAAGGCCTCTCTGGCCCGGTTGGCATAGACGATGGTGGGCCGATCCGGCCGATACCCCATCCTCCCGCCGGGGGAGTACAGATCCCTGTCCCGCCGCCGCTTGGCCACGGTGTAGTGGGCCACCATGGAGTCCAGATTGCCCCCGCCGATAAGTACCCCGTAGCGGGGTCTGCCCATGGCCCGGAAAGCCTCGGCGTCGTGCCAGTCCGGCTGGGCCAGAATGGCCACCCGATAGCCCTCCCCCTCCAGCATCCGTGCAATGAGCGTGGTGCCGAAGCTGGGATGGTCGATGTAGGCGTCCGCCGTTACCACCAGAAAATCATAGTAATACCAGTCCCGCCGGAGCATCTCCTCCCGGCTCACCGGCAAAAATTCCGTGCCACGCATGGGTCACCTTCTCCTTTCTACCCCTCACAGGGGGATGTGGGCGTCCAGCACCCGTGGCGTGATGTCCTTTTCCATGACATCGCCCCCCACCGGGGAAAAGCCCAACTTTTCCCAGAAGCTCCGCTGCCGGTCATCGCCGCACCGCAGGCGCAGGCGCAGCAGGCCCATGTGGCGGCAGCGCTGGATGATCTGTCCCAGGGGCTGAATGCCCTGATCCCGGCCCTGCCACTGGGGCAGCAGGCCGTACCAGCCGATCTCCCCCACGCCCTCCTCCGGGCGGGGCAGCAGCTGATAAGCGCCGATCAGCTCGTCAACGAAGCGGACGGCCACGCCTTCGCCGCCAGTGGGAACGCCCAGCTGCTGCCGCTCCTCCTCCGTCAGCGGGGCATACAGTTGGCCCGTCTCCTGAACCCCCTTCTGCCGCCACCACTTCTGCTTGGCCAGCGTGGAGAGCCCCGCCTGTACCAGATGGCTGTTGTCATCCCGGTACAGCACCCGGATGTCATCGCCCTCCGCCTCCAGCCGGGCCACGGAGGTGTTGTCTCCGAAGGGCGTGTCCCCGATCTCCAGCAGGCTCAGGCCCTGCAGGGTCCCCAGCACGATCCGCATGGCGGCGCCGTGGGAGAAAATGGCCACCGTCTGGCCGTCATGCTGCCGGGCCACCCGCCGCAGGGCCGGGAGGTAGCGATCCAGCACCTGCCGGGCCGTCTCGCTGCCGGGGACCTGCCAGCGATCCAGCCGGTGGTTGAAATCATCGTGGGATTGGGGGTACTTCCGCAGCAGCTCATACCAACAGTGCTCCTCCCACTCCCCCATGCAGATCTCCCGGAAGGCGGGATCCGGATGCAGCTGCAGCCCCTTGGGCAGATAGATGGACTGGGCTGTGGTGCGGGTGCGGATCAGGTCGCTGGCGTACACGGCATCCACCGGCACGTCCCGAAAGCGCTCCGCCAGCGCCCGGATCTGGCGGCACCCCCGGTCATCGGTGATGCAGCTGTTATAGTGTCCGTGGGCAATGCGATAGAGGTTGCCCTCCGCCTCGGCGTGGCGGACAAGATAAATCGTCGTCATAGCTTCTCCTTTGTGGGTATCCGGGTCACACCACCGTGACCCAGTGCTTCATCTCCCGGATGGCATCGTCCATGGCCGCCGGCACATCCTCGGCGTATTGCAGGCTGTCGTCGATGACCATAGCCCCCCGGCCGAAATCGTCGAAGGCATAGCTGGCAGCTTCGCCGCCGCAGCCGTCCAGCAGAAGGAAGGCATCCTTCAACCGCCGCCGCAGCTCCCGCACGTCCAGACTGTAATCCGTCTGGGCCATGATCCCGGCCCCCCGGCGGGCCATCTGCTCTCCCGCCGCCAAAAACAGGCGACGATCCCCGGCCATGAGGTTCTGCACCTCCGCCGCACCCGGCTCCGCCGTGCGGACCAGCGCAAACAGGGCCTTGTCTTCCCCCGCCGCCGCAGTGCCATAGTAGGGCGAGATCGTCACGGCGTCGGCATTCACCTCACCGCCCAGCCACACGGCGGGATCGGCGCAGCGTGCGTCCACAATGGCGTAAAGGCCCTGACTGCGGGCCATATGGACCAGATTCGACAGCACGTCCAGCCCCATAGCTCCGCACAGGAGGTAGCGGTCGGCCCGCAGCACCACTGCCGGCAGCCGCTGGGCCGCCTGAGCCATCAGTTGGGTGCCGTGATAGCGCAGTGCCTCCGACCGGGCCATGACGCTCTCACCGTAGAGATCGGTAAACCTCTTCACCACCGGGGCGGGAAGCCGGTTCGCCTCCGGGCCAAGGCCCAGCGCCAGCGGTGTCTTTTTTTTGCGGATATGTTCCTGCAAAGCCGTAATGGACATGAAACGCTCCTTCTCGCCGCAGAGCGGCGGCATGATCAGATATTTTATTCATTATATGCGCTGCGGCAGCTTTTGGCAAGGCATAGACGGTTATTTCCCGCCGGAATGGATATACTATGACCGTACCGAAAAAGGAGTGATGCAGGAATGTGTAAGGTCAGTACGTTCGTCACTGGCGTATGCGTCGGCATGGTGGCCGGCGCACTGGTAGAGGTGATGGTCATTCCCCGGCCGAAGACGAGAAAAACCGCTGTAGGCAAAGCTATGCAGCGGATGGGTAACGCAGTGGATTCGGCGCTGGAGACCGTTGCCGAGAAGATGAACTGAGGGTATCGCATGGAGGAGGGCCGCAAGCGGCCCTCTTCCAAAATTTATCGGTTTTTTTGTGCTTTTCGCTTGACAAGGCGCAGATTTTTGGTATAATAGACCGTGCTGTTGCGGCAGCATTTTATATGCAGTGGTATCGAAGTGGTCATAACGAGCACGACTGGAAATCGTGTTGCCGTCAAAAGCGGCACGAGGGTTCAAATCCCTCCCACTGCGCCAGAAAAAAGGTCTTTGTCCCGTGGGACAAAGACCTTTTGATTTTCCCCCGGCGCCTTCCCCGCAGAAAGGCGACCGCTGCCGGAGTTTTTCTCCCCCCTCTGGAAAATCCTCCGCCGCTGTGATAGAATAGACCTCCCGGAGGGCTTTGGCCACCGGAGACTATCACAGCAAGGAGAATGTACCATGCAATGTCCCGTATGCGGTAAGGAGATGAAACCCGGCGTCTCCACCTTCATGGGCTCCACCGGCCTGACCCCTATGGCCTGCGTGTTCACCGACAGCGAGGTCAAGCAAAAGGGCTTCTTCCGGCACAATGTCGTCTCCAAGGTCCTCCTGCAGGGCGACGACATAGAGACCTACTTCTGTGAGTCCTGCCAACTGCTCCTGCCCCTGATCCGCTGACATCCCGGCACACAAAAAGGGTCCCCGGCTCTCGCCGGGGACCCTTTCCTGTCTCTTACGGACGCTCACAGAGCGCTTACAGAATGTTGATGGACGTCTGCTTGGGCAGCTGCTTCTTGGCCGCCTTCGGCACGGAGATGGTCAGGATGCCGTCCTCGAACTTGGCGGACACCTCCTCCGGCTCCACGTCCTCGCCTACGTAGAAGCTGCGGCTGCAGGCGCCGGCATAGCGCTCCTGACGGATGTACTTGCCCTTCTTGTCCTGCTCCTCCTTGTCCAGACCCTTGGCGGCCTGAATGGTCAGATAGCCGTTCTTCAGTTCCACATTGACCTCGTCCTTCTTGAAGCCCGGCAGGTCGATATCCAACTCATAGGAGCTCTCCGTCTCCCGCACGTCTGTCTTCATCAGGTTCTTGCCGTGCTTGCCGTACAGCGGGTCACGGCTCTGAGGTACCATCATCCCGAAAGGATCAGAGAAGAAATCATCAAACAAATTCTCACCAAAAATGCTGGGCAACATAAGTCATACCTCCATTCAAAATTCCGGGTGCCGGTGTCTCGCCGGCGCCAACTTTTGTCACCGCTTACACATTGTATGCGTTTTCCGTTCCCCGGTGGAGCTCTTTGGCTCTCTCCCTTGGAACAGCTTCATCATAGCACCATTTTTAGCACTGTCAAGCGGCGAGTGCTAAAGTTCACGAAAGTGCCACCGTTTGTTCACAAAATATCCGAAAAGTCCCCCCTTGCCCCCCAGCCCACCGAAAAATATTGTCCGGGGCATATACAAACGGCGGAAAGTGTGGTATACTTTCATGAACTGATTTACAAAATGTTCAGGAAGCCGGAAGGATGCCGGGTATAATGGTAATATAGTATATAAATTGGGAGGTTTCCTATGGCACGCAATATTCTGGTGGTCGAGGATGACCGCAATATTTCCGACCTGATCCGGATGTATCTGGAGAAGGAGGGCTTTGACGTCCGCATCGCCTATGACGGCGGCAAGGCCGTAGAGGAGTACGACCGGCAAGCGCCGGATATGGTTCTGCTGGATATCATGCTGCCGGTGATGGACGGCTGGTCCGTCTGCGCCCACATCCGAGAAAAGGCCAAGACACCCATCATCATGCTGACGGCCAAAAGCGAGGTCAACGACCGCATCACCGGTCTGGAGATGGGCGCCGACGACTATCTGGTCAAGCCCTTCGAGATGAAGGAGCTGATGGCCCGCATCAACGCCGTGCTGCGCCGCAGCGAGATCCCCGACGACACCCGCAAGCGTCTGGTGTTCGACAAGCTGGAGATCAATCTGGACAGCTACGAGCTGCTGGTGGACGGCAAGAAGGTGGATACGCCCCCCAAAGAGCTGGAGCTGCTGTACCATCTGGCCTCCACGCCCAACCGGGTCTACACCCGCAACCAGCTGCTGGACGAGGTGTGGGGCTTCGACTACTTCGGTGACTCCCGGACAGTGGATGTCCATATCAAGCGCCTGCGGGAGAAGATCGAGAATGTCTCCGACCAGTGGGAGCTGAAAACCGTGTGGGGCGTGGGCTATAAGTTTGAAGTGAAGTGATGGCAGAGCGCAAGAAACGGTTCAGCGGGCTCTACTGGCAGCAGTTCGCCCTGACCGCCGGCATGGTGATGCTGACGCTGCTGCTGCTGGGCGTGTCCTTTTTCGCCCTGAGCTATAACTATAACTTCACCGAGCGGCGGGACGAGCTGCAGGAGCGGGCCAGTCTCATTGCTCAGGTGTCCGTGGACTACCTGAAGTCCGGCGGCCAGACGGAGGATGAAAACCTCAAGCGCTTCATCAGTCTGGGTAGCGCCATGACCAACGCCGAATTTCTGGTGTGCAACGACAGCGGCTATGCCCTGCTGACGGCGGACCAGCGGCTGGGGGGCAAGGTGGTGGCCATCCCGCAGGAGATCACGCAGGAGGTCCTGACGGGCAGCGGCCTGTATCAGGGCCGCAGCAGTCTGGGCGGCGCCTACACCTCCAAACAGTTCGTGGTGGGCGTCCCCGTTCAGGACGGCGACCAGACCATCGGCATGGTGCTGGCGGTGATGAACGCCCGCTCCGTCATGGGGATGTGGCGGTCCTTCATCAGCCTGTTCCTCATGACCTCCGCCATTATCCTGCTGCTGGTGTTCATCGTCACCTCCCTGACCTCCATGCGGCAGATCCAGCCCATCCGGGAGATGGTGCAGGCCACACGGGCCTACGCCGCCGGGAACTTCGACGTACGGATGCAGGACGCCGACCGGGGCGATGAGATCGGCGAGCTGGCGGCGGGCTTTAACAATATGGCGGACTCTCTGGCGGAGACGGAGCGCCAGCGCCGGGACTTCATCGCCAACATCTCCCATGAATTAAAGACCCCTATGACCTCCATCGCCGGCTACACCGACGGTATTCTGGACGGCACCATCCCACCGGAAAAAGAACGCAAGTACCTGCAAATTATCTCCGACGAGAGCCGTCGGCTCAGCCGTCTGGTGCGCCGGATGCTGGATATCTCTCAGATCCAGTCGCAGGAGATGAAAAAAGAGGACTTCGACCTGTGCGAGAGTATGCGTCTGGCGCTGCTGTCCATGGAGCAGAAGATCACCGACCGGGAGTTGGACGTAGAGGCGGACATCCCGGAGGAGCCTGTGATGGTGGAGGGCGTCAACGACCTCATCACGCAGGTCATTTACAACCTGCTGGAAAACGCCACCAAGTTCGCCGCTCCCCACTCATCCCTGTATCTGGGGCTGGCCGTCCATGGGGAGAAGGCCGTGGTCACGGTGCGCAACGTCGGTCAGACCATCCCCGCCGAGGAAATCCCCCTGCTGTTTGAGCGCTTCCACAAGTCCGACAAATCCCGCAGCGAGGATAAGGACGGCTACGGGCTGGGCCTGTACGTGGTAAAGACCATCCTGTCTCAGCACAAGGAGCAGATCACCGTCACCAGCGAAAACGGCGTCACCGCCTTCAGCTTTACCGTTCAGATGGCTCACCCCATGCGGAACGAGCCGTGAGAGGAAGTATCCTATGTATAATGACGAAAACAGAGAATTTGACCCGGTAGGCGGCGATCTGCCGCCCCAGCCGCAGCAGGACCGGACGGACCTGCCGGAGGAGGAGCCGGACGAGATCGTCAGCTGGTACACCCCCCGGCAGGAGGAGCCGGAGGAGGTCGTCAACTACTTCGTCCAGCAGCGCCCCATGCCCCGGAACGTCTGGAAGCAGGCCGCCAAGACCCAGCGCAAGCGCCGCCGTCTGTGGACGTGGCTGGGCATAGGCGGCATAGCACTGGTGGTCGTGGTCATCGTGGTGGCGGTGCTCCTGTCCTCCACCGCCTCCAGCGCCCCCAGCCTGCCGGGCAGCGACGACGGCGACTCCGCCAGCAGCATGGTGGATATCTTCCGCAAGAAGGAGACTACCATCCCCCGCATCTCCGGGGAGGAGGGCGTGAAGCTCAGCTGTCAGGACCCCTCCGGTCAGGAGCTTACCATTCAGCAGGTATACGCTAAGGTGAACCCGTCGGTGGTGGCGGTGGTGGCGGAGCAGTCCGACGGCTCTGCCGCCGTGGGTACCGGCGTCATCATGACCGAGAGCGGCTATATCATCACCAACGCCCACGTCATCTCCGGCGGCAAGAGCTGCTGGGTGGCGCTGGACACCGGCGTCACCTACGACGCCCGTCTGGTGGGCTATGATGAGGACGAGGATCTGGCGGTGCTGCGGGCCATTGCGGACAATCCCCTGCCGGCGGCGGAGTTCGGCAACTCCGACCTGCTGACGGTGGGTGATCCGGTGTACGCCATCGGCAACCCCTTGGGCGTAGAGCTGCGGGGGACCCTCACCAACGGCATCGTCTCCGCCATCAACCGTGAGGTGGAGATGCAGGGCCGCACCATGACCATGATCCAGACCAACGCCGCCCTGAATAACGGCAACTCCGGCGGCCCCCTCATCAACAGCTATGGGCAGGTCATCGGCATCAACACCATGAAAATGAGCAACTCCAGCCTCTCCGAGGAGGAGGCCACAGTGGAGGGACTGGGCTTCGCCCTGCCCATCAGCTCCGTGTCCTTCGTGGTCAATGACCTCATCGCCCACGGGGAGTTTCTGGGTACCCCCACCATCGGTATCACCGTCCGCACCATCGAAAAGTCCGGTGGCGGCACGCAGGTGGAGGTCTACACCGTGGACGACGCCCTGGGCGCTGCGGAGGCCGGCGTGCAGCCCGGCGATATCATTCTGGAGGCGGACGGCCAGCCTGTCTCCGTCACCAGCGATCTGCTGACGGTGCGGCGCAGCCACTCCGTGGGCGATACCATCCGTCTGACCATCCAGCGGGACGGCCAGTCCCTGACAGTGGACGTGGTCCTGTACGCCAGCAAATAACCCCTGCGCCGCATGGGGCCGCTCCGGCCCGGTGCGGCGCACTGCTTTCAAGGAGGAACTTATGAAGCAGCATCCTTTGCAGACGGCGGGCCGGGTGCGCCTGCCCTATACCCGGCGGCGCAGCGAAGCCCGGTGCGTCACCTCGCTGTCCCGGCTGCCGGACGTACCGGAACTGAACTCCTATGATCCCGAATTTTTCGCCGGCCACGCCCTGCTGCTGGTGACGGATACCACCGCCTCCGGGTCCCTGCCTCCCATTCTCCATATTGCCGATATAACCGACGGCCACGGCACGGTGCGGCTGCAGCGCCCCCTGCCGGCCCGGAACCAGTGCGTCACGCAGGACATGGCCACTTGGCTCCTGTGGGCGGAGGTCCCTGTCTCTTGGGCCGACCTCTCCTGGGCGGTAGCGAACCCCGCCCTCCCCCCGGAACGCCTGTCCCTGTATTGAGCCAACATAGAAAGGAGTCTTTGACATGGCTATTCTAATTGCTTATTACTCCCGTGCGGGAGAGAACTACTTCGGCGGCTCCTACCGCCGCATCCCCGTGGGCAACACCCGGCGGGTGGCGGAGCAGCTGGCATCCCTCACCGGCGGCGACCTGCTGGAGCTCCGTCAGGCCCACCCCTATTCCGATGACTACCGCACCTGCGTGGCACAGGCCAGAGCCGACTGGCAGCAAAGTGTCCGTCCGGAGCTGCTGGGTCTGCCGAAAGATCTGTCGGGCTATGACCGCATCTATCTGGGCTATCCCAACTACTGCGGCACCATGCCCATGGCGGTCTATACCTTCTTGGAGCACTACGACTTCACCGGCAAGCTCATCTGCCCCTTCTGCACCCACGAGGGCAGCGGCCTCTCCCAGACGGAGCGGGACATCCGCAAAGCCGCACCGGGGGCCACCGTCACCCGAAGAGTCCCCCACCGACACAAAATAAGAGAGCGGAGACCGCCCGGTCTCCGCTCTCTTGTCATATAATAATTTTCAAAATTGCAAAAGTTTTGCTTGGTAAGTATGTATTTAGTGTGTATAATACAATCAAGAGGTGAGGAAGCAAAGCGAAGAGACTTGATAAAGCTGCTGGAGGCCAACGGCCGGTACTACAAACGCAACGGCGGTGACCACGATATCTACACCGATGGTAGCACATCGAGCCAGTCTCACGGCAGCGGGAAATCAAAGAAAGTGTCGCAAAGGCAATCATTCGGAGACGGGGCTGAAATAAGCCCCCTGTCCCCGGCGCATTATAATCATATGGAGGTAATCGCATGAAACTTGTATATCCCGTTATCTTTACGGAGGACCCGGCAGGCGGCTATATGGCCTACGTACCGGATCTGGAGATCAATACCCAAGGCGAAGATCTGGCGGAAGCCATTGCCATGGCCCGTGACGCCATGGGCCTGGTGGGGATCGATATGGAGGACGATGGAAAGCCCTTCCCCGCCCCCAGTCAGCACGTGGATTGTCCCACCGGCGGCATTGTGTCACTGGTAGATGTGGACCTTGTCGCCTACCGCCGGGCCAATGAAAAGCGCACCGTGCGGCGGAATGTCACCTTGCCGTCTTGGCTGAACGCTGCCGCCAACGAGGCCGGGCTGAACGTCTCCGCCATCCTGCAAGCTGCACTGAAGCAGCAGTTGAATGTCTGAGCACAGCAAAAAAGAGCGGAGACCACCCGGTCTCCGCTCTCTTGCTTGTCATCCGTTAAATATGCAACTCCGCTTTCAGTGCATTTTGCAGGATCATGGAAAAATTGACCCCCTGTCTTTCCGCCGTGGACGTGGATAGTCTCCGCCGCATCACCGACGCTTTGTAGCCGTTTCGGGCATTGGTAGTAGATTGGGTAGTAGCGCAAGTTTTAGGAAAATAATATCCTCTAAAAAATTATAAAAAACGGGCATTTTCATAGAAAATGCCCGTTTTTGGTCCGAGTGTCGAGATTCGAACTCGAGGCCTCTTGAACCCCATTCAAGCGCGATACCAAACTTCGCCACACCCGGATACCATATTCACTTGCTGCATCACGTCAGCTTGATTACTATACCACACTCCTTTTTATTTTGCAAGCCCTATTTCAGATTTTTTTGCATTTTTTACGGAAGCGGCAGCCGCTCCCCTACTGCGCCGTCTCCAACTCCTGCAGGATATCCCGGCACAGGGCCGCATCCGGTACTATGCCGGTAAAGTGAGCGAAGGACAGCGCCGCCTGCTGCACCAGCAGGGCAAGCCCTCCCACTGCCGTCAGGCCCCGGTGCTCCGCCGCTCGCATCAGAGCTGTGTCCGTGGGATGGTACACCAAATCGTATACCACCGCCTTCGTCGGCAGCGCCTGTACGAAATCCAAAGACTCGAACTCCGGCGAACCCTCCATGCCCAGCGGTGTGGCGTTCAGCAGCAGCCCATGCTCTGCGGCGGCACGGGGCAGGTCCTCCCACAGGACAGCTCCTCCGCTGCACCGGGCAGCCAGCGCCGCTGCCTTTTCCGGTGTTCGGGCGCACACCGTCACCCGGCAGCCCGCCTGCGCCAGTGCCAGCGCCGCCGCCTTGGCGGCTCCCCCGGCCCCCAGCACCAGCGCCGCCTGCCCCGCCGGTGCAAAGCCCCGCAGCCGCAGGCTCTCCACCACCCCCGGCCCGTCGGTGTTGTACCCCACGGCCCGACCATTCCGGAAGCATACGGTGTTCACGGCGCCGCAGGAGGCCGTCCACGGCTCCACCGCATCCAGCAGCGGCAGGATGCGCTCCTTCAGGGGCATGGTGACGTTGCACCCGTCCCACGCTCCCCGGCAGCCCTGCACCACGAGATCCTCCAGTGTCTCCGCCGTCACCGTCACTGCTTCATAGCTTCCGGCAGCACCGCACCTCTCCATAAATCGCCGGTGGATGCGGGGCGACAGGCTGTGACCCACCGGATCCCCGATGACACACAGCCGCATCACAGGCCCTCCGCCAGCAGTACCAGCGCCTCCAGATAGCCGTCAAAGCCGTGGCCCACGATCTGCCCCCGGCAGGCCGGGGCCGTCACCGATATCTGCCGGAAGGGCTCCCGCTGACGGATATCCGACAGGTGTACCTCCACCGCCGGGACATCTACCGCCCGCAGAGCATCGTAAATGGCATAGCTGTAATGGGTATAGGCTGCCGGGTTGATGACGATGCCGTCATAGACCCCCGCCGCCTGCTGAATGGCGTCGATGATAGCCCCCTCGTGATTGCTCTGGAAGCAGTCCGCCTCCCAGCCGTGGGCGGCGGCATAGTCCTGCACCCGGCGGCACAGGGTCTCATAGGTGCCGGTGCCGTAGATATCCGGCTCCCGGCTGCCCAGCAGATTCAGATTCGGCCCGTTGATGATGAGAAATCTCATACCTGTTCCCTCCATATGGCGGCAATGGCCTCTGCCGCCGCCTGCGCCGTATCCTCCCGGATGGCGTAGTCGGCACAGATTCGGTACAGCGCCTCCCGCTGCCGCCGCAGCGTCTCCAGCGAACCGCCCCCGGCCAGCAGCGGGCGGTTCGCTCTTTCTAATGTGCGCTCAATATCTGCCACCGGGCGATCCAGCCAGAACAGCACGCCGCTGCGCCGCAGCAGCGCCCGGTTCTCCGGCCGCAGCACAGCCCCGCCGCCGGTGGCCAGCACGCAGTCCTCTCCGGCGCAGAGTGCCTGCAATGCCGCCGTCTCCCAGCGGCGGAAGCACTCCTCTCCGCCGGAAAACAGCTGCGCCACCGTTCTGCCCGCCAGCCGCTCCACCTGCGGGTCGCAGTCCCGGAAGGGCAGGCCCAACTGCCGGGCCAGCAGCCCGCCTACGGTGGTTTTTCCGCTGCCGGGAAGACCGATGAGGATCAGCTTTTTCATGCCTGCTCCTCCCGGCTCAGCTCCATCAGCAGGCGGAACAGCCGCTCCACCTGCTGCCGCCGCTCCGGGGCCAGCTGCCCCCGTGTGTGCAGCACCTGCTCCTCCCGACCGGCATCCTGCACCGGCAGGTGATGCTCCCGTTTATAGGCGCCGATCCGGCGGGAAATGGACTGCCTTCGGACAAAAAGCGTCGTCAGTTCTGTGTCCAGAATGTCCAGCTGACCACGCAAATTGTCCAGTTCTCCGCCGCCGTCGGCGCCCTTCAGTCTCCACAGGGCCAAGGCCGCCGCACTCTCCACCACCACCGGCGCCCGCAGGGCGATGCAGGCATCGTGGCGGCCGCCGATGGTGATTTTTGTGTTGGTCATAGTTTCAAGATCGATGGTCTCCTGCGGCTGGGCGATGGAGGGAGTGGGGCGGAAAGTCACGGTGAACTCCACCGGCATCCCGTTGGTGATGCCGCCGTTGATGCCGCCGCTGTGATTGGTGACAGACCAGACCCTCCGGCCGTCGGTGCGCCAAGGGTCGTTGGCCTGACTGCCCCGGAGGGCGGCAAGCTCCTCCCCGGCCCCGAAGGCCACCGCCTTCACGCCGGGGATGGCGAACACGTGGCGGGCGATCTCCGACTCCACCGTCTCCCGCCAGTCCGGGCCGCCCCAGCCAGCGGGCAGGCCCGTGACGATGCAGCGCACCTGACCGCCCACGGAGTCCCCCTCCTGTCGGGCCTCCGCCGCCCGCTGGCGCAGGGCATTTTCATCAATAACTTGTGCATTTACTTTAATATCTTGCAGTTTTAGCCAGCTTTTTGCCAGAGCACCCGCCGCCACCAGAGGGGCCGTCAGCCGTCCGGAAAAGGCCCCGCCTCCACGGGGATCGTTGCGCCCACCGCTCTGCACCCAAGCGGTATAGTCGGCGTGGCTGGGCCGGGGCGTGTGGCGCAGGGCATCGTAATCCGCCGAACGAACGTCCCGGTTCCGCAGCAGCAGGCACACCGGCATTCCGGTGGTCACGCCCTGATAGACCCCGCTGAGCACCTCCACCTGATCTGGTTCATGCCGGGCGGTGGAGAGAGGATCTTGGGGCGCACGGCGCAGCAGCTGACGGCAGATGAACTCCTCATCCACCGGCAGACCCGGCGGCACATCCCGCAGCAGCACTCCCACGGCGGGGCCGTGGGACTCCCCGAATATGGTATAATCCATCATGTCAAGTGTTCCACCTTTCCACCCAGTTGGGCATAGTCCCGCCAGAAGGCCGGGTAGGATTTGGCGGTGCAGTCCGCTCCCCGCAGCACCACCGGCTCCCGGCAGAAGGGGGCGGCGCAGGCCGCCAGCATAGCCAGCCGATGATCTCCGGCGCTCTGCACTTCGCCGCCCTGAAGACACGCCACACCACGGACGGCAAGACCGTCCGCCGTCTCCTGCGCCCGGCCGCCCAAGGCCGTCAGCAGGGCCGCCGTGGCCGCCAAGCGGTCGCTCTCCTTATGCCGCAGGCGGGCAGCATCTGTGAAGCGCATCTCCTTGTCAGGCCGCAGCGCCGCCAGCAGAGCCAGCGGCGGCAGCAGGTCCGGATTCTCCCGGAGGGATACCTGTTGGGGAAGCTCCCGGCACAGGGTCAGCGCCCTGCGGTCCCCCTGCCGGGAGTCCTGCCGCAGACCCGTTACCGTGATGCCTTGACCCAGCGCCGCCAGCACCAGCCAATAGGCCGCCGCCGACCAGTCCCCCTCCTGCTCCATGGGCAGCGGAGCAAAGCACTGGCCGCCGGGAATGCGCCAGCCGCCCTGCGCCCGGTGCAGCACAACACCGTAGCGCTCCAGCACCCACGCCGTTAAGTCCACATAGGGCCGGGACACCGGCCCCGGCACCTCCAGCCGGGAGTCCTCCCGGCACAGGGGCAGGGCCATGAGCATCCCGCTAATGAGCTGGGAGGTATCGCCCCCCGGCAGACGGTACACGCCGCCGGTAAGGCGGCCCGTGACCCGCAGTCCGCCGGGACAGGGCGTCACGCCCCACAGGCCCGGCATCACCCGCTCCAGCAGCCGGGGCGTACCGGTGAACGTCACCTCACGGCCCAGCGTCATAGCTAACGGCAGCAGGAAGCGCAGGGTACTGCCGCTGGCTCCGCAGGGAACCTCCTCCCCGCCGCCGTATAAGACCCGCAAGCCCGCCGCCGTGGCCCGGATATCCTCCGGGGCGTCGGGGGAAACCGGCGGGAACCGGCCAGCCGCCGCCTGACAGATCAGCTCCCGGTGCCAGCGGCTCTTGGAAGGCGGGGCCGCCACCGTCCCCGCCAGCGGGGCGGGATACAGCTTCACATCCATCGGGTTTCCTCCAGCAGCTCCTCCGGCGTCACCGACCACAGCACGCCGTGGCCGGGGCGCTCCAGCACCGCAATGGTCATCTCGCCGCCGCTGCGTTTTTTGTCCCGCAGCAGGTACTGCCGCCACGCCGTCTCCGGCAAGTCCAGCCGCCGGGGCAGGTCATAGCGCTCCAGCAGCGTCCCCAGCCGGGCCAGCATGGCCGTCTGGTCGCTGCCGTGGGCCGTCTGCCAGCGGAGCATCTCCATCATACCAGCCGCCACGCACTCGCCGTGAGTATAGCGGCCGCCGCCCAGTGCCTCCATGGCGTGGCCGAAGGTGTGGCCGAAGTTCAGCAGCCGACGGGGGCCTTCGTCCCGCTCATCCTGCGCCACCAGCGCCGCCTTGCAGGCAAGGCACCGGCGGATGATCCGGGGCCAGTCCGGCTCCTGCTGCTCCAGCCGGGTCAGCAGCTCCTCATCCGCGATGCAGCCGTATTTGATGACCTCGGCCATGCCGCAGGCCAGCTGACGCCGGGGCAAGGTGGCGAGGCAGACGGTATCCGCCAGCACCATGCGGGGCTGGTAGAAGCAGCCCAGCAGGTTTTTCCCCTCCGGCAGGTCCAGCCCCGTTTTGCCGCCTACGGCGCTGTCCACCTGCGCCAGCAGGGTGGTGGGGGCCTGCACCAGCGCCACGCCACGCAGCAGCGTGGCCGCCGCAAAGCCCGCCAGATCACCGGTGACGCCGCCGCCCAGGGCCACGATGCCATCGCTGCGGGTCAGGCCCAGCTGCACCAGCCGGCGGCACAGCCGGCCGTACTCCTCCAGCGACTTGGAGCCCTCACCCGCCGGGAAGGTCACCAGCGGCCAGCCGGTGCGGCGGGCCAGCGGAGCGCCGTACAGGGCTGCCACCGTATCGTCGCAGACGATGGCCCAGCGGCCCACACCCAGCGGGTGCAGCAGCTCCTCCGCCTGCTCCAGCAGACCGCCGCCGATGTGGATGGGGTAGCTGCGCCGTCCCAGCGCCACCTGTAAGGTCTCCATAGGCCCACCTCCTCTCGTTTTTTCTATTGTAGCGGGTTTTGCCGGGGAAGTAAAGCCGCAGTGAAAAATCCAAGGGATTTTTCACTGCGGGGCGGGAGACGAGGCTGTGGAAGATGCAAAAAGAGCCGCCTCCGGTGGGAGGCGGCTCTTTTCGATGCCTGAAAATCCATGGGATTTTCAGGCAAAGGGCTTGCAGTCTGCTGCGTGCATAATTTGTGTGCCGATGGCCCAAAAATTCCACACTGGCAGCCTGAGAGGTATTTTCGCTGACGTACACGCCGCCAGCGAAAATCATCCTGCTTCTTTGCCGCCTGTGGGCGGCAAACTCTGTGAGACCTGCGGGGGCGCAAAAAAGAGCCGCCTCCTGTGAGAGGCGGCTCTTGGGGATTTAGTTGGGGTCATTCCACAATGACAGGCACTGTCAGCGTCTGACCGTAAACCTCAGCAATCAAATCCGTTTTGCCGCTGGCTACACCCTTCACTACACCGCTGGCATCTACCGTGGCGATACTGGAATCGGCCGTAGACCACTTGATCAAGCTATCGTCCACCGTTTCCCCGTCGGCGGTCACTCGCATGGGCGCTTCTTCACCGATATCAATCGTCACACCCTTTTTCATTCCCCAAATGGATTCCAGCACCAGATCCTTCTTGGGGGCCTCCTTCACGGTGACGGTGCAGGTGACGGGGTCGGCACCCTCGGCGGAGGCGGAGATGGTGGCCGTACCGGCGGCGACAGCGGTGACGGTACCGTCCTCGCCCACGGCGGCGACGTCGGCATTGCTGGAGGTCCATGTGATGCCCTCAGCGCCGGTGGCTGTCAGCTTCCCGGTGCCGCCGGCGGTCAGCTCCAGAGCCGTCTGGTCAAGGGTCAGAGTGACAGCGGGGGTGTTGGGGTCCACGTCCTCCGTGGGGTTCTTGGGGGGATCGGGCCGGTCGTCGCCGGTCTTTCCGCTGCCGATGAGGGTATAGAGCAGCACCCCCGCCACCAGCACCAGCACCAGCACCAGCGTGGGGCCGAGGATGCTGGGACTCTTCTGGCGATGGACCCGGCGGCCGGGATTCACCGGCTTTTTACCGCCGTTGGCAAAGGCTTCGTCCTCCTCGCAGAAGGGACAGGTCTTATAGCTATCGGAGAACATTTCTCCGCACTTAGGGCATTTCAACAGGCTCATGGGATCTCCTCCAATTAAAAACGCCGCAGGGGCGATAACACAGTAGTAAACTTATATTTGTTATAATACCCGTTTTGCCGCCCTCCGTCAACTGTAATTGCTGGAAGTTCAAGCTTTTTTTACAACTTTCGCCGGGGAGTGCTTGCTTTTCCGGCGCAGGTTTCCTATAATGGAAAGGATCAAACCAGCAGGGGGACGACGAGTATGAACACCATTTTCATCGGCATCGCCGGAGGCACCGGCTCCGGCAAGACCACCCTTACCGAGCATCTGGCCCAGCGGTTCGGACCGGACATCAGCGTGGTGCATCACGACAACTACTACAAGCGGCAGGACTGTCCCTTCGAGGAGCGGTGCAAGCAGAACTACGACCACCCCGACGCCTTCGACACGGAGCTGATGGTGGAGGATCTGAAGCGGCTGAAGGCCGGGGAGACCATCCACTGCCCCGTCTACGACTACGCCATCCACAACCGCACCGACAAGACCATCGAAATAAAGCCCACCAAGGTGGTCATCGTGGAGGGCATCCTCATCTTCCAGAACAAGGCGCTGCGGGATCTGCTGGACATCAAAATTTTCGTGGAGACTGACGCCGACGTGCGTATCCTGCGGCGGGCGCTGCGGGATGTGGAGGAGCGGGGACGCTCCATGCAGTCGGTGGTGGAGCAGTATCTGGCCACGGTGAAGCCCATGCACGAGCAGTTTGTGGAGCCCACCCGAAAGTACGCCGACATTGTGGTGCTGGAGGGCGGACACAATCTGGTGGCGCTGGATCTCATCATGCAGCGCATCGCCAACCACATCGCGGAGAACTGACGTGAGGCATCCGGTTCTTCGCTATGGGGCGGCAGCCCTGTGCGTGCTGGGGGCGGTGTATTTTCTGCTGCCCCTGTCCATGGGGGTGCTTCACATCGGGATGCTGTACCCGGCGGCGGGGCTGCTGCTGGCGGCGGTGCGGCTGGTGTTCCCCGGTCTTTTCCGGCAGTGGCCCCGGTGGCTGCGGCGCACGGTGTGCGTGGTGCTGGCGGCGGGGCTGCTGGTGCTGGGGACTATCCTGACCCTGATGGGCATCCGGGCGGCCCATCATCCCGATGGTACACGGCCGGTCACTGTCATTGTACTGGGCTGTCAGGTGCGGTCCGACGGCACTCCCAGTCGGATGCTGCAAGATCGCATTCAGGCCGCCTACGACTATCTCTCCGTCCATGAGGAGGCGGTGTGCGTGGCCTCCGGCGGACAGAACGACCGGGAGCCCACCACCGAGGCCCGGTGCATCCGGGACACGCTGGTGTCCATGGGCATCGACCCCGACCGCATCTATCTGGAGGACAGCTCCACCTCCACGGAGGAGAATTTAGCCTTTTCCGCTGAGGTCATCCGGCGGGAGGGTCTGCCTACGGAGGTGGCCATCGCCTCCGACAATTTTCACCAGCTGCGGGCCGGTGTATGGGCGGAGAAGGACGGGCTCACCCCCTACTCCCTAGGCTGCGCCAGCATCTGGATGCTTGGCCCAGGCTACTGGGCCAGGGAGGCCGCCGCTCTGCTGTATATGGGTGCGACAGGCGCACTGTAATGGAATTATGCTTTACGGGAATTTCGTCGAAAAAGGGTATCCCGGCGGCAAAAGCCGCCGGGATACCCTTTTTGCGTGGCGAAAAGTCTTTTCGCCACGCAGAGGCATTTTTCAGAGCTTCAAGAAGTTCTGAAAAATGGGGATCATCATCGTGCAGGACACCCTTCCGGGTTTCCCGCACACACCCTTCCGCCCCGTTGACGAAAGGCTCTCACTTTGGGGGCAGACTCAGGGTATCCCGACGGCAAAAGCCGTCGGGATACCCTTTTCTTCATCGTTTCTCCGGTCCGTTCCGCCGGAGGGGCGATTTTTTGCGCGAAATATGACAACTTATCGTAATCTTCGATATAAATATTGCGTTTTGTATTCAGTTTTCAGAAGGAGAACACCACGCCTATGATGGCGGAGGCCAGAATGAACACGATGGGATGCAGGCCCTTGGTGGGCTTGCACCAGCGGGTCAGCACCAGCAGCACCGCCGCCAGCGCCACGGCCTTCCAGTTCACCGCCGCAAGGCCCGCCTGACCGCTGTAAAGCAGGGCCAGTCCCACCACGGACAGACCCGCTGCCGCCACCATGGCGGCGGAGGCCGGGCGCAGACCGTAGAACACGTTGTTCACCAGTCGGCTCTCCCGGAAGCGCTTGAGGAAGGCCGCCACAATGAGGATCACGATCACCGAGGGCGCTACCAGTCCGATAGTAGCCGCCACGGCACCGGGGATCCCGGCGGTGAGGTAGCCCACATAGGTGGCCATGTTGACGCCCAATGGCCCCGGTGTGGATTCCGACACCGCCAGCATATCCGCCAGCTGGGACACGGTGAACCACTCCGGGTGGCGAGCGGCCATGTCATAGAGGAAGGGCAAGGTGGCAAGACCGCCGCCCACGGCGAACAGGCCCGTCTTGAAGAACTCGTAAAACAGCAGCAGACAGGTCATTTCTTCGCCCCCTTCAGATTCTGGATCAGCACGCCGGCCACACCGGCGGCCAGCACATACCACACCGGGGAGAGGCTGGTCAGCAGGGACGCCGCCAGTACTGCCAGAAAGATCAGCAGACCCCATACATCCTTCACGGCGCTTTTCCACAGCTTCAGCACCGCATTGAAGATCAGCACGCACACGCACACCCGGATCCCGGCGAAGGCGTGCTGCACCCATGTCAGGTGGGAAAAGCTGGTGATGACTCCCGCCAACGCCAAGATGATGAGCAGGGACGGGAACACCACCCCCAGCGTGGCCACGATGCCGCCGGCGATGCCGGCCCTCTTCTGGCCGATGAAAGTGGCGGTGTTCACGGCGATGACGCCGGGGGTACACTGGCCGATGGCGAAATAGTCCGTCAGCTCCTCATCGGTGGCCCAGCCCTTGTTCTCCACCACCTCACGCTGCAAAATGGGCAGCATGGCATAGCCGCCGCCGAAGGTCATGACCCCCACCTTGGCGAAGGTCAGAAACAGGCTCCAAAGCGCCTTCATACACTCACTCCTTATCCGTATATCCGTACAGGCCCCGCACCGATACCTCGCCGCTGCGGAGGACCTCCTCCGTGCCGTCGTCATAGCGCACCGCAAGGCCGTAGTCCGGTGTCAGGGACACCGCCAGCGCCTCCCGCCCTCCGCCGGGGCGCAGCACCCGGACCCGGTGGCCCAAATTCAGGCAGGCGGCTCCGTACTCCTGCCGCCGCTCCGCCGTCTCCTGAGGCAGTTCCCGGCGCAGGGCCTCCAGTTCCTCCAGAAAGGCCGTCTCCAGCGCCGCCCGGTCTATCTCCGCCCCGGCGATCATGGACAGCGATGCCGCCGTCTCCCGCAGCTCCGGCAGGAAATCCTCCCGCCGCTGGCAGACGTTGATGCCGATGCCCACGACGACCCACAGGCTGCCCTCCGGCCCCGGCAGGGCCTCCGCCAGAATGCCGCAGACCTTCCGGCCCGACAGCACCAGATCGTTGGGCCATTTGATGCCGCAGGACAGACCGCAGCTGCGGCGGATGGCACGGCGCACCGCCGTGGCCGCCAGCGCCGGAATGCGAGGGGCATCCTCCGGGCTGCTCCGCAGCAGCACCGATCCGTACAGCCCCAGCCCCGCCGGGGACTGGAAGCTGCGGCCCATGCGGCCCCGGCCCGCCGTCTGCTGCCCGGCCAGCACCACGGTACCCTCCGCCGCTCCCTGCCGGGCCAGCGCCATCAGCTCCGTATTGGTGGAACCCACTGTCTCATAGCGATACACACGCCGCTCCATGGCCGCACCTCACTTTCCGCAATACTTTACCACGCCCGTGGGGATTTGTAAACCTCCCCCTCTTGCATCCGCCGCCGGATTCCTGTATAATGCCGTTATCTTTATTTGAATACCGGGAGTACCGCCATGACCACTCGACAGCTTGTCCGCACCGCCCTGTTTGCCGCCCTGACGGCGGTGGGCGCATTTCTGAAAATCCCCTTGGGTCCCTCCGCCATCACCCTGCAATTCTTCTTCACCGCCATGGCGGGCTGTCTGCTGGGCAGCGGCTGCGGGGCGCTCTCGCAGCTGATCTATGTGGCGCTGGGACTGCTGGGGCTGCCTGTTTTCACCGCAGGCGGCGGCTTTTCCTATGTGCTGCACCCCACCTTCGGCTTTCTGCTGGGACTGATCCCCGCCGCATGGGTCATCGGGCGTCTGGCCCGCAGCACCCGCTCCTTCTGGCGCATTGCGCTGGCGGCGCTGGCGGGACTGGCGGTGCTGTATGCCGTGGGGCTGCCGTACATGGCGATGATCCTCAACGGCTATATGGGCAAGGGCATGGACCTCTCCGCCATTTTGTGGGCGGGGATGCTGCCCTTCCTCCCCGGCGATGCCCTGAAAATTCTGGTGACGGCTCTGCTGACGCCGCCTATCCGCCGGGCTTTGGATAACTCCGCCAAATAGGAGACCGGCGGGGTGGCAATTCTTGGAACAACAGTGCATTGCAATTCCCGCCGGAGGCCCGTATAATAAGCAGGACAATTCGAAGGGAGTGATGAAAATGAAGGTCTGCACGCTGCTCACCAAATTTTCCGCTCCCTCTGTTTCTGTTTTTCCTTTTTGACCGGTATTTTTACCGGTCATTTTTTTTGCGCTTTCTGCGCCTGAGCCAGTCAGCAATTATTTTTTCATAGAACCCACAAACGAAAGAGAGGAACTATCACATGAACAAAAAACTCGGACACGACGCCATCTACGACGCCCGTGAGCTGGGCGTCCCCCGGATGCTCCTGCTGGGCCTGCAGCACCTGTTTGCCATGTTCGGCGCTACGGTGCTGGTCCCCATTCTGGTGCAGGGCTACGGTCTGCCCCTGTCCATCCAGACCACGCTGCTGTTTGCCGGTCTCGGCACGCTGCTGTTCCACGTCTGCACCAAGCTGAAGGTCCCCGCCTTCCTGGGCTCGTCCTTTGCGTATCTGGGCGGCTTCCAGGCCATGGCGGCCCTCAACGCCGGGAAGTACGCCACCATGTCCGACAGCGACAAGCTGGCCTACGCCATGGGCGGTATCGTGGTGGCGGGCCTGCTGTATCTGGTGCTGGCACTGCTGTTCAAGCTGGTGGGCGCACAGAAGGTCATGCGGTTCTTCCCTCCCATCGTCACCGGCCCCATAATCATCCTGATCGGTCTGAATCTGTCGGGGACCGCCGTCAGCAATGCCAGCACCTGCTGGTGGCTGGCGCTGGTAGCCATCGCCATCATCATCGTAGCCAACATCTGGGGCAAGGGCATGGTGAAGATCATCCCCATCCTGCTGGGTGTGGTGGGCAGCTATCTGGTGGCGCTGGTGGCTACCCTCTGCGGCGCCCAGCTGCCGGATGCCAACGGTGTCATGCAGCCCCTCATCAACTTCTCCGCCATGAAGAGCGCCAGCGTCGTCGGCCTGCAGCAGTTTGTACTGGCGAAGTTTGACCTCACCGCCATTCTGGTGATGGCCCCCATCGCCATTGCCGCCATGATGGAGCACATCGGGGACATCTCCGCCATCTCCTCCACCACCGGCCGCAACTTCATCGCCGACCCCGGCCTGCACCGGACGCTGCTGGGCGACGGTCTGGCCACCGCTCTGGCCGGTGCCTTCGGCGGCCCCGCCAACACCACCTACGGCGAGAACACCGGCGTGCTGGCCCTGTCCAAGGTCTACGACCCCCGTGTCGTGCGGCTGGCAGCCGTCTACGCCATCATCCTCTCTTTCTCCCCCAAGTTCGATGCACTGGTCAACTCCATCCCCACCGCCATCGTAGGCGGCGTCAGCTTCATCCTGTACGGCATGATCTCCGCCGTGGGCGTGCGGAACGTGGTGGAGAACCGGGTGGATCTCACCAAATCCCGCAACCTCATCATCGCCGCCGTCATCTTCGTCTGCGGACTGGGCTTCAGCGCCACCGGCGGCATCACCTTCACCGTGGGCAGCGCCAGCATCACCCTGACGGGTCTGGCCATCGCCGCTCTGGCGGGTGTGATCCTCAACGCCGTTCTCCCCGGCAACGACTATCAGTTCGGCACCGATCCCGTGGGCGACAAGTCCGCCGACCTGGGCTCCTATTGATCCCCATCTTTTTCCATACACGGCACAGGGCCGGAGCGGGATACCGCTCCGGCCCTGCGCCGTGTATTTTTCTTATTGCAGCGTTTCCTTGGGCAGCCAGCGCTTGCCGGCCAGACGGATCAGGAAGCAGATACCGCACACACCCAGCTGCAGGGCCATGGCCACCCAAACACCCACAAGGCCCCACTTGGCCGCCAGAATAGCCGACATCGGCACACGGATGCCCCACATGGTGCCGAAATTCAGCAGCATGGGCACCAGCGTACTGCCGGTCCCCTGAAACACGCCGCTGGCCACGATGGAGGCCCCGAACAACGGCTCCACGAATGCCTCGATCCGCAGCACCCGCACGCCCAGCTCAATGACGGCCTCGTCCACCGCCATCATGCCGATCATGGCCGGGGCCAGCACATACAGCAGCGTCCCCGTGATCACCATCAAGCCCATGCCCAGCGCAGCCGTCAGCCAGCCCAGCCGATAGGTCAGATCCTTCCGCCCGGCGCCTACGCTCTGGCCCACCAGCGTGGAGGCCGCCGCCTGCACGCCGAAGGCGGACATATAGCAGAGACTCTCCGCCGTTATGGCGAAGGAGTTGGCCGCCGTGGCGATGATGCCCAGCGGGGCCACGATGGCGGTGGTCACCATCCGGGCGGTGGAAAGAATGGTACGCTCGCCCATGACGGGAGCTGAGATAGACAGGCAGCGCTTCAGCTGTGCCGCCGTAAACCGTGCCTTTTCGCCCCGCCGCAGGTGCAGCTCCGGCGACCGCACCAGCAGGATATAGGTCAGCACCACCGCAATGACCACCTGCGACAGCGCCGTTCCCATGGAGGCACCCAGAACCCCCAGGCCGAAGCCCGGCAGCGTCACCCCCAGCACCCGCAGCGTTCCGCCGGGGAAGATGAGGAAGGCGTTGAACACCACGTCCAGCAGGCACATCACCACCATGCAGATGCCGGGGGTTTTCATGTTGCCCGCCGAACGCAGCAGTCCGCCGCAGAGGTTATTCAGCTGCATGAAGGGCAGCGACAGAACAAATACCAGAAAGTAGGCGCTGGCATCCTGCCAGATGGCGGGGTCTGCCCGCAGCCAGCGAGGCAGATTCCCGGTGATGCCCAGCGCTATGGCCATCATCACAAGGCTGAAGGCCATGCACACCAGAAAGGCCAGCTTCATGATGCCGCGGGCTTTCTCCGACTGTCTGGCTCCCAGTGCCTGCGCCACCGCCACGTTAAAGCCGATGGTCAGCGCAATGCACAGATCGCCGAAGAGCCACGAGGTGGTCGCCACCACACCGATAGCGGCAGAGGCATTGGAGCCCAGCTGGCCCACCATGGCCGTGTCAATATACTGCATCACCACGGAGGAGATCTGGGCCAGAATGGCCGGCCAACTCAGCTGAGCGATCAGCAGCAGCTGCTCCCGTGTGGAGATGGGCTGTCCGCTCTGTAATTTTTTCAATCCTTCACCTTGCATTCTGCACCCTCCTTCATGGTTGTAAGCTTCATTCTAACGCAGGGATGCGGCAGTTGCAACCCCCTATTTTACGGTTTTTCCTGCTTTTTTGCGAAAAAGCATCCCGTGTGCCGCAGCACACGGGATGGAAAGTCAGCAAAAAGCTTCTGACCGCTCCGGAAAGGCCATGCAGACCGTTGGCCTATCAAAATCCTCGCAGAGTTCGCCGCCCGCAGGCGGCGAAAAGGTCTGATCCATTTTGGCTGACGACCGGTGCGTCAGTCAAAATGCCTCTCAGACCGCAAGTGTGGAATTTCTGCGGTCTGACGCAGAAATGATGCACGCAGCGGGCTGGAGCCTTTGGTGCAAAATCCAATGCATTTTGCACCAGATTTTTAGAACGACACCGTCAACAGCATCTTGAACCGCTCCTGCCCGTACACCGCATGGGGAATATCCTTGGGCATGATCAGCGTCTCGCCCTGAGACACCAGAAAGACCTCGCCGCCCACGGTGAAGCGGCCGGTACCCTCCAACACCGTCACCATGGCGTCGCCGCCGGCGGCATGGGTGCTGATCTCCTCGTCCTTTTCAAAGGCAAAGAGGGTCATGCTGAGCTTGCTGTTCTGCACCAGTGTGCGGCTGACGATCTGGCCGTCCTGATAGGCCACCTGCTCCGCCATGTGCAGGAGCTTCTGCTTTTCAATATTCTTATACATAATGGTGTTCCTCCCACAAAATAATAATGAAAGTAGTATGGCCCGGTGCGTCGTTAAAAATCCAGCTTTGTCCGGACGCAGATCTCACGGATCTTGGCCTGCAGGCGCTTGAGATCCTCGAAGGTCTCCGGCTTCTTGCCGGGGTCCCGCAGCAGGGCCGCCGGGTGGTACATGGCCATTTTCTCTATGCCGTCCTGCCGGAAAAACAGGCCGTGCTCCTGCGTGATGCGGAAATCGGCCTTGATGAGCTCCATGGCGCTGATGCGCCCCAGACACACCAGGATTTTCGGCTGCATCAGCTCCATTTGCCGCCGCAGATAGCCGCTGCACGCCTCCTTTTCGGTGTTCAGCGGATCCCGGTTCTGAGGCGGGCGGCACTTGACGCTGTTGGTGATATAGATGCGCTCACGGGACAGGCCGATCATTTGCAGCATATCGTCCAGCAGCTTCCCGGCCCGGCCCACAAAGGGCTCCCCCTGCTTGTCCTCGTTGGCGCCGGGGGCCTCCCCCACCAGCAGCACCTCCGCCGCCGGATCGCCCACGCCGAACACCACCTGGGTCCGCTCCTGTGCCAGACTGCACGCCCGGCAGACCAGACACCGCTGCCGCAGCTGCTCCCACTGCTGGTCCATGGCCGCTCCTCCTCTCTCACATTCGATAGTACCATCGATATCAGGCGCATTGACCCTTGCTTATCGACGGTATCAGCATAGCAGAAAAAAATGGCTTTGGCAAGTGGGGATACCCACTCTCCTCCGGGACACACTGTCTCCAGAAAGGAGACGCTGCCCATGTACCTCTGGAGCTTTCTGACCTACGGCTTTCTGGGCTATCTGCTGGAGAAGGTCTATGCCCTTGTCACCCGTTCCCGCCACACCGTCCGCAAGGGGTATCTGCTGCTGCCGGTGTGTCCGGTATACGGCCTTGCCATGCTGGCGGTGCTGGCTCTGCCGCCGGATATGACGGACACCTTCTGGCGCTTGGCCCTCTATGGCGGGCTTACCGCCACCGCCGTGGAGTACGCCGTCCACTTCTGCTGCGACAGGCTGCTGGGAGTCATGTTCTGGGACTACTCCTCCACCAAAATGGACCTGAACCGCCGGGTATGCCTGCCCTTTGCCCTGATCTGGGGGCCTCTGGCAGCCATGACCGCCCGCTATATCCATCCGCTGCTGCGGCCGTGGCTTACTGCCGTGCCGCCGTGGCTGACGCTGGCGGTATGGCTGCTGCTGACCGCCGACAGCTTCTTCACCGTCCGTCTGCTGCTTCAATATCACGACATCGATCTGCTGGGCTGGAAAAACCTCCTGCGCCGCCGCTCCGCCGCCTGACCTCTCCGTTCACAAATCGTTTACACGGTGCCGCTCCATTTGTTCTTGACGGTGCTTCCATTCCGTGGTAATATTTAGCACGCTAACATTTAGCCAGCTAATGATTCAGCGAGGAGGGATCTGCCTTGAGCAGTATCTGTCAGAGCGATCATCTGGGACGGCTGCTGGGCCAGTGCCAGCACCGGATGCGGATGGTCATGGACCGCTCGCTGCGGCAGTACGGCGTCACTCCGGTCCAGTGCCGGGCGCTGATGTACCTGCACCGCCAGCCGGAGCCGGTCACCCAGCGGCAGCTGGAGCAGTATATGGCTGTGAAGCCTTCCACCATCAACGGCATCGTGGGCCGTCTGGAGGAGAAGGGCCTTCTCACCAGAGATGCCTGCCAGCAGGACGCCCGGTGCCGTGTCCTCCGGCTGACGGAGGAGGGCCGCCGCTTCCGCAGTGACTTCATCCGCATCGCACAGGACACCAACCGGCAGATGGAACAGGGCTTCTCCCCGGAGGAGCTGGCCGCCCTGCACCGCTATCTGGAACGGGTGGCGCAAAATCTCGCAGCGCAAACGGAGGAAACAGAACTATGATACGCAAGCTTGCCCCGTATACCAAGGGGTACCGGGTCTACATCCTGCTGGGCATCCTCTGCTCGGCAGGCGAAGCGGTGCTGGAGCTGATGCTGCCCAAGGCCATGAGCAGCATCGTGGACTACGGCATCGGCGGCAACGGCGGTGCCGGCGACCGCACCTACATCCTTACCATGGGCCTGAAGATGGTGCTGATGGCCCTGATCTGCCTGGCGTTGGGCGTGGGCGCAGCGGCGCTGGCCGCCAAGGCCGGCATGGGCTTCGGCGCCAACGTCCGTGAAGCGGAGTACCGGCAGGTACAGCGCTTCTCCTTTTCCAACATCGAGCACTTTTCCACCGCCTCCCTCATCACCCGGCTCACCAACGACGTCTCGTCGGTGCAGATGACCCTGATGATGGGGATGCGGATGCTGGTGCGGGCCCCGGTGATGCTCATCACCGCTCTGGTGATGGGCCTTCGCATCAGCCTGCAGCTGAGCCAGATCTTTCTGGTGATCCTGCCGCTGCTGGCGCTGATGGTGTTCATCGTGCTGCGGTATGTGGGGCCCTTCTTCACCTCCCTGCAAAAGGCCACTGACGGTCTGAATCTGGTGGTGCAGGAGGATCTGAACGCCATCCGGGTGGTGAAATCCTTCGTCCGGGAGGACCGGGAGAAGGGGAAGTTCTTCCAGCGCAGCGAGACCCTCCGCCAGACGGCGGAGCGGGCCTTCGGCTTCGTGGTGACCTTCATCCCCATGGTGAACCTCATCATGGGCGGCACCATCGTATCCATCATGTGGCTGGGCGGCCACTATGTGTCCGGTGGTCAGATGCTCTCCGGCGACCTGCTGGCCTTCTTCACCTACGCCTCCGAAATTCTCATGTCTCTGATGATGGTGGCCATGGTGATGATGGTACTGACCCGCTCCATCGCCTGCGGCAAGCGCATTGTGGAGGTGCTGGAGGAGCAGCCGGAGATCACCGACGACGATGCCGTGAAGGAGATCGCCGATGACGGCACCGAGAGGGAACTCACCCTCTCCGACGGTTCCATCCGCTTTGACCACGTTTACTTCAAATACCATCCCGACAGTGCCGAGTGGAACCTGACGGACATTGACTTCTCCATTGCCAGCGGCATGACCGTGGGCATTCTGGGTGGCACCGGCAGCGCCAAGAGCACACTGGTGAGCCTGATCCCCCGGCTGTATGAGGCCACGGAGGGGGCCGTCTATGTAGGTGGCCACAACGTCAAGGACTACACCATGGAGACGCTGCGGGAGGGCTGCGCCATGGTGCTGCAGAAGAACACCCTGTTCTCCGGCACCATCCGGGATAACCTCCGCTGGGGCGACGAGAACGCCACCGACCAGGAGATGGAGGCCGCCTGCCGCATGGCCTGCGCCGACGAGTTCATCTCCCGGATGCCCGACGGCTACGACACCCGCATCGAGCAGGGCGGCACCAATGTCTCCGGCGGGCAGAAGCAGCGCCTGTGCATTGCCCGTGCCATTCTCCGCAAGCCCAAGGTGCTGATCCTGGACGATTCCACCTCCGCCGTGGACACCGCTACCGACGCCAAGATCCGTGCGGCGCTGAAGGAGGCGCTGCCCGGCTCCACCAAGCTTATTATTGCCCAGCGCATCTCCTCCGTTATAGACGCCGACGTGATCTTAGTGCTGGACGACGGCAAGATCTCCGGTATGGGGACCCATGAACAGCTGATGGCGTCCAATCAGATCTATCGGGAAGTCTATCAGTCTCAGCAGGAAGGGGTGAGCATCGATGGCTGAACAGAAAAATTCCATGCCGCCCCGCCGTCCCGGCGGACCCGGCCACGGCCCCCGCAGCCACGGTTATCAGCGCCCTCAGGACCTGCGGGGCACGGTGAAGAAGCTGCTGCACTATGTGGGCCGCTATAAGGGTCTGCTGGTGCTGGTGGCCGTCTGCCTGCTGCTCAGCTCCGTGGGCTCCGTGGCCAGCAGCTACTTTCTCAAGCCCGCCATCAACGACTACATCCTCCCCGGCGACTTCGCCGGTCTGCTGAAGCTGCTGGTGCTGATGGGACTGGTGTTCGTGCTGTCGGCCCTGTGCTCCTATGTGTACTCCCGCATCATGGTGCGGGTGTCCCAGCGCACGGTGGCCGCCCTGCGGCAGGATCTGTTCGACAAGCTGCAGGAGCTCCCCCTGCGCTACTTCGACACCCACCAGTCCGGCGACCTCATGAGCCGCTTCACCAACGACATCGACACGGTGTCCGAGATGATCAACAACAGCTTCGCCAATGTGCTGTCCAACTCCCTGACGTTCCTATGCACCATCGGGATGCTGCTGTACCTGAACTGGGCGCTGACCCTTATCACCTTCGCCTTTCTGGGGCTGATGCTGCTGGTGGTGAAGGTCATCGGTGGACGCAGCCGGGTCAGCTTCCAGCGGCAGCAGGCCGCTCTGGGCGACCTCAACGGCTACATTGAGGAGATGATCGAGGGCCAGAAGGTCATCAAGGTGTTCCACCATGAGCAGCAGGCCATCGACCAGTTCTCTGCCCGCAACGATACCTATCAGACGGCGGCCACCATGGCCCAGACCTATGCCGGATCCATGATGCCCGCCACCGCCAATCTCTCCCGCATCAACTACGCCGTCACCTGCTGCGTAGGCGGACTGCTGGCCATGGGCGGTGTGTTCGATATCGGTTCTCTGGGGGCCTATCTGCTGTACGTCAAGCAGGTGTCCCAGCCGGTGAGCCAGATCAGCCAGCAGGTGAACACCATTCTGGCCGCCATAGCCGGCGCCGAGCGTATCTTCGCCGTCATGGAGGCCCAGCCGGAGGAGGACGAGGGCCAGACCACCATCGTCCGGGTGGAGAAGAACGGCGGCACCCTCACCGAGGTGCCTCAGCGCACCGGTCACTGGGCATGGAAGAAGCCCGACGGCTCCCTGACAGAGCTGCGGGGCGACGTGCGCTTCGACCACGTCACCTTCGGCTACGATCCGGATAAGGCGGTGCTCCACGATATCTCCCTCTTTGCCGAGCCCGGCCAAAAGATCGCCTTCGTGGGCTCCACCGGCGCCGGAAAGACCACCATCACCAACCTCATCAACCGCTTCTACGACATCCAGCAGGGAACCATCACCTACGACGGCATTGACGTCCGGGAGATCCGCAAGAACTCTCTGCGGAAGTCGCTGGGCATCGTCCTGCAGGATACCCACCTCTTCACCGGCACCATTGCCGACAACATCCGCTACGGCAAGCTGGACGCCACGGATGAACAGGTCCGGGCCGCCGCCAAGCTGGCCAACGCCGACACCTTCATCCGCCATCTGCCCCAAGGCTACGACACCGTCATCACCAGCGACGGCGGCAGTCTCAGTCAGGGGGAGCGCCAGTTGCTGGCCATTGCACGGGCTGCCGTGTCCGATCCCCCGGTGCTGATCCTGGACGAGGCCACCTCCTCCATCGATACCCGCACGGAGAAGCTCATCGAGCAGGGCATGGACTCCCTGATGGAGGGCCGCACGGTGTTCGTCATCGCCCACCGGCTCTCCACCGTCCGCAATGCGCAGGCCATTCTGGTACTGGAGCAGGGTCAGATCATCGAGCGGGGCAACCATAAAACGCTGCTGGCCCAGAAGGGCAAGTACTATCAGCTGTATACCGGCCAGTCCGAGCTCAGTTGATGGGGCAGTGAACCTACAGGCTCCCATAACACCAGATCCCCATGAAAGGAGGCCGGACAGAGTCCGGCCTCCTTTTTTACGCACTTACATTTTTATAATTGTGTATCCTCCTCTGTCACTCCGCCCAATGGCAGGCCCGGCTGACGGCCTTTTTCCACAGGCGGTACTCATCGTCGCAGTCTGCCTGGGGCCGCTGGGGCAGGAACAGCCGCTGGCTGCGCCGCAGGGCCGCCAGCTCCTCCGTATCCCGCCACAGGCCGCAGGCCAATCCCGCCAGCGATGCTGCGCCGAAGGCAGTGGTCTCCACCATGGCGGGGCGGTCCACCGGGATCCGCAGCAGATCCGCCTGCATCTGCATGAGGATGTCCGACACGCTGGCGCCGCCGTCGGCCCGCAGGGCCGTGATGTCGCACCCGGCATCCTGCCGCATGGCCAGCATCAGATCCGTCACCTGATAGGCGATGCACTCCAGCACCGCACGGGCGATGTGGGCCCGGCCCGTACCACGGGTGATACCCAGAATGGCCCCACGGGCGTACATATCCCAATAGGGCGCACCCAGCCCGGTGAAAGCCGGAACCACCACCACGCCGCCGGAGCTTTCCACGGATTCCGCCAGCCGGTCACACTCCGGGGCGGAGTCCACCAGCCGCAGCTCGTCCCGCAGCCACTGGATGGTGCTGCCGCCGTTAAAGACGCTGCCCTCCAAGGCATAGGTGGTCCTGCCCCCTACGCTCCATGCCACAGAGCTCACCAGCCCCGCCCGGCTGCGGACCGGCTCCGTCCCCACGTTCATCAGGGTAAAGCAGCCGGTGCCGTAGGTATTCTTGGCCTCGCCGGGATGGAAGCAGGCCTGCCCGAAGAGGGCCGCCTGCTGGTCGCCGGCGGCACCGCACACCGGTACTCCTGCCAGCGTCTCCAGGCCGGGGATGCCCGGCTGCACCGTGCCGTAGACGGCGCTGTTCTCCACCGGCCGGGGCAGCATACAGGCGGGGATCCGCAGCAGGCGGCACAGCTCCCCATCCCAGCACAGCCGGTGGATATCAAAGAGCATGGTGCGGGAGGCGTTGGAGTAGTCGGTGACGTGCTGCCCCGTCAGCCTCCAGATGAGCCACGTCTCCACCGTGCCGAACAGCAGCTCCCCCCGTTCCGCCCGCTGCCGGGCGCCGGGGACGTTATCCAGGATCCAGCGGATCTTGGTGCCGGAGAAATAGGCGTCGATGAGCAGTCCCGTGGTGGAGACGATGCGCTCCTCCAGTCCCTGCCGCTTCAGCTCCTCGCACAGCTCCGCCGTCCGACGGCACTGCCAGACGATGGCGTTATACACCGGCTGGCCGGTGGCCTTATCCCAAACGATGGTGGTCTCCCGCTGGTTGGTGACGCCGATGCCGGCGATGCTGCCCTCCGGCAGCCCCCGGATGGCCTCCGCCGCCGCCAAACGCTCCGTGTCCCAGATGGTCATGGGGTCGTGCTCCACCCAGCCCGCCTGCGGATAGATCTGGGGAAAGGTGTGCTGGGCCTTGGCGGCGATCTGCCCCGCCCGGTCAAATACGATGGCACGGGAGCTGGTCGTCCCCTGATCCAGTGCCAGAATATACGATGCCATAGCCGTCTCCTCTTTTCTTTTTGGTGGGTTTGTGGTATACTGTCCATAGAATGGTTCTTATTTTACCACAGGAAGGATGAAATTTCCATGACAAATCTCACCGAGTTCACCTTTCTCTCCAGCGACGGCAAGACCCGGCTCCACGCCATGCAGTGGCTGCCGGAGGGAACACCCCGTGCCGTACTGCAAATTTCCCACGGCGTAGCCGAGCACATCGGCCGCTACGACGGCTTCGCCCGCTACCTCAATGAGCAGGGGCTGGCGGTGGTGGGCCACGACCATCTGGGCCACGGCGGCTCCCTGCCGGAGGGCGGAACCCCCGTCTACTTTGGCGACGGCACCCCGTGGGAGACGGTGGTGGCGGATATCCAGCTGCTGCACGAGCAGCTGCGGCGGGAGTTTTCCGGTGTGCCGCTGTGCCTCATGGGCCACAGCATGGGCTCCTTTCTGGCCCGCAGCTACCTGATCCGCTATCCCGGCACCCTGCGGGCCGCCATTATCATGGGTACCGGCTGGCAGCCACAGGCCAAGCTGACCGGAGGCCGTGCCGTGGCGGAGGTGGTCTGCGCCGCACAGGGACCCTCCTCCGCCAGCAAGCTGGTGAACGATCTGGCCTTCGGCGGCTACAACAAGGCCTTTGCTCCCAACCGCACCGGCTATGACTGGCTGTCGGCGGACTCCGAAAATGTGGACCGCTACATTGCCGACCCCCTCTGCGGCGCCGATGCCACGGTGGGGCTGTTCCGCCAGATGCTCCGCGGCATCGCCTTCAACCAGAACCCCAAGAATCTAGCCCGCATGGACAGCAGCCTGCCGGTGCTGCTGATCTCCGGCGACCGGGATCCGGTGGGCGATATGGGCAAGGGTGTCCGCCGCACCGCCGACGCCTTCCGCAAGGCGGGCCTGTCGGACGTGACTCTGAAGCTGTATCCCGGCCTGAGGCACGAGATCCTCAACGAAGGCCCCATGCGCCAGACGGTCTATGAGGACATCTGGCACTGGCTGGAGCCGCATCTGCCGGCCCGTTAAAATCTCGCTAATTGAAATACGGTTCACCCACAAGAGGGCAGCCTGCAGCTGTCCTCTTTTCTTTTGGGAAAATACTGGCTCCATTTTGTCATTTCTGTCATTCGGTCAGTCAAAAAATACCAGTTTTCAACATTTTTCTCATACTTTTCTCATATCGGACTAATACGTCGTTTCATAGAGAATTTGTGAGAATTTTTTTAATTAATTACGAAAAATCGGTTGACTTTGCAGTGGAATTGGGGTATATTATAGCCCATATCGCACAGGATCCGACATTGTCGAATGCGTCGGGTGGGCTGTACGTTTTATCCCTGTCCGTACATGACGGACTTTCGACCGGGAGGTGAGTGAAATGGCCTATATGCGCTTGGGCGATCTGCTGGTGGCGTCCGGGACCATCACAGGGCAACAGCTGGAGCGTGCTCTGGCACTCCAGAAGGAGACAAAGCAGCGGTTGGGCGATGTGCTGATCCAGAACGGCTTCATCACGGAGGCGCAGCTCATCGACGCTCTGCGAGTGCAGCTGGGCGTGGACTTTGTGGACCTGACGGCCATTTCCATCCCCGTGGAGCTGGCCCAGTATGTCCCCCGGAACATCGCCAAGAAATACTGCGTGGTGCCGGTGAAGCTGGTACGCAACAGCCTGTATCTGGCCATGAGCGATCCTCTGGACTTCGTGGCTCAGGATGAGGTCAAAACCGCCTCCCGTAAGCGCATCATCCCCATGATCGCCACCCGCAAGGCCGTGGAGCAGGCCATCAGCCGCCTGTACGGCAACGAGGGTACGGCACGGGTCATCGAGGAGATGAAGCGAGAGGCCGGCAGCAGCAGCGATGTCATCCCCGCCCAAATGGCGCAGGACACGGCGGACCCTCAGGAGTCCGCCCCCACCATCCGCTTCGTTAACGCCCTCATCGAGCGGGCCTATACCGAGCGGGCCAGCGACATCCATCTGGAGCCGCAGGAGGGTGAGATGGTGGTGCGGATGCGCATCGATGGTCTGCTCCGCCGCATCCTGACGGTGCCCGCCGACCTGCAGAATACCGTGATCTCCCGCCTGAAAATCATGGGCGGTATGAATATTGCCGAGCATAAGATCCCGCAGGATGGCCACGCCATCCAGTCGGTGCGGGGCCACAGTCTGGACCTGCGTATCTCCTCCATGCCTACGGTGTATGGCGAGAAGATGGTGCTGCGTCTGCTGGACAAGTCCGCTCAGGCCCTCAGCAAATCCCAGCTGGGACTGGAGGGGCAGGATCTTGACAACTACAACGCTCTGCTGCGAAACACCAGCGGCGTCATTCTTCTGGTGGGTCCCACAGGCTCCGGTAAGTCCACCACCATGTGCAACATGATCCGGGATCTGTCCCGTGAGGAGATCAACATCGTCACGCTGGAGGACCCGGTGGAGTACCACATCCCCGGCGTCAGCCAGTGCCAGATCAACGAAAAGACCGGCATGACCTTCGCCAGCGGTCTGCGAGCCATCCTGCGTCAGGACCCGGACATCATCTCCGTGGGTGAGATCCGGGACGGCGAGACGGCCTCCATCGCCATGCGGGCCGCCATCACCGGTCATCTGGTGTTCTCCACTCTGCACACCAACGACGCCGTGTCCGCCGTATACCGGCTCAAGGACGTGGGCGTGGAGCCGTGGCTGGTGGCCAGCGCCCTGCGGGGCGTGGTGAGCCAGCGTCTGCTGCGGAAGGTCTGCCCCCACTGCAAGAAGGGCTATCAGCCCTCTGCCGAGGAGCTGGCCCTGCTGGGGATGCCGGAGGACGGCCATGTCACCTTCTATAAGGGCGAGGGCTGTCCGGAGTGCCATCACTCCGGCTATACCGGTCGCCGGGCCGCCTTCGAGATCCTGATGCTCAGCGGCCGCCTGCGGCGGCTCATCAGCGAGGGCGCCAACGAGGAGCGGCTGACGGAGGAGGCCCGCAAAAACGGCTTCCGCTCCATGAGGGAGAGCTGCCGCCGGCTGGTGCTGGAGGGGGTCACCTCCGCCGAGGAGGCCGCCCGCATCATCAACACCACAGTAGACGAGTAATTGCGTAAAACCCGGCACGGAAGGAGCGGAGACACGCCATGACCACATACCGTTACAAGGGCCAGACCAAGGACGGAACGGCTGTATCCGGCGTCATCCGGGCCTATGACGAGTTCGAGGCCGCCAGCCGCCTGCGGGAGACCGTAGCCATTATCACCCGGCTGGAGGAGGTAAGGGAGAAGAAGGAAAACATCTTCAACCGCCCCATCGGCCTGAAGATCAAGGAAAAGGAGCTGGCCCTGATCTGCTCCCAGTTCGCCATTATCCTCTCCGCAGGTATGTCCATTCAGCACTGTGTGGAGATGGTGGCGGCCCAGACCAAGAACCGCCACATCCGCCAGATGCTGGAGAAGGTGGCCGAGGAGGTGGGCGCAGGCTACTCCATGGCCCAGAGCTTTGAAAACAACGCCCCCTATCTGCCCAAGACCTTCATCGAGACGGTCCGGGCCGGAGAACAGTCCGGCACGCTGGAGGAGTGCTTCCAGCGGCTGCACCGATACTATGATAAATCCGCCAAGACCAAGGCCAAGGTGGTCAGCACCCTGACCTACCCCGCCATGGTCATTGTGGTGGCCATCGTCGTGTTTATTATCATCATCGCCGTGGCCGTCCCGGCCTTCAACGGTGTCTTTGCCGAGATGGGCACCCAGCTGCCGGGCATCACCCGTGTGCTGCTGGCCACCAGTGACTTCTTCGTGGGCTGGTGGTGGCTGCTTCTGCTGATCGCCGCCGGGCTGGGCATCGCCTATATGGTGGCCCGCCGCTCTGTTCAGGGCCGGAAGGCCATCGCCGCATGGAGCCTCACCAAGGCCCCCCTCCACCGGCTCCACAGCCTCAGCGCCGCCGCACAGTTCGCCCACAGCATGGCCACCATGCTGACGGCCGGTCTGCCGGTCCCCAAGGCTCTGGATGTGACCGGCAACATTATCAGCAACTACACCTTCGCACTGGCCGTGCAGGAGGTGAAGCAGAAGGTGGAGCGTGGCCGCACCATTTCCGAGAGCATGGGTCAGATCGAGTACTTCCCCAAAATTCTGACGGAGATGGTGGGCGTAGGCGAGCAGTCCGGCTCGCTGGAGGAGACGCTGGACGTCATCGGTGAATACTTTGACAACGAGGTGGAGGTCACTACCGCCCGCCTGCTGTCGGTGCTGGAGCCCATCATCACCATCGCTCTGGCGGTGATCGTGGTGGTGCTGCTGCTGGCGGTGTATCTGCCGCTGTTCACCCTCTACGGCGGAATGTAAGGCCGCCGCACCCAAATTCGTATCCTATCCGTATAACAACCCTGTACGGATCAAGATAAAAACCGCAAAAAATAGCAAAAAATAATAGGAGATGTAGAACTATGCTGAAGAAACTGCAGAACAAGAAGGGCTTCACTCTGATGGAGATGCTGATCGTCGTCGCCATCATCGCTGTGCTGGTGGCCATCGCCATCCCCGTGTTCAACGGTGCCCTGACCAAGTCCAAGGAGGCCGCTGACGTGGCCAATGTCCGTGCTACCTATGCCGAGTGGCAGACCGCTATGCTCACCGAGAACACCAAGGCTCCCGCTGATGAGGATGCTTTCCTGAAGGGTCCCGCCGGTAACGATACCCTGACCCTGAACTATCCTGACAAGCTGACCGTCGCCAACGGCACCATCACCTACACCGCTTCTAAGCTGACCGATGCCGCCAATGCCGACAGCAAGACCTTCACCTGGACGCTGGGTACGCCCGAGATCAACTGACATCCTCTTGTCACATTCACACGCAACAGCTCCCGCACCGGCCCGGCCGGGCCGGTGCGGGGCGACCCGTCTCTCATCGGGCGGGGATGGCCGTGGGTTGGCGTCCCTCCCCGCTCCGTGAGAGCAGTCCCATCTAAAGGAGAGCCTTCCCCATGCTGTATGCCGATCCCTTCCTAACTGTTTACTGCTGCCTGCTGGCCGCCCTGCTGGGTGCGTGCATGGGCAGCTTTCTGAACTGTGCAGCCTGGCGCATCGTCCATGGGGAGAGCGTGCTGCGTGGCCGGTCCCACTGCGACGCCTGCGGCCATGTGCTGGCGGTGCGGGACCTGATCCCGGTGGTCAGCTATCTGGCCGCCCACGGACGCTGCCGCTACTGCGGGGCCAAGCTCTCCCGGCGTCACGTTCTGGCCGAGGCCGTCTCGGCACTGGTGTTCGTGACGCTGCTGCTGCATTATGATATTTCGCTCCAAGCTCTCGAAGGCTGGTGCGTGGCCAGCATCCTGCTGGTCTGCTCCTTTGCGGATTTGGAGGGGTACATCATCCCCGACCGTTTTATAGCGGTCGGCGTTGTGCTATTTATCATCACTCTTTTCTTCGCCCCTCAGCCGCTCCGGCGGGCGCTGGACGGCGCCATCGGCGGTCTGGCGGTGGCGGGGTGCGTGCTGCTTCTGGTGCTGGGAATGGAGAAGCTGCTGGGCCGTGAGGCCATGGGCGGCGGCGACATCAAGCTCCTGTTCCTGACGGGGCTGTTTTTGGGCTGGAAGCGGAACCTTCTGTGTCTGGTGGCGGCCTGCGTCATCGGCATCGTGTGGGGACTCCTGCAAAAAAAACGGGACGGCGGCGAGGCCATCCCGTGGGGCCCCAGCATCGCCCTTGGCGCTTGGCTGACGGCGCTGTACGGCCAACAGATCATCGACTGGTATCTGGGGCTGCTGTAATTCTTGAAAGTGAGGACGAGCATTTTGGAAAAGATCGTTGGCTTTGACATCGGTGAGAGCAGCGTCAAGCTGGTATATTTCGCCGGTGCGGACCTGAAAAAGGCCGTCACGGCGGAGCTGCCGGACAACATGGTCTCCGGTTCGAGGATTTTGTCCATGGACGCCATGGCGGACTTCCTGCGCCAGACGGCCAAAAGTAACGGCATCCCCCTGACCCATGCGGCGCTGGTGCTGCCCTCCACGGAGGTGTTCACCCGTGAGCTGGTGATGCCCGCCATGACGGAGCAGCAGCTGCTGTATAACCTGCCCTATGAGTTCCGGGACTATCTGACGGAGGAGAAGAACAAGTACTTCTTCGACTATTCCATGCGGGAGGTGCTGCGGGACGAGTCCGGCCAGCCCACGGAGATGAATCTGCTGGCCTGCGCCACCCTGAAGGGCACCGTGGAGAGCTATCGGACCATGCTGCGCCGGGCGGGCTTCCGCCTGCGGGTGCTGACCCCCAGCGAGTGTGCGTACAGCGCCGTGCTGCAGGCCTACTACCGCCGCACCCAGCAGGAGGGCCGTGACCTGTGCGTGGTAAATCTGGGCCACAGCGCCACCTTCCTGTATATCTACCGGGGCGGCCACTTCGCCAGCCGCCGGGAGATCGAGGTGGGGATGTCCGATCTGGAGCATCTGGTGGCCGATCAGTGCAGCGTGGACGTCCACGTGGCTCACGAGTATGTGCGCCAGAACTACAACCATGTGCTGGAGTCGGAGCAGGCCCGTGAGCTGTATGGCCGCATCGCCGTGGAGGTGGTGAAGGCCGTGAACTTCTTCAACTACAACAACCGGGAGCGGGAGCTGACGCAGCTGTGCCTGTGCGGCGGCGGCAGCGCCATTCAGCCGCTGTACGACACCATCGCCGATACCACCGGCATGACGCTGCACACCTCCGCCGAGCTGCTGGGCCAGCGGATGTCCACCGAGGAGCCGTGGATGTACCTGCGGGCCATCGGCGGCGTGGATCTTGGCATCAAGGGGGGCCTGCGATAATGGCAGAAAAGATGAAAAAGGGGCCTTCGGAGGCCGGTCGCAAGACCCTCAAATGCCCCCATAAGCAGGGCATCAATCTGAATATGCGGGAACAGAAGGGCAATCCCCGTCTGACCCTGCTGGTGGGCTGTCTGGCCATCGTCATTCTGGCGGGCTGCGTGGCCAAGTTCGGTGTCATCGACCAGTACCGCCGGCTGGATGCGGCGCAGGCCGCCTACGCCTCCGTTCACACGGAGTATACCCAGATGCAGGAACTGCTGAAGGGCTACGACCGTCTGCTGATGGAATACCGCACCTACTCCATGGAGTGGGCCACCGACGGCAGCGAGGACAACGGCACTCTGGTGGACCGCCAGAAGGCGCTGGATCTGCTGGAGCAGGAGATGCTGTCCCGTGGACGGCTGGTATCGCTGCAGGTATCCGGCAACAAGATGACGGTGGCCATGTCCGGCATGAGTCTGGATCAGATCTCCCGGATGTTTGACGTGATCCAGCAGTCCCCCATCGTCAGCAATGTGGAGCTGAATCTGGCCTCCACGGAGGACGGCAACGTCTCCACCATTCTGGACTTCACCGTCCGCATCACCCTACGCAGCGCAGAGGAGGCAGACAAATGAACCGGGAATTGACAAGACGGGAAAAGATCCTGCTGCTGGTGCTGATCGTGGTGGTGCTGGTGGCGGGCTACTGTAAGCTGATCCTCATCCCCATCAACGATCAGATATCCAGCTATCGGCTGAACATGGAGGCCGAGCAGACGGAGCTGGACGCCAATCAGGGGAAAATGGCCCAGATGCAGAAGATGCAGAAGGCCATCGAAGAGATCAAGGCGGCGGGCGAGAAGCGCACCATCCCCCAGTACGACAACAGCGGCAAGCTGATGATCGAGCTCCACGAGATCATGAGCGACACGCTGGACTATTCGCTGGACTGCTCTGCGGGTACCGTGCAGCAGGACTATATCATGCTGCGGCCCATCGTCATGACCTTCCGGACCTCCACCTATGCGCAGGCCCGGCAGATCGTGGATCGGCTGTGCTCCAGCGAGAACATCAGCCAGATCTCCGACATGAATATGAACACCTATACCGAGGGCCGCAACAGCGGCACCGTGGAGACCACGCTGGTCATCACCTACTTCGAGATCATGTCCTGAGGATGCCGTGGGGCGGGGAGCTTTTTCTATGACTGAGAGAAAACTACAACGGAATAGACGGGGCTTCACGCTGACGGAGGTGCTGCTGGCGCTGGCCATCCTCATCATCCTGCTGGCGCTGGCCATGATCCCCATCAGCCGCCACCAGCGCAACATCCGCCAGACGGAGCTGGATTCCAAGGCGGAGACCATCTATCTGGCGGCTCAGAACCGCCTCTCCCAGCTGCAGGCCAGCGGCCGCAGCGACGAGTACGGCAAGGACCGGGCCACGGCCCTGAACAACATCCCCTGGGACGCCGAGCAGGATAAGTACACCACCAGCACTCTGTACTACGTCACCTCCGCCGCCAAAAGCACCGACACCTCCGCCGCCGGGAGCATCCTGCCCCGTGAGCAGGTGGAGGCGGAGCTGTGGGACGCCAACTGGGTCATCGAGTATGACCCCGGCAGCGGCAGTGTTTACGCCGTGTTCTACAGCGAAAAGCCCATGCAGTACAGCTTCGACGCCTTCAACCCCCTGCGCTCACGGGATCGCCGGGTGCAGGAGGGGGCTACCGTGGGCTACTACGGCGGTGACAGTGTCCAGAGCGAGGACACCGGCAAGCTGACCCCCAAGATGGAGATCATCAACAAGGAGCGTCTGCTGCTGAAGGTCACCTGTGACACGCCCCGTGACCCCCTACACTTCTATGTGACGGTGACGGACGCACAGGGCCACTCCACCGGGCGGATGGAGCTCACCGGCTCCGAAGTCAACGTCTCCTACCGCACCTATACCGTCACCATGGTGCTGGACGATTTGACCGAGGGCAAGCGCTTCTCCCAGCAGCGCCGCTTCCGGCAGCTGACCCCCGGCTCCGACCTGACCCTGAAGGTGGAGGTAGAGAGCGACAGCCGTCTGGTGGACTCCGTCACCGGCAAGCTCACCACCAACAGTCTCTTTGCCGAGGTCCGGGACGGCGGCACCACCGCCGTGGTCACCTATGCCCGGCATCTGCAAAATCTGGACGAGGGCTCCGGTCTGCCCACCGCCATCACACGGGCGCTGCAGGAGCAGGATATCCAATTCGTCAACACCGGCATGGACGACGGCTGGGACAGCTGCTATCCGGGTCGGAGGTTCACCCCCATCTATAACGAGAACCTCGCCTATTACGACAGCACCGTCGCCGTAGGCACCCAGTCCTATCACCCTGTGATCTATGAGCTGCCGGTGGATACCGACGGCGACGGCGGCCTGTTTGAGAGCTTCCGGGGCACCTTGCGAAACATCCGTCTGTGCGGTGCCGAGATCAGCGCCGGGGGCAATGCCGGCGGTCTGGCTGGCTCCCTCCGGGGCGGCACCACCATTGAGGGCTGTCAGGTCTACCTGAGCCCCACCCGTGACAAGCTCAGCAGCAAAAACGAGCAGGATATCTGGATCAGCGGCGCCACCGCCGGTGGTCTGGTGGGCCGCTGTGGTCATGACCTCACCGTCCGCAACAGTTTCGCCTCCACGGTGCTGGAGGGCGGACGCTGCGCCGGCGGTCTGGTGGGCTACATCAGCGGCACCCGCACCGTCTATGTGGAGCACTCCTACGCCGACTGCTACCTCTACGCCTCCGGCACCACCGGCGGCCTCATCGGCAGCTGCATCGGCACGGCGGACATCACCCTGCGGGACTGCTACACCGCCGGCTTCCAGGAGGCCGACGTCATGGCGGGTCTGGTGGGCGGTGAGTTGTCCTACGGCGACGTCATCGACACCTGTTACAGCGCCAGCGCCCGGCTGAACGGCAGTGAAAAGCTCACCTACTCCACCGCCAAGCCTGCGGATGTCACCACCGGCAAGCCCGATATCACCAGCACCTACTATATGTCCCACGGCGACCACGACATGGACGGCACGGTCTTTGCCGACTATGAGCAGTGGAGCGGCCGCAACCGGGCCGACGCCATCGAAAAGTACCTCAACGACGCCTTCACCGCTGAGACCGGCGGCAGCGACACCGTGGCCTATAACCTGGTGGACGGCATGGGCTTGGGCGCTTACTCCTATCCCCGTCTGATGGGACTGACCCACTACGGCGACTGGCAGGCTCAGTTCGAGGCCGGTACACTGGTGTACTACGAGGTCTATTCCGACGGCAGCTACGGCTTCCGTGGTGCCAATAAGTCCACCGTCAAAACCACCGGCACGGTGGCGGGCGACGGCTATGGCATGGTGTACAGCACGCTGCCGGAGCAGAATCTGACGGTGCGCTATTCGCTGGGGGGACGGGAGGTCACCTCTACCCTGTACCGTGCCAACGCCATCGACATGGGCGGGGGCTACTACCTGCTGCCCCTGCCCCGGACACTGGTGAACACCACCGAGGTATCCACGGACTTCTACCGCCGGGTGCAGGTGGAGGACACCACCTACTACTTCAATCCCCATTTCACCTGCTGGGTATCGGAGGGCTCCGAGGCCCCGGAGGCCCCCAGCGAGATCGGCATCCGCACGGCCCGGCAGCTGAATAACCTGAGCCTGTACTATGAGCAGTACAGCCCCCTGCTGGCCAAGGACACCACCCTCCAGCAGGAGCGCAGCATCGACTACTCCGGCTACGACTGGGCGAACTACGGCCGCAGCGGCGCCGCCGTCACCAGCCAGCAGCCCATCGGCAGCAGTGCTGTCGTCCCCTTTACCCACATCTATGACGGCGGCACCTATCCCATCGCCGTTGTGCCGCTCCAGAGTCCCAACGGCGGCGACTACGCCGGACTCTTCGGCCTGAATCAGGGTAGTCTGCGGAATGTGGTGCTCACCACCGGAGAGCAGGACTACTCCGTGACCCTGCAGGGCATCCTGCGCCTGCGTACCGCCTATGTCGGCGCTCTGGCAGGCCGCAATGACGGCACCATCTACAACTGCGCTGCGGCGGGCTACTCCGTCACGGCCCACGCCTATCAGGGCAGCGTCCTGTATATGGGCGGCTTCGTGGGCTATAACGCCGGGACCATCCGCTCCGGCAGCGTCAGTACTCCCTCCCTCACCGCCAGCAGCAACTATGCCCGTCTGCTGATGGGCGGCTTCACCGGCGGCAACAGCGGTCTGGTGAGCCAGAGCTACGCCATGGCCAACGTGGAGGTACTCCAGATCCGTGGCGGCGGCGTGGCTCTCAGCGGCTTCGCCGGGGAGAACATCGGCTCGATCCGCAGCAGCTACTGCGCCACGGTCCTTACCTCCCCCGGTGCCGATACCTACGGCTTCGCCCCGGCCACCGGCAGCACCTCAGGCTGCTACTATCTCAGCGGCGGTACCTATCGCTTCGTGGGACAGGTCCATCTGTATGATTACAGCGACCAGTCCGGCGCACGGGCCGTCAATGAGCAGGGACTGAAGGCCCTGACCCTCACCGGCTTCTCTTCCGCCGATACCAGCCACACCTATCACCATAGCAAAACCCTGAACACCGACGGGCAGGCCTATCCCTATCCCACCGGTCTCACCGGCCACGGCAGCCCCGTCCACTACGGCGACTGGGTGACCCCCGCCGATCTGGGTACGCTGGGCATGGTGTACTGGGAGCACGAGGAGGGCGGCAGTAACCCCGGCTATCACTTCTCATACATCGGCTTTGAAAACGGCGTCCGCAAGGACGGCAGCAGCCTCTGCACCGCCCACGACGACGGCGGCAAGATCACCGCCTACGGCTACGGCTACTACTGGTCCAAGGGCGAGACGGAGCCCCTGCTGGAGACCCAGCGCATCGCTCTGGACGGCCGCAACACCGAGGCGGCGGCGGAACTGGAGAAGCAGATGCCTCCGTTCAGCTTCGTCACCTATCAGACCTCCGACACCGGTCTGCGGCTCCTCAGCGGCACCACCGGCAACGGCTACTGGTTCCTGTCTCAGGGGGATGTGTGGTTCACCTACACCGTCAGTCCCTTCTTCGCAGATTCCTACGCCGTCACCGCCGTCAGCACCGGCATTACCGGCGGCACCACCGGCGTGGAGCCCGGCACGGATGCCCTGCCCTATCAGGTGCGGTCCGTGGAGCAGCTGCAATACATCAACTGGAGCTACTACGACGATCAGGGCAGCTCCACCCGTGACGTGACGGGCAGCGGGAGTATGTACAAGTACTACCCCTATCTGCAATATAGCCGTGTCACCTGGGGCTACCAGAGCAAGGAGGATGCCATTGCCGGCGACTCCACCGGCGGCACCCGTCCCATCCGCACGTGGAAGCAGAGCCATGACCTCAACGGCCAGAGCCTGGCGGATCCCACGGATGCCTCCCTGAATTACAGCTTCCATCCCATCGCCGGCTCTGTCTATGACAGCGGCAGCAGCACCGACTACCGTATGGTGCTGTACAACTGGTTCGGCAGCAAGTACGACGGCCAGAGCTACTACATCAAGAACGTGAACATCGACTCCTACTGCTACAACGTGGGCCTCTTCGGCACCACCGCCGGCGCAGAGATCGCGAACATCGTCCTTTATAGTGACAACGGCGCCGTCATCCAGCGCAATACCGATCCCACGCCCTCCAGCGGCACCCGGACGGTGCGCCAGTATTCCACCTCCTACGCCTTGGGCGGTCTGGTGGGCATCGCCTATGACTACAACAGCAGCATGGGCAACGGCAGCATCACCAACTGCGCCATCGCCGGCTACACTGTGTCCGACAACAGCCGTAACAAGCAGCATCTGGGTGAGGCCGCCATCGGCGGGCTGGTGGGTGTCTCCAGCGTCAACCTCAACAAGTGTTCCGCCGTGGTGGATCTGCAGATCAACTGCACCCACGTCGATACCAACGGCTACATGAACGCCGCCCGCTACGGCAACTATGTGCGTGTAGGCGGTCTGGCCGGCGGTGTGCGCTTTGCGGTAACGGACTGCTACACCGGCGGTACCATCACCGTTGGGGAGGAGACCCTGAAGGAGCGTGTCCCCGTGGGCAGCAGCAACAATGTCTTTGCCGACGGCAGCTCTGCCGTCCGGGTCAAGATGAATTCCGGCGGTGTCTCCGGCCCCGATACCTATGTCTATATCGGCGGTATGGGCGGCAGCGGCTTCTCCGCCAGCTTCACCAACTTTGTCAATCGCGTCGACAGTTCGGATGGTCAGCCCACTTTCAATAACTGCTACACCTACATGGAGTTCCCGGACATGGAGGGTACCATCACCGGCATCTCCCTTATGGGCAGTATTGCCGACCGAGCCGGTGCCAGCACCAATGCAAAGCTCTATATCAATAACTGCTACTACCTCAACAGCAGCAAGAACAGCATTTCTTTCGACGATCTGCCCAAATACTACGGCAAGGGTAATTCCGGAAGCAACTCCCTGAGCGGGCTGCTGCGTACAGAAGCGGCACGGGGAAAAATGCTCAACGGCGATCTCAGCTACCTCCGTAATTACGGCTGGAACGGTGGTTCCAACACGTATAGCATCAAGGGCCTGACGGGCCTGACCTATGAGCAGATGTCCCAGCGCACCGGTGCCAGCATCGTCACCCAGAACAACGGCACCGGCACTGCACAGCGCTACGATAGCTTCGCCGCCGCTCTGGGCAGCAGCTTTGCGTGGGTCACTACCAAGGAAAACGGCGCCGAGGTCCACGGCAAATACAGCTTCCCCGGCAGCGACGAGGCCCTGCAGGGTCAGGACTTCCCCTTCCCCACCGTGCTGGTGCAGGATAACGTCTTTGGCCGGGCCCGTCTGCACTACGGCTGGTGGCCGTCATCTGGCCTCTACTGGAGCAAGGGCTTGCTGACGCTGGACATGATCACCGACTATGATGCCGCCGGCGGTGAATCCGCCGTGACGCTGGATCTGCGGTTCGAGGGCACGGCCCCCGGCACGGAGCTCCCCACCCTGTCCTATACCAAAGACGGCATCGTCACTGCCGAGCTTCAGCCGGACGGCACGGGCCACTACAAGGTCCGCATCGTGGGACAGGCCATCGGCTCCACCGAGATCATCGCCACACTGGGGGATTACACCGCCCGTCTGGCAGTGGACGTCACCGCCAAGCTCTCCATCTCCGTGGATCAACTCTCCGTAGAGCAGTATGTAGGCGAGAGTACTACCCTCACCCTCACCGCACGGGACGGCACCGGCCAAGTGCTCACCGGCGTCAAATGGGACGTGGTCAGCGGCTCTGACCGGGTGGTCACGCTGTCCCCGGTGAGTCGGGATCAGCAGGTCACCGTCACCGGTAAGGGCGAGGGCGAGGAGACTCTGCTGGTGCAGGCCGGTGTCACCGTGGGTCAGCGCACCTTCACCAGTGAGCTGCGCCTCACCGCCACCATCCATATGCAGGGCGTGCTGGGCATCGCCCATGTGGGCGATGGAGACGCCGTGTATCGTCAGGGCATCCTGAATCGGGACGCCACCGACTGGGATACCCCTCTCGGCCCCGCCGAGGGCGATGTCCCCGATCACGAGGGTCTGTACCTGTACAGCCGTGGCAAGGCGGCGGACTTCCGGTACTTCACCGTAACGGCCCTTACCGTTCTGGATAGCACCGGCACTTCCCACGATATGCTCTCCACCGCCGATGAGGACTACCGGGTCACCGTAGGCGACGTGGTGGCCGCCCAGCAGGACGGCGACTTCAGCTATCGCCCCATCACCATCCACGGACGGCAGCAGGAGACAGTCACCCTGCAGGTGACCCTCACCGACACCCGCACCGGCCGGCCCTATACGCTGGATATCCCCTATACCCTGACGGCGGAGGATACGCAGATCACCGCCACCTTCGTGGTGGGCCGCCTGCGGCTGGAGAAGGCCGTTCCCTTCGGCCAGCCCGCCGCCGGCTTCCTCCCCACGGAGGAGGAGCTTGTCTCGGCGCTCCGGCCCGTTGTGGGCTGGACCCCCAGTCCCGACCTGCCCCTGTTCCAGGATACCACCTTTGAACCCATCTATCAGGATACGGAGGAGCCCGGTCTGCTCCGCTGGCGCTGGACCCGATAACCGTTTTGCAGAAAGGAGGCCATTGGAATGAAAAAGTGTACAGACCGGAAGGGCATCACCATTCTGATGGCCCTCCTCCTGCTGCTGGTGGCCAGCATGGTCAGCGTAGTGATCCTTACGGCGGCCACTACCGCCGCCCGGCACATCTCCAACGACCGCCAGAGCCAGCAGGCCTATCTCACCGTCAGCTCCGCTGCGGAGCTGTTGCGGGACGATATCCTCTCCTCCGGCTATGAGCAGAAGGTCACCCGCCGCCCCACTGCCACCGGCAGCTATATCGAGCGGACGGAGGTAACTCAGACCCCGCAGGGGGCCATGAAGGTCTGGCTGGAGCGGGGCATCGAGGCCGTGGGCCGTGGCATCGCCTATACCGACGTCATCACCCTCACCCCGGATGCTGCCAGCGGTCTGGACGCCGTACAGGCGGAGTTCACCATGACCCCCGCCTACGACATCACCGTGACCCTTTCTCTGGCGGACAGCAGTCAGGGCAACTGCCTTATGACCCTCACCCTCAGCGGTGAGCGGAAGCAGCAGGTCACCACCGTCACCGGCGGCAACACCGAGACGGGACAGACCACCGTTACCACCACCACCATCTCTTGGGACACACCGCTCATTGAAAAGGGGGTCACCGGATGAAAAAGCTGAAGAACCAGAAGGGCGAAACTCTGGTGGAGACTCTGGTGTCCCTGCTGATCATCGTGCTGGTGTTCGTCTTTCTGACGGGCTCCGCCGTGGCAGCCGCCAAGATCAACGCCAAGATCCGGGACACCGACGTCTCCTTCCGGTACAGCGATGCCCAGTCCGAGGGCAACGCCCAGCTGCGCCTCTCCGGCCGCAGCGGCCAGACCGGCAGCACCTCGGTGGAGGTCTATCAGGAGAACGGCTACCGCTACTATGTGTCGGAGGATACGCCATGAGAAAACTCCGTGACCGGCGGGGCATCACCCTGACCGAGATGCTGTGTACGGTGCTGATCGTGCTGCTGCTGACGGCGCTGCTGGTAGTGGGCATCCGCTTTGCCGGCAAGACCTATACGGAGTCCATGCGGCTGTCGGAGGCGCAGGAGCTTTGCTCCACCCTCACCAGCGTCATCAGCGACAAGCTGCGCTTCTGCGGCACCGTGACGCAGGATGAAAACGGCGGCCTGACGCAGATCTTCATCCAAAACGTGGGCAGCGTGGAGGGTAAGGGCGATGCCTTTCAGATCGGTGAAGACGGCCAGCTGGTGCTGGGCGATCGTCACCTGCTGGGCTCCGCCTCCTACCCCAAGGGTCTGCAGGTAACTGCCTTTACCCTGCGCTACGATGCCTCCACCGACATTTTCTCCGTCACTCTGGAGATCGGGGACCGCTCCCGGCAAACCCTGTCCCGGACCTCCTTCGAGGTCAAGCGCATCAATCGCACCGTGACCTGATGCACCCACGGCCCGCAAGCGGTAAGCGGCCAAATGCAGAGATAACAAACGAACCCCCTCGGCCATAGCCGAGGGGGTTCGTTTCTGTCTTATTTGTTTTTTTCTGCGGCGGAACCGTCAGCTTTCCGCCTTGACGTCGGGCCTCGCGTCCTCCGTGCGGTACTGGGTCATAAACAGCCGAACAGCCTGCTTCAGCGCCTCCAGCTGGGACTGCAGATAGTATTCATCCTCGAACATGGCGTAGTGGACGCTGGCCTGGATCAGGATGAAGATCAGCGGGGTGATGGTGGTATAGGGGATGCCCAGCTTGGGCTCCAGCGATTTGGCGTATTCGGTGTAGCGGCGGTTGACCCCCTCGAAGAACTGCTTGCCGTAGCGGATATACTTGGGGTGGGTGTAGACCTGATACATCAGGCGGTACTTCTTGCCGTGCTGCCGGGCCGTCCAGTAGGGGATCTCGTCGATGAAGCGCATCAGATCCTGCGGATCGGTGGGGGCCTTGGCCATGAAGTCGTCCTCCACCTTCTCCATGCAGTAGGCGGTGGACTGGACAATGAGATCGTCCAAATCTCTAAAATAGATATACAGCACGGCGGAGCTGCACCCACAGGACTCCGCCAGCTTCCGGATGCCCACGGAGGCCAGACCGTTTTCGGCGTAGCAGTCGTAGCACTTCTCCATCAGCATGATTTTTTTGCGCTGAAATTCCTCTTGATCTCTGGTTCTCACGGTACTTCTCCTCTTGTCATCCCTATTATTTGCATAGATCACAAATATTATATACATTATATCTGATAATATATTATATCACTTGTTTCCGTGTTGCAAGGCTTTTTTCCGCAGTTTCCAAAAAATGACAAAATCATCGCCTGGATCGGACATTCAGGCGATGATTTTTTGTGCGATGTGCGACAACGGGTACGCCCCGCAGCCTATGGCCGCCGGTGGGCAGTCCTCCGGCCCGCCGTCCAAGGGATATCCGTTATCCTTCTATATTCAATACGCCGATCGTCGCCATTTTATTTTAGTGAAATTGCTCTTGTTGCCGTTTTTCCTTTGCATCTGACAGGAATTTGTGGTATGATACAGGATGTATTCTTATTTCTATTCGCCGCAGCGATGCCGGAAGGCTCTCCCGCCCGGCGGCAGGGAAACGGGAGCAATACGCATACTTTCCTTTTGGAAACAGAAAGGACACGATACATATGGGACTCATTACGAAAATTTTCGGAACGTACAGTCAGCGGGAGCTGAAAAGCATCTACCCCATCGCTGACAAGATCGAGGCGCTGGCCGACGAGTACAAAGCCCTCACCGATACCCAGCTTCAGGCCAAGACCCCGGAATTCAAGGAGCGTCTGGCCAACGGCGAGACGCTGGATGACCTGCTGCCGGAGGCCTTTGCCACCGTGCGGGAGGCGGCGGACCGTGTGCTGGGTCTGCGCCCCTACCGGGTGCAGCTCATCGGCGGCATCGTGCTGCATCAGGGCCGCATCGCTGAGATGAAGACCGGTGAAGGTAAGACGCTGGTGGCCACGCTGCCCTCCTACCTCAATGCACTGACGGGCCGTGGCGTTCACATCGTCACCGTCAACGACTATCTGGCCAAGCGAGACAGCGAGTGGATGGGCAAGGTCCACCGCTTTCTGGGCCTGTCGGTGGGCCTGATCGTCCACGACCTCAGCAAGGAGGAGCGGCAGGCCGCCTACAACGCCGATATCACCTACGGCACCAACAACGAGATGGGCTTTGACTACCTGCGGGACAACATGGCCATCTATAAGAATGAGCAGGTGCAGCGGGGCCATAACTTCGCCATCGTGGACGAGGTGGACTCCATCCTCATCGATGAGGCCCGGACGCCCCTCATCATCTCCGGCATGGGCGACAAGTCCACGCAGCTGTATGACATGGCAGAGTCGCTGGTGGCCCGGATGAAAAAATACGTGGTGGCGGAGGTGGACTCCAAGGAGGAGGAAGCCGAGGATATCGATGCCGACTACGTGGTGGACGAGAAGGCCAAGACGGCCACCCTCACCGCCCGCGGTATCGCCAAGGCCGAGGAGTTTTTCAATCTGGAGAACCTCTCCGACCCGGAGAACAGCACCATCGCCCACCACATCAATCAGGCCATCAAGGCCCACGGCGTCATGAAGCGGGACGTGGACTACGTCATCAAGGACGGTGAGATCATCATTGTGGACGAGTTCACCGGCCGTCTGATGTTCGGCCGCCGTTACTCCGAGGGTCTGCATCAGGCCATCGAGGCCAAGGAGCACGTCTCCGTGCAGCGGGAGAGCAAGACGCTGGCCACCATCACCTTCCAGAACTACTTCCGCCTGTATCAGAAGCTGTCCGGTATGACCGGTACGGCCCTGACGGAGGAGGAGGAATTTGCCACCATCTATAAGCTGGACATTGTGGAGATCCCCACCAACCGGCCCATCGCCCGTATCGACGATCAGGACTCTGTGTATAAGACGGAGCAGGGCAAGTTCCGGGCGGTCATCCGTCAGGTGGAGGAGTGCCACGCCAAGGGTCAGCCGGTGCTGGTGGGTACGGTATCCATCGAGAAGAACGAGCTTTTAAGCCGGATGCTCACCAAGGCGGGCATCAAGCACAACGTATTGAACGCCAAGAACCACGAGCGTGAGGCGGAGATCGTGGCGCAGGCCGGTAAGCTGGGCGCCGTCACCGTGGCCACCAACATGGCCGGCCGTGGTACGGATATCATGCTGGGCGGCAACGCCGAGTACATGGCCACCAGCGACCTGCGGAAGGCGGGGCTGTCGGACGAACTCATTGCTGAGGCCACCGGCTACGCCGAGACGGACAACCAGGAGATCCTGGATGCCCGCCGCCTGTTTGCCCAGAAGCTGCAGCAGCACAAGGAGGAGATCGCCGGAGAGGCGGAGCAGGTGCGTCAGGCCGGCGGCCTGTTCATCGTGGGTACCGAGCGCCACGACTCCCGCCGGATCGACAACCAGCTGCGTGGCCGTGCCGGCCGTCAGGGCGACCCCGGCGAGACCCGGTTCTATATCTCGCTGGAGGACGACCTCATGCGTCTGTTCGGTGGTGAGCGCATCAACAGCATCATGGAGCGGATGAACCTCGACGAGGACACCCCCATCGAGAATAAGATGCTGACCCGTGCCATTGAGCAGGCTCAGACCACGGTGGAGTCCCGGAACTTCCAGTCCCGTAAGTCGGTGCTGGAGTACGACGACGTGATGAACAAGCAGCGTGAGATCATCTACGACCAGCGCAAGCAGGTGCTGGAGGGCATGGACGTCAAGGGCATCATCATGAACATGATGTCCACCGCCATCGGCCATCAGGTCAGCAGCGCCTTCGGCGGCGAGAGCCACATGGACGAGGCCGGGATGCGGGAGCTGCTGCGTCAGGTGGAGGGCCTGTACTTCCCCAGGTACGCCGTGCGCTTCGAGCCGGAGCGCATCCCCCAGCTGACGGCCGAGGAGGTCATCGACGCCTTTACCGCCGCCGCTGCCGACTTCTACGAAAAGAAGGAGCAGGAGTTCACCTCCCCCGTCATGCGTGAGGTGGAGCGTGTGGTGCTGCTGCGGGTGGTAGACGAGTACTGGATGGACCACATCGATGCCATGACCGATCTGCGGCAGGGCATCGGTCTGCGGGCCTATGCTCAGACGGATCCCATCATCGCCTATAAGAAGGAATCTCTGGAGATGTTCGAGGAGATGATCTCCGCCATTCAGGAGGAGACCGTCCGGCGGCTGTACTCCGTACGGCTGCGGAAGAACGAGGAGGTCAAGCGGGAGCGTGTAGCCAAGACCACGTCGGAGAGCGTGGGCGGCGACGGCACCGTGAAGAAGCAGCCCCGCAAGGTGAAGAAGATCGGCCGCAACGAACCCTGCCCCTGCGGCAGCGGTAAGAAGTATAAGAACTGCTGCGGCCGGGATGCGTAAAAATCCCCGGACAGGAGGACTGCCATGGCATTTCATGACCATACGGAAAACGGCATCACCGTGCTGCAGAGCGATCTGCTGTGCGGCAGCATCCGCCACGGTTTTTCCACCCGCACCGGCGGCGTCAGCCCCTCCCCGTGGAACAGCCTGAATCTGGGCGTGGGCCGGGGCGACGATCCGGCCAATGTGCAGGAGAACTTCCGCCGGCTGTGCGGCGTACTGGGTCTGTCCCATCAGCGGGCGGTGCTCAGCAAGCAGGTTCACGAGGACAACATCCGTCTGGTGACGGAGTCGGACTGCGGCAAGGGCCTGTTCCGGCAGCGGGACTACGCCAGCGTAGACGCCATGATCTGCCGGGAGAAGCACATCCCGCTGGTGGTGTTCTCCGCCGACTGCGGCACCATCCTGCTGTACGACCCGGTGCAGGAGGCCATCGGAGCCGTCCACGCCGGGTGGCGTGGGGTGGCCAGCGGTCTGGCTGCCAAGACGGTGCGGCGGATGCAGGAGTCCTTCGGCACGGAGCCGGGGGATCTGCTGGCCGCCACGGGGCCGTCCATCGGGGCCTGCTGTTTCGAGACGGACGATGACGTGCCGGAGGCCATGCGCCGGGCGCTGGGTGCGGCAGCGGAGCCGTACATGGTGCGTCGGGGCGAAAAGTGGCACATAGACCTGAAGGGCATCAATGCCCTGTGGCTGCGGCAGGCCGGGGTACAGCGCATCGACGTATGCCCCGACTGCACCGGCTGCCACCCGGAGCGCTGGTGGTCCCATCGGAAGATGGGGGACCGCCGGGGAGCGCAGGCGGCACTCATCGCCCTGATCTGAACAGGAGACTGCCATGAAAAAGCGTTTACTATCCCTTTTGCTGGCGGCGGCGTGTCTTATGCCGCTGTCCGGCTGCAACTGGGGCGAGGAGCCGGAGGAGACCTACGACACCCTCTCCCAATACTATCAGCAGAGCGACAGCACCAAGCAGGATACCCGTCTCACCTCCTTCGGTCTGACCTATCTGCAGGGGGAGACATGGGACCCCATCACCTGCGCCGACGGCGCCCAGCAGACACTGGGTGCGCTGCTGTATGAGAGTCTATACACGCTGGGTACCGACTTTTTGCCCCGGCCTTGTCTGGCGGAGAGCGCCTCCTATGACGCCGAAAGCTACGCCCTGACCGTCACCGTGCGCTCCGGCGTCACCTTCTCCGACGGCTCGGCCCTGACGGCGTGGGACGTGGTGGCCGCCCTGCGGCGGGCCAAGGAGTCCGTGCGGTACGGCCAGCGGCTGGCGGAGATGGACTCTGTGTCCTATCTGGGGGAGAGTACCCTCCGCATCTACCTCACCCGCAACGACCCGCAATTCGCCGCCCGGCTGGACATTCCTATCATCAAGGGCGGCACTCAGGAGGACACGGTACCGGTGGGCAGCGGCCCCTACCGCTATGCCAAGGACGAGAGCGGGGTGTATCTGGCCCGGCGAACGGACTGGTGGCAGGATAAGACTATGCCGCTGGAGCGCATCGAGCTGACCGCCTGCAAGAACACCGACTCCATGGCCTACGCCTTCTATACCCACGACATCCAGATGCTGGTATGCGACCTGACCGGCACCAACACCTCCAACGTCTACGGCAGCGGCAGCTATACGGACATCCCCACCTCGATGATGCAGTATATCGGCTTCAACGTCACCCGTGCGCCCTTCAACGACCCCAAGCTGCGGGCGGCCCTGAGCCTTGGCATGGACCGGGCCGGCGGCGTCAGCGCCTTCCTGCTGGGGCATGGGCAGACGGCCCAGTTCCCCCTGTCCCCCTCGGCGGTGGTCTACCCCAAGGATCTGGAGGAGACCTATTCCCCGGACAGCTACCGCTCCGCTATGGAGACGGCGGGCTATACCTCCGGCGAAAAGTCCGTCTCCGTCACCATGCTGGTGAACGAGGAGAATAGCTTCAAGGTGTCCATGGCCCGGAAGCTGGCCTCGGACCTCTCCCAATACGACGTGAAGATCGACGTAAAGACCCTGCCCTATGAGGACTATCTGGCGGCGCTGAAGGCCGGAGATTTCGACCTCTACTACGGGGAGTGCAAGCTGACGGCGGATTGGGATCTGTCGCCGCTGCTGTCTCCGGGCGGGGCCCTGAACTACGGCGGCGTGCGGGACACACAGCTGGAGACCCTGCTGACGGCCTTCCGAACGGCATCGGAGGGTGAGGGACGCCAGACGGCGGCTCGGGAGCTGTGCAGCTATCTGAAGGAGCAGGTGCCCTTGGTGGCAGTGTGCTTCAAGTCCAACTCCGTGCTGCTGCCGGAGGGGGCGGTGAAAAACGACATCCACCCCACCGTCTCCGACCCCTTTGCCGATTTTCAGGATTGGCAGCTGAATATGAAAAGCTAAGTCCTCCGGAAAATAAACTTTTTTAGCAAGAACCGGCCGCAGGGAGAATCTCCCTGCGGCCGGTTCTTGCTTATCCGAAATCTGTGGGACACACCAGCCCCTTAATAGCGCCGGATGACGGCGGCCACCTTCCCCAGAATTTGTGCGTCGTGGCCGTCAATGGGGCTGTACGCCTCATTCTCCGGCAGGAGCCACACCTGCCCGTTGCGGCGGGAATAGCGCTTGACCGTGGCCTCGTCCCCCAGCAGGGCCACCACGATCTCGCCGTTGTTAGCGGTCTGCTGCTGGCGCACCACCACCAGATCGTCCGGCAGAATGCCTGCGTTGAGCATGGACTCCCCCCGAACCCGAAGGGCAAAATACTGGCTGCTGTCGCCGCCGGCGTCGAAGGTCAGGTAGTCCTCGATGCACTCCTCCGCCAGAATGGGGGTACCTGCGGCCACCGTCCCCACAATGGGGATCTGGTTCTCCTCTGGCAGCGGCTCCGTCAGGGTCAGCGCCCGGCCCTTGCCGGCCCCCTTGCCGATGACCCCCAGCTCCTCCATGTGCTTCAGGTGAAAATGGACGGTGGAGGGGGATTTCAGCCCCACGGCGTCCCCAATTTCCCGCACGGAGGGGGGATAGCCCTGCGTCCGGATGGTCTGGGCGATATAGTCATAGATCCGCTGCTGCATCTTCGTGAGCTGTACCATGTGCGCCGTCTCCTTCGTTTACATAAGGTTTTTCATAGTATACCATATATTCTCTCCGTTTGCAACAGATGTTCGATGGATTTTCCCGAATTTTTTCGGGCAAAAAGGGAGTTTCCCCTTGAAATTCCGTGGACGATATGGTATGATGGGTTGTACTATGAAGAATAGCCTCTTTGGGCTTTATTTTGTTGGAGGGAAAGATTATGAAAATTGCTGTTACGATTCTGCAGCTGCTGTCTGCTTTGGTGCTGATCCTCATCGTTCTGTTCCAGTCCGGTAAGAGCCAGGGTCTGTCCGGTGCCATCGGCGGCATCGCTGATTCCTACATGAGCCGCAGCAAGGCCCGCTCCGTGGATGCCAAGCTGGCTAAGGCCACCAAGTGGGTGGGTGCCATCTTCGTTATCCTGACGCTGGTGCTGAACTGCATGGTCGCCGCCGGTCTCTAAGATCTATTGGTTGCAAGAAGGTCCCCGAAGCATTGCTTCGGGGACCTTCTTTTGCCCATTTTTCTCACTCGGGTCGTCGGTACAGATGCCCGGCCTCGGCAGTCTGCCCCCGGAGAGCAAACAGCTCCTCCACGGTGACGAATTCCACCCCCTGCTCCGACAAACAGTCGATGGCCTGCAAGGCCGCCTCCACGCTGGTTCCGTAGCAGTCGTGGAGCAGGATCACATCCCCGTCCCTCGCCTGACAGATGGCGGCGAACACCTTCTGTGCATCCCGGCACTCCCAGTCGCAGGTATCCACAGACCAGTACAGCATGGGCGTGCTCCATGCTGCCAGCTCCTCCTCGGTGATGAAGCCGTAGGGCGGCCGGACCCAGTAGGTCCCCTCCCCTGCCAGCTCCTGCAAAACGCCGTCGCAGCGGCTCAGGTCCGCCATGGCCTCACCGCAGGACAGGCGGTCCAGCGGCGCATGGTCATAGGTGTGGTTGCCGATCTGGTGTCCCTCTGCCCGGATGCGCTGCACCAGTTCCGGATAGTCCTACACCTGCTGACCGATGAGGAAAAAGGTGGCGTGGACGCCCCGCTGCTTCAGGCCATCCAGCAATCGGGGCGTATACTGGGGCGATGGCCCGTCATCAAAGGTCAGTGCCAGATACATAGGCTCCGCCGGAGCCGTAGCCGGCAACGCCACGCAGCCCGTCAGAAGCAGGCACAGTACCAGCAGGGGCAGGATTCGTTTCATAGCATCACCGAAACAAATATATGCGCCCGGTGGAAAGACCATTCCGCCGGGCGCTCAGCGTGTCGAAAAAGTCTTTTCGCCACACTGCGGCATTTTTCAGAGCTTCAATAGCTCTGAAAAATGGGGATCATCATCGTGCAGGACACCCTTCCCGGGTTTCCCGCACACACCCTTCCTCCCCGTTGATGAAAGGCTCTCCCTTTTTTGACAGACTCTGCGCCCGGCGGAAAACAATTCCGCCGGGCGCTCACATTATTTCTGAACATCTAAGACAACGTCATACTCCGTGTCGTCCGAGTCTATGAACTCCACCATGAGCCAGCTGGTATCCTGCGTAGAGATGTGGTAGTTCAGCCGCCACAGATCGCCGCCGTCGGGAGGATCCATCGTCAGCGGCGGGCTGATGCCATCGCTGTGGTACAGCTCCGGCATCTCCGGCAGCTCCTCTCGCTCCCAAGGATAGTACAGCAGCACCGATACCTCCATGTATCCATCCTCCAGCTCGGTGGTGTTATAGCCCGACACCCATGCCTCCTCGCCGTACCACTGGAAGGACTCTCCCTGACTCAGGTAGTACACCTCCGCAGGCTCGGCCGGTATCTCCTCCTGAGCGGGCGTCACCGTCACCCCATGACCTCCCTCATCGATTTTCGCCTGACAACTGCGGATCATGGACGGCAGCATTACAGACAGCATAGAGATGATGAACACCGCTATAAATATGCCGCCGGACGCTTTCCCCTTCCCGGATGCATGGCTCTTCCGGGGAGCCGCCTGCCGGACGGTACGCTCCGCCTTGTGGAGCTCCTGCTCCAGCTGGCGCAGCGGGTTCTTTTTCCTGGCGGGACGGGCCTGCTCCTCGAAGCAGACCTTCTCCTCGTAACAGGTCTTTTTTTCATAGCAGACCTTCTCCTGCTTGCGGGCACCGTGGTGAACGGTGCCGTCCACATCCACCCACTCCCGCCGGGGTCGGCGGTTGTAAGCGCCGCAGTTGGGGCAGCAGCCGTATTTCTCATAGTCGTAGGTCCTGCCGCAGGACTGACAGTGTACGTTAGCCATAGCGCACCTCCCGTCGCCGTTTCTTCCGTGACAGTATACCATGCTTTGCCGGGAAACACAAGGGAAATGCAGCGCCAGATCTGCCAAACCTCCTCCAGAGTCTGTCCTCCCCTGCCAAGGCGCAAAAAAGCCCTTTTGTATGGCGGCAGTGCCATACAAAAGGGCTTTTTTAGTTGGGGCAGTTTACTTCACCAGTTCGATGAGAGCGGTCTCCGCTGCATCGCCACGGCGGATGCCGGTGCGGATGATGCGGGTGTAGCCACCGTTGCGCTCAGCATACTCAGGAGCGATCTCCTTGAACAGCTTGTGGGCAACATCCTCTCTGGTAATGAAGCTCAAAGCCTGACGATACGCTGCCAGATCACCCTTCTTGCCCAAGGTGATCATTTTCTCAGCCATGGGCTGGATCTCCTTGGCACGGGTGATGGTGGTCTCCATCCGACCGTTATCCAGGAAATCGGTGACCTGCTGACGGAGCATCGCCATACGCTGATCGGTAGTCTTACCGAGCTTACGAGTTCCGGGCATTTCTGTTTCCTCCTTGTAAGGATATTCGCACAGAGTGCGAGTTAGTTGTTCTCTTCGTCGGCCAGGGACAGACCCATCATGGCCAGCTTGTTGATGACTTCCTCCAGCGACTTGCGTCCCAGATTACGCACCTTCATCATCTCGTCCTCCGTCTTGGAGATCAGATCCTCCACGGTGTTGATGTTGGCACGCTTCAGGCAGTTAAAGCTGCGGACGGACAAATCCAGCTCCTCAATGGTCATCTCCAGCATCTTGTCCTTATCGTCCGGAGCCTTCTCCACCACCGTGGACTTATCGCCCATGGTGTCGGACAGGTCGGTGAACAGTGCGAAGTGATCGCAGAGGATCTTGGCGCCCAGAGACACGGCATCACGGGCGGTGATGGTGGAATCCGTCCAGACCTCCAGCGTCAGCTTGTCAAAGTCGCTGAGGTTGCCGACACGGGTCTTCTCCACCGTGTAGTTGACCTTGTACACGGGGGTGTAGATGGAGTCGATGGGGATCACACCGATCACGCCGGCCCGCAGAGCCTTGTTGCGGTCAGCGGAGACGTAGCCACGGCCGTGGCTCAGGGTGATCTCCATGCTCAGGGTGGCGCCCACATCCAGCGTTGCAATGTGCAGCTCCGGATTCAGCACCTCCACCTCGCCATCGGGCTTGATGTCGCCGGCCGTCACCTCGCAGGGGCCGGCCGCCTCGATAAAGACGGTCTTGGTGCCCTCGCAATGCAGCTTGGTCAGCAGGTCCTTGACGTTCAGAACGATCTCCGTCACGTCCTCTTTCACACCGGGAATGGTGGAAAACTCATGCTGCACACCGGCGATCTTGATGCTGGTCGCCGCCGTGCCAGGCAGGGAGGAGAGCAGGATGCGCCGCAGCGCATTGCCCAGAGTCGTTCCATAGCCACGCTCCAGGGGTTCGATCACATATTTTCCATAGGAAGCATCGCCGGGCGTTTCAACACACTCGATCTGGGGCTTCTCAATTTCGATCATGCAGTACCCTCCTTCATTCTCTATGCGGCGCAGACGAGTCTGCACCTGATTTGGTTCATGCGTTTGGTGAGGGTCTCGACCCTATTACTTGGAGTACAGCTCGACGATGAGATGCTCCTCGATGGGCATATCAATGTCCTCACGGGCGGGCATACGAGACACGGTACCCTTCAGGGCGTTCTTGTCACGCTCCAGCCAAGTGGGAACGGTCACCAGCGGGGCATCCTCGGCGGTCAGGCGCTTGAAGGCGGCGGAAGAGCGGCTGCTCTCCTTGACCTCAATGACATCGCCCACACGCACCAGGTAGGAGGGGATGTTCACCTTCTGACCGTTGACGGTGAAGTGAGCGTGGCTCACCAGCTGACGGGCCTCACGGCGGGTCGTGGCGAAGCCCAGACGATACACCACGTTGTCCAGACGGCGCTCCACCAGGGTCAGCAGGTTCTCGCCGGTCTTGCCGGGCATACGGGAAGCCTTCTCATAGTACATATGGAACTGCTTTTCCAGAATACCGTAGACGAACTTGACCTTCTGCTTCTCGTTGAGCTGGATGGCGTACTCGCTCTTCTTCTTTCTCATCTGGCCGCCGGGGTTGCGCTTGGTCTCCTTCTTGGAGTAACCCATGACGGTAGG
>ERZ857480.108718-NODE-168628-length-100868-cov-37.9824_pt1 | contig 100868 bp, 95 predicted proteins | sample MGYA00519767_ERZ857480 | MGnify/ENA primary metagenome ERZ857480 (study PRJEB31778, sample SAMEA3449210) | human gut metagenome | biome: human gut; feature: human-associated habitat; material: faeces | place: United Kingdom | collected 2010/2012 ...
GACGGCAAAATCACTCATGCGAAAGTCGTTGACACCAACGGCAGCGGTCACGGCGCACTGGCAGGCTTCCTGATGCAGCACGGTGTAGACACTTTGATCTGCGGAGGCATCGGCGGCGGTGCGCAGGCAGCACTGGCCGAGGCGGGCATCAAACTCTACGGCGGTGTCAGCGGGGACGCTGACGCAGCGGTGAGCGCATTGCTCAGCGGAAATCTGGGCTACGATCCCAACGTCCACTGTGACCACCATGACCATGCGCACGGCGAGGCTGGTCACACCTGCGGTGACCACGGCTGCGGTAAGCATAGCTGCCATTGATATGGAGCGCACACTGACTTTGAAGCGTGATCAGGTCATCTTGGACGAGCACTTCATTCGATCCGGCAACGTGCAGCGGCTCTGCGCCAAGCTGCAAAGGCTCAAAACTGATGGACGGCAAGGCCTTCAAGGGCAGTGTCGGGCATCAGGAGCTTGCGGCGTGGGTTGATGGACTTGGACTTTAAGGGGCAGACAAAGCGGGATTTATGGAGGAGAACTTTTGACATGCATATGATTCAAATAGCAAATGATGAGGATAAAAAGAGAATAACCAGAAATATATTGGAAGAACTGTCTGAATGGTTTGGAATCCCTGAGGCACGAGAAGAATATATCCGCAACAGCGCAGGGAAAGTCTTCTTTTGTGCCATGGAAAACGAAAAAGACTTGGGATTTTTGTATCTCAAAGAAACGGGAAAAGATACAGTTGAGCTTGCGGTTATGGGCGTCTTAGAAGAATATCACCGTAAGGGAATCGGAAAAGAACTTTTTAACCGTGCGAAAAAGGCTGCAAAAGAAATGGGTTATTCATTTATACAGGTCAAAACTGTTCAAATGGGGAAATACGAAGAATATGATCAAACAAATCAGTTCTACATTTCTCTGGGCTTTAAGGAGTTGGAAGTGTTCCCTACGTTATGGGATGAGTGGAATCCCTGCCAAATCTATGTGATGGGAATATGACAAATTCCAGTTTAACGAACAGAAGATGATGATCGCATGAAGATCCTATATGAACTCTCGTGGCTATGGGAAACGCTGGGCATTGCGCTTTTGACTGCAGACGAATGACCTTCTTCAACGCCGCCTGCCGGGATGGCTTCCGGTATCGGAGTGTGTTTCCTCAGTCCAGTATTCTTCCGTCGGTGGAGATGGTCACCACCTGCCACGGAATAAATTTTCCGCTCTGCTGCAATGCTGTCTTTGCGGCGTGTTCCAGCCCGCCGCAGCAGGGGACCTCCATCCGCACGATGGTCACGCTCTGGATGTCGTTGCTGCGGATGATCTCCGTCAGCTTTTCGGAGTAATCCACGCCGTCCAGCTTCGGGCAGCCCACCAGCGTGATATGCCCCTTGATGAACCGCTCATGGAAGGCGGCGTAGGCGTAGGCCGTGCAGTCGGCGGCAATGAGCAGCTTGGCCCCGTCAAAATACGGCGCCCGCACCGGGACCAGCTTGATCTGCACCGGCCACTGGGACAGCCGGCTGACCGGTTCGGCGCAGACGGTCTCCGCCTGCCGGGTCTCCGTGTGCCGGATGCTTCTGGACTGGCTCCCCGGACATCCGCAGGGCAGGGGAGTGCCCTCCTTCCGCATCTTTTCCTGCATCTTCTTCTGCTTATTGGCCAGCACCGCCTGCTCGTCATAGGCGGCTGCCTCCCGCTCCACAAAGGAGATGGCCCCGGTGGGACAGGCAGGCAGACAGTCCCCCAGCCCGTCGCAGTAGTCGTCCCGCATCAGTTGGGCCTTGCCCTCTACCATGGCGATGGCCCCCTCGTGACAGGCCTCGGCGCAGGCGCCGCAGCCGTTGCATTTCTCCCGGTCGATTTCAATGATCCTTCTTTTCATGATCGTGCCTCCTTGTTTTTTTGACCTGATTATAGTAGAATAAAATCAACAAGTCGGTTGAATTTTCAACGAAAGAGGATTTTTTATGAAAGAATTTTTCCCGGTGCTCCGTTCTTCTCAGCTTTTCTCCGGTGTCTCGGAGGAGGAACTCACCGCCATGCTCACCTGTCTGGGAGCAGAAAAGCGGAGCTTTCCCAAGGAGGCCTTTCTGCTGCGCTCCGGAGACACGGCGGAGTCCATCGGTCTGGTGCTGTCCGGCAGCGTGCTGGTCATTCAGGAGGATATCTGGGGCAACCGCAATATCCTCTCCAAGGCGGGGCCGGGCCAGACCTTCGCTGCCGCCTATGCCTGCGCTCCCGGCTCGGTGCTGAACGTCAGCGTGGTGGCGGAGACGCCCGTCACGGTGCTGCTCATGAACGTCAAGCGCATCCTGAACGTCTGCCCCTCCGCCTGCACCCACCACAGCCGGATCATCCGCAACCTGCTGGGGGAGCTGGCGGAAAAGAACCTGCGCTTTGGCGAAAAGCTCACCCACATGGGCCAGCGCACCACACGGGCCAAGCTCATGTCCTACTTCTCCGCCGAGGCCCAGCGGCTGGGGACGTATGAGTTTGACGTCCCCTTCTCCCGTCAGCAGCTGGCGGATTATCTGGCGGTGGAGCGCAGCGGCCTGTCGCTGGAGCTGGGGAAAATGAAAAAGGACGGCCTTCTGGATTTCCATAAAAGTCATTTCGTCCTGAAGGTATAGTTTTTTACCGGGGCTTCCCCACAAGAGGATGTCTCTTTTCCCGCATGGTTATGCTGAAGACCCCCAGCGGAGGCTCTGCCTCCGCTGGGGGTCACATTTTTCTATTGCAGCAGCCCATCATGGGGAGCTTACGCATCCAGCTCCTCCAGTGCAGCACGAATGCGGGCGTACTCCTGCCGGACGGGGATCAGCAGCTCACGGGCCTGCTGGGGGATGGTGTCTGCGCCCCGCAGCGCCTCCGTCAGCTGGGAACAGGCAGCAGCCAATTTGGTCAGACTCAGATTCAGGGCAATGCCCTTCAGGGTGTGTGCGGCCCGGAAGGCATCGTTGGCCCGCCCGTCGGCCATGGCCTTCTCCAGCAGCATCATGCTGCCGTCACGGGGCAGCATCCGCAGGAATTTCCCCACGAACATCTCATTCTGCAGGCGCTCCATGGCGTCCTCATAGTTGCCGTCCACGGCCATGTAAAACTCATTCAGCTTCATTGGCATCCTCCTCATAGACCACCACGCAGTCCTTTTTGATTTTGGCTTCATAAAGGGCGGTATCCGCCTGTAAGATCAGGTCCCGCACCCGCCCCTGCCCGTGGACGCCGCCCGCGCTGATGGTCAGGTGCAGCTCGGGAAATTCCGGCAGCTTCAGCTCCCGCACGGCGCAGCACAGAACCTCCAGCTTCTGGTGCAGCACGGCACGGGGCAGACTCTGAAACAGCAGAAAAAATTCGTCGCCGCCGTAGCGCACCAGTGCATCGCTGCTCCGCAGCAGGGAGCGCATCGTCTGGGCCACGCGATACAGGGCGGCATCACCGGCAGCGTGGCCGAAGCGGTCATTGACCTGCTTGAAGTTGTCCACGTCGATCATAGCCACAGCATATTCGCCGCTGAGCTCCCGCAGCTGCTCGTCATAGTAGCGCCGATTAAAGACTTGGGTGGCCGAGTCCATGTATACCTGCCGGTTCCGCATCAGCAGTTGGTTCAGCAGGTGCTCCTCCTGTCCGCCGGGGCTACTGTCCAGCCGGATGGGATTCATGCACTCCAGTGAATACGGGGTCCCGTCCACCTCGATGCAGACGGCGATGATGTAGTACATATCCTTGCCGATGGACTCCACCTTGTTTTGTATCTGCCGGGTACGCACGGCATCCTGCGAGATACACCGCTCACAGCGTTGCTTGTTGCACCACAGGGCATAGCAGTGGTCGTTCTCCCGGACGCTGGGTCCGTCCGGCCCCGGTGTCACCTGCATACAGATGCCGGGATCCACCAGCCGCACCGTCTCGAACAGTGGCTGATAGGTGTGGAACAGATGGGACAGCTGATGGTGAGTGATGCGGATCACGCCGTTGCTGGCCGATATCGGCAGGGGAGGCTGCGACAGGGTCTGAGGCGTTTCGGCGTGCTGTATCTCCGCCTGCAGCTGCTCGATGCACTGGCTGCGGTTCTCAATGTCGGTGACTTTCCCCAGCAGAGCGGCACAGCGCTTCTGCTTCCGGGCAGACCACGTGATCTGCACCGATAGCTGACACCGGCGCAGTCGCCCCCGCAGCCGCAATTTCGTGGTCAGATCCAGCCGTGTCTCCTCCAGCGTCAGGCCCTCCAACTGCCGTTCAAGGCCCTCTGTCAGCTCCTTGCCCAGATACATCTGTAACGTCGGGCTTTGCAGCGGCTCCAGTATCACCGACGGCAAACCCGTCTGCTCCGCCAGCCCACGGGACAGGTGCAGGGAGGAGGGCTGGGCAGTATAGTCGAACCACAGCTCATCGCTGAGGGAGGTAAAGAAGTCCTGCTTGGCGTAGGCATCCTCCAGCTGCTGGGTCATCCGTGCAGCGGCCAGATCCTGTCCTTTATACAGCTCCTCCACCACCCGCCGCAGGGGCGCCACCGTCTGCCCGGCGTCCTTCATGCCCTGCTTAGCAGTGTCGGACACGTCGTCCAGACAGCGCAGCAGCAGGGGATTGTAGCTGCCGCACTCGCCGTTGTGGATCATTTCAATGGCCTTCTCGTGGGAAAGAGCCTGCTTGTAGCTGCGCTTGCTGGTCAGGGCATCATAGGCATCCGCCAGCGACACCACCTGTGCGGCGATGGGGATGTGATCCCCGGACAGTCCGTCGGGATACCCCTCGCCATTCCAGCGCTCATGGTGCCACCGGCAGATCTCAATGGCGTACTTCACCAGCTTCTCATTGCGGTGCATGGGCAGCTCCGACAGGATCTGCGCCCCCAGCTTGGTGTGGGTCTTGATGATGGCGAACTCCTCGTCCGTCAGCTTGCCGGGCTTTTGCAGGATATCCTCCGGCACCAGCAGCTTCCCGATATCGTGCAGACCCGACGCCGTGCAGATGAGGTCCACATCCTCCGGGGCCAGGGAGTACTGCTCCGTCACCGCCAGCAGCCGCCGTAGCAGAAGACCCGTCAGGTACTCCACACCGGACATATGGCTGCCGCCCTCGCCGTTGCGGTATTCCACGGCGAAGTTCAGGATAGACAGCATCACCTCGCTGCTCTTCTCCTGCCGGTAGACCCGGCTGGTGAGGATGTCCATCATCTCCTGCCTCCGGGTGTGGAGCAGGATGGTGTTGATGATGCGCCGCCGCACCACCGTGGCGGAGAAGGGGCGGTTGATGTAGTCCGCCGCTCCCAGCTCAAAGGCCTGGTCGATGTAGCTGCTGCTCGTCTCGGCGGAGATCATCACCGTCGGCACATCCTCCAGCCACTGGCGCTGCTTCATCTCCTCCAGCACCTGAAACCCGTCCATCCCCGGCATAACGACGTCCAGCAGCAGAGCCGACAGGTCCTTGCGATAGATCTGCAATGCGGCGAGAGCCTCCTTGCCGTCGGAGACCTCCATGATTTCGTAATCCTGCTCCAGCATATTGGCCAGAATGGCCCGGTTCATCTCCGAATCGTCTGCGATCAGCAGCTTTTTCCGTTCCATAGTATCCTCCTGCGGGCCCGTCGGGGTATCCGTAAAACATTCAGTCCATTATACACCACAATGTCTGGAAAAGGCAATGGTTTCTTCCAGAAAATAACAGGAAAAACGAAAAAAGGACAAAAGCTTCCGGTTTCCCGCCTGAGGAAAACGCCAAGGGGAAGCCGACGGTCAAAAAGAGGGCCGCCGTCCCTCTGGACGGCGGCCCTCTTTCTGACCGTTTATCTGACGAAAAAGGCTTGTGCGGCAGATGTTTTTACTTACCCCACCAGCTTGAACAGCATCACCACGGCTCCCAGCACCACCAGCACCACGCCGGTGGCCCGGTTCAGGGTCTTGGGCTCGGCCTTGTTGGCGAACACGGCGGCGATGCGGGCCCACAGCAGGGTGAATACGACGCACAGCGCAAATACCGTCCAGTCCGGCGCTCCGCCGATGGCGAAGTGGGACACAGCACCGGTGAGTGCGGTGAAGGCCATGATGAATACGCTGGTGCCAACGGCAGTCTTCAGCTCATACCCCAGCACGGAGGTGAGGATCAGCAGCATCATCATGCCGCCGCCGGCTCCGACGAAGCCGCAGATGAAGCCGACGATCACGCCGCACACCACCGACTGCACCGCCCGCTTCTTGGCGCTGACGCTCTGCATGGCCTCCTTGGTGGTCATCACCGGCCGGAGGATGAACTTCACACCCAGCAGGAAGGTCATTACCACGGAAAAGCTCCCCATGGTGGCCGAGGGGACGATACTGGCGATGTAGCTGCCCACCACGGTAAAGGCCAGCACACTGGCCATCATAATAAGCCCATTGCGAATGTCCAGATTTTTGTTCTTCCCGTAGGTATAGGCAGATACGGCGCTGGCCAGCACGTCCGAGGACAGAGCGATGCCCACCGCCAGATACGGGTCCATGCCCAGAAAGGTGATGAGCATGGGACTGATGACGGCGGCGGCGCTCATCCCGGCGAAGCCGGTGCCAAGACCGGCCCCCATCCCGGCGAAAAAGCAGACGAGTACAGTGATCAAAATGTGCATGGAAACCTCCCGAATTGCGAAACATACAAGCGATACGCCCCATTGTAAAACACTCCCCGGCAAAGTCAACGGGGAAGATTTTCCTGTGTATTAGAAAATAGACAAAACCTGCTTTTGCGAAGAATTTCTCCCCGGCGGGCCCGCCGGGGAGTAGTGCGTCAAACCTTGTAAATGGTGTCCTGCTTGCCGAAGGCGTTCAGGGCCTGCACCACGGTACTCTCGGACTCCTGCGTGTAGGGCAGCAGCACCAGCATGGGCTGGTGGAAGGTCAGTACAATGACCTCCTGGCTGATGATGCAGCAGTCCCACTGCTCCCATGTGAACCGCTCGGTGTGGTCGGAGGCGTTCCACTCCCGGATGCCGGAGGCGGTGAAGGTGACGGTGCCGTCGGGGCGGTTGCCCTCCCGGAACTGCGTCCAGGACTTGCGGTAGCCCATGCGGCCCGCCTGATAGGTCCAGAAGGTCACCAGTGACATCACCAGACACAGGAAGAACAGCACCTTCAGCTTGGCATGCAAGGCCCAGACCAGCACAGCGGTCAGCGCCGTCAGCACCGCAAAGGCGATGCACTGGAACAGCAGGCGGCGGCAGGTCTCCGTGAAGGGCTTGGCCTTGACGGTCCCGCCCCGCTTCAGGATGCTGCGGCGGCCCGCCAGCCCCTGGGCCACGTCAAACAGCCTTTCCGGATCCTCCGGCAGGTGATAGTGCAGCTCAAAAAACTGGGACATGGCGCTTAACCCTGCTGCAATGCCTGCTCCAGCGCTGTGGCCAGCTGATCGGGACAGGAGGTGGGCTTGAAGCCGCACTGGATGCCCCGCATCCGGCGGATGGCCTCCTGAGCGTCCATGCCCACCACCAGACGGCTGATGCCCTGCAGGTTGCCGTTGCAGCCGCCCTCTACCCGGACGGCCTGAATGGTGTGGTCGTCGTTCAGCTCCACCGTCATCTTCCGGGAACAGACGCCCTTGGGGATATACGTATAGGTCATAGTGAAAAACTCCTTTGTGAATTGGTATCTGAACATCCTATTTTAGCAGATCCTGCAGAAAACTGCAAGCCCTCTCAGCTGTTGTGGGAGCATTTTTCGGCGTCGATGGCCAGCACCACCATCAGGGCGCACAGTCCATCCCGCCCGTCGGCCACGTCGATGACGTAGGTATCCGTCCAGTGGAGCAGCTCCTTGGAGATGGCGGCCACCTGCCGCTGCCCGTCTGTGATCTCGTACTCCCAGCCCATGAAGTCCCCCTGCACCTGCCAGCCGTTGCAGTCCAGCGTAAACAGTGGGCGCACGATGGTGAACTCCTTGCAGATGGTGCCGATGCAGGCGTCTCCCAGATATAGGTCGAACTTCGGCAGGAACGTCAGTACCCGCTGCTTCACCGTGGCGATGTGCCGCCCGTCTGCGTCCAGAATGTGCAGACAGTGACCCCAGGCCAGCTGCCCCTCCACCGTATACACCACATCGCCGGTGTCGTAGTCATAGATATCGTAGCTGTCAAACCACGAGAAAAAGCGCTGCTTGAAATAGAGCTTCATGTGTCGCACCTCCTTATATGACCTCAGTATACTGCAGTACCACCTGAAACACAAGGGTGTATAGCCCGCTCTCCACCGGCGCAGACTAAGACGGAAGAAAAGGAGGCGCAGCCATGAACACAGAACCCACCAAGCCCGCACAGGAGGAAGAGGAGGACAGCCGGGTCCGCCAGATCGTGGACCTTGGCTCCTCCGTGGTGACCAACGACCACGGCACCGTCCACTGCCTTACCGTCATCGGCCAGATCGAGGGCCACGGGCAGGCCCCCTCCGGAACAAAGACCACCAAATATGAACACGTCCTGCCTCTGCTGGCCTCCATCGAGGAGTCTCAGGAGGTGGACGGCCTGTTGGTGCTGCTGCACACCATGGGCGGCGACGTGGAGGCGGGGCTGGCTATCGCGGAGATGATCGCCGGCATGACCAAGCCCACGGTGACGCTGGTATTGGGCGGCGGCCACTCCATCGGCATCCCGCTGGCGGTGGCCGGCAAGGTGACGCTGATGGCCCCCTCGGCCTCCATGACCATCCACCCCATCCGGATGTCCGGTTTGATGATCGCCGCTCCTCAGACCTACCACTATTTCGAGCGCCTGCAGGACCGTATCACCCGCTTTGTGGCGGCTCACTCCCATATCACCGAGGAGCGCTTCCGCCAGCTGATGCTCTCCAGCGGCGATATGGCCAACGACGTGGGCAGCATCGTCTACGGGGAGGAGGCCGTGGCCGAGGGTCTTATGGACCGGGTGGGGACTCTCTCCGATGCGCTGAACGCTCTGTACCGGCAGATGGAGCAGTGACCCCGCAAGCGCTGCACCATGCAGCTGCCCGCAGCCCCAGCCGCCGCAGCCACAGGCCGCAGCGGCCCGCAGCGCCTGCGGCCCTTGACACCTGTACGCCGTTTCGCTCCAATACAAAAAAGGCGGGGCCGGACAACTTGTCCGGCCCCGCCTTTTGCTGCGTATTCGTGTATGCTTATTTCTTCTCGCCGTGCCGCACGGCGTGGGCGCAGATGGCGGCAAAGGTCTCGTCGCTGATGTCGTGCTCGATTTTGCAGGCGTCCTCCTCCGCCACCTTGGGGTCCACCCCCAGAGTGATGAGGAAGCGGGTCAGAGTGTGGTGCCGGTCCAGCATACTGGCGGCAATGGCCATGCCGGAGTCCGTCAGGGTGATGAACCCCTCCCGGTCCATGGTGATATAGCCGTTTTCCCGCAGCCGCTTGGTGGCGTAGCTGACACTGGGCTTGGTGACACCCAAATGCTCCGCCACGTCGATGGAACGGATATAGCCGTGCTCCTGCTGCATCATCAGCATGGACTCCAGATAGTCCTGAGAGGATTTCTGTATCTTCATGGCAAACTGCACCAACCTTTTTCGGATATTTCTTATAGGTTAACACAGACTAACCAAAAATGCAAGGAGAGAAAAAAATTTTCCAAATTCCCTTGACAAAGCAGGTTAGAGCGGTTAAACTTAGTCGATGGTTAGGGCGACTTAACTTTAATTTTGGCACAGAGGTTAGCAGGTGCTAACCGTTTGGTTGGGAGGAATGATGTGATGATGCCTTTGGCACTGGCCAACCCCGGCGAGGAGAATCTCATTCGGAAGGTGGGCGGAAGCCCGGAAGTAAAGAAGCATCTGGAGGATCTGGGCTTTGTAGCCGGCGGTACGGCTACGGTGGTGGCTACGCTGGGCGGCAATATCATCGTGAAGATCAAGGAATCCCGTATCGCCATCAGTGAAGAGATGGCACGGAAGATCATGATTTGACAAAAAAGGAGAGAAAAGTATGAAAACACTGCGTGAGGTCAAGATCGGCGAGACCGTCAAGGTGGTAAAGCTCCACGGCGAGGGCCCTGTCAAGCGCCGCATCATGGACATGGGCATCACCCGCGGCACCGAGGTATTCGTCCGCAAGGTAGCCCCTCTGGGCGATCCCATGGAGGTCACCGTCCGTGGCTATGAGCTGAGCCTGCGAAAGGCCGACACCGAAATGATCGAGGTCGAGTAAGCTCCCCCCAATTTGTTAGTGATAAGTTAGAGAAATCAAACCAAAAGGAGCAAGCATCAATGGATAAGCAGATCAAAATTGCCCTGGCGGGCAACCCGAACTGCGGTAAGACTACGCTGTTCAATGCGTTGACGGGTTCTAACCAGTTTGTTGGTAACTGGCCCGGTGTTACCGTGGAGAAGAAGGAAGGCAAGCTGAAGAAGCACGAGGATGTGGTCATCATGGACCTGCCCGGCATCTACTCCCTGTCTCCCTACACACTGGAGGAGGTGGTGGCTCGTAACTACCTGATCGGTGAGCGGCCCGACGCCATCCTCAACATCATCGACGGCACCAATCTGGAGCGTAACCTCTACCTGACCACCCAGCTTACCGAGCTGGGCATCCCCGTGGTCATCGCCATCAACATGATGGATGTGGTCCGCAAGAACGGCGACCAGATCAACACCGGGGAGCTGTCCCGTGAGCTGGGCTGCCAGGTGGTGGAGATCTCCGCCCTGAAGGGTACCGGTGTCATGGAGGCCGCCGAGGCCGCCGTGGAGGCTGCCAAGAACGGTAAGACCATCCCCATGCACACCTTCTCCGGCCCCGTGGAGCATGCCATTGCCCACATCGAGGAGGCCGCCGTACATACCATGCCTGAGGAACAGCAGCGCTGGTACGCCATCAAGATCTTCGAGCGTGACGACAAGGTGCTGGAAAAGCTCAGCATCCCCGCCGACGTGATGCAGCACATCGAGACGGACATTCAGGCCGCCGAGAAGGAGCTGGACGACGATGCCGAGAGCATCATCACCAACGAGCGCTATGTCTACATCGCCGAGATCATCAAGGGCTGCTACAAGCAGAAGCGCAAGGGTCAGCTCTCCGCCTCCGATAAGATCGACCAGATCGTCACCAACCGCTGGCTGGGCCTGCCCATCTTCGCTCTGGTGATGTTCCTTGTGTACTGGATCGCCATGGTGGCCGTGGGCGCCCCCGCTACCGACTGGGCCAACGACGGCCTGTTTGGCGACGGCTGGCACCTGCTGGGTATCGGCTCCAAGGCCTATAACGAGGTCAACGACGAGTATACCGCATCCCTGCAGGCTGTGGAGGCCTTCCTGGGCATCGAGATCGACCCCGAGGCCGATGACTTTGATCCCTCTGCCGTCATTGCTCAGATGAACGGCTTCACCGCCAACAGCAACGCCACCGCTACCGTGGACGTGGAGGACGAGGAGACGCTGGCCATCAACACCATGACCGCCTACTACGACGCCATCCCTGAGGGTGCCGACAAGGACAGCACCGTGGGTGTCACCTATGTGGATGCCGTGGCCTACCTCAACAAGAACGGCTTTGACGCCCCCGATCCCGCCGACTACGGCGTGTGGGTCCCCGGCGTGCCTGTTCTGGTGGAGAGCGGTCTGGAGTCTGCCGGCGCAGCCGATTGGCTCAGCGGCCTGATCCTTGACGGTATCGTGGCCGGTGTCGGCGCCGTGCTGGGCTTCGTGCCTCAGATGCTGGTGCTGTTCCTGATGCTGGCCTTCCTGGAGGCCTGCGGCTATATGGCCCGCATCGCCTTCGTTCTGGACCGTGTGTTCCGCAAGTTCGGCCTGTCCGGTAAGTCCTTCATCCCCATGCTCATCGGCGTGGGCTGTGGCGTACCCGGCATCATGGCCTCCCGTACCATCGAGAATGAGCGTGACCGCCGCATGACCATCATGACCACCACATTCATCCCCTGCGGCGCCAAGGTCCCCTTCATCGCCATGATCGCCGGCGCCATCTTCGGCGGCAGCGCATGGGTTTCCACCTCCGCTTACTTCATCGGCATGGCCGCCATCATCATCTCCGGTATCATGCTGAAAAAGACCAAGATGTTTGCCGGCGACCCCGCTCCCTTCGTCATGGAGCTGCCTGCCTACCACTGGCCCACTCTGGGCAACGTCCTGCGCTCCATGTGGGAGCGTGGCTGGTCCTTCATCAAGAAGGCCGGTACCATCATCCTGCTGTCCACCATCTTTGTGTGGTTCACCACCTACTTCGGCTGGGTGGACGGCACCTTCCGTATGCTGGATGAGTCCGAGATCGACTCCTCTATTCTGGCTGCCATCGGCGGCGCTATCTGCTGGATCTTCAAGCCCCTGGGCTGGGGCAACTGGCAGGCGACCGTGGCCTCCATCACCGGTCTGGTGGCTAAGGAGAACATCGTGGGTACGCTGGGTATCCTGTATGGCGGCGGCGACGGCACCGTGTACCAGAACATCGCTCAGGCCTTCACCGGCATCACCGGTTACAGCTTCCTGGTGTTCAACCTCCTGTGCGCCCCCTGCTTCGCTGCCATCGGCGCCATCAAGCGTGAGATGAACAACCACAAGTGGACTTGGTTCGCCATCGGCTATCAGTGCGGCTTCGCCTATCTCGTCGGCCTGATGATCAACCAGTTCGGCAACGCCTTCACCGGCAGCCTGAACATCATCGGCCTTATCGCCGCTCTGGCTGCGCTGGCCCTGATCGTCTATATGCTGGTCCGCCCCTACAAGGAGGCCACCAAGCTCAGCGCCAAGGTGTAAGCACCTTATCCCAGCCTTTCCCATGGATACGGAGGGCTCCGGCGTCGGCTACCCCCTCCTTCGGGAGATGGGACCCGCGCCGCCCCTTCGGGCCCATGTCTGAAGATGCTGCAAGCATCTTGAATGTTCCAAGTATATCAGAAAAGGAGTGAGTTTCCATGCTGCAATGGATCAGCGAGAATGTAGGCACCATTTTGATTTGTATGGGACTGATCGTCATCGTAGCGTTGATCGTCCGGAGCCTGATCCGGCAGAAGAAGCAGGGGAAGTCCTCCTGCGGGGCCGGATGCGCCCACTGCGCCATGCACGGTCAGTGCCATAAGGACTGACGGGCGCAGAAAATGCCATAAGGGAAGGGACACGGAAGCACCCCGTGTCCCTTCCCTTATGCGCTCTCCTGTATGCTGCGGGCGTCCCTCTCGGCGCAAGACAATGGAGGGGCAGGAGAGGGTCTTTCCCACGGGAGAGACCCTCTGCTGCTGGTTCCGGCCAGAGTGGCTCACGCCCCACAGGCGGCGCAGCATGGCCTGCAAGCGGCAGATAAAAGGCGGGACCCTTACGGGTCCCGCCTTTTCGCTTATGCGGTCATGCCTTGCGGCAGGTGGTCATGCGTCGGGAGGTTTTCCCTTATCCCCGGCGCTTCTTGCCCACCAGCAGAGCCGCACCGGCCATGGCCGTGATCCCCATCAGGGAGACCCACAGCACCAGACGGCTCTCGTCGCCGGTGGCGGGCTTGGTGGGATCGGTGGGCTGGTCGGGTTTACCGGGCTGATCGGGCTTGCCGGGATCCACGGGATTCAGCTCAGCGCCGCAGGTATCACACTTGCCGTCCTTGTCCGCATCCGTATGACCGGTGGCGGGGAGCACACGGGTCTCCGTCTCGCCGCAGGGGCAGGTGCGGGTCTCCACGCCGTCCCCGGTGCAGGTGGCGGGAGTGGTGACCTCCCACTCACCGAACTGGTGGGTGTGGGCGGTGCAGATGATGTCGGCACGGTTGCTGATGCGGATACGGGGCGCCATAGCGGTGCCGTCGGCCAGCACGAAGGTGTTGTCGTAGGAGGCCAGACCCGTGGCGGAGATCTCGCAGCCCGGCTCCAGGTTCTTCACCTCGTCGTTGGGGCAGATGTAACCGTCAATGAACACACGGGACACCACACCGGCGCTGTCACGAACCAGAATGGTCTGCACCAGACCGTTGGCCATCTCGATGCCCACCACATAGCCCTTCAGGGTGATGAGCTGGCCCAGCACGGAGCCGTCGTTGACCTGGGTGGAGGTGACCTCTCTGGGGGTCACGGCCTCACCCTCGCCCAGCTTGACGATGTCGGTGACGGCCAGCTGGTGCTCACCCTGATAGGAGCTGGTGGTGCCGGACACACGCACCCGGTCGCCGATCTTGAAGTCGCCGGCCACGGGGAAGCAGTTGATGCCGCCGGTCTCGTCCTGCACGTAGATGCAGTCGAAGAAGGCCGTCTCCTTGTCGTAGCCGGAGGCGTTGGAGGTGACCACGCCCTCGATGGTGTACTTGTAGCCGTCCTCGGTCTGGGCCTGCACCTCGGCGATGGGCGTGATCTGCACGGGGTTGATGAGCCGCAGCAGATTCTCGCAGATCTTGTAGTTGGAGTAGTTCTTCTCGGAGCCGTTGTCGCTGATGCTGGCCTGCACCTCAAAGTTGGACATGAAGGCCGCACCGGAGACCACCACCATGCCACGGCCCTCCAGCTGCTCGGTGGCCATGACCATCAGGCGGCTGTCGTTTTCGGCAAAGGCATACTTGGGCGTACCGGCGCCGCCCAGACCGTCCTGATCCACGTCCACGGAGTAGGTGGTGGCATGGCCATACACCACGGGGGACACGGCAGCGGGCAGCGTGGAGGTGGCATTGCCGCTTGCGTCCACGGCATAGATGGAAGCACCGCCGTAGTGGCTGAAGCGCTCGGTGTAGAGCTTGTCATAGGGATGGTCGGGATCGACCTCCACGCCGTCCATCAGGGGGTTGTCCATGTTGTAGGAGCTGAAGTACAGCCGCCACTTATCCACGCCGTCGGCGGCGCTGCGAACGTCGTCATAGGTGGCGTCGTCGCTGATGCGGAGGCTGGAGCCCAGGGCCGCCAGCACCTCATTCTGGGTGGCTGCCATGTGCTTGATGGCGGGGTTGCTCTGAATGACGTCGTAGTTCTCGTAGTTGTCGGACCAGCCCGCCAGAATGACGGTGCCTCCGGCTGCGTTGAAGGCGTAGATGGCCGCCAGCTCGTCAGCGCTGTACGTCTTGGGATCGGCCTGAGCGGCCTCCAGACGGCGGCTGGGAGCGGTGAGGATCAGAGCCTTGAACTTGGGATTGCCGCAGGCGGCGATGAGCTCCTCGCTGGAGTTCAGCTGCACGGTCCGGACGCTGTATTCAGCGGCCAGATTGCTGAAGTTGCCCATGGAATCCTTATAGTTGCCCGCCACATACTCGTTGTAGTGGGAGGCGTCGATACCAATGTACACCAGTGCATCCGCATTGAGCACATCCAGATCGATGGTCTTGGTGAAGGTGTACTCCTTGCCGTTCTGCTCCACCACGGCGGTGACCTGAACGGTGAACACACGGGCGGCGGTGGGGGTGTAGCGGAAGGAGACATCCAGCGTGCTGCTCTTGCCCAGCGTGTAGCCCTTGTCGCCCTCACCCTTATCCACGCCGATGACGGTGCCGCCGATGGTGTAGGTCAGGGACTTGATGGTGGCATCGGTGTCCTCGCTGTTGAAGAGGGTGGTGGTCAGGGTCAGCTCCTCGTCGGTGACGGGAGTGGCGGTGCCGCAGACCATGTTGGAGATGCCCAGCTTCAGGCTCTCGCCCACCCACACGGGGGAGGTGACCGCCAGATCGCCGTCACCCTCGGTGACACGGATGAAATAGTAGCTGTAATCCGGATCCAGCGTCACGGACAGGCTGCCCTGATTCAGCTCGGCGGGGTCGGACCAGGTGTGGACCACCTTGCCGGAGTTGACCACCACCTCCACCTTGGAGATGGAGTCGCTCTTGTCGGGATCGTTGACGGTGACCTCCAGATCCAGCTTCTCGGGGACCTCGGTGATACTGGAGCCCATCATCTGACCGTTGACGGTGTAGCCCAGCTCCAGGTTCTTATCCTCGGTGGCGTACATCCGCAGGGCCCGGATGGCCTCGTAGATGCCCTTCTCGGTGAAGTTGTCGGTGAGGATAACGTCACGGGCGTCGTTGGCATTGCCCCAGCGGCCCTTGTGGTTGTCCTGATTGTTGGTGGGAGCCAGATGCCAGCCCTTATCCAGCGCCATGATGTACTGCTCATAGCTGGGATAGTAGCCGCCGGCGCCGATCTGGCCCTCGCCGTTCCCCACCTCCACCATATATATGCGGCTGTCAATGACGGGATCCCAGTAGGAGAAGTCACTGAAGTTGCCGAAGGTGGTGCCGGGATGGTTGAACTGGCTGACGGAGTCCACGCCCTCGGCCTGACTCAGCAGAGCGTAGTAGGCCTTCATACCGGCGTCGTCGGTCTTGTTGTTGAGGGTGGTGTTGTTGCGGGAGACCACGCCGGGGGTGTTGAAGGTGTTGATGTGGCCGGGGCCGCCGGACCATGTCATCTCGAAGCCGCCCAGCGCCACCATGGAACCGGCGTTCTCGGCGTTGAAGGCGTCGATGGTGCTCTTATAGGTGCTCCAGCTGTGGTTGGCGTCGGAATCCTTCACCAGAGAGGTGTCATACAGAGCGCCCTCAACGTTAGCGTTGGTCTTGGAGTCGAAGTAGTTGGAGTGGTCGGTGAAGGCTACGAACTGCACGTTGGCGCTGGCGGGGATGCTCTTGATGTAGTCCAGCGCAGAGGTCAGCGTACCGGAGCCGTCGGAATACTGGGTGTGGCTGTGAAGCTGACCGAAGTACAGCTGATACTGGGTCTTGCCCACGGTGAAGAACCAGTTGAAGCTGGCCTCCTTGCCGTCGGCACGCTTGGCGGTGACCACCACCTCCGTGCGGCCGTCGGTGAGGTCGGCAGCGGGCGTGTAAGTGACACGGCCGCCTTCATACACAGCATCCACGGTCTTGCCGTTCACCGTCATGGTGATGGTGGGCTCCGTCCCGGCATTGGCCAGCGCCACGGAGATGGCGGGCCGCTTGTCGCTGCCGGTCTGAGCGCCCCGCATGGGCGTGGGATCGGAGAACACCGGCTCGTCCTTCACGGGGATCTCGACGGTGCGGGTGATGGCCTTGCCCTGATTGTCCACGCCGCTGATGGTTACGGTGAGCTTGTCGCCCGTCACCTTCTCCACGGGGATGGTGACGGTGTAAACACCCTCCTCCTCGGTGACAGTCAGGGCCTCGCCCGCCAGCGTGGCGGTCATGTCGCCCTTGACACCGAAGGGAGCATCCACGGTGAAGCTAAAGGTGTAGGCCTGCCCCACATAGGCGTCATACAGGTGGTCGATGACCACGGCGGGCATATTCACGATGCCGCCGGTCAGCTCCGTCCCCTCCGCCACGGGATAGAAGGAGAAGGAGTAGATGGTGTAGTCCAGATCACCGGTGGAGCTGTACATACTGTATACCTTGAAGCTGTCGCTGTAATACTCCAGCCACTGGCTGTATTTGCCGTTATACTTGGCGGTGCGGCTCTCCATTTCGTAGCCGCCCACGTTGCCGGAGCACTCCCGGACCAGCCAGTCGGCGTCCTCGCTGGCGGTGAGGGAATAGAAGGCGTTGTTGCCGGTGCCGTTGGCGCACAGATAGCCGTAGGTGTCGTTGCGGAAGCGATAGTACTCGCCGCTGCGCTCCACGGTAAAGACCACGGCGCCGTTGGAGCAGACAGCCTTGCCGTTGGCAATGGTGGCGGCCGCCTTGTTGATGGCAGGGCTGTCGGTGTTGTCATTTTGCTCCGCCAGAACCGCCTCAGCGTTCTGGTTGTAGATGACCACCTCATCGCCGGCCTGAGGCAGCTGGCCGGGGATGGGAGGTGTCACGTTGGTGACGTAGTCGCTGCTGGCGCCGTTGCGGAGCTGATAGGTGCCGTTGTAGGCGGAGCAGCAGGCATACAGGGCCGTGACGTCGGCCTCGGTGACGTTGGCAGGCAGCGGCACACCCTTGAAGAGCTTGGTGCTGCCGGTGGCGTCGGTGACGGGGGTGCTGCCGGAAGCGTTGTAGGTACCCAGCGTCACGTCCTTGATGTAGACGTACTCACTGAGATAGTCGGCGCCCATCTGGGAGACGGTGATTTCCTGTGCGGGGATGGCCTCCACACCGGCCTTTACCACCTCCATGGCAGGGGACTGCATCTGAGGCACGCCGCCGTAGAGGCTAACGGTGCCGGTGACCTTCACCACGTCGCCTACCTTATAGTTGGCGTGGTTGGCGTAATCATAGATCTGGAAGCCGTAGATCTCACCGCCGATGACGTCCTCCAGAATGATGGAACTGATGCTGGCAGCGCCGTTATAGGCGTTGCCGTAGTGATACACCACCTGACCCACCACGGAGACATTTTCGGTCTTGGTGGTGATGGCCCCGGCATCCTTGACGGTGAGCGCCCCGTCGGGGATCATGTCGTCCGTGATGGGGTCATTGACGGAACCGGCGGCCCGGATCTCGTCGGCAACGGTATTCCGCAGCTGCAAGGTGCCGTTGTTGGTGCCTACGGCGGCGGTAACATCTACCTTGTCGCCCACGGCAAAGGCCCAGCTGTCGCCGTTCTTGGGCAGAACTGCCTTATAGAGCTGGATGGTCTTACCGTCGGCATCCTTGAAGGTGACATTGGGGTTGGCGTACTGACCGTTGTTGTCATAGATCTCGGTGATCTCCAGCCCCTTCAGCTGCACATAGGTACACACATCGTCGGCGGTCAGGGCGGCGATGGTGGTGGGCTTGGCGTTCAGGGTCAGGCCGCTGGACTTGACGAAGGTGCCGCTGCCCAGCTGCGCCATGCCCCTGAACTCGGCCCGCTTGCCGGTACCGATGATGGTGTCGCCCAAGGCGATCTCGTCGGATCTGACGGCCAGACGCAGACAGATAGCGCCGGTAGCATCCTGCAGATAGTAGTTCTGGCCGTCTACCAGCGTCACGACGCCCTTGACGGTGAACTCGGTGTCGGTGGCGCCCTCCAGCGCCGTGCGGATGGGTACGGTGGCGGGCTCCTCCGGATCAGGCTCCGGGGTGGCGTCCACGTACTGCTTTTCCTGCGTCAGCTTGTAGAAGGTCATGCCGAAGTCCGCTTCCTTCAGCCGGTCGGTGCTGGTGCAGTAGGCGGAGAACTCGGTGAACTTGGCGAAGTATTCCAGGTAGACCTTGCCGTACTGGCCGGTGACGCCGCTGCCGGAGAGGTAGTAGGAGGCGTTCTCGGCATTGCAGGTCTCCACATCCCAGCGGGTGGTGCCGTTGGCGGCCACGTTGAGATTGTACTTGCCGTCATTTTCGCCCAGCGTCAGGGTCTTGTCACCCTGCGTAAAGGTGTAGGTGCCGTCGTCGTTGGCGGTGACATCCCAGACCAGCGCATCCATGGTGCCGGCAGTCAGCACGTTATTTTCCACCGTGGCGGCCACGGGGGTCAGGTAGTAATTGCCCATCACGGTGGAGCTGACGGCAAAGCCGTTGCCGGCGTTGAAAATGACCACCTTGTCGCCGCCGGTGAGGGCAGCGGTCTTAACATACTTGTCCACCAGATGATAGGCCTTGTAGGTGAACACGGCCTCCTGACTGTCGGTCATGCCGTCCTTCACAGCCTTGACGGTGATGGTGCAGGAGGCGGTGATGGTCACAGGGCCGGTGTAGTCCTGATAGGCGCCGTCATCCACCTTGTACCGCAGGGTGGCATCCGCCGTCTTGCAGGCAAAGGCCACGGTGTCGCCCACCTTCACATCGCCGGAGGCGGTGCCGGTGGGAGCAGCTACCTGCTCCAGCCCGCCGCCCAGCTTATAGAGGGTGAAGTGGCAGGGGTAGCCGCCGGGAGACTTCGTAATGGTTTCATTTTTGTAAGCACGGAACTTGTTCTGGGAGCTGGCATTGCTGGCCAGCTTGACCGTGTCATCGCCCTGTCCGGCGAAGGTAAAGGTTCCGTCGGTGGCATCGAAATCCACGGCCCACCGGTAGCTGCCGCTTTTAATGCCATTGTTGTTGCCGCCCTTGGGCGCAATGGCCTTGCCGTTGGCGTCGCTGAGAATGGTACCATTCTTGTCCACGGTCAGCGTCCAGACGCCGCCCGTGGGATCAATGACCTGATCGTTGGCAGCTGTCACGGCCACTGCCGTGACCCATGTGCCGTCCAGCACACCGGGGGCGTAACCGTTGTTGGCTGCCATCACATACTCGCCGCTGACCAGTTCATCGGCGGACGTGACCTTGGTGTAGGTCTTTGCCGCTGATTCGTCTGCCAGAACTGCTGTGGGCAGCAGCGAGAGCAGCATCATCAGCGACAGCAGCACGGACATGATCCGACTGCTGAGTCCTCTCTTCTTCAATGAGATCCCTCCTGTTCAATATTACACGTTTACACGGCGGCCTGCTTCTGTCCTTCCGTCCCCCCGGAGATAGTACAAAGCCGCCTGACCCGCATCCAGCGGGCAGACGACCTTCCACAAGCTATCCTGTTTTGGCACGGAGGCAGCGTCAAGGGCTCCGATCAGCTGAAACAGGCAGACTGTGGGGGATACCGTTGAGCAAAGACAAACCTTTCGTGTATAGTGCCGCCGGTCAAAACCGTGTACGCCGCTTTTGGCCGTACATACCGCCTTTGACCGATGGTAACAGTCTATCATAAAGCCACCCAAATGGCTACCCCTTTTCAATGATTTTGTAAGAAATGTGCAATAAGTTTGTATAATATTTGCAAAGTATATTGACAGATGTAGCTGACTAGTGAACACTATTGACATCAGGGGCGGAAGTTGCTATGCTGTAACCAAATATCATTGACGGAGGAAACGCCCATGAAGCGGAAGAAGGGGAATGCGGACCGGCTGACAGCCGGGGCCTGGTGGAGCAGGAACCGGTGGAGCTGCGTCATTCTGGCGGCGGCGCTGGTGCTGTTCATCGTCGTGCGGATGGCGGCTGTGACCTTTGAGCAGCCACAGCCCCGAGGGGATGAATATGCCGAGTACGAGACCGGCGTCGTTACGGATATCCTGTCGGACAGCACCGAGGCGGATACCGTGGCCGACGGCGGCTATCGGGGGGAGCAGCTGCTGCTGGCACAGGTGCGCTCCGGTCAGTACAAGGGCGAGACCATGCAGGTGTATAACTATGTGGGCCCGTTGTACGGCCAGCCCCTGAAGGTGGGGCAGCGGGCGGTGCTGCTGATCTCCACTTATAGCGACGGCAGCCACACCGCCACGGTGTACGAGTATGACCGGGCGGTGGGTCTGGCGGTGATCGTGGGCCTGTTCCTGCTGGCAACGGTGCTGGTGGGCGGCAAGGTGGGAGCCAAGTCTCTGGTGGCGCTGGCGGTGACGCTGGTGTGCCTGTTCTGGATCCTGATCCCCCTGCTGATGAAGGGAGCGTCCACTCTGCTGACGGTGTTTCTGGTGTGCGCCTACATCACCGTGGTGACGATGGTGATCTTGGGCGGCGTGTGCCGCAAGACGGTGTGTGCTGCGCTGGGTACGGTGGCCGGTACGGCGCTGGCGCTGCTGTTCGGCCTGCTGTCTCAGAGCCTTCTGCGAATCGACGGTCTGCGGCTGACGGATGTGGAACCGCTGCTGCAGCTACGGCAGACGGGTACGCCCTTGGGCCTGCGGGGCCTGCTGGTGGCGGGGGTAGTCATCAGTGCGCTGGGCGCCGTGATGGACGTGGCCATGAGCATCTCCTCTGCGCTGACGGAGGTACATACCGTGGCCCCGGACCGGGACGGCCGGGCTCTGTTCCGCTCCGGTATGAATATCGGCCGGGATATGGTGGGTACCATGACCAACACCCTGATCCTGGCATTTTTGGGCAGCGGCCTGTCATTCATCATCTATCTGTATTCGCTGGGGCTGGATCCCCGGCAGCTCATCAGCTCCCCCTATATGGCCACGGAGGTCATCAGCGGCATCGCCAGCAGCATCGGCGTCATTCTGGCGGTCCCCCTGACGGCGCTCATCACCTCGTTCATTTTGGTGAAGGATAAAAAACCGAAGGCCCCCTGCGGATCGAAACCGGAGGATAAGAAGCTTCCCAAAGAGGTTCAATAAGGGAGGCGCCACCGGCGGCTGGACAAAAAGGCGTCCAATGCTGGACAAAAGCTGGACAAAAACCGGGACGCTCCAAGGTCAGAAAATGGGGCAGTAACTGGACAAAACCGGCGGATGCAGACTGAAAAAACGACAGCTCAAAAATCCAAAGGGATAAAAGCAGCCCTCTCTGAGATCCAAAAACGGAACACCGGCAGAGAAAAAACTTCCAGGCGCCGGATTGCTATCGATTCCGGAAAAGAGAAAATACCGGCATATGATCGGCACCGAAAAGAAGCAGGAGCCGAGATGATAGCAGCGCCGGGAAAAGGTGGGATCCATGCCGATGACAGAGTCGGAAACGGGGGAATATCGGGCCGATCAAAGAAGCCGGAGAAGTGCAAAAGCCGGTTCGGCAGCGGTGCCGAAAGCGCAGGTACCGGAACGATAGCAGAGCCGTGAGAGCGAAAATACGGAGCAATGACAACGCTGAAAATATGAATACCGGCAGAATAGAAAAACAGCAAAAAAAGGCGGGGAAGGCAATTTTGCCTTCCCCGCCTGCTTGCCGCCGGATGCGGCTATACAGGAGGAGAGCTCACCTGCTTGCGGCGCAGGGAGGAATGATCTATACACTTCCCAGTATATACGAAATCCGGAGAAATGGCAATGTTTTTCCGGAAAAATTTTCCTGATGGGAGTATGAATTTTTTGAATATTTCGCATGGAGAAAATACTGAGGCGCAGAAGGGCCACAGAGCCGCTCCGGATTTTTCGATTCTGGCAGCGTGGCGGCATCAGGGAAAAGTGGCATCAAAAATCGAATCGTATCAGAAGATGAAATGGTATCGAGAAAATCAGGAAGCAGCGGGAAATCAGGCGATGGCGGAGAAGCCGGGTGGTTTCGGAAAAGCAAAAGGCGGAGGGGGACCCGGTAGGGTCCCCCCTCCGCCTTTACAGAAAGAGATGCGCTATTTCAAGGGGCCTTGCCGCCAAGGGGCTACGCCGCCAAGGGGCCTTGCCGCCGAAGGGCTTTGCCACCAAGAGGCTGCGCCGCCAAGGGGCTGTGCCGCCGAAGGGCTGTGCCGCCAGCTTCTGAGCGGCGTTATAGCTGATGAAGGCGGCGGGCAGCGAGTAGTAGTTGGTGGCCATGCGGATGGAGTAGTCATCGGGATGCTCGGTGTCGTTGTTGTACACCAGAATACCGATGGCGTTCTTCCGCAGGGCGTTCTGGATCTTGGTGACGAAGGTGATGGGCTCGCCGTTTTCGTCGGTACCGCCGCGCTGCACCACAGCGATCTTGCCGGTGACATCGATGCCCTCGTAGTCGGAATCGGCGCCGTAACCGGGAACCGTGACATAGTCATAGGGGGCGGCCAGATCGTCAGATACGTCACCGTATATCTTCAGGAGAGAAACGTAGGAGTCCAGACCCAGGAAGGAGGTCTGGCTGTCGGTATAGGTGATCTTCTCGTTGCCCAGCAGCACATAGTTGGCGTAGATCTCCTGACCCTCCACGCTGGCGATGGACAGGTTGGCGGGGTACACGGAGGGGGCGGCCACCACGCTGTTGTCGGGGTCCCCGGTGAGGGGAGCGTCGGTACCGTAGCTGTTCATATAGCTGGAGGAGGTCTCGTTGCCGGCGGCAGTGATGACCATAATGCCGGCGGCATCCAGCTTGTTGTACACGTCGTTGATGAGGGCGTCCTCGTCCACGGTGAAGCCGCAGTAGGAGCCCAGGCTCAGGTTCACGGCGTCCACGCCCAGACGGCAGGCATCCTCCAGAGCCGCCAGAATGGTGGTCGTGGCGGCGCCCGTGCCGCTGTCGTCAAAGACCTTCATGGGGATGACCTGAGCGTCGGGAGCCACACCGGAGAAGGTGACAGCGCCCTCGCCGTCCACGGCATAGCCGGCGGAGATGCCGGCCACATGGGTGCCGTGCTCCAGATTTGCTGCATCCCACTTGCTGCCGGGGGCCACCTGGGCGTCCTTACCGGCGTAGTCAAAGGCGAAGGGGATCTTGGCGCTGAGATACACATCGTCGGCGGTGACACCGGGCATCAGGGCCTCGGCGTTGAGGTCGGCCGCCTGCAGAATACCGCTGACGTAGTCCTTGGTGAATTTGGCGTCTGCCGGGGCGTTGGCAAAGGCGGGATGGGCGGTATCCAGCCCGGTATCCAGCACGGCAATGGTCATGCCCTTACCGGTGAACTGATTGGTGGCCAGCGCCACCTGCAGGGCCTGCGTATCGGCCTGCTCCACGGTGGGCAGGGTGTAGGAGCCTGCCACGAAGGCACGGCTGACGCCCTTGATGCTCCGGATGGCCTCCAGATTCTTCCGGGCGGTCCGCAGGGCGAAGCCGTTGAAGAGCATGGTATAGGAATAGGTATAATCCACCTACTCCTGCCGCAGAGAGCGGCCCAGGCGGGACTGCACCGTGGCCTGACGGCGCAGCAGGGTCTTCTGGACCTTGGCGGCGGTCTTTTCGGATGGAGTTGTGCGTCATTTGGCTACAAAAGAAGGCGGCGGATATCGTCCACCATGGACTCGATGGCCTCCGGGGCCAGACTGCACCGCAGGCGGCTGCCGTCCTTGGCGATACGGATGAATTCGTCCCGCACCAGCACGTTCAGGTGGTGGGAAACGGTGCCTTGGGAGATGCCCAGCTCCTTGGCCAGCTCCTGCCCGCTGCGGTCCTGCTCCTTCAGCAGCTTCAGGATATCCAGACGGCTCTTGTCACCCAGCGTTTTCAGGCAGGCCAGCAGATGCTCGTCGTTGGCGGCGTATTTCTCCGTCAGGCGCAGAATGAGCCAGTACAGCACCCCGGCGATGACGGTGATGTGGTCGTCGCCGGTGAGGAAGCGCATGGAGTGGAAGGACATGACGCAGGGCAGAAAGGTGATGCTCTGGTCGGACAGCGTCTGGGACTGGGCAAAGGCGCTCATAAGACGGGGGGTGTTCTCCCGTGTCTGCTCCAGACACTGCCGCAGCAGACGGTCCGTCTCCGGCGTCTGCATCACTTGTGCCAGCAGGGCGGCGGACTGCTCCACGATGCGGCAGGCGGTGCGCTCGTACTCCTCCAGATGGGCGTACAGCGTCAGCAGCCGCCACCGGTCGGCAGGGGGCAGGCGGGTGAGGTCCATGTAGTCGATGAGGTCGCAGATGGTGTCCAGCTGCTGCGGCGGGGGGAGGGGGTCCTCCTGATACTGGCCCACGGCGGAGATGATGTCCCGCAGCCGCTGCTGGGGGGTGTGGCCTGTATATTTATAAGCTTTTTCGCCGCCGGGGCGAACATAATCCCAGACCAGAAACCATGCCAGACAGGTATTGCTGCCGGAGAGAGGAGTGAACAGGAATTGCAGCGTCTCCTCGTCCTCTGACAGGTGCTCCAGCAGGTACTCCTCTGCGGCGGCGATATGGCGCACCTGCGGCACCAGCTCCCGCTCCGGGATGCCGTAGGTGTCGCAGATGCGGACGGCCTCTGTGACGGCGGTGCAGTATTTTTCCTCCGTGGGGGTGTAGTGGCGCTCCAAGGCCACCAAGGCCTCTACGCCGTATGCATTGGCCTCCTGATAGATGAAACCCATATGATCCTCCAGAAAATTTGATGGAGATAGAAACGTTTTAATTATTCTGCAATGTATTGTGCCCCACTTCTGGCGCTGCGTCAAGCATAGGGACTTCCTCTGAGGGCATAGGCTGGCAGAAGAGGAGGGATCTGTATGCTGTCTGCGGCGTTGCTGCTGCTGTCCAACAGTCTGTTTTTGTCCCTGCGTCTGACGGGGAATCCCGGTTCGTTCCCCCGGCCGCTGCCGCCGGAGGAGGAGCGGGCGTGTCTGGAGCGGTGTGCGCAGGGGGATCTGGAGGCCCGGAACCGGCTGGTGGAGCACAATCTCCGGCTGGTGGCCCGCATCATCAAGAAATACTATACACAGGCGGACAATCAGGAGGATCTGATCTCCATCGGCACCATTGGACTCATCAAGGCCGTCAACACCTTCCGGGCAGACCGGGGCATCAAGCTGGCTACTTATGCGTCGAGGTGCATTGAGAATGAGATCCTCATGTACTTCCGCTCCCAGCGGAAGCTGCAGGGGGAGGTGTCCCTGTCCGACGCCATCGACACGGATAAGGAGGGGGGCTCGCTGTATCTGCTGGACGTGGTGGGGACCGACGACACCATGCTGTCGGATCTGCAGGATCGGGAGGAGCAGCTGCTGCTGCGGCGTCTGGTGCGGGACTGCCTGACGGAGCGGGAGGCGGACATCATCCGGAGGCGGTACGGGCTGGAGGGGCATCCGCCCCAAACCCAGCGGCAGGTGGCGGCGGTATACGGCATCAGCCGCAGCTATGTCTCCCGCATCGAGAAGCGGGCGCTGGAGAAGCTGGAAAAGGAGCTGCGAAAGGGGTAGGAGGATAGCGAAAGGGCTTGTCTTTGGGGCGGGAACATGGTAAGATGATAAAAACACCTATGCGGCAGCCTGTGGAAATGAGCGGAGACAACATGAGAAAGTTTTTCAGAGGAATATGCGGCGTACTGGCGACGCTTTTGACCCTGTGCATCCTATTGATGGCGGCGGGGCTCATGGGGGTGCGGGCCTTCGGCATCACGCCTTATGTGGTACCGGCGGACATGGAGGGGCTTCCGTGGTCCGCCGGGGCGCTGCTGTACGTGCGGCAGGAGCAGCCGGAGACGCTGCAGCCGGGGGACACCATCGCCTACGTCACGGACAGTGACCTGTCGCTGGAGGGGGGCGTCATCGGTTCCGTGGACACAGAACGGCGTTTCTTCTATGTGGAGGGAGCCCCGGTCTACTGGGACAATGTGCTGGGGCAGCCCCTGTGGGGCATCGATGGGCTGGGCTATGTGTCCGGCTATATCAGTCGGCCGCCGGGACTGTATCTGGTGCTGGGGGCTGCTGTGGTGCTGGCGTTGCTGTGCATCTTCCCCCTGCGACGCCGAAAGGGAGAGAAAACGGAAGAATCCCCCACCGGGAGATGCATGGCAACGAATGCGGGAGAGAAAGCTCCCACCGAATCGGTACAGGCTGCGGCGATGGAGGAGGAAGTCCCCACCTTGACGGAAAAGCCTGCGTCTGCGGAGGTATCTGAGCCTGTGCCGGAAGCGCCTGAGCCTGTGGCGGAGGTACAGCGGCCTGTAGAGACCGGGCGGCGGCAGACCTCTGGCAAGCGGGACGAGGCGGTGGCCCGTCACGGCGGCAAGCGCCTTCGGCGCTGATGGAATCGAGCAAAAGAAGGACCCAAAGGCAGAGCCTTTGGGACCTTCTTTTTAGAATGGAGCGTTATGAAAGTGTATCGGGCTGGGCCTCGCCGGGGCGGTCAGTCAGCACCAGCTGCACCTGACGCCGCCGCAGGAATACCGTCAGCCAGCAAACCGCCATGGCGATCAAGCCGCAGATGGTCATGCAGAGCCGATAGTCCAGCACCTCGCCCAAAGCACCGATGGCCAGCGACAGCACCGCTCCCGCCGCCGTGCAGAGCATGGACTCATAGGCATTGAGCCGAGCCCGCAGCCGGTCGGGGATGTAGCGCTGCACCGCCGCCTGCCGGATGGTGGCACTCTGGATGCCCAGAAAGCCGCAGACGGCTCGGTTCACCAGCATCAGGGGATACGGCAGCCACAGAAGGCAGGTGTCCATCAGTTCGTAGGTCTGATACACCCCGAACAGGAAGCCGAATCGCTTTCGCTCCGGCAGGGAGTAGCGGTAGCGGACGGCGCCGCCGATGGTGCGCCCGGCGAACTCCGCCACGGAGAAGAAGGAGTACATGGCGGTGGTGAAGCCCGGCGCTGTGCGAAAGAAGGCGATGAGCAGGGGAGAATAGCCCATGGCCATGCCGTTGGTGACGGCCATGTACTCATAGAGACCGTGGAGGCCGTGCTCCTGCCGAAGATAGGCGGCGGCCTCCCGGATGTCCCGCCACCAGGTTTTCAGGGACAGCAGCGGCTCTTGATCCCGGCGGCTCTCCTGCACATGGATGCGGTTTTCGATGAGGGCGGCCAGCACCGACAGTGCGCCTTGGATCAGCAGCAGCCGTCCCACGCCTAAGGTGTCGTACAGCAGCGCCGCCAGCGGCATCATGAGGACCTTCAGAATGGGATAGAGCATGGCGGAGACGGTGTAGGCCCGCTCCTCCTGTCCCTCCGGCAGCAGCAGGGGGTAGAAGCTGTTGTAGGCCAGCTCATCGAAGGCTGCAAGGCACGATACCAGCAGGGAAAAGGCCAGATAGGCGGTGTAGGAGAAGGCACTGCGCAGCAGGAACAGTCCCGCCCCGGCGTAGCACAAGCCGTTGAGCAGGTCGCCCCACACCAGAAAGGGCTTGCGGGGCAGGCGGTCCATCATGGGGGCGACGACCAGCGGCAGCAGCACCATGGGGATCAGCTGAATGGCCACCACCAGCGCCGAGGCCAGAGTGCTGCCTGTCTCGTCAAAGACCAGAAAGGACAGGGCGAATTGACTGATGATGCCGCCGGCAGCGCCCAGCGTCGTGGCGGCGGTGATGCGGGTAAAATTCCGTGTCCAGAGAGTTTGTTTCATGGCGTTCACCTCACTGCTATGATTATCCCACAGCTGCTTACAAAAGAAAAGGGGGTCATCATGGGAAAGTTATTCCCGTGATGACCCTCTTAATGGGGCAAAAATGCTATTTTACAGGAAACTCCTCCAGCAGGCGGCAGGCTTGACGGTACTGACGGTTGGCCTTGTACCACGCCAGCACCCACGGCAGGTGGAAGCGGGTGAAGCCCATAGGATATGTGTCTCGCAGACGCTGGAAGCAGTCCAGAAGTTGGGTGCCGTAGGTATCGTCGTGGAGGTAGTCCGGGTGCTCCAGCCGATAGCGCACCAGCGCCAGCATCCGCTGCTCCATTTCGCCGGAGGCCATAGGCTCCGCCTGCTGGACGGCGGCCAGCGCCTGCTCCCGATGGCCCAACTGCTCGTGGCAGATGGCCAGCTTGTGCAGGTCCAGAAAGCCGGGGCGGGGGAGGGAGGCAAAGTAGGGCAGGGCCTTTTCCGGTTGACCCAGCTCCAGTTGAGTGGAGGCAACATTGTAGCGGAGGGCAGACAAGCTGCCGGTATCCCTCAAGGCTTCTGCCAGACGCTCCGCTACAGAGTAGTGGGTCAGCATCTCCTCCATGCGGCCCAGATCCGAGTAGCAGTTGCCCATCCACAGGCGGCAGGACAGCATCAGGTAGGGGTAGCCGGCGTCCGATGCCGAGCGGTAGGCGTCCCGCAGCACCTCGATGGCGGCGGTGTATTCGCCCTCGGCGTAGAGGGACTCTCCGTAGTGGGCAGCCAGCAGCGGCAGCGGCTCCAGCCGTACCGCCTCCTCCCACCGGCCCTGAAGGCTCCGATGCAGGGCCAGCTGCCGGGTGGAGAGAAAGGGCTCCCACTCCACCGGCAGAGGGCGCATCTCGTCGGCGTAAAAGGCATCCAGCAGCAGGGCGTCCGCTGCCAGCGGACTGGATGCAAGAATCTCTCGCCGGGGCTGCACCAGCTGTTCGTAGAGGGAGTTGAAATTCGGGCTGCCGGAGAGCAGGGCCTTCCAGCAGGGCGCTAAGCCCTCCGGCTCCGGAGTCCAGACAAGACCCAGCCGGTGCAGCAGCAGCTCCGTCACCTCCGGGGAGGGGGCGGCTTTGCCCTGCTCGATCTTGGACAGATAGGAGGGGGCGCAGATGCCACGGCACAGACCCTCCTGACTCCAGTCCCGCTGAAGGCGGGCCTGCCGGATCAGCAGTCCGGCGATGTCGCCGCCCCTCATCCGATGAGGTCCCGCACAATGGCGCCGGCCAGCAGGATACCGGCGGTGGAGGGGACCCATGGCACACTGGCAGGGACGCTGCGGCGGCCGGGGGAGGGGGCCTCCAGCTGGGCAGTGGCGGCGGGCTGCTCCGGGCTGAACACCACCTTCAGGTGGCGGATGCCACGGCTGCGCAGTTCCTTCCGCATGACACGGGCCAGCGGGCAGCCGCTGGTCTGAGAGATATCCGTTACCCGCAGCAGGGTGGGGTCCAGCTTGTTGCCGGTCCCCAGCGCCGACAGGATGGGGATCCTTCGGTCCATGGCCTGCTGGATCAGATCCAGCTTGCAGGTCACCAGATCGATGCAGTCGGCAATGTAGTCATATCGGGCGGAGAAGAAATCCTCCCGATGGGCGGCGTCGTAGGTGGCGCAGATGGGGTGGATGACGGCGCTGGGGGAGATGTCCCGGCAACGGCGGGCGGTGACCTCCGCCTTGGACTGGCCCACGGTGGAGTGGAGGGCGCAGAGCTGGCGGTTGATGTTGGTGACACTGACGGTGTCCTGATCCACCAGCGTCAGCTCACCTACGCCGGAGCGGGCCAGGATCTCGGCGGCATAGCTGCCCACGCCGCCCAGACCGAACACGGCCACATGGGCGCTTTGCAGGCGCTCCAGTGCCGGCTGGCCCAGCACCATCTCGGTGCGCAAAAACTGTTCGTGCATAAATAGGCTCCTTTGCTTCCAGACGGTATCAAAAAAGACCGGCCTCGGCCGGTCTTTTTCGGAAATTCATCAGACGAGGTACTTCATACCGGAGGCCTCGGTGGCGGTGATGTCCTTCACGAGAGCGTTGTTCCACTGGGTGTAGTCGGCGTTTTTCATGGCGTTGCGGACCTGCACCTGCCAATAGGGGGCGTCGGTACCCACAAAGTATATGACATGGTAGCCGGTGTAGCTGCCCTCGTTGTAGACGATGCCGGTGTCGCCGGGCTGACGGGACTCGTCGAAGCACCAGTCATTGAACTCGGTGACCATCTGGCCCTTATACACCTCGGTATACAGGCCGCCGTTGGTGTTGGAGCCGGTATCGGCGGAGAGCTCGTTGGCCAGCTCGGCAAAGCTGTCCTCGGTGCGGGCGCCCTCCTCCCACTTCTTCAGAGCGGCCTCGGCGGCCTCCTTCTGCTCGGCCTTGCGGGCGTCCAGCTTCTCCTGATAGTCGTCAGCCTTGCTGTCCAGATCGGAGGTATCCACCTTGAACAGAATGTGGCGCACGTCCACAGTGTTGTAGTCGTTGCGGCCACGGCTGTGGAACAGGACCACATAGTAGTTGTCGCCGCTCTCGATGAGGGTCAGATCGCCCTCCTGACGTTCCGCGTTGAACACCCACTCGGTGACGGCGTCGCCGCTGTAGGTACCGGTGGGACGGTCGGTGTAGGTGCCGTTATCGTAGTTGTCGGCGGCCTTCTCCATCAGAAGACCGTTGCGGACGGCCTCCAGAGCGGCGTTGGCATTGGCGGAGGCAGCCTCCTTGGCGGCGGCGTTCTCCTCGTCGGTGGGCTGCACGGTGTTGCCGTCGGCATCCTTGGTGGAGTCGGCAGTACCCTTGAAGTAGATGTACTCGTAGTCGGCCACGTCGAAGTTGTTCTTGTGCTCGTTATAGTAGGTCTCCACTTCCTCGTCGGTGTAGGTGAGGCTGTCGATGTAGTCCTGCTGATAGTGGGAGGCCAGAACGGTGTCCTTCAGAATGTTCTTGAAGGTGGACATCGTCATGTTGTTGCCGTACATCAGCTTCAGGTAGGCGCTGGTGGAGTAGCCGGCATTCTTGGCGTAGGTGGAGAAGGTCTCCAGGGTGCTGTCGATTTCCTTCTGCATATCGTCGTCGAAGGTCAGGCCCTTCTCGGCGGCGCCCTTCTTCAGCATGGTCAGCTGAATGAGACTCTTCTTGGCGGCGTCACGGAAGTAGGCGTCCCAAGTCATGTCCTCGGTGACACCCAACATCATCTTGGCGGTGTCGTTCAGGCTCTGCTGAGACAGGGCGGTATTCTTGTCAATGCCGTAGAGACTGACATAGTTGGAGTTGACGATACTGTTATAGGCATTGTGATAGTAGTAGCTGACCTCGGCGGCGGAATAGGACTCGCCCTCCACCGTGACGGCGGTGGTGCCACGCTGGATGATGTTGGAGTTCCACACCACCAGGCCAATGGCGACCACCACAAAGGCGATGGCGATGATGGCATAGAGCCGGTTGGAGCGGCGCTCCTTGGCCTGCTCCTGAGCTTGACGGGCAGTCTTGGGATCCACAACGCCGCTGGCGGCGACCTCCTGCCGGTTCTTCTTTTCTCTTGATGCGCTCATAGTTGTTTCATCCTCTCAAAATAGGGGTCATTACGACCCGACTTCGTAAAGTTAATCGTAATTATACAGGAAATCTGTCTGCTGTGCAAGGGGGAAACGGAAATTATCCGGCCATAGGTCGAAAAAGCGGTCAGCTCCGGAGGTCTTCCGGAGCTGACCGGGCTTTTACCAGTTGTCCCGCCGGGCGTGGGGGCCAAGTTATAACCTGCACCGTTTCAGCAGGTGGGTTGTCTCCAGCGTGCTTCACCGCTTCCAACTTCCAGCCGCAGACGGCAGCCGGGAGGCCTGCGATCCACATACTGATCCGACATCCCCTATAACAAAATGTGAGGATAAAAAAGACCCGTCACATCCCTGCGGGACCTCGCCTTTCGGCGATGGTCTTATTATAACAGACCTGCGGGAAAAATAAAAGGGGTTTTCGCAGAAATGGTCAGGAATTTTCTTCCTCGTCGGCCAGCAGCTGTTCCATGAACAGCTCGTAGATCTTCTCCAGCTCCGCTTCGTCATCCAGCGTGCTGAGCAGCTCCTCGCCGTTTTCCGTGACGGATTTCAGGATCACCAGACCGTAGTCCTCGGATTCCTCGTCCGCCTCGTCCTCCACGGCGGGGAAGAAGGCCATATAGGTCTGCCCCTCGTGCTCCAGTGCGTCCACATACTCCAGCTCGATATCGTTGCCGTCCTCGTCGGTGAGGGTGATAAAGCTGGGGCCAAACTCATCGCTCATGAGAAAATACCTCCTGCATAGGTTGATCTTCCCCTACTATAACGGATTTCCACAGAAATTGCAAGAGGGCGGCGCTGCCGATTTCCGTGCAAAAATTGGAAAAGCAGCACAAAACGGAACCTATGTGCCGGGTCAAAGGATACGGTGATTGCGTTTTTTGCGCAAAAAGGTATTTTTATCGGTTGACAGGTGTGGTAAAATAACTCTTATATTGGTTTAATATGTGCTTTTTGCCGCAGCCGGGACCTTCCGGAGCAGGGCGGCAGGGAGAAGCCGTATAAAAAGCCTGAGGCCGCCCGGCGGCCGGAACAACGAAACAGAAAGTGAGGTGCGCTGTCCATGAAAGAACACTCCAACGACCGTGATAAGGCAGAGCAGAGCGCCCATCAGAGGAAAAACCGAGGGAAGGGACGGGCCAAGAGGGTCTGGGGCGTCATCGGCACCATCGTGCTGGTGGGCGTGCTGACCATGGCCATTTTTGTGGGGATCTTCATGACCTACATCAATAAGTCCCTGAAGGGCCACGTAGAGGTGGATATGTCCGAATATGACCGGAAGGTATCCACGGAGCTGTACCGTCTGGGGACGGACGGCGAGACATGGGAGATGTATCAGACGCTGTTCAGCGATGAAAACCGCATCTGGGTGGATATCGGGGACATCCCCAAGTATTTGCAGGAGGCCACCATCGCCATCGAGGACAAGCGCTTCGAGACCCACCACGGGGTGGACTGGAAGGGGACCCTGCGGGCCATCACCAGGACCCTTACCGGCAGCGGCACACAGGGCGGCTCCACCATCACCCAGCAGCTGCTGAAAAACGTCACCGGCGACAATCAGGTGACGGTGAAGCGGAAGATCACGGAGATCTACCGGGCGCTGGCGCTGGAGAAGGATTACTCCAAGTCCCAGATCCTGGAGATGTATCTCAACACCATCTATCTGGGAGAGCAGTGCTACGGCGTGCAGACGGCTGCCCGGATGTACTTCCACAAGGATGTGAAGGACCTGACGCTGGCGGAGTGTGCCTGTCTCATCGGCATCACCAACAATCCCTCCATGTATGATCCTCTGCTCAGCGACTGGACCCGTGAGAATAACCGGGAGCGGCAGCTGACCATCCTGGGCGAGATGCTCGGTCAGGGGAAGATCGATCAGGCCACCTATGATGCCGCCGCGGCGGAGGAGGTCCAGTTCAGCGACGGGTATACGAATCTCGGCAATTTCACCGAGCCTACGGAGGATCAGGAGACTCCGGAGAAGCCCACCGTGCAGTCCACCGCCAACAACTCCTATTATACGGATCAGGTCATCTCCGATGTGGCGGCGGCGCTGGTGGAGAAGCTGGGGCTGGAGGACGATGCACCCGACGAGAACGGCAACGTCCGCACGGCACAGGAGAAGGCCGTCAGCAAGATCTACAGCAGCGGCTATAAGATCTATACGCTGCAGGACAGCAAGCTCCAGTCCATTGCGGAGAGCGTTTTTGAAAACAGCGATCTGGTGGAGTATACGGACGACTACGGCAAGCCCTTGCAGGCGGCTATCACGCTGGTGGACAATTCCACCGGCAACGTGGTGGCTATGGTGGGCGGTCTGGGCGCCAAGACGGTGGATCGTGGCTGGAACTGGGCCACGGAGCCCCGGCAGTGCGGTTCTGCTACCAAGCCCATCTCCGACTATGCCCCGGCGCTGGACGACGGTACCATCACCGCTGCCTCCGCCATCGACGACTATCCCGTCCGGGATCTGGACGGCTACGGCGCATGGCCCAAGAACTCCCACTCCGGCTTCTACGGCTTGACCACCGTGTGGACGGCGCTGGTGGAGTCTCTGAATACCTGCGCCGTGCGGGTCAATGAGAGCTACGGCTCGGCGGCCTCCTATAATTATATGGTGGAGAAGCTGGGCTTCACCACCCTGACCCAGCGGGACAGCCAGCAGTCCGGTAACATGGGCCTGGGCGGTTACGACGTGGGTGTCACCACGGAGGAGATGGCTGCGGCCTATGCCGCCATCGCCAACGACGGCGTATACACCAAGCCCCGGACATGGCTGCGGGTGGAGGACTCCGAGGGGAATGTCGTCATGGAGAACGAGACCTCCGCCCACAGCGCCATGAAGGAGACTACCGCCTATCTGCTGCGGGATATACTGGAGAGCGTTATCACTAGCGGTACCGGTACGGAGGCATATTTCTCCGGCATGACCATCGCCGGTAAGACCGGTACCACGGATGACAACCGGGACCGTTATTTCGTGGGCTTCAGCCCCTACTACTGCGCTGCGGTATGGACGGGCTATGAGTCCAACGATGAGCTGTCCTACGGTATGGGCAACGGCTCGGCGCAGCTGTGGAAGCAGGTGATGAGGGAGATCCATGCTGATTTGGAGGACAAGGCCTTCGACAGCTGCACCGGCCTGACGCAGGTGACGGTGTGCTCCGACAGCGGCCTGCTGGCCACGGATGCCTGCACCAAGGATCTGCGGGGCAGCCGGGTCCGCACCGTGACGGTGGCGGCGGATACGGCTCCCACGGCGACCTGCAACGTCCACAAGCTGGTGGACTACTGCACCGAGGGGAAGCACATTGCCACCCAGTACTGCCCCAAGGACAAGGTGAAGCAGGTGGCGGTGCTGGACTGGAACCGGGCGCTGTTCAACGATATCAAGGCCAGGGACCATGAGTACCTGTTGAAGGTGCTGGACGGCTCCGCTACGCCCAACGATCCCAAGGATGATATCTGCCCGGCGCACCAGAAGGCCATCACACCGGTGACACCTACCGACCCCACCACACCGACACCCCCCACGGATCCGACAGATCCCACCACGCCGGATACCGGCGGTGCTGAGGACTCCGGCGGCGTTGGAGGCGGCGGCAGCTGGTGGAAACGACCGTAAATAGAGGAACGAAAATGCAGCCTGTGAGCGGTGCTCACAGGCTGCATTCTTGCGAGGCGGTGAAAAGAAGGGGTATGGCTCTGCCGTACCCCTTCTTTTCTTGCATAATAGGGAGATCAGAAGCTGCGGATGATATCCACGATCTCGGTGCCGATGCGCTTCTGAGCCTCCACGGTGGCAGCGCCGATGTGGGGCGTGCAGGACACCATGGGATGGCTGTACAGAGCGGCGTTGGCAGTGGGCTCGTCGGCGTAGACGTCCAGACCGGCGGCCCGGACCTTGCCGGACTCCAGAGCAGCCAGCAGGGCATCCTCGTCCACGTTGGCACCACGGGATGTGTTGATGATGACCACGCCGTCCTTCATCTTGGCGATGGTATCGGCGTTGATGAGGGGAGCGCCGGGTGCGGCGGGAGCGTGGAGGGAGATGAAGTCAGACTGGGCCAGCAGCTCCTCCAGCGTCACATAGGGGATGCCGAATTTGGCCTCCACCTCCGGACGGCGGGTGGTGCTGTAAGCGACGACGTTCATGCCGATGGCCTTAGCCATGACGCCCAGATGCTGGCCGATGCGGCCGAAGCCGATGATGCCCAGGGTCTTGCCCTGCAGCTCGATGCCCTTGCCGTAGGCCTTCTTCTCCCACTTGCCCTCACGCATGGTGTGACCGGCGATGGAGATATAGCGGGTGCAGGCGAACATATGGCCCATGGCCAGCTCCGCCACGGACTGGGAGGAGGCACCGGGGGTGTTGCGGACGGCAATGCCGTTCTCCTCGGCGTACTTGACGTCGATGTTGTCCACACCCACGCCGCCACGGATGATGAGCTTCAGCTTGCCGCCCTTGGCCTCGTCGATGTGGTTGGCACGGACCTTGGTCTTGGAGCGGACCACCACGGCGTCAAAGTCCCGCAGGGCGGCGCCCAGCTGATCCGGCTCATAGAACTGCTCCACCACCTCGTGGCCCAGCTCACGCAGCTGCGCCATGGCGGCCTTGTCCATACCGTCTGTAATAAGAATACGCATAGTAATATTCTCCTTCGATGATACGCTTTGTTGTCGGAATGTGGCGATTTGTCCGGTTTTCCGGACCTGCGTCCCGAGAGACAGACGTTACGCCTGATGCTCAGCCTCGAACTTGGTGAGGAACTCCACCAGAGCCTCCACACCCTCCTTGGGCATGGCGTTATAGATGGAGGCCCGGAGACCGCCCACGGACTTGTGGCCCTTCAGGTTGTCGAAGCCGGCCTCCTTGGAGGCGGCCACCACGGCGGCATCCAGATCCTTGTCACCGGTGACGAAGGGGACGTTCATGAGGCTGCGGTCCTGAGGCACCACGGCACCCTTGAAGAGCTTGGAGGAATCCAGGAAGTCATACAGCACCTTGGCCTTTTCAATGTTGCGCTTTTCCATCTCCTCCAGACCGCCCATGTTCAGCAGGTACTTGAATACCTTGCCGCAGCAGTAGATGGCCCAGCAGTTGGGGGTGTTATACATGGAGCCATTGTCGGCGTGAGTCTTGTACATCAGGTAGATGGGGGTCTTGGGGTCCAGATCGTCACGGATCAGGTCCTCACGGATGATGACCACGGCCATGCCGGCGGGGCCCACGTTCTTCTGCACACCGGCCCAGATCAGGCCGTAGTCGGAGACGTTGCAGGGGCGGGAGAGGAACATGGAGGACTGGTCGGACACCAGCACATGGCCCTTGGTGTTGGGCAGCTTGTTCCAGGTGGTGCCGTTGATGGTCTCGTTTTCGCAGATGTAGACATAGTCGCAGTCGTCGGGGATGTCCAGATCGCTGCAATCGGGGATGTAGGAGAAGTTCTTATCCTTGGAGGAGGCGATGACGTCCACCTCACCGAACTTCTTGGCCTCGGCAATGGCCTTCTTGGACCATGCGCCGGTCTCCACATAGCAGGCCTTACCGTTCTTCATGAGGTTCATGGCCACCATGGCGAACTGCACGGTGCCGCCGCCCTGAATGAACAGGACCTTGTAGTTGTCGGGGATGTGCATCAGCTTGCGCAGGTCGGCCTCGGCCTCGTCGGCGATCTGCTGGAACACCTTGGAGCGGTGGCTCATCTCCATGACGCACATACCGCTGCCGCGGTAGTTCATCATCTCATCCCGGATCTCCTCCAGCACGGGCTCCGGCATCATAGCGGGACCGGCGGAGAAATTGAATGTACGACCGTATTTCATCTTGTGGTTCCTCCTTTTTCCATTCAAGCGTTGTTTTCCTTGTTTTTGCCAGTTACCCACATTATAATGCATCCCGTCGTGAGAATCAACAGGGAAAAATAAAAAATGTGAGATGGGCTGAAAGATTTTCAGCTTGACAAAAAATTCGCAGGGCGGCAGCGGCGGCGATTGACAGGCGCCGCAGGAAATGATATAACAGACAGGATATAAAGATGCTGTAAAAAAAGCGGAGGGACGGGACATGGAACGGCTGAAGGAGCGGGTGGCCCACATCGGACAATATGCGGTGACGCTGCTGAAATGGATGGTACTGGGCGGCGTCATCGGACTGGTGGGCGGGATCATCGGGTCCCTGTTCCACATCGGCGTGGACACCGCCACGCAGGCGCGTCTGGCCCATCCGTGGGTGCTGTACCTGATGCCGGTGGGGGGCCTTGCCATCGTGGGGCTGTATCGGCTCACCAAAACGGAGGGAAAGGGTACCAACGACATCATCGCCTCCGTCCACTTTGGGGAGCAGGTGCCGGGGCTGCTGGTGCCGGTGATCTTCGTGTCCACGGTCATCACCCACCTGTGCGGCGGCAGCGCCGGACGTGAGGGCGCTGCCCTGCAGATCGGCGGCGGCATCGGCTATCAGGCGGGGCGGCTGCTGCGTCTGGGGGAGAAGGATCTGCCGCTGGCCACCCTGTGCGGAATGAGCGGCGTGTTCGCCGCCCTGTTCGGCACACCCCTGACGGCCACGGTGTTTGCACTGGAGGTCATCAGCGTGGGCGTTCTGTACTATGCCGGACTGGTGCCGTGCCTGACGGCGGCCTTGACGGGCTATCTGGTGTCGGTGCTCATGGGGGTGCCGCCCACCCGGTTCACGGTGACGGTTCCGGGGCTGGAGGTGCGGACCATGCTGCTGGTGATAGTGCTGGCGCTGCTGTGCGCCGTGGTCAGCATCCTGTTCTGCCGGGGGCTCCACGGGGTGGAGCATCTACTGAAGCGGACGCTGAAAAACCCCTACCTGCGGGTGGCGGTGGGAGCGGCGGTGCTCATCGGCTTGACGCTGCTTACCAATGGAGACTACAACGGCGCAGGCATGGAGGTCATCGGTCGGGCCATCGCCGGACAGGCAGATCCGTGGGCGTGGGTGTGGAAGCTGCTCTTCACCGCCATCACCATCGGGTGCGGCTTTAAGGGCGGCGAGGTGGTACCCTCCTTCTTCGTGGGAGCCGCCTTCGGCTGCGTGGCGGCGGGCTGGCTGGGTCTCCCGGCGGGCTTCGGGGCCGCTATGGGGCTGGTGTCGGTGTTCTGCGGGGCGGTGAACTGCCCGCTGGCCTCCATCATCCTCAGCGTGGAGCTGTTCGGCTCCGGCGATCTGCTGTATTTCGCCATGGCCTGCTCCATCAGCTATCTGATCTCCGGCTACTGTGGGCTGTACAGCAGCCAGACCATCCTCTACTCCAAGCTGCGGGCGGAGTTCATCAACGTCCGGACCCACGAATAAGGGCACATAAGAATACGCCTGCCGGGGCATACTGAGAGAAAATCAGTGCTTCGGGAGGCGTGTTTTTTATGGAGGATATCCTGCAGCAGGGGGGACAGATCACCCTGACGGCGCTGGGGTCGCTGGCGGCCCTGTTTCTGCTGACCAAGCTCTCCGGCAACAAGCAGGTGTCCCAGATGAACCTGTTTGACTATGTGATGGGCATTACCATCGGCTCTATCGCCGCCGAAATGGCTTCGGAGCTGGAATCGCCCCTGCGACCTCTTTGGGCCATGGTGGTGTATGGGCTGACGGCGTGGGGCATCGCCCTGCTGACCAACAGATCCATCCGGGCGCGGCGGTTCATCACCGGCAAGCCGCTGATCCTCATGGACAGCGGTGTCATCTACCGGAAAAACCTGCGGCGAGCCCGGATGGATCTCAACGAATTTCTCATGTACTGCCGGGTATCGGGGTATTTTGACCTCAACCAGATCCAGACCGCCATTTTAGAGCACAACGGCACGGTGACATTCCTGCCGGCGGCCATGCAGCGGCCGGTGACACCGGCGGATCTGTCCATGCAGCCCCGGCAGGAGCTGCTCCAGACCCCGGTGGTGCAAGACGGCCGGGTGCTGCCGGAGAATCTGCGGAAGGCGGGAAGGGACGGCCTGTGGCTGGAGCGGAAGCTGCGGGAGAAGGGATATCACGGCCCGGAGGAGGTGCTGCTGGCTATGGCGGCCGGCGGCGATCAGCTGGCGGTATATCCCATGGAGACCAAGAAGGAAGCCAGAGAAATGCCGTAAAACAGCAGGATATTGCGTAAAATACGCAATATCCTGCTGTTTTTATCGAAGCTGCCCGGCCAGATGGCCGCTGGACCATGCCCATTGCAGATTGTAGCCGCCGCAGTCGCCGTCCACGTCCAGCACCTCGCCGCAGGCGTACAGGCCTGGGACCAGACGGCTTTGGAGGGTGTGGGGATCGAACTCGTCGGTGCGGAGCCCTCCGGCGGTGACCTGTGCCTGATCGAAGCCGCAGATGCCGGTGACGGGCAGAACAAAATGCTTGCAGGTGTGGGCCAGCGCCGCCAGCGCCTCCTCCGGGGCATCCGCCAGGGGGAGGGAGGGGGAGAGCCCGGCGTACTTGGCCGCCATCTGGCTCAGGCGGCTGTGGAGGGCACCGGTGAAGGCCTGTCCGCAGGTGAGCTCCCGATTGCGGAGTGCCAGTGCCTGCCGGCGGCGCAGCCATGCGGCGGTGTCCGCTTCCGACTGCTCCGGCCACAGATCCAGCGACAGGGTCACGTCCTCACCAATGGCATAGCGGGAGATCTCGAAGATGGCGGGGCCGCTGACGCCGTACTCGGTGAAGAGAATTTCTCCGTGGTTCTCCGCCAGCACCTCCCGGCCCCGCCGCAGAGTAATGCGGGCGGTGTTTTTCACGCCCTTCAGGGAGCGAGGATAGGTGGGATCGGTCTTGAGCTGCACCAGTGCCGGGGTCAGAGCCGTGCGGTGGTGGCCCAGCCCCTTGGCCAGCCGATAGCCGTCCAGCACGCCGCCCACCTTGCTGCCGGCGGCGCCGCCTGCGGCCAGAATGACGCAGTCCATGCCCCGGAGGACCTCGCCGCTCTCCAGCGTCACGGTAAAGCCCTGCCCCCGGCACTTCAGGGAGGTGACGGGGTCGCCGGTCCGCAGGGTCAGCCGATCCGGCTGTCCCTCCAGCGCCAGACGCAGCACATCCAGCACGGAATTGGCGGTGTTGGAGCGGGGATACAGCTTGCCGTCGGGCTCCTCCACCGTGACAAGGCCCAGCTGGTGGAAAAAGCGCAGCGTTTCCGCCACCGGGAAGGCCTCCAGCGCAGGGCGGCAGAAGTCCGGGTCGGCTCCGTGGTAGTGAACCGGGGAGGCATGGCGGTTGGAGAGGTTGCACCGGCCGTTGCCGGTGGACAGCAGCTTGCGGCCTACCCGGCCCTGCCGCTCCAGCAGCGTCACCCGGTTCCGGGGGTCGGAGAGGGCCGTCAGCGCCGCCATCAGGCCGGAGGCCCCGCCGCCGATGATGCAGACCTCACTCATGGCGCTGTGCCTCCAGCCGCTTGCGGGTGAGATAGCCCTCCAGCATCAGGGACGCCGCCACGGCATCCACCACCTTTTTGCGCTGTTTGGCGTTCTTTCCATTGTTAAATAGGATGTTGTGGGCATCCACCGTGGTGCGCCGCTCGTCCCACAGGGTCACGGGGAGGTCTGCCGCCTGCCGCAGCGTCTCGGCGAAGGCAGCGGCCTTCTCGGCACGGGGACCCACGGTGCCGTCCATGTTCTTGGGATAGCCCAGCACCAGCTCCGTGACCCCGTGCTCCGGGAGCAGCCGGAGGATCTCCTGTACCACCACCTCCGCCTTGCGGCTGTCGATGACGGTGGTGAAGCCCGCTAGCGTGCCGGTGGCGTCGGAGATGGCGATGCCGGTATGGGCGTCGCCGTAATCAATGGCCATGATCTTCATTCTCACATACCTCGCAGGGTGAATTTTTCTCTATCATACACAACTTTTCCCTCCGGCGCAACCGGTGGCAGAGAAAAAACGGAGAAGAGGGGAGAAAAGCGCCGTTTTCATGAAAAATCTTCTCCTTTTCGTGAAAAAACGCCTTGACGGAGGGACTTGCCTGTGTTAGAATAATCCTTACCTGTGGACATGGGCTTTCTTTTCATGCGTTTTTTCGCTTCTGACGCAGAAAAGAGGCTGCGCCCTTCAGGGAGGCAAGCGGCGGTCCGGCGGGGCCGGAGCCGTCAATCTAATAAGGAGGTGCCGTTAGATGCGAGTGAAGATCACTTTGAGATGCAATGAGTGCAAGCAGAGAAACTACAACACGATGAAGAACAAGAAGAACAACCCTGACCGTCTTGAAATGAACAAGTATTGCCCCTTCTGCAGAAAGCATACGGTCCATACCGAAACCAAGTAATTGGAAGGAGAAACAGCGATGGCAGAGGAAAAGAAAGTCAAGAAGGATCACGGCAAGTGGTTCCGTGAAATGAGAAGCGAACTGATGAAGGTGGTATGGCCCAGCGCCAAGACCACGGCCAAGAACACCGGCACTGTGCTGCTGTGCTCTCTGGGCGTGGGCGCCTGCATCTGGATCTTTGACGGCGTGGCTGTGCTGGCTGTCAAGACGCTGATCGGCCTGTTTACGCACTAAGGAGCGGAGCATGGCTGATAACGCAAAATGGTATGTCATCCACACCTATTCCGGCTATGAAAATGCGGTGAAGGCGGCCATTGAAAAGTCCGTGGTGAACCGCAATATGTCCGACATGGTCCTGAAGATGGAGATCCCTATGGAGACCGTCACCGAGGTCACCGAGTCGGGTGTCATGAAGGAAGTGGAGCGCAAGGTATTCCCCGGTTACGTCCTCATTAAGATGATCTTGACAGATGACACCTGGCATCTGATCCGCAACATCCGTGGCGTCACCGGCTTCGTAGGAGAGGCCAACAAGGCCATCCCCCTGACGGAGGAGGAGGTCGCTGCACTGGGCGTGGAAAAGCACGAGATCGTGGTGCTGTACAACGTGGGCGATACCGTGAAGATCACGGACGGCCCTCTGGCCAGCTTCATGGGTACCGTGGAGGAGATCGACGCCGACAAGAACAAGGTTCGTGTGGTGGTCTCCATGTTCGGGAGAGAGACTCCCGTAGAGCTGGAGCTCGATCAGGTCGAGGTCGTCCAGCCCTGAGTGCGTCGGACGCACACAGGCCGGAGCATCCCCTCCGGCGCAAGTGGGAGAGACGCTGTGCGTCTCGCCAAGAGCAGGTCCGGTATTTGACCGGCTGCTACCACATTTTTATGAAGGAGGTGCCTCTTTATGGCACAGAAAGTCGTTGGTTATGTAAAACTGCAGATCCCTGCAGGCAAGGCAACCCCCGCACCCCCCGTTGGTCCCGCTCTGGGCCAGCACGGCGTGAACATCGCCGCTTTCACCAAGGAGTTCAACGAGCGCACCAAGAATGACATGGGTCTGATCATTCCCGTGGTCATCACCGTGTACGCCGATCGCTCTTTCACCTTCATCACCAAGACCCCCCCGGCTGCGGTGCTGATCAAGAAGGAGTGCAACATCGAGTCCGGCTCCGGTGTGCCTAACAAGACCAAGGTGGCCACCATCTCCAAGGCCTCCATTCAGAAGATCGCTGAGCTGAAGATGCGTGATCTGAACGCTGCTTCTCTGGAAGCTGCCATGAGCATGATCGCCGGCACCGCCCGTTCTATGGGCGTCGTCGTGGGCGAATAAGGAGGGTGTAAGAGATGTTTAGAGGTAAGAAGTATAAAGACAGTGCAAAGCAGATCGACCGTGGGACCCTGTACGATCCCAAGGAGGGTCTGGAGCTGGTATGCAAGACCGCTTCCGCCAAGTTTGACGAGACCGTCGAGCTGCACGTGAAGCTGGGCGTTGACTCCCGTCACGCCGATCAGCAGGTTCGTGGCGCCATCGTGCTGCCCAACGGTACCGGCAAGACCGCCCGTGTGCTGGTGTTCGCCAAGGGCGACAAGGCCGACGCTGCCCGTGAGGCCGGCGCCGATTTCGTGGGCGATATGGACATGGTGGAGAAGATCCAGAAGGAGAACTGGTTCGACTTCGACGTGGTGGTCGCTTCCCCCGACATGATGGGTGTTGTGGGTCGTCTGGGTAAGCTGCTGGGCCCCAAGGGCCTGATGCCCTCCCCCAAGGCCGGCACCGTCACTCCCGACGTGGCCAAGGCCGTGAAGGAGGTCAAGGCCGGTAAGGTGGAGTATCGTCTGGACAAGACCAACATCATCCACTGCCCCATCGGCAAGGTGTCCTTCGGCGCTGACAAGCTGTATGAGAACTATTCTGCTCTCATCGGCGCCATCATCAAGGCCAAGCCCGCCGCTGCCAAGGGCCAGTATATCAAGTCCTGCGTGGCTGCCGCCACCATGGGCCCCGGCGTGAAGATGAACGCCAACAAGCAGATCTGACGCTGCACCGGGCCGATTCGACCCGAAACGCTTCAATATCTTCGGTAGGGTGCTTGACAAAGCGCCCGGCCGCTGGTATAATATCTGATGCGTTCCAAAGACAGCAGGTGGCGCAAGCCGTAAGTCCTGCCGAGGATGGCAAATCGATTTTGATTGCTTACACCGTCCTTGTGTCCTTGGATACAGGGACGGTTTCCTTTTTTTGAACGCACCGACAATTTTTCCGGAGGTGAAATCAAAGAAATGCCCAACGCAAAAGTTCTGTCTGAGAAGCAGGCCGTCGTGGCGGCGCTGACCGAGAAGCTGCAGAACGCAGCTGCCGGTGTCATCGTTGATTACAAGGGCATCACGGTGGCAGAGGATACCACTCTGCGTACCCAGTGCCGTGAGAACAACATTGACTACGCTGTCGTCAAGAACACCCTGCTGCGCTTTGCTTTCAACAATGTGGGCCTGAACGAGCTGGACGATCAGCTCAACGGCGCCACGTCTCTGGCCGTGTGCATGGATGACCCCGTCGCTCCGGCCCGTGTGATCGCAGAGTTCGCAAAGAAACTCAACGGCAAGTTCGAGATCAAGGGCGGCTTCATGGACGGCAAGGTCGTCTCCCTGGAGACCGTCAATGCTCTGGCTGCCATCCCCGCTCTGCCCGTGCTGCAGGCTCAGGTTCTGGGTACCATGCTGGCTCCCATTTCCGCTCTGGCCTGCGTGCTGAAGCAAATTGCAGAGAAGCAGGGCGCTCCCGCTGAGGAAGCCGCTGCCGAGTAATGAGACGTTTCGTCTCGACCCCTATCTAAAAAACATCTTACAATTAGGAGGCTTATCAAAATGTCCGAGAAAGTTACTGCTATGATCGAAGAAATCAAGGGCCTGACCGTTCTGGAGCTCAGCGAGCTGGTTCACGCTCTGGAGGAGGAGTTCGGCGTTTCCGCCGCTGCCATGGCTGCTCCTGCTGCCGGCGCTGCTGCTCCCGCTGCTGAGGAGAAGACCGACTTCGACGTCGTTCTGACCGGCTTCGATGCCGCTCAGAAGATCAAGGTCATCAAGGTCATCCGTGAGGTCATGGGTCTGGGTCTGGCCGAGGCCAAGGCTGCCGTCGAGGGCGCTCCCACCACCATGAAGGAGGGCCTGTCCAAGGAGGATGCCGAGGCTCTGAAGAAGCAGGTCGAGGAAGTCGGCGGCAAGGTCGAGCTGAAGTAAGTAATTCTTCATATGGAAAAGAGCGTTCCGCAGGGAACGCTCTTTTTTTGTCGCCTCGCTCCGGTTTGGCCTGAGCTGCACGGAGCATCGGCCCGACGTTCCACAGATGAAATTTTTTCACGCTGACCATCCAACGCTCCACCACATTGGGGCGTGTTTTTGTGTGGAGAGATGGCTGACATCGGGGAATAAAAGGAGCCTGCATGGAGTTTTTCACGAATTTTTTTTGGCGATGCTGGGGGAGCGTTATGCGCTGGTACTGGTGGCCTGCGCCAAGCTGGTGGCGGCTGTTCTGCTGCTGAGCCTTCGGCCCCGCAAGCGGGTGCGCCATGCGCTTTGAACGGCTCTATGAGGACAATGTGTCCGGCAAGATCGACGATGCCCGGTTTGCCAAAATGTCCAAACGCTACGAACAGGAGCTGGGCGAGAACGCCAAGAAGATCAAGGCGCTGCGGCTGGAGCTGAAAAAGGACGAGAGCAAGCGCATGGACATTGACGATTTTCTTGAAACGGTGCGGCGGTACACAGACACGGCCACCATTACAAAGCGCATGGTCGCGGAACTGATCGACCACATTGAGGTGTACCACGCCGAAAAGCAGGACGGCATTACCAACCAGTGCGTCGATATTCACTACAACTGCATCGGCGCTTTCGATGTGCCGGATCGCCGGAAGATCCCGGAGGCCGATATGATCATGGAAACGAGAAAAGGCGTAGCACTCAGCTACGCCCCGGAACGCCTTGCAGTATGAACTTTTCAGGAAATAAAAAAGCAGAGTGTCCATTACAGGATACTCAGATCCTATAAGGACACTCTGCATGGTCGGAGTGGGGGGACTTGAACCCCCGGCCTCTTGGTCCCGAACCAAGCGCGCTACCAGCTGCGCTACACCCCGTCAGCCTAACTATTATACGGTGCAGAAACGTTTCTGTCAAGAGGGAAATTTCCCTCCGCCCCGGAGGTTCTGCCCTGCCCGAAGGGCGCATACACTAAGCGCAAAAGGAGGGGATGGCATGACCGAGACAAAGCACCGCCGGCCCGCCCACCGCACACTGGCACACGGGCAGCCTCTGCGCCGCCCGATGGCCCGCCGCACACCGCAGCGCAGGCCCACCGCAGGCCGGAGGCCCCGCCCCGCCGTGGGCCGCCTGTGGCAACTGGTGGTGTGCGGAGCGCTGCTGCTGGGGGTGGTGGGCATAAAGCTGACGGCCCCGGACACGCTGGAGCCTTACCGTCAGAGACTCTTGACACTGATGGGCGGCGACACAGATTTTACGGCGGCCTTTTCGGCCGTAGGTCACGCCTTTGACGGCTCTCTGACCGGAGCACTGGACGACGCCTATACGGCGGTGTTCGGCCCCCGGCAGGCCCAGCCCGCTGCAGCCGCCTACACGGCGGAGAACACCCCAGAGGACGTGTGCCTGACCCAGCAGGTGCTGGGCTTTGCCTACGCCGCCCCGGTGCAGGGGACCGTCACCGACGGCTTCGGATGGCGGGAGAACGCCTTCCACTACGGCACGGACATCGCCGCCGACGCCGGGACCGTCATCTCCAGCTTCGCTGACGGCACCGTCACGGCGGTGGGGGACAGCAGCCAACTGGGCAACTATGTGACCGTGTCCCACGCCGGGGCCTTTACCACCCTGTATGCCCATTGCAGCCGCATTACTGCCTCCTCCGGCCAGCAGGTGGCGCTGGGCGATCCTATTGCCGAGGTGGGGGAGACCGGCAACGCCACCGGCCCGCACCTCCACTTCGCCATCCAGAAGGACACCGTCTATCTGGATCCCGCCTACTATGGCATTGGCTGAGCGCCTGCGGATCTCGCCGGGAGTGCCGCTGCTGCTGGCGGCCTTCGTGTGGCTGGCCTCCCCACTGCTGCTGGGGGCTATCCTGTCGGCGGCGGTGTGCCATGAGCTGGGCCACTGGCTGGTGCTGCGAAGGGTAGGAGGCCGGATCCAAAGACTGCATATCACCGTGTTCGGCGCCGAGATGCAGGTGGATGACCGCCGCATCTCCTACGGCGGCGAGCTGCTGGCCGCCGCCGCAGGCCCGGTGAGCAATCTGCTGCTGGCGGCGGCACTGGGCCTTCTGGGCCGGTGGTGGGAGCCGATGTATCTCTTTGCCGGGGCGCAGCTGGTACTGGGGGCCTTCAACCTGCTGCCTGCCCTGCCGCTGGATGGCGGCCGTATCCTGTGGCTGGCGCTGGCGTGGCTGACAGAACCCTATACCGCCCAGCGGGTACTGTCGGCGGTGAGCCTTGCGGTGTCGCTGGCTCTGCTGTTGGGGGGAGGAGGGCTCATCTGGCGGCTGGGGGGCAGCCCCTTTTTGCTGGTGGGGGCCGTGGGGCTGACCGGATGGAATCTGCGGGAAATAAAGCTTGCCAAAGGGGGATAAAACGGGTAAAATAAGATGTTAAACCAAAGAATACAGGAGAGATACCGTGGATAAACGATTGGAACGTATTCTGCCGCGAGTGCAGAAGCCTGCCCGCTATGTGGGTGGGGAATATAACGCCGTGAAGAAGGACCCGGCGCAGGTGGATACCCGCATTGCCTTCTGCTTCCCGGACACCTATGAGATCGGGATGTCCAATCTGGGAATGCGGATCCTCTACGGCGTCATGAACAACATGGACGGCGTGTGGTGCCAGCGGGTCTTTGCCCCTTGGGGCGACATGGAAGAGGAGATGCGCCGGGCCGGGATGCCCCTGTTTGCTCTGGAGTCCGGAGAGCCTATCACGGACTTTGACATCGTGGCCTTCTCCGTGGGCTATGAGATGGCCTTTCCCGCCATTCTGAATATGCTGGATCTGGCGGGCATCCCCATCCACAGCGCAGAGCGCACCGGCCTGACGCCGCTGGTCATCGCCGGCGGTACCGCCATGTATAACGCCGAGCCCATTGCCGACTTCATCGATCTGGTGAGTCTGGGGGAGGGGGAGGACATCACCGTGGAGTTAGTGGAGCTGCACCGCAAGGCCCGCCGGGAGGGCTGGAGCAAGATGCAGTTTCTCCGTGCGGCGGCCCAGCTGCCGGGCATCTACGTTCCCAGCCTGTACGAGGTGACGTATCATGACGACGGCACCGTGGCGGAGATCACGCCGCTGGAGGGCGCTCCGGCGGTGGTCACCAAGCGTATCGTCCACGATATGGACAAGTCCTTTTTCCCCACTCAGACCATCGTCCCCTCCACGGAGATCGTGCAGGATCGGGTGATGCTGGAGCTGTTCCGGGGCTGCATCCGGGGCTGCCGGTTCTGTCAGGCGGGGTATGTGTACCGCCCGGTCCGCAACCGCAGCGAGGCCCTGTGCGCCCAGTACGCCGTGGAGAGCTGCGACGGCTCCGGGTATCAGGAGGTGACGCTGTCCAGTCTCTCCACCAGCGACTACCCGCCCCTGACCCAGCTGTGCGACCAGCTGGAGGACTTCTGTCAGCAGCGCCATGTGAATCTGTCCCTGCCCAGTCTGCGGGCGGACAACTTCTCCATGAACCTGATGGAGCGGCTGGCCAAGGGCCGTAAGAGCGGCCTGACCTTCGCCCCGGAGGCCGGTACCCAGCGGCTGCGGGATGTCATCAATAAAAATGTCACACAGGAGGATCTGCTTCAGTCCTGCCGCACGGCCTTTGCCGGGGGCTACAACGCCGTGAAGCTGTACTTCATGCTGGGCCTGCCCACGGAGACCGACGAGGACGTGCTGGGCATTGCCGATCTGGCGGCCCGTGTCATGCATACATGGCGGGAGAGTGCCAGCAATAAAAACCGGGGCGTCCGCATCACCGTCTCCACATCGTGGTTCGTTCCCAAGCCCCATACGGCCTTTCAGTGGGAGCCGCAGATATCCAAGGAGGAGTATGAGCGGCGGGTGGCCTTGCTGCGGGAGGCCATCAAGACCAAAACCGTCACCTATAACTGGCACGACTCCGACACCAGCTTTCTGGAGGCTGTGCTGGCCCGTGGCGACCGCCGGATGTGCAAGGTGCTGGAGACGGCGTGGCGCAAGGGCTCCAAGCTGGATGCGTGGGAGGAGTATTTCTCGCTGGACCGCTGGCTGGAGGCCTTTGAGGAGTGCGGGCTGGATCCCCACTTCTACGCCAACCGCACCCGTTCGCTGGATGAAAAGATGCCCTGGGACATGATCTCCAGCGGCGTCACCACGGCATACCTCCGCCGGGAGCGGGAGCGTGCCTTTGCCGGGGTCACCACCCCGGATTGCCGCACCCACTGCAACGGCTGCGGCGCCAATCGACTGGTAGGGGGGAAGTGCGATGTCTAAGCTGCGGCTTCTATTCGTGAAGGAGGGGACGGCGGCCTATATCTCCCATTTGGATCTGCTGCGGACGGTGCAGCGGGCCTTTCCCCGGACGGAGCTGGAGATCAAGCACTCTCAGGGCTTCCACCCCCATCCCATCATCTCCATTGTGCTGCCCCTGCCGGTGGCCCAGTCCAGCGACTGCGAGCTGCTGGATTTCGAGGTGACGCAGGATACCGACGGCAGCGGCATTGCCGAAAAGCTCAACGAGGGCCTGCCGGAGGGGCTGCGGGTGCTGGATTGCTACGAGGCCAAGCGTCCGGTGCGGGAGCTGGCGTATTTGCAGGCGGATATGGAGCTGGAGTACGACCACGGTGTGCCGGAGGGCGCCGCAGAGGCGCTGACGGAGCTGTTTCACCGCCCGGAGCTGCTGATTGAAAAGCGCACCAAGCGCAAGCAGCTGGCGGAGGTGGATATCGCCCCCATGATCCGGAGCATCGCCTTTGCGGAGGAGGAGAATCTTCTCCGGGCGGCGGTAACGGTCCGGGCGCAGAACCCCGGCCTGAACCCCCAGCTGCTGGAAAAGGCTATCGCCCGCTACCGGCCGGACCTGTCCCCGGACTTTGTTCGGGTCCGCCGCCGGGAGCTGCTGGACGAGGCAGGGGAAATTTTCCGGTAGAAAAGCTGTACCACCCGGAGGGATGCTTTTTCCCTCCGGGCGTGATTTTGCCCGTAAAAATGGACGGATTGCGGACATATAACGGACGCATCAGTGGACGTTTTGATGGACAGCTCCGGAGCGGCGGAGACCTGTACCCGCTTTTCGGACGATCAGGTCCACGGGGATGATGGCGATTACTGGGGCGGCGTGGCTGCTTTCCGAACCTTCCAGCAGGCCTGCGCCCTTTTGCCGGAGCAGGGGAGCGATGCCGTATGCAGCGCCGTTTACGGGCAGCTGCTGCTGCACCCGGAGGGAGCCAAGGCCCATCTGCCGGAGCTCATCGCCGTGATGGAGCCTCTGGCCCAAGACCCCACGGACGCATCCGCCCGGCTGCGGCTGTATGAGCTGCGGGATCTTTTGCAGGAGGATGCGTGATTTTCGACCGTATCATGCTGGCGTACATGGATGAACAAGGGGAAATGGGCTTGTTGGAGCCTATTTCGATACTTTTTTTGTCAAAACAGGAAATAATGCTTGCATTTGGCGGACATCTGTGATATTCTACTATGGCATGAAAAGGGCGGTCCTCTGTCGCCGGTGTCCCGAAAAAGGTGGGGCGCCACGGAAATGACGGCATGAACGCCTATAATTTAGGAGGAAAAATCCATGGATCTCATCAAAGCACTGAATGAAAAGCAGCTGCAGAATGACGTGCCTCAGGTGGAAGTGGGCGATACTGTCCGTGTCCACGTGAAGGTCAAGGAAGGCGCCCGTGAGCGTGTTCAGGTGTTCGAGGGTACCGTCATTGCCAAGAAGCACGGCGGCATCGAGGAGACCTTCACCGTCCGTCGTATCTCCTACGGCGTGGGCGTGGAGAAGGTGTTCCCCGTTCACTCTCCCTCTATCGTGAAGGTGGAGACCGTGCGCCACGGCTATGTCCGTCGTGCCAAGCTCTACTACCTGCGTGACCGTGTCGGCAAGGCCGCCAAGGTTCGGGAGAAGCTGTAAGCCATTTTGTGATCCAAGGCCGGGGCATCCCGGCGTGAAAAAGAGACGCACCTGCGGGTGCGTCTCTTTTTTATGCAGTTACGTTTTTGCGCCGACACACTTCTATGCCGTCATATTTTTATGCAGTTACGCATTTATACCGCTTATGCGGCCACTCTTTTGAGCAGTCCTTTCATGCGGTCGTGCTTTTGCGCTGTCATGCTTTTCTATGCGGACGAAGCCTTTACACGGTCACGCTTTTACGCAGCTGAACCCTTTACACTTCGAAACGGCATTTTGCAGACGATGACGGTGGAGTCACGCTTTTACGCAGCTGCGTCCTTTACACGGCGATATTCTTATACGGCCACATTCTTATGCGGCTGCGCTTTTTATGCAGCCATGCTTTTACGCTGTACTGGATGGAAATGGTTCTCAGGGGAACGGACCTGAGGGCGGAAGTTGGGAGCCTTGGGGATGGCCCTGCCCCTGTGCGGCGCTATGGGTCAGTCGTCCCAGCCGGCCCGCTCCTCTCCCGGCAGGCCGAAGGAGATGGAACCCCGGCCGTATTTTCCACGGATGGCGTCCATGGTGCGCTCCAGCTTCTCCTGCTTTTCCTGCTGCCGGGAAACCACCGGGGCCTCCAACAGATCCAACTGCTGGAAGGAGTCGGCGCTGTCGGTGATATACAGGGCGGTGACGGTGAGCATCCGTACCGGCTCCGGGGCCTTCCACAGCCGCCGGGTCAGCTCCATGGCCGCCTGCCAGATGTCCTTCATCAAGTGGGTGGGGGCCGGGAGCCGCATTTGCCGGGACACGGTGCGGAACTGGGCGTTCCGCAGGGACACGGACACGCCGCCGCAGTACAGCCCCTGCTGCCGCAGCCGCATGGCCACGCTGTCGGACAGCACCGCCAGACCACGCTGCACCTCCTCCCACCGGGTGAGGTTTTTGGGGAAGGTGGTGCCGTTGCCCACGGATTTCACCGGCTCCTGCTGGCCCGCCGGACGGACGGGACTGCCGTCCAGCCCGTTGGCGTACTCGTGGAGTTGGAGACCCAGCTTTCCCAGCAGCGTCTCCAGCATCTGCGGGGAGCAGGCCGCCAGCTGGCCGATGGTCTCCACGCCGTATTGGTGCAGCACCCGTCCGGCGGCCCGGCCCACGAACAGCAGGTCCCCCACCGGCAGGGGCCAGACGATATCCTGCCAGTTTTCCCGGCTGATGACGGTGGTGGCGTCGGGTTTTTTATAGTCGCTGCCAAGCTTGGCGAACACCTTGTTGAAGGACACGCCCACGGAGATGGTCAGCCCCAGCTCCTGCCGCAGCCTCCGGCGCAGGGCGTCGGCAATGGCCTTGGGGTCGCCGCCGAAGAGGTGCATACTGCCGGTGATGTCCAGCCAGCTCTCGTCAATGCCGAAGGGCTCCACCAGATCGGTATACTGCTCATAGATGGTGTTGACCCGCCGGGAGTACTCCCGGTACAGGCCGTGGTGGGGCGGCAGCAGCACCAGACCGGGACACTTCTTCTTGGCCTGCCAGATGGTCTCCGCCGTCTGGATGCCCAGCCGCTTGGCGGGTTCGTTCTTGGCCAGAATGATGCCGTGGCGGGAGGCGGGGTCGCCGCAGACAGCGGTGGGGATGTCCCGCAGATCGGGGTGGCTCAGCAGCTCCACCGAGGCAAAAAAGCAGTTCAGGTCACAGTGCAAAATCACCCGGTCACCCATGGCGGCATACCTCCTCAAAGTCAATCATATGTTCTATTATACCACGGCCTGCGCCGCTGCACAAGAGAAAAACGCAGTCCCCTGAGAGAACGGAGGACTGCGTTTCGGGCTTGCGGATGTTATTTGTGCAGCAGGGGGGACAGGGGCTTGTAGATGAGGAAGCAGATGCCCACATCCAGCAGGCCCTTGAACAGGGTAAAGGGGACGTTGAACACCAGCAGGCAGTTGAAGAGGGAATTGCCGGTGGGGACGTGGGCGATGGAGCCCATGATGGCCTCATACATCCCGATGATGCCCGTCATGGGCAGACCGTAGAGGACCTCGTAGGCCGGGTAGACCACGAAATAGTTGGAAGGCAGGCTCACCAGCGCCATCAGCACGGCGCCCAGCAGGGAGCCCCACAGGGCCGATTTGCGGCTCTTATGCCGCCGGTACACAAGGCCCGCCACCAGCACGAACACGCTGCCCAGCAGGAAGTTGCTGAGCTCACCTACGCCGGCGCTGGAGCCGAAGGGCAGGTGCAGCAGATTCTTCACCAACTGGATCACCACGCCGTACACAGGTCCCAGCGAGAAGGTACCCAGCAGGGCAGGCAGATCCGACAGATCCAGCTTCACGAAGGAGGGGATCAGGGGGATGGAGAACTCGATGAACTGGAGGACGAAGGCCACGGCGCACAGCATGGCGGCCACGGCAAGGTGATGGGTCTTTTGCTTCTGAGTCATAAAAAAATACTCCCTTTTAATGTAGTAAACCCCCGGAAAGGCTTGCCTTCCAAGGTGTACGCATCAAAAAAGAGCATCACGAAAATGCCATACACGCCTTCTCTCATCCAGACTATACTGTCGGTACCGGGATCGCACCGGTTCATGCAGCTTGCGCCGCTTGCGGACTATACCGCCGGTGGGGAATCACACCCCGCCTCGAAGACAGCTATTCGGTTGTTTCTGGAGAATAGTATACGACATCCTGCGCCAAAATGCAACCCCCTGATTTGCAGATTAGATAAACAGAAAATATTTATCGTAAAACAATAAAAAATAGTTGACAAACAGAAATTATGCTGCTATGATAGGTACAACAAGGAAAGGAGTGAGCCTTATGAATACCAAAACCATGACCACCCTGCTGCGGGTGGTGCTGCTGGCGGCGGCGGTGCTGTGCGGGATATTTTTCCTCTGGTTCCTGCCCTCCTACGGGCAGGAGGTACAGCAGGCGGACCCGGAATTCACCTGGGCCTACTGGCCCTGCCTCATCTGGGCGTGGCTGTTCGCCCTGCCCATCTTCGGGGCCATGCTCCCCTGCTGGCGCATCTTCGGCAGCATCAGCGCCCCGGAGGGGGCCTTCACCCGGCGGAATGCACGGGATATGCGGAGCATCTCCCGTCTGGCCTTTGCCGATGCGCTGATCTTTCCGGCGGGGATGTTCGTGCTGGCCTTTATGGGGGCCGGCAGCGCTCCGCTGACCATTATCATCACCCCCATGGTCATCTTCTGCTGCGCGGCGGTGGGGATCGTGTGCTATGTGCTCAGCCGTCTCATCGGTGACGCCGCCGCTCTCCGTGAGGAGAACGACATGACCATTTAAGGAGGGCGGAGCATGATCGTATTCAACATTGACGTAATGCTGGCCCGGCGGAAAATGAGTCTGACGGAGCTGTCGGAGCGGGTGGGCATCACCATGGCCAATCTCTCCATTCTGAAAACCGGCAAGGCCAAGGCGGTGCGGGTGGAGACGCTGAACAAGCTCTGCCACGCTTTGGACTGTCAGCCTGGCGATCTGTTGGAGTACCGGCCGGACGAGGAAGCCTGAAGAAAGTGAAAAGGGACAGGCGCTGCTGTGCAGCGCCTGTCCCTTTTTTGGCGGAATGAGGATCATTTTCCCAACAAATGCTGCTCCACGCCGCCATAGAGATATTTGTAATTCATGTGCATCATATTCTTGAAGAACGGCACCAGCAGCGCCAGATCCGCCGCCAGCCACGCCAGAGGATCGGCGGCGCACAGGGCGTAGAAGGCCAACTCAGGGGACTGGGCGCTGACCACGCCGCCGGACAGCAGGGCCGGGAGGGTCAGGCAGATGGCCACACGGGCGATCAGCTCGGATGCTCCGGCCCACAGCACGAAGGGGGCTCGCTGGATGCCCTGCACGCAGTTGCGGATCACGAACAGGAAGCACAGCAGCAGGTACATGGAGAAGTCCACATACAGGAAATGGTTGCCGAAGCGGATGGTGTCGGCGGTGACCTTGTCGGCGCTGAGGAAGATGTGGAGATATGCGCCGTCGATGGTCAGGAGCAGACCCAGCCCTACGGAGCAGACGCCGATGATGGCGGCCATGACCAGACCCTGCAGGATGCCCTTGCGGATGCGGTGGGTGTACCCGGCACCCAGATTCTGGGCGGTGAAGCTGGTCATGGCGGTGCCAAGGCCGTTCACCGGGGTCATGATGAGGCTATTGAGCTTGTTGGCGGCGCCGAAGCCGTTCTGGGCGGCGTGGGACACCATCTGGCCGTCGATCATATCGAACTTCACCACCACGCTCTGCATGACGATGATGCCGATGGCCAGCACGGAGAACTGGAGGCCCAGCGGCACGCCCTGAACAATATGACGCTTCAGGTCCAGTCCGGTGATGCGCCAGTCCTCCTTGTGGAGCCGCAGGTCCGGGTACTTGGAAAAGGCATAGGCGAAGCAGGCCACGGTGCTGATGAGCTGGGCGGTGACGGTGGCTCCGGCGGCTCCGGCCACGCCCCAGCGCAGCACCAGAATGAACAGCAGATCCAGCGCCACATTCAGCACCGTGGAGCCCAGCAGGAACAGCAGCGGCGTTACGGAGTCGCCCATGCTCCGCAGGAAGGAGCAGATGAAGTTATAAAACAGCTGGGCGCCGATGCCGGCGAAGATGATGCCGCAGTAGGTGTAGGCGGCCCGGTATACCTCCAGGTTCTCCGGCGTCACGTTGATCCAGGCCAGCATGGGGTCCAGCAGCACCAGCGCCAGAGCTGTCAGCAGCACCGTCAGCCCCGCCGACAGCACCAGCTGGGCGGCCATGGAGCGGCGCACACCGGCCTGATCCCGGCAGCCCACGCAGCAGGAGGTGATGACGCAGAACCCGGCGCTGACGCCGAAGGCGAATTGCAGGAAGATGAACACCAACGAGGAGGTGTCGTTGACGCCGGCCACCTCCTGCGCCGTCAGGGTTTGGCCCACGATGGCGGCGTCGCTGATGGTATACACCTGCTGCAGCAGGTACGACAGGATCACCGGCAGGGAGAACTGCAAAATGGTGCGCCAGCAGGTGCCGTGGGTCAGGTCCACCGGGTGAAACAGGTCACGAAGGGCCTGAAAAGGTTTTCTATTCTGAGATTTTTCCATAGTTTACGCTCTTTTCTCTCACTTTTTCTACGACGGCAAATTATAGCCTGTTGGGCGGCGGAAGTCAAGTGGAGGAGGGATTGAAAACTTCACAAACTTCGTCATTTTAACCTAAAAAGAGGTATACAAATTAACGAAATGCACAAATAAGACGGGCGGCATACTTGGGTCGGGACGAGCATATAGTGGAGCATCACAGAGGAAAGGGCGTGGAGCGTGTGGACGAGGCATACGCCATCCGGCGGTATCAGCAGGCGGCGGCTCTGCTGCCGCTGCGATGGCAGCGGCTGTGCCGTCAGGTGCCGGAGGAGCAGCAGGCGGAGGCGGAGGAGCTGCGGCTGCGGGCCGGGCAGACTTTGACGCTGCTGCTGCGGGGAGGGGAGGTGCCGGCGGCACGGGAGCGGCCCTACCCGGTGGTGACTCAAACGGAGCTGGAGCAGCTGTGCGACGGGGTGACGGACTACTCCCGGTATGCGGCGGCGGATACCCTGAGCCGGGGGTATCTCACGGCACGGGGCGGCTTCCGCATCGGCGTGTGCGGTACGGCGGTGCTGCGGGACGGGGTCAACACCAATCTGCGGGATATCTCCTCCGTTACCATCCGTATCGCACGGGAGCAGCCGGGGCTTTCGACGGAGGTGCTGCCCCAGCTGTTCCGGGAGGGCAGCTTTTGCAGCACCCTTCTTCTGGCCCCACCGGGACTGGGCAAGACCACCCTGCTGCGGGATCTGATCCGGGGACTGTCCGACGGTGCAGAGGGCGTGCCGCCCCATCGGGTGGCGGTGGTGGACGAGCGGGGGGAGATCGCCGTCATGTTTCAGGGCATCCCCCAGATGGCGCTGGGCAGCCACACCGATGTGCTGGACGCCTGTCCCAAGGCGCTGGGCATCCCCATTCTGCTGCGGTCGGCCAACCCGCAGGTCATTGCCGTGGACGAGATCACTGTTCGGGAGGATCTGATGGCCATGTCCGCTGCCGCCAACTGCGGGGTGCGGTTTCTGGCCACCATCCATGCTGCTGACCGGCGGGAACTGGGGCGAAGGCCGCTATTTTCCCATCTGCTGAAGGAGAAGGTCTTTGAAAAGCTGGTGACCATCCGGAGGGAGGAGGGGCAGCGGCAGTATCTGGTGGAGGAGCTGTGGTAAGGGACGTGCTGGGGAGCCTTCTGCTGCTGGGAGGCGCCCTGTGGCTGTGGCTGGGACTGGTACAGGCCCAGCGGCGGCAGCTGCGGCTGCTGGAGGAACTGGCGGCGTCGCTGGAGCAGATGGCCTCCGCCATTCGCTTCCGGCGGGAGACGCTACTGCGGCTGCTGGCGGCTCAGCGGCAGCGCCCATTGGCGGGACCGTACTATGGAGCGGTGCTGGCGGCGCTGGAGGAGGGCATCTCTCTTCCGGCGGCATGGCGGCAGGGCTTTGCGGCTCTCTCCGGGGAGGGTGGCCGTATCCTGCGGCGGCTGGAGCCGGAGGGGGACGAGCAGAGGATATTGGGTGAGCTGACATGGGCCGCCGGGGAGCTGACGGAACTGCGGAGAAGACTGGAGCAGGAGAGCCGCCAGCGGGAAAAGCTCTGGTTTGCAGGGCTGTTTTCCGGGGCGGGCCTGCTGCTGATCCTGCTGATTTGAGGACGAGCAATGGATGTGGACCTGATTTTCAAGATCGCAGCGGTGGGGATCCTGGTGGCGGTGCTGAACCTGCTGTTGGTACGCAGCGGCCGGGAGGAGCAGGCTATGATGACCACGCTGGCCGGTCTGGTGGTGGTACTGATGATGCTGGTGCAGCAGATCAGCGACCTGTTCCAGCTGGTCAAGACGCTGTTTGGGTTATAAGAGATGGAGGCTGTATGGCAGATCGTGGCGTTGGGACTGCTGGGCGCCGTGCTGGCCGCTTTGCTGAAAAAGCATACGCCGGAGTTGGCGCTGCTGCTGGCCGTGGCGGTATGCGGGGCGGCGGCGCTGGCAGCCGTCCGTGGCGTGCGGGAGGTATGGGCCTTTCTGGAGGACCTGCTGGCGGCGGTGGAGATCTCCTCCACGCTGTTTCTCCCCCTGCTGAAAACGGCGGGCATCGCCGTGGTGACCCGCATCGGCGCAGATCTGTGCCGGGATGCCGGGGAGAGCGCCGTGGCCTCGGCGGTGGAGATGGCCGGGGCCATGGGGGCGCTGCTGGCGGTGCTGCCCCTGATGCAGGCAGCGTGGGAGGTGCTGCGGTCGCTGCTGTAAGGGCGGTGTGGCTGATGTGCCTGCTGCTTCTGGCGATGGTACCTGCGTGGGCGGCGGACTTGCCGCAGGAGGTGACGGACGCCGCTCCCCCGGCGGCGGAGGAGCTGGAGGGAAAGGACTTCTCCGGCGGCATCGCCGCTCTGCTGGAGCAGGGGACGACTCTTCTGGGGGAGGCTCTGCGGGGGAATCTGCGGGGAGCGGTGTTGATCTTAGGGGTGGTGCTGCTGTGCGGGGCGGCGGATGCCGTGCTTCGCACCCCGGAGAGCCCCATGCGCCGTTTTTTGCCCATGGCCGGAGCGGCGGCCATTGCGGTGCTGTCGCTGGGCAGCATGAAGAGCCTGCTGGGGCTGGGGACCCAGACCATCGAGGAATTGGACGTGTTCTCCAAGGCGCTGCTGCCGACGCTGGCCGCCGCTGTGGCCGCCGGAGGGGGTGCCGTTACCGCCGGAACGGGACAGGTCATCGCCGTGTGCTTTGCCGATGCCCTCATTACCCTCATCCGGGGACTACTGCTGCCTATGACGTACTTTTTGGCGGCGGCGGCCACGGCGGATGCCATGCTGCCCCGGCACGGGCTGGGGACCGTCGCCAAGGCGGCCAGCCGGGTGGTGACGTGGCTTTTGACGGGCTCACTGGTGCTGTTTACCGGCTACCTGACACTGTCCGGGGCCGTCAGTACCTCGGCGGACGCCCTGACGGTACAGATGACCCGCTCCGCCGTAGGGGCCATGCCGGTGGTGGGACGCATCCTCTCCGATGCGGCGGGCAGTGTGCTGGCCGGGGCGGGCGTGGTGAAAAACGCCATCGGCGTATTCGGCCTGCTGGGGGTGCTGGCGGCGTGTCTGGGACCCTTTGTACGTCTGGGGGTGCAGTATCTTTTGTACAAGCTGACGGCGTTTCTGGCGGGGATGACCGCCGCTCCGGAGCTGGCGAAGCTCATCGATGCGCTGGGTGGCGTGTTCGGCCTGATGCTGGGTATGACCGGCAGCTGCGCCCTGCTGCTGCTCATCTCCATCTCCTCGGCCATTCTGGTGGTGACGCCATGATGGAGATGCTTCAAGGATGGCTGCTGGGCCTGACCGCTGCGGCGCTGGCGGTGTCCCTGCTGACGGCGATGCTGCCCAAGGGGGAGACCATCCGCCGCATCGCCGGGCTGGCGGGAGGACTGATCCTGCTGCTGGCGGTGGTGCAGCCACTGCTGAGGGTGCGGTGGGAGGAGCTGACGTGGCGGTACGAGACGTATCAGCGGGAGATGGACCGGCAGACGGAGGCGTATCAGGCGGCCTATGCCGACAGTCTGTCCGGGGACATAGCCGACCGCACCGCCGCATATATATCGGAAAAAGCGGCGTCGCTGGGCATCGACTGCCGGGTGCAGGTGGAGGTTCGCACGGAGGATGGCCTGCCCCTGCCCTATGGGGCGTCGCTGGACGTGGAAAGGGATCAGGTGCTGTCGGACTACATGGCGCAGGAGCTGGGTATCCCGGCCTCCCGCCAGAGCTGGCAGCCAGAGGAGTGAGGAATGGACAGGGAAAAGCTAAGGGATATCTTCCGGAAATACCGGGCCGTGGGGCTGGTGCTGCTGGCGGGCCTTTTGCTGCTGCTTCTGCCCACGGGCAAGAGCAGCGGACAGGAGCGGCAGACGAGCGACGATACCCAGCTCTATTCGCTGGAGGAGACGGAGCGGCGCATGGCCCAGCTGCTGGGCAGAATGAGCGGCGTGGGCCGGGTACAGGTGATGCTGAGCTTAAAGACCGGCCCCACCCTCCAGCTGGCCCAGGACATGGATCTGGAGCAGGAGGAGGGCAGTCTGCGGCAGCGGAGCCAGCCGGTGACGGTGAACCGGGGCAGCGGCTGGCAGGAGGCGCTGGTGACCCGGCAGGACTACCCGGTGTATCAGGGAGCGGTGGTGGTGTGTCAGGGGGCCGGCAGCAGTGCCGTGCGTCTGGCGGTGACGGAGGCCGTGGCGGCGCTGACGGGGCTGTCCACGGAGAAGATCACAGTGGTGCAATGGGAACAATAACAGGAGGGACGGACATGAAAACGGTGTGGAAACGGCGAGGTGTGGCGGCGGCGGTACTGCTGCTGGTGTGCGGTGCGGTGTACATGAACTGGCGGTACAGCGACAGCGTCAAGGACAACAAGGTGCTGGGCCAGTCGGAGTTGGTCAACGCCAATGAGGAGACGGCAGGGGATCCGGCCCCGGCGGAGGACGATTATTTCGCCACGGCACGGCTCAGCCGCAAGCAGGCACGGGACAACGCCATCCATATGCTGCAGGAGGCGGAGAGCGACGAAAACGCCGAGGAGAGTGTTCTCAACGAGGCGTCCCGGACCTTGCAGGTGCTGGCGTCGTACACGGTGGCCGAGTCCCAGATCGAGAGTCTGGTGACGGCCAAGGGCTACGCCGACTGCGTGGTGTTCATGGGGGAGGACAGCGTCAGCGTGGTGGTGGCGGCTCCGGAGACGGGACTGAACACGGCGGACGTGGCTCGCATCAAGGACATTGTGGTCAACGAGACGGACTACACCCCGGAGCAGATCAAGATCATGGAGGCAAATTAGTGGTTGTATTTTCCCGCTGCCGATGGTATAATACCAATGATTCGAATATACCAAAAGAACGGGAGTAAGATTGCTATGGCTGAAAATAAAGAGTATATCACCCGTCAGGAGAGCATGGGTACCATCCAGATCTCCGAGGATGTGGTGGCGTCCATCTCCAGCTCTGTGGCGCTGGAGACGGAGGGTGTGGGCGGCCTGCTCAACGCCAATATGGCGGATCTGGTGGGCGGCAAGAAGATGACCGCCAAGGGCGTCCGGGTGGAGATGGCCGAGGACGGCGTGGTGGTGAACCTGTTTCTCATGATCCGCTACGGTTTTGCCATCGCTGAGGTGGCTCAGAAGGTCCAGAACGCCGTCTATTCGGCGCTGGAGGGCATGACCGGCTTCCCGGTGAAGGCGGTCAACGTCCATGTGGGCGGCATCAGCTTCGACTGAGCAGACATAGGATACGAGAGAAAAGGACGAAACGGGTATGACACGCAACACGGCACGGGAGATCGCCGCCCATCTGGCGTATGAATGGAATTTTACGGACCTCCCGGTGGGGGAGTTTCTGGACCGGCGGCTGGCGCCGGAGTGCTTTGCGGAGCTGGCACCGGAGTGCGGGCTGTACGCCGATGCCCCCAACGCCAAGCAGGAGCAGTATATCCGCCGTCTGGTGGCGGGTGTGGCGGACCATGCGGCGGAGTTGGACGACTACATCGCCCGGTACGCACAGGGCTGGCGTTTCGAGCGCATCCCTCTGATGGCCTCTGCTGTCATGCGGGTGGCCATGTACGAGATCCTGTATATGCCGGATATCCCCCACGGTGTGGCCATCAGCGAGGCGGTGCAGATCGCCGGCAAGTACGAGTCCGCCGAGGTGGTGAAATTCATCAACGGCATTCTGGCCAGCTTCCTGCGGGAAGAGGTCAAGGACTGACACATCACAGGCAGAGCAGGTGCGCTTGCTCTGCCTGCACTGTATTCTGCGAAAGGAGGAAGCGATGGAAGGCCAGATCTATACCGTATCGGAGGTCAACGGCTTCATCAAAAACGTCATCGACGGCATCCCTCAGCTCTCCGGCATCTACATCCGGGGGGAGCTGTCCAACTATAAGATATACCCCTCCGGGCATCACTACTTCACCCTGAAGGACGGGGAGGGCGCTCTGCGGTGCGTCATGTTCAAGGGCAGCGCCATGAAGCTGCGGTTCCGGCCGGAGAACGGGATGCAGGTCATCGCCTATGGCCACATCAGCGTGTTCCCACGGGACGGGGCCTATCAGCTCTACTGCTCCCAGCTGTCGCCGGACGGCGTGGGGGATCTGTATGTGGCCTTTGAACAGCTGAAGGACAAGCTGTACCGGGAGGGACTGTTCGACGAGGGACACAAGAAGCCTCTGCCCCGATATCCCCAGCGCATCGCCATCGTCACCAGCTCCGCCGGGGCGGCGATCCACGACATGATCCGCATCCTGCGGCGGCGCTACCCCATTGCCAGGGTGCTGCTGCTGCCGGTGCGGGTACAGGGCGTGGAGGCTCCGCCGGAGATCGTAGGGGCCATCCGCTACGCCAACCGCTGGAAGCTGGCGGACGTGCTCATCACCGGCCGGGGCGGCGGCTCCATGGAGGACCTGTGGGCCTTCAACGACGAGCGGGTGGCACGGGCCATCTACGCCTCAGAGATCCCGGTGATCTCCGCCGTAGGCCATGAGCCGGATGTGACCATTGCCGACTTCGTGGCGGACCGCCGGGCCTCCACCCCCAGCAACGCCGCTGAGATCGCCGTGCCGGACATGGCGGAGCTGCTGCAGCGGCTGGACAGCTTCCGCAGTCGTATGGCGCAGGGGACGCTGAACGGGCTGGAGCGGCAGGAACGGCGGCTGAAGGCACTGGCGGAGAAGCGGGTGCTGACAGATCCGCTGGCCTTTGTGCAGGATAAGCGGCTCCAGCTGGATTATGTGCAGCAGAAGCTGCTGACGGCGGCCAATGCCCAGTGGCAGGAGGAGCAGCGGCGCTTTGCGGCACTGGCGGCCAAGCTGGATGCCCTGAGCCCCCTGAAGGTGCTGGGCCGGGGCTACGCCATGGCCCGGACGGAGGACGGCGCAGTGCTGCGGACGGCGGCGCAGGTGCAGTCCGGGGATACCATTCATTTGCGGCTGGCGCAGGGTGGCCTGCGCTGCACGGTAACGGAAAAGGAGGAAGTGTGATGGCAGACAAGACCTTTGAAGAGAATATGACCCGGCTGGAGGAGATCGTCACCCGGCTGGAAAAGGGGGACGTGCCTCTGAGCCAGTCCCTGTCCCTGTTTGAAGAGGGGACCCGGTTGGCGGCAGCCTGCCGCACGGAGCTGGATCAGGCGGAGCAGCAGGTGGTGCGGCTGATGAAGGGCCCTGATGGCGCTCCGGTGGAAACGGAATTTGCAAGCGAGGAATGACCATGGATTTTTACACCCGATATGCCGCCTATCAGGCGGCCATTGAGCAGTATCTGGAGGGACTTTTCTCCACAGACAAGCCCTATGGAAGATTGCAGGAGGCCATGCGGTACAGCCTTCTGGGCGGCGGCAAGCGCATCCGCCCAGTGCTGACGCTGGAGATGGCCCGTTTGGGTGGGATAGACTGGCATCTGGCTCTGCCCTATGCCTGTGCGCTGGAGCTGGTCCACACCTACTCCCTCATTCACGACGACCTGCCCTGTATGGATGACGACGATCTGCGGCGGGGAAAGCCTACCTGCCATAAGGCCTACGGCGAGACGCTGGCGGTGCTGGCGGGGGATGCCCTCCAGCCGGAGGCCTTTCGGCTTATTGCCGAGGCCCCCTGTATGTCGGCGGAGAGCCGGGTGGAGGCCATCCGGGTGCTGTCCCACGCCGCCGGCGCCGACGGTATGGTGGCCGGTCAGGTGATCGATACCCTGTGCGGTGTATCCACCCAACAGGAGCTGACGGGGATGTACCGGCTGAAAACCGGGGTCATGATCTCGGCGGCGGCGGAATTGGGCTGCGTGGCGTCGGGGATGCCGGCGGCCATGCGGCAGCAGGCCATCGCCTTTGCCGACAAGCTGGGCTTGGCCTTTCAGATCCGGGACGATATGCTGGATGTGGTGGGCGACGAGGCTGTGTTCGGCAAGCCCATCGGTTCCGATCGAGAGGAGGGGAAGGTCACCTTCGTGGACGTGCTGGGGCTGGAGGGCTGCCGCACGGCCGTGGAGGAGTGTACCCGCCGGGCCGAGGAGGCCATCCTCCCGTGGCCGGATCACGACTTCCTGTTGACGCTGGCTCACTCGCTGGAGGAGAGAAAGAAGTAAGGGATCGATAAAAAAGGATCGGTAAATAAAATACCCCGCCAGTCAGGCGGGGTATTTTGCTGCCGATGGGAGGAGTGGAAACTCATGGCGGCGGCTCCCATGGCGCAGAAGCAGCGCACCACCAGCGCAAGGGCCGCCACACCGGCGGCCACGGCAAAGGTCCGGCCCTCCGCCGTCCCGGACGGCAGGGCGCTCAGCAGGGCGAATCTGGCCGCAGAGAAGTGAGCAGCTGACGGGGACTTGACGGCGGCAGATATGGGGCATCTGACGGCGGGGTTGGCGGCAGAAAAGTGGGCGACCGATGGAGCTTGGCAGCGGCGGGGCGGGTATCCAATGGAGGGACTTGACAGCGGCGAGAGGGTATGGTACATTTGAAACAAATGTTCTGGACGAAAGGGACGGATGCAGGCAGGGGGCGGAGAGATGTATTTCGACTATGGTGAGATGGAGGTTCAGTATCTGCGGAGCAGAGACAAGCGGATAGGGGAGGTCATCGACCGGGTGGGGATGATCCGGCGGGAGGTGGACCCGGATCTGTTCGCCGCCGTGGTACACCACATCGTGGGGCAGCAGATCTCCACCAAGGCGCAGGCCACCGTCTGGCGGCGGATGCAGGAGGCGCTGGGGACCGTGGATGCCGGGAGCGTACTGGCGGCGGGACCGGAGGGCTTGCAGGCGCTGGGCATCAGCGGGCGCAAGGCGGCCTACATCACGGACTTTGCCCTCCGAGTTCAGAGCGGAGCCTTCGACCCGGAAACGGTGCGGGAGAGCAGCGATGCGGAGGCCATCCGGCAGCTGTGCGCCCTGAAGGGCGTGGGGGCGTGGACGGCGGAGATGATCCTGCTGTTCTGCCTGCAAAGACCGGATATTTTCAGCTATGACGATCTGGCCATCCAGCGGGGACTGCGGATGGTGTATCACCACCGGCAGGTGGGCCGAGAGCTGTTTGAGAAGTATCGGCGGCGGTACAGCCCCTATGGCAGCGTGGCCAGTCTCTATTTGTGGGCGGTGGCCGGAGGTGCTGTGCCGGAGCTGCGGGACTATGCGCCGCAGGGAAAGAAAGGGGCGAAGTGATATGACAGCGTGGCAGAGCTATGCTTCCCCGGTGGGGGAACTACTGCTGGCGGCGGACGAGGAGGGCCTGACGGGCCTGTGGCTGGCGGGGGAGAAGTATTTCCCGGGCGCACCGGAGGACGCTCCGCAGGAGACGCCGGTGCTGGAGGAGACCAAGCGGTGGTTGGATATCTATTTTGCGGGCAGGGAGCCGGACTTCCTGCCGCCGCTTCATCTGGCAGGCTCCCCCTTCCGGCAGGAGGTGTGGGCGCTGCTGCGACAGATCCCCTACGGCGAGACCACCACCTATAGGGCGCTGGCGGAGGCCGTGGCCCGGAAGCGGGGCCTGCGGCAGATGTCGGCCCAAGCGGTGGGTGGCGCTGTGGGACACAACCCCATCTCCATCATCGTCCCCTGTCATCGGGTGGTGGGCAGCGACGGGAGTCTCACCGGCTATGCCGGGGGACTGGAGCGCAAGGTGCAGCTGCTGAGGCTGGAGGGTGTGGACATGAGCCGCCTGTATGTCCCCAAGAAGGGGACGGCCCTGTAAGGAGGAGCGATATGGAGATCAAGAAGCTGGATCCCGTCCAGTGGCGGGGGTATGGCTTCACGGCACGGTATCAGACCGGAGGCTGCTGGGATATCGTCCCGGTGGAGGAGGGATTCCGGATGGAGCACCATTCCTTCGGAAAGGTGGAGGAGCGGTCCTTCAACGACACCCTGTTCAGGGAGTGGCTGGAGGCTCCGGTGGTGTACGGCGCTTTTCAGGATGGGGAGCTGCTGGGCATTGCGGAGGGCTCTCCGGAGTCGTGGAACCACCGATGGCGCATCAGCAATCTGTGCATTTTTCAGGAGAAACACCGGCGCTGCGGCGTGGCCACCGCCCTGATGGAGAAAATGCTGGAGGAGGCGGCCCCCATGCGGATGGCGGTGCTGGAGACACAGACCTGCAACGAGCGGGCCATTGCCTTTTATCGGAAATGCGGGTTTCAGGTCATCGGCTTCGACCTGTACGCCTACACCAATCACGACCCGGAGGCCCACGAGGTGCGGCTGGAGATGGGAAAGAAGCTCACATGAAAAAGAGATGCCGTATGCCACTGGCATACGGCATCTCTTCTTCATGTATGGGGAATCACAGGGCGGCAAAGATGCAGCTGCCGGTCTTTTTCACCCAAAGGGACAGCACGGCGGAGAGGATCAGCAGCAGCGCCGTGACGACGGAGAGATAGAGCAGCGGGTCCAAGCTGCCGATGCCTGTCAGCAGATAGAGGGCACCGGGGATCATGGCCATGGCCCAACCGCCGAAGAGGGAGAGGGCCACGCAGGCACTCTGCTTGATGGGGACCACCTCGTTGGTCCAGCTGAGGTTGGGCATTTTCAGGCCCAGGAACAGGCCCAGCAGAGCCATCAGCAGGGCATAGGACAGGGCGGTGACGGCGATGAACAGCAGCTCCAGAGGGGAACCGGGGTACACCGCCAGCAGGCACACAAGGCACAGCAGCATAGGCGGTATAGTAATCAGCAGCTGGAGCCGCAGCTTGGCCCGCAGCACCTGCCACGGGGATACCGGCAGAGACTGGGCCAGCCAGAGCTGCTTGCCCTCCAGCGAGACGGAGGGGGCGGTGGTGTCGTTCATGGCGCTGAGCAGGCACAGGACGAAGGTCAGCAGCACCGGCATGGCACCGGGTTTTCCGGCGAAGGACAGGGACACCATATCCAGCAGCTCCCGGCCCTGCCACAGGAGGAAGCCGGAGGCCAGCACCAGAAACAGTGTGCCGAAGCCGCAGTTGAGCATATAGTTGGCGCTGGAGGTGAAGCGGCGCAGCTCCCGGTCCAGCAGGGCGGAGGAAATGCTCCGGCACCGGACGGCCTTGGCCCGGTAGACCTTGCGGCCCACATGGCCGGAGGCCGTGGCGATGGAGAGGAAGCTGCGGGAGAGCAGCAGCCACGTCAGGCCGAACAGCACGGCGATGGCCACCGTCAGAAGCAGCATGGACAGGGGATCGCCGGCGCCCGCCTGACCGAAGAGGTACACGGGGTAGGCGGAGGAGCGGACCTTGCCGCCATAGAGGGCGATGTTCTGCAGCAGCTCCGTCAGCAGAGAGTTGGCTTTGAAGGAGAAGAAGTAGTAGTACAGGCCGAAGAACACCAGCGACAGCACCACGGTGACGAAGCTTTTGTTCTTCAGCTTCAGGCTGACCTTGGCCACCACCCAGCCCAGCAGGCAGGAGATGGCCATGACGAACAGGGAGATCAGCAGCAGGAACAGAACGCCCGCCAGCAGGTGCAGCGGGGCGGCGGATACCGTCGCCCAATAGACGATGGTGGCTGGCAGCACCACCACACCGGAGTACATGAGGCCCATGAGGTACACCCCCAGCAGCCGGGCGGCGATGAGGGTATCCACCGGAATGGGGAGGGAGAGCATCTGGTCATTGTCCTTGGGCAGGTAGAGGCTGGAATAGGTGGTGAACACGCTGCCGAAGGCACCCAGCAGGATGGCCATAAGGCCCATGATGGCGAAATAGAACCAGCTCATGCCGGCCTCGGCCATGCTCCGGCACATGGTAAGGGACAGGACGGTGAACATACCGCCGATGACGCCTACCATCAGAAGGACGAAGAAGATGATGTAGCCCACGGTGGCCGCCTTGGAGCGGGCCCGGTTCTTCTTGGCGTCGTAGATATAGGCACGGAAGATCTCCGTCAGCTGCTTTTTGACAAGAAGCTTCAGCATGACTCGCCCTCCAGCTCCAGAAAGACCTCCTCCAGAGAGTCGTCGCCCTTGACCTCCTCCATGGTGCCGGAGCGGATCAGCTTGCCGCCACGGATGATGGCTACCTTGTCGCAGAGCTTCTCCGCCACCTCCAGCACGTGGGTGGAGAAGAAGATGGCGCCGCCTGCGTCGCAGAACTCCCGCATCATGCCCTTGAGCAGATGGGCGGCCTTGGGGTCAAGACCCACAAAGGGCTCATCCATGATGATGAGACGGGGCTGGTGGAGCCATGCGGAGATGATGGCCAGCTTCTGCTTCATGCCGTGGGAGTAGGAGGCGATGGGCTGAGCCAGATCGTCCGTCAGCTCGAAGCGGGCGGCGTAGTCGTGGATGCGCTGCCCGCGCACCTCGGCGCTGACGCCGAAGATGTCAGCGATGAAGTTGAGATACCGGATGCCGGTCATGTAGTCGTACAGGTCAGGATTATCGGGGATATAGGCCAGCTCCCGCTTGCAGGCAATGGGGTCGGTGCGGATGGATCTGCCGCCGATGGTGATCTCCCCGGCGTCGAATTGCAGGATGCCCACCACGCAGCGGAGGGTGGTGGTCTTACCGGCGCCGTTGTGGCCGATGAAGCCGTAAATTTCGCCGGGGGCGATGTGCAGGGACAGATCGTCCACCGCCTTTTTTCCGCTGTAGGTCTTGGTCAGATGTTGGATGTTCAGCATAACAATGGTCCTCATAGTCCGCAGAGATGGATAGAGATGATAGATATACGATGCAGTGTATGATGGATACTATAACAGATGTGGCAGAAGATGTCAATGTGCGGCGGCGGGAGAGGGGAAAAGGGACGCCCGGAGGATATCCTCCGGGCGTCCCTTTTTTACTTGCGGAGGGGCATCAGTCGATGTCCAGATAATTCTTCACCAGAGCCTGCAGCAGCTCGTCCCGATCCACCTTGCAGATGAGGGTGCGGGCGGAGTTGTGGTTGGTGATGTAGGTGGGATCCTCGGACAGGATGTAGCCCACGATCTGGTTGATGGGGTCGTAGCCCTTCTCCTTCAGCGCCTCGTAAACGGTGGTCAAAACGTGATGAATTTGCACGGATTTGTCCTGTGCGGCGTTGAATTTGCGGGTGAAATCTTCCATGGGGACATACCTCCTTCCGTACTGTGTTACTCATTATACGGCTTTTTTCCCGTTCTGTAAAGAGGGAAAGCGGCAAATGACGGTTCTTTTATTTTCCCCGCAGCTCGGCGCCCACGTGCTTTGCCAGCCGCTTCACGGCGGAGGCGGCGCAGGCCTCGATCTCCTGAGAGGTCAGGGTCTTTTCCGCAGAACCGATGGTCAGACGCAGGGTCACGGACTTCTTGCCCTCCGGCACCTGCTTGCCCCGGTACTCGTCCACAAAGGATACGCCGTGGAGCAGCTCGTGGCGCTTTTCCAGAATAGCGTCCCGCATAGCATCCCACCGGGTCTCGCCGTCCACCAGCACCGACACGTCGTAGTCCGTCATGGGGTACTCCGGCAGGTGGGTGAAGGTGTTGGTGCGGGAGCGGAAGGGGATCAATGCGTCCATATCCAGCTCCAGCAGCATCACCGCCAGATTCTTGATGCCGCACTCCATGGATACCTTTTTGCTCAGCAGGGCCAGATCACCGATGTGCTCCTCTCCCAGATACAGGTTCAGCCACACCACGGTGTCGGCCCACACGGGCTTTTCCACCTGACGGAGGGTATAGTCCTCCATATGGGTGTAGCGGGGCATGGCCTCCACCACGCCCTTAGCCCGGCGGAACAGGGTAGTGATGTCCTTGTCGCTGCCCACGAAGGCGGCGCCCAGATGCTTGCGCTGGGAGGGCAGCTTCTCCCGTTCATCGTAGGGAGCGGTGTAGTTCTCGTCCCGGAATACCTGCGCCGTTTCAAAGAGGGAGAAGTCGGTGAAGTAGCGCTCGTTCTTCACCACTGCCTTGCAGAGATTGGGCAGCAGGGAGGAGCGGATCATCTTCTCCGTGGGGGAGGGGGGCGTGGACAGGGACAGGATGCCGGTGGTATCCTGCAGGATGGCGTTTACATACTGCTCGTCCATCCACGGGTAGGTGAAGATCTCCTGCAGCCCGCAGCGGATGGCCAGATACTCCTTGATGCGCCGCTCCAGATCCTTATCCAGCTGGTTGATGGCCCCGTCGAAGGAGGTGGTGATGGGGGCGGCCTCGAAGTTCTCGTAGCCGTACATCCGGGCTACCTCCTCCATGATGTCCGCCTGAATGGACACGTCGCCGGTGGAGCGCCAGGAGGGAACGGTGACGTGCATGGTGTCGCCGCTGAAGGAGGTGGTAAAGCCCAGCAGGCCCAGCTTATGGGATACATCCTCCTGCGTCAGAGGCTTGCCGAGACGGCGCTCCAGCCAGCTGAGAGCCACGTCCAGCTCCTTGCAGGCCATGGGGGCGGGGTAGTGGTCCACAAGGCCCGTGAACTGCACCTCCGGATACAGCTGGCGGAACAGCTCCGCCGCCAGCTCCAGCGCCTGATCGCAGCGCTGGGGGTCGATGGCCTTTTCATAGCGGGAGGAGGCCTCGGTGCGGTTATCGTACCGCAGAGCCGTCCGGCGGACGCCGGCGGCGTTGAAGTTGGCTACCTCCAGAATGACCTTGTGGGTGGTGGGCAGGATGGAATCCTTGGCGCCGCCCATGACGCCCGCCAGCGCCACCACGCCGGCATCGTCGGCAATGACCAGATCGTCGGCGGAGAGGGAGAGGTCCTTGCCGTTGAGCAGCAGCAGCTTTTCGCCCTCCTGCGCCCGGCGGACGATGATATGGCCTTGAATGTTGTCGGAGTCGAAGGCGTGGGTGGGCTGGCCGGTGGCCAGCATCACATAGTTGGTGATATCCACCAGCGCATTGATGGGCCGCATCCCCGCACGCCACAGGCGGCTCTGCATCCAGAAGGGGGAGGGCTTGACGCACACGCCGGTGAGCTCGGCCCCAATGTAGCGGGGGCAGCGCTCCGGGTCCTCCACCGTCACCGTCAGTCCGCCGGCGGGCAGATCACGGGGGAAGGGGCGGAACCGGGACAGGGGCAGCCCGTACAGGGCGGCGATCTCACGGGCCAGACCGTAGTGGCCCCACAGGTCGGGGCGGTTGGTCATGGACTTGTTGTCGATCTCCAGAATGATGTCGTGGAGATCCAGCGCATCGGCAATGGAGGTGCCGGCGGGTACGTCAAAGGCGCTGAGATCCAGAATGTGGGCCTCCTCGTCGGTGGGGAACAGATCCCCCAGACCAATTTCCGAGGCGGCGCAGATCATGCCGTAGCTCTTGACGCCCCGCAGCTTGGATTCCTTAATTTCCACCGGCTCACCCTCGCCGTGCCAGCGGCACAGGGCGCCGGGGCAGGCCACGGCCACCCGCATCCCGGCGGTGAGGTTGGTGCCGCCGCAGACGATCTCCCGGATGTCGCCGCCGCCGATGTCCGTTTTGCAGATCCGCAGCTTGTCGGCGTTGGGATGGGGGCAGACCTCCGTCACCACGCCCACCAGCATATGCTCGAAGCGCTTGGCCAGGTCCTCGGCCCCCTCCACCTCCACGGTGGACATGGTCAGGTCATAGGCCAGACGGGTCAGGTCCATATCCTCCGGGAGCTTTACATAATCCTTGATCCAATTCAGTGAAACTTTCATGTGTCGTACCCTCCCTTAATGGAACTGACGCAGGAACCGGAGATCGGCGCTGTGGAACAGGCGGACGTCGTCCACGCCGTAGCGCATCATCACCAGCCGGTCCAGACCGATGTTGACATAGAAGCCGGTGTATTCATCCGGATCCAGCCCCGCCGCCCGCAGGACATTGGGGTGGGGCGTGCCGCCGGGCATGATCTCGATCCAGCCCACGTGCTTGCACACGCTGCAGCCCTTGCCGCCGCAGACCAGACAGCCCATGTCGATCTCGAAGCCGGGCTCCACGAAGGGGAAGAAGCCCGCACGCATCCGCACAGGGACGTCCCGGCCGAATACCTTGGAGAGGATGCTCTTGATCATCACCTTGCCGGAGGCGAAGGTGAAGTCCTTGTCCACGATGAGGGCCTCATACTGGAAGAAGGCACGCTCGTGGCGGGCATCGGTGGTCTCGTTGCGGTACACCCGGCCGGGGTACACGAAGCGGTAGGGGGGCTTGTGGGTCTGCATATACCGCACGGAGCCGCCGGTGAGGTGGGGACGCAGGCAGAGCTTATCCCAGCACTCGCCCTTGTCGTGGCCCTCCAGCCAGTAGGTGTCCATGCTCTCACGGGCGGGGTGGTTGGGGGGGAAGTTCAGATTGTCGAAGCCGTACAGCTCACTGGTAATGTCGGACTCCTCAAAGATCTCGAAGCCCATGGAGCGGAAGGCGTCGTTGAGGTCGTAGCACATCTGGGTGATGGGGTGCAGGCCACCGGACGGAGGCAGGATGCCGGGGACGGAGATATCGAAGTCCGGCGATACCTCGGAGGCCTTCAGCTTCAGCTCCTCCCGCCGCTGATCCAGCAGCGCCGTCAGCTGGGCCTTGGCCTGATTCACCGCCTTGCCCATCTCCGGCCGCAGAGCGGCGTCCAGCTTGGGCAGTTCCTTCAGCAGCCCCGTCAGGCTGCCCTGCTTGCCCAGCAGCAGGGCCTTGACCTCCTGCAGCTCCGCTTCGCCGCGGACGGCGGCGATGCGGTCGTTGCCCTCCTGCAGCAGTTGTGTCAGTTTTTCTTTCATCGGTAATGATTCCTCCTTGTATTATGGGGTAGAAGTTTTTAGAGTTTCCCTGCAAAGACTGTGCTGCAGGGGATGCTGCGGGCCGCTTCTCGAAAAGCTCCGGCCACAGCCCTTTGCGGATTTGTATCGGTAATAGCACAAGGTTGTAATGCGGAGTGGTCTGCCTAGAAAAGCTTCCGCATAAATCTGCAAATGCGCTGCCATAGGGAGGGATGGGAGCATTCGGATGCGCCGCCGTCCGGTGCGGCCTTGATTGCGTGCGGCTCGCTGTCTGCCTGACACGGCTGGCTTTCTCCGCCAGATGCGCTGCCAGCCGGTGTGGCCGCGGGTAAGCGCTTGTAGCCTGTCCGACATATCTGATCTGCTCTGCTCGTTCTCAGAGCAAGTGGATACCGATTCTCCGGCAATTCCCTGCCGGGATCACAACCTAGGGACAGGCCAAAGGCAAAATGCGCCGAGCCATCCGGCGTAGAGCAATAAACCGTTCTTTGGCCTTCCCCGTTGCCGTCGAGATCATATTCTTCCGACCAAGTCTCGATGATCTCTTCCGTAATTTTTTCTTTTTTCAGTACCTCGGTTGCGCTGACATATAATCCGCCTGTTTTTATGATGTAGGATGACAGCTCCTCCGGGCAGTAACCAGTATTAAAAATATATACTTCGTACTGCCAATTGGCATCATGGCTATTTCCGATTGATTCTCTGAGAAGGCCGTCAATGCGATATCTGCTTGCCAAGTAAGTCAATACTGCCTCTCGGTAATACTCTGCATCAATGGTATCTCTCGGCACGGGTATCACCACATAATGCGTTCCGTCAACGGTATAATCCGTTACTGGACTAACAGGCTGCGGGACTTCTACACCCAATAGCCGATAGGCTTCGTCGGTAGCATATACCACAAAATCTTTCTCATATTCTTCAATGATGAATTCCTTTAACAAGTTTTTGTCCATGAGCCTCCTCCTTATTAACTATTAAAAGTGGGATTCGTTCGGGGAAAAAATAAATGCCTTTCATCCCAAAACCAAGGGACGAAAGGCATAGAACTTCCGTGGTACCACCCAGCTTCGCAGCAGCAGCTGCGCACTCGTTTCCCCATAACGGAGGATGACCCGTCCGTGCATTTCCTCACGGCTGCTCCCGGGCGAACACCACAGCGCCTGACGAACCGGCTTCCAGCCGATGGCCGGTCCTCTCTTGGAAAGGCGTTTCCTGCGGAACTTCCCGTTCAACGCATTTACCTACCATACTTATACCACAGCCGGGAGAAACTTGCAAGGGGGAATTTGTCCGCCGCCGGGAGAAAACGGCGAAAAACCGGAGGAGGGACAGCTGTCCCTCCTCCGACGGGGTCGGTATGGCGCTCAGCCCCAGAGGGCCTTCATCAGCTCCGGGTAGGCATCGTCACAGATGTTGATGCACCGGGAGACATACTCCAGACAGATATCCCCCACATCGTGGCTGCGGAAGGCCACGTCCGCCTCCGCCTGCACGGTGTGGTCATTGGTATCGATGACGAACTTCACGAAGCGGAACCTGGCGTTCTGCTGATTGATGGCAGCCAGCATGGTGGGCAGCTTGCTCTCCGGGAATTTCACCAGATCGAACATCCGGATGGCCACCGCCTCGCAGTCCTCATCGAAGAAGAAGCGCAGCGTCAGGGTGGAGATGTTCTCGCAGGTATAGCCCAGTACGACAATGTCTTTGCCGGAGTCGGTAGTACCCTTGTACTCATATTTGATGCCCTTGTTGTCCATGGCATCGGTGAACTGTCTGGTGGAAGAAAGCATAGGTCGTACCTCCTGAAAATTTCGTGTACCCAAGTATAAGGGATACGGCGGCGGATGTCAATACGGCCCCGGCCAAAATGGGGAGGGGGTGTGTTTTTTGGAGAAAGTGTGGTATACTCGCCTCAGAATTTACGATGCTGGGAGGGCGGATCATGGAGTATGAGAGGAAGGCCGAGCCCATCGGCCGGGAGCTTGTGAGGCGGCTGCTGCCTCGCCGGGACCCGGAGGGCCACAAGGGTACCTTCGGTAAGGTACTGTGTCTGTGCGGCAGCGTGGGCTATACCGGAGCGCCGGTATTTGCCAGCCGTGGGGCGGTGCGTTCCGGGGCGGGACTGGTGCTTCTGGGGGTGCCGGAGAGTATCTGGCCGGTGGCGGCGGTGAAAAGCGACGAGGCCATGCCCTTTCCCCTGCCGGAGGCGGAGGGACGGCTGTCCCTGCTGGCGGAGGAGACGATCCGGCGGCGTGCGGCGGGCTGCGACGCCGTGCTGCTGGGCTGCGGTCTGGGCCGGGGCCGGCAGACGGATGTGCTGGTGCGGCGGCTGATGGATCTGCCCCAGCCGCTGGTGCTGGATGCCGACGGCATAAATGCGCTGGCGGGGCATATGGATGAATGGGAGCGACGGCGTGGCTGGGTGACGGTGCTGACGCCCCATGAGGGAGAGTTCCTACGGGTAGGCGGCGATCTGTCCCAAGGGCGGACTGCGGCGGCGGAGGACTTTGCCCGCCGGTCCGGGGCCGTGGTGGTGCTGAAGGGGCCGGGGACCGTGGTGGCCGGGCCGGACGGCCGGTGCCGGGTGAACACCACCGGCAACTGCGGCATGGCCAAGGGCGGCAGCGGCGACGTACTGTCCGGGGTGGTGCTGGCTCTGCTGGGACTGGGCATGGACGCCTTCGATGCCTGCTGCTGCGCCGTATGGCTCCACGGCCGGGCCGGGGATCTGGCGGCGCAGGAGAAGGGGCAGTGGGGCATGACACCCACGGATCTTCTGGAGCGTCTGCCGCAGGCCCTGCGGGAAGTGACGGAATAGAGAGACGGCGGGAAACGGAGAGCCTTCCGGAAGGGAGGAGACGTTGAAACGAGGAATGTATCTGGCGGCGGCACTGTGCCTGCTGCTGTGCGGCTGCGGGAAGAAGGATGCGGCTGAGGCGCAGGCGGTGCAGCAGCGGTATGCGGCCCTGACGGGGGCCGTGGCGGAGGCGGAGATCGTGAGCCATCCGGAGGGGGAGACTCGCAGCTTCACGGTGCGCTGCACCTGTGACCGGACAAAAGACACGGCCACCACCACGGTGATGGCCCCGGAGGAGCTGGCGGGGCTGTCCGCCACCGTCACCGGGGAGAAGCTGCTGATCCAGTATGACGGTCCGGCGCTGGCGGCAGGAGTGGGGGACACCGTGTCTCCGGCCAACTGCATCCCCTATCTGCTGCGGGCGCTGGCGGAGGGGTATGTGCTGGAGGTGGGGGAGGAGACGCTGGAGGATACCCCCTGCCGGCGGCTGACACTGGACACCACAGATGCCGACGGCGAGAAGGTGGTGTGTACCGTGTGGCTGGCAGAGGAGGATCCGGTGTATGCAGAGCTTTCACGGGAAGGGAAGCTGCTGTTGTCGGTGCGCTTCACGGCGTTTCAACAGACCGAAAGCGACGGTGGAGAATAAAAGCAAGCCTTGACCGTTGACCGTAAAGAAACAGGCCGGAAGCACTTGACTTCCGGCCTGTGAGCCTATCAAAAAAGTGAGAGCCTTTCGCTAGCGGGGCGGAAGGGTGTGTGCGGGAAAACCGGGAAGGGTGTCCTGCACGATGATGATCCCCCATTTTTCAGAACTTTTTGAAGTTCTGAAAAATGCCTCAGCGTGTCGAAAAGACTATTTCGACACGCTGACAGGCCGGAAGTACTTGACTTCCGGCCTGTTTTTTCACTTATTTCCTTCGCACGGCATAGATGACCACCAGCAGGCCCACTGCGGCGCAGATGGTGCAGAACAGCAGCATCCCATTTACGCCGGTTCGATCCAGCAGCTGACCGCTGACGAAGTTGCCGAAGGCGGAGCCGACGCCGGTGGTGGCCATGCCCATGAGGGACTGGCCCTTCACCTGATTGGCCGGGTCGATGTGTTCGGCCACATAGTATACCGTGGCGGGGATGAAGATGCCGTACTCGAAGAAGTCCAGCGCCGCCGCCAGATACAGCACCGGCACCGACCGGGCTGCCCAGAACAGCCCGGCCCGGATGACGAAAAAGGCGGCGCAGAAGATCAGCAGCCACGCCAACGGCACCTTCCGCCGCACCCAGCTGAACAGGCCCATGGCGGGCAGCTCCAGAAACGCCGCCACCGCCAGCGCCGAGCCCATCATGCTCTCGCTGCCGCCAACCTTGCCCACGATATGGATCATGTAGGTGCAGGTGGCGCTGTGGCAGGCCATCAGCAGCGCACAGCCCACCAGCAGCCATGTGTAGGCGGGGTAACGCCGCAGCAGCTGCCCCACGGACAGCACCGGACCGCTTCCTGCGGCGGCCGCCGCCGTGGGGGAGGCCCGGAAGCGCCACGTCAGCAGCAGGAGCAGCAGCATTTCCCCGGTAAATACCGGCAGCACCGCCGTGGGGGCGTACCGCTCCACCACCACGCCCAGCACCAGCACCGATGCGGCGTAGCAGGCGGAGCCGAGCCCCCGGCTCAGGCCGTAGTTCAGGGCCACGCCATGCTGCTGCAGCTCCATGGCCATGGCACTGTGGAAGGGGGCCGTGGCCGTCAGAGAGATGCCCACCAGCACATACAGGGCCGCCGTCACCGCCATGCTCCCGGCGGAGCACCACAGCCCCACGGCGCACAGCAGCAGAAGTCCCGTCAGGGCCATGGCCAGACGGCGGCTGGTGAAGCGTCGATCCCGGTCCGCCAGCGACGCCAGCACCGGCTGCACCGCCAAGGGCATCAGCAGCGCCAGCGCAGACACCGTACCGATCTGGCTGTTGCTGAAGCCACGGTATAGAAGCAGCACCGACAAAAAGCCCCATATGGCGGCAAAGCCCGCCCAGTAAAGGCTCTGGATCCCGGCGTAGCACAGGTTCAGCTTTCGCAGCTGTCCGCTCTCCATGAACATCCCTCCCTATGGTTCAAAAGTGTAGTATCAAAAGCGGGCCATGTCAAGAAGCGATTTTTCTTGACATTTTTGGCCCCGGCACTATACTTAAATGCAATCGATTCCATTGTCCGGGAGGAACACGCCATGTCTGTCATTATCCGGGACGCCTGTATCTCCGATGCGCCCCGTCTGCTGGAAATTTACAGCTACTATGTTCAGCATACCGCCATCAGCTTCGAATACACCACCCCCACGCAGGAGGAGTTTTGCCGACGGATGCAGCACATCATGAGCCGCTACCCCTATCTGGTGGCGGAGGTGGACGGCACGGTGCAGGGCTACGCCTACGCCGGGGCTTTTGTGGGTCGGGCCGCTTATGACTGGAGCTGTGAGCTGACCATCTATCTGGCCCGTGACGCCCGGAAAATGGGGTTGGGGCGGCAGCTGTATACGGCGTTGGAACAGCGGTTGGCGCAGATGGGGGTGCTGAACCTCTACGCCTGCATCGGCTGGCCGGAGGCGGAGGACGAGTATCTCACCCGCAACAGCGCCCAGTTCCATGAGCATCTGGGCTTCACGCTGGCCGGGACCTTCCGCCGCTGCGGCTATAAGTTCGGCCGCTGGTACGACATGGTCTGGATGGAGAAGCTCCTTGCGCCCCACCGGCCCCAGCAACCGCCCATTATTCCCTATCCGGACCTGCCCCACGGCGAAAACGTGTGAGGGAGAGAAATAAAAAACCTGCGGTACCGTGTACCGCAGGTTTTTATTGATTTTTTCGGTTTTCCGCAGGAAAAACGGGACAGAGAGCTTACTCCACCGTGACGCTCTTGGCCAGATTCCGGGGCTTGTCGATGTCGCAGCCACGCTCCAGCGCAATGTAGTAGCTCAGCAGCTGCAGCGGCACCACGCCCAGCTGGGGCAGCAGCATCTCCTCGGTGTCGGGAATGGTCATCAGCATCGGCACACGCTTGCCCATCTCCCCGGCATGGCTCTCAGTGGTCAGGGCCAGTACCTGTGCGCCACGGGCCTGCACCTCCACCACATTGCTCATGGCCTTGTCAAACAGCGGGGTATATGTCCCCAGCGCAATGACCAGCGTGCCATCCTCAATGAGGGAAATGGTGCCATGCTTCAGCTCGCCGGAGGCGTAGGCCTCGGAGTGGATATAGCTGATCTCCTTGAGCTTCAGGCTCCCCTCCAGCGACAGGGCGTAGTCTAGATTCCGACCGATGAAGAACACATCCTCTCGGCCGGCGCAGCGCTTGGCGATGTCGTGGATGTGCTCCGACTGCTCCAGAATACGCTCCATCTGCTCCGGCAGCTTTTCGATGCCTCGAACCATAGCGCTGTACACCTCGTGATCCAGCGTCCCCATGACCTGACTGAAATACAGTCCCAGCAGATTCAGCACCGCCATCTGGGTGCTGTATGCCTTGGTAGTGGCCACGGCGATCTCCGGCCCGGCCCACGTATAGAGCACCGTATGGGATTCCCGTGCGATAGAGGAGCCTACCACGTTAACGATGCTCAGGATGTGGGCGCCCCGGCGCTTGGCCTCCCGCAGGGCCGCCATGGTGTCCAGCGTCTCGCCGGACTGGCTGATGACGATGACCAGATCGCCCTTGCCCACGATGGGATCGCTGTACCGGAACTCGGAGGCGAGACACACCTCCACGCTGCGCCGCAGCATCCGCTCCAGATTGTACTTGCCCACCATCCCCACGTGGTACGACGATCCGCAGGCCACAATGAAGATCTTGTTGATGTCCCGGATCTGCTGATCCGTCATGTTCAGGTCCCGCAGCACCACCTGACCACCTTGGATGCGGGCGGCAGTGGCCTCCCGGATGGCACGGGGCTGCTCGTGGATCTCCTTGAGCATGAAGTGCTCGTACCCGCCCTTCTCGGCGGCGGCCACGTCCCAGTCCACATGGCGGTGTTCCTTCTCGATGGGGCGCATCTGACTGTCGTATACCCGGATGCCCTTAGCGCTGAGAATGGCCAGCTCGCCGTCGTCCAGATAGGCGATGTCCCGTGTGTGGCGGATGATGGCCGTCACATCGGAGGCGATCATGTTCTCCCCCTCACCGAAGCCCAGCAGCAGCGGCGCATCCTTCCGGGCGCACAGCAGACGGTCCGGGTAGTCGGCGCAGATGATGCCCAGAGCATAGGCCCCGTCCACGGCGTGGAGCATCCGGATCATGGCCTCAAAGATGTCGCCGCAGTCGGCATAGTAGTAGTCCAGCAGCTGGGCTACCACCTCCGTGTCCGTCTCGGACCGGAAGCCGTAGCCCTTGTGGAGCAGCTGCTCCTTCAGCTCGGCGTAGTTTTCGATAATGCCGTTGTGTACCACGGCGATGCGGCCACTCTGGCTCACATGGGGGTGGGCGTTGATGTCGTTGGGCTCCCCGTGGGTGGCCCAGCGGGTGTGACCGATGCCCAGATGGCCCGGCAGATCCGCCCCGTCGTGGGTCAGATCGCTGAGCACCTGCAGCCGGCCACGGGACTTCTTCACCCGCAGCTGCCCATCGCCGCACACGGCGATGCCCGCCGAGTCGTAGCCCCGGTACTCCAGACGGCGCAGACCGTCCAACAGGATGGGAGCCGCTTCCTGCTGGCCCACGTATCCTACAATTCCGCACATATCTTAAAATTCCTCCTGAAATCGCTTGATTCATCGGCCCATGCGGATACGCAGTCCATCCGCATGAGCCACTCCGGTCACAGCCTCTCTGTTTTGCGGTCACCCGCATATTTACCGGCTGCGTCACGCACCCGAAGCGGCACGGGAGAGCTTCCGCCGAAACGCTCGATCCTCTCTCCTCCTCGTTGTCCTGCCGGAGGGCAGGCACTGGCGCTTGTGATGGGAGATTCCCATGGCCTCCTTTCTCTGCTGCGTCTTTATAAAAACAGCCCTGGCTGCTTCTATCGTGGATAATTTTCCCTCCTGCGGCAAATACTGCCGGAAAAGGAGGGCGCTTATTCATGGCAACGGCATTTTTCCGCACCGTCATTCTTTATCTCCTGCTGATCGCAGGACTTCGCATCACCGGCAAGCGTCAGATCGGAGAACTGGAGCCCATCGAGCTGGTGCTGACCTTGCTTCTCAGCGATCTGGCCTCCGTCCCCATGCAGGATTTCGGCATCCCTCTGGTCAACGGCATCGTCCCCATCGTCACGCTGCTGTCGCTGTCCATGCTCCTCAGCTATGGAAGTCTCCGCAGCGTCCGTTTCCGCACGCTTCTGTGCGGGGAACCGACCCTGATCATCCGCAGCGGCCACATCCTGCAGGATGCCATGCGCCGCAACCGCCTGACGGTGGATGAGCTGCTGGAGCCTCTGCGGGGGCAGGGCATCTCCGATCTGCGGGAGGTGAAGTACGCCGTGCTGGAGACCAGCGGTCAGCTGTCCGTCCTGCCACGGGCGGACTGCCAGCCGGTGACACCACGGCAGCTGTCTCTCCAGCCGGAGGACCCACAGACCCTGCCCATCGTGGTCATCAGCGACGGCCGCCTGCTGCGCCGCAGCATGGAGCGGCTGGGACTGGACGATGGATGGCTTCAGGCCCGGCTTCGGGACGCCGGGGTCCGGTCACCCCGTGAGGTGTTCCTGCTGTCGGTGGATGAGGCGGGCAGCGTGGTATGCCTGCCCAAGGAGGGGAAGGCATGAGACGTGCGCTGATCCTGCCGACGGTGACGATCCTTCTGCTGCTGGGACTGTGCATCGCCAACGGACTTTTGCTGCGGCAGCACACGAACCGGTGGTCCGGCATGGCTGCCGAGACCGCCCGATACGCCCGGTCGGAGCGCTGGCCGGAGGCCCGCCGGGAACTGGACGCTCTGGCGGCAGACTGGGACGAAGCCCAGAGCTATCTGCATATCGTGGTACACCACAGCACCTTAGGAGAGGTGCAGACGCTGCTGACCCGCTGCCGTACCCTGTGCGATACCGGGGACTCACAGGCTCTGCTGCCGGAGCTGGCAGAGCTGCAATGTCAGCTGGATGCGCTGGATGCGCTGGAGCGCATCAGCATTCGGAATATCCTGTGATCATTTTTCGCTGAGGAGCTTGTTCAGCTCACTCATGAAGGTGTTGATGTCCTTGAACTGACGATACACCGAGGCAAAGCGCACATAGGCCACCTCGTCGGCCTTTTTCAGTTTCTCCATGACCTTCTCGCCGATGATCTCGGTGCTGACCTCCCGCTCCAGAGAGTTCTGCACCTCCTGCTCGATCTCACTGGCCATGCGTTCCATGTCCGCTACCGGCACCGGCCGCTTCTCGCAGGAGCGCTGGATGCCCCGAAGGATCTTGCTGCGGTCAAAACTCTGGCGGCTGCCGTCCTTCTTGATGACCACCATGGGCAGGCTCTCCACCGTCTCGTAGGTGGTGAAACGCTTCTCGCAGGACAGGCACTCCCGCCTGCGGCGAATGCTGCTGCCCTCGTCGGCGGGCCGTGAATCCACGACCTTACTCTCCCGGAATCCGCAATAGGGACATCTCATATGCTTCCGCCTCCCGTTTTTCGGCGGATAGTCCGCCAGTTTGGGAGTAGTATACCACATTCCTACAAGATATGGTAGCGTAAATGTAAATTTTTTATGTCTCCCGGTCCTCCAGTGCAAAAATGGCCCACTCCCGGCCCCGGAGGGTTCGGACACTGGCCAGACAGAACAGCCCCGTCAGCGGGAAGGGGCCGTTCTCCCGGAAGGGCAGGGCCAGATACCGCCGCCGCCCGACCCGGCGGCACAGAGCGCCCTCCGGCAGTGCCAGTCCGGGAAACTCTCCGGCCCATACGGGACGCCAATCCTCCGGGGCGGATACCGGCTCCGCTGCCCCGCCCAGCAGCGCTCCCAGCCCCTCCGTCAGCTGCCGGGAGAATCGCCGCTGGAGGATACCCTGCCCGCCCTCGGCGCAGCCCAGCAGCAGCCGGTTCTGACGGCCCACAGCGTAGAGCCGCCACAGGCCCTCCGTCAGCCGGTATTCTGCCCGGAAGCAGGTGTCTGCTCCCTCCGGCGCCGCCGTCAGGCGGCCTACCTCCTGTGCGCCCCAGCGCAGGGTGGTTCGATTTTCCATGGTGACCTCCTTTCAGTGGAGCATTTTGCATAAGGAACGTGCCTCCGGCGGCCCACTTTTCCCAATGGGACAATCCTCTTATGCCTCCGTCGGGTGATATTTTCTCTTTTGTCTCCGACGGGTGACTTTCTTTCAATGGCGAAAGAAAGTCACCAAAGAACGCCAGCAGAAACCCATGGTTTCTGCACTTCCTTCCCGGTGTGCAAGAGCTGTGGCCTAAGTTCCGTCGGAACAGGGAATTGGCGTATTTCTACTCACGCTGCCGCTACCCGGTCAGTTGAAGAAGTTTGCTGTTCTACCGTGGGAATCCGCTCCCCGGCGGTAGACCCACACGCCTTTTCACCTGAGTGGGAGCGGCAGCGGGTCTATTGCTGAGCCAATTCCCTTGACGGCCCATAACGAACGAAGCTCTTGAAGGTAAAGGAAGTCCAGAAACCATGGGTTTCTGGCGGCATTTTTTGCATACTTTTTGCTGCTGTTGGCAAAAAGTATGCCGTCGGAGACAAAAAAGAAATTGGCAAAAAGTAGGCCGCCGGAGACAATAAAAGAAAGCTACCCGCCGGAGGCAATAGAGGTGAGATAAAAAGCCTTGTTAGAAGCCTCCCCCACAACAAATAAAAAGGGAGGGCCAGCGCATTCTATGCACTGGCCCTCCCTTTTATGCTCCGTCCGGTATGTAGCGTCATACCAGACGGCTGTTGGACAGTCCGAAGCTCACGGCAATGGCGGCGTCTACCCGCTGCATCACCGTTCCGTCCACCTTACCCATCCGCTCCCGCAGCCGCCGCTTATCCAGCGTACGGATCTGCTCCAACAGGATCACCGAATCCTTGGGCAGGCCGCAGCACTGGGCCGCCACCTCGATATGGGTGGGCAGCTTGGCCTTCCCCGTCTGGGAGGTGATGGCCGCTGCGATGACGGTGGGGCTGTGGCGGTTGCCGGTGTCGTTCTGCACGATGAGCACCGGACGCACGCCACCCTGCTCACTGCCCACCACAGGGCTGAGATCGGCATAGTAGATCTCTCCACGTCTGACATTGGTATCCACAAAGTCCACACTCCGCCGGAAGAAGTACCCGCCGCAGCGGGTCAACTTCATTCTCCCACGCAGCCGCCGGATTTATACGCCGCCGGGGAAAATCCCTGACCGGCGCTGCCCCCGCATCATCCTATGCCTGAGCTGTGCCGGCGGTTCGCACCTTGGCGGAGCGGCGGAGCAGACGCATCAGCAGCGAGACGCAGCACTCCACCACGGCGGCCAGCAGCAGGGAGACGAGGATGGTACCGCCCACCGTCAGAGGAAAGTAGTTCAGCTGATCCGTCACCGAGGGGACGGCAGATTTCAGCATGGTGTACAGGTAGTTGTCCGGTATCCACGACACCAGATAGGCACCGAGGGTCAGCTTGGAGAGATAGCCGGTAAAACGTGCAATGAAAGTAGGGGGGGTGGAATATCGGATGGAGTTCAGCAGAAGAAATACCAGCACCGTGTCTACCACGTTTTGCAGGCTCCCCCAGTCGCACCAGCTGCCCCAGACGAAGGGGATGCCCTGATTGCGCCAGACGTTGTAGCCGCCGAAGCACAGCACTGCCAGCAGCAGAAGGGCCGCCAGCCGCCCGGTCCGCAGGCGCTTGATGTCCACATGGGCCCGGAGATAGCCTCCTAAAAAGTAATAGGTGATGGGATAGAGCCGCTGCCACCAGTCCGGCACCAGCTGGTCATAGGAGGTGCTGAGCCACGGATGCAGCAGGGTCTCGGCACTATGCAGATGGTAGATATTGACCATACCGGGCAGCACGGTCAGTACCAACAGCACCGCCAGCAGGGCCCGCCGGGCGGCGGGAGTGGCGAGACTCTGCCACAGGGCGTTGAGAAACGGCGTCAGAAGCAGCAGCCCGAAGTACATATTCATGTACCACGAATACTGCTGGAAGCTCAGCAGATTCTTCACGGCGCTGCGGATGGTCTGCTCCTCTCCCAGCCATAGCGCCCGATACAGCAGGATGACCCCGGTGGAGAGGGCGTAGGTGAGGAAAATGGGGAGAAGCTTTTTGTAATACCCCAGCAGACCGGGGCGGGTCAGAGGGATGTGCTTTTCCGCAGAGAGGTAGCCGGAGAGCAGCATATACAGGGGGACGCAGACCATAAAGGCGGTACGCATGACGGTCATCAGCGCCATACGGGGGCCGACGATGGCCGTGTCATAGTAGGTGGAATTCAGAAAGAAATGGACAGACGGGACGGCCAGAAAGGCCAGGATCCTGGTCAGATCCAGGCCAATATCCCGCTGTGTGCCGTTAGCAGCAGACATGATGTTCTCCTTACGATTGAAAATGTGAGATTCCGGGTGAAGGATTTATCGGATGGGGGAGAAGGGCTGGCTGATCTCCACGCTGCCCAAGGAGGAGGCTACCTCGCCGTCCAGCAGAAGCTGTATCTGCCGGACACCACGGGCAGAGCACAGGGAATTCACCAAGCCCTGCACCATGCGCTGCTGCTCCGTCTCGTCCTCCGGCATCAGGTACTGATCCCCCTTGGGGAGGTTCAGGTAGCAGATGCCGCCCTCGGTGCGTACCGTCAGCACCGCAAAGCCGGTGGGCAGCAGGGGAGACAGGCTCTCACTCTCCGGCCCGGCCTTCAGGGCCGACAGGATCACCTCCGCCTGACTTTCGCCCTCGTAGACCGTCAGCAGGCGCTCCTCCGCCGTCAGCTCTCCAGTCTCCCGATCCGGGAAGTAGAGCCGCAGGGAGAGGTTCTGCACCACGTCATCCTGACTGGTCATCAGCACGTCCCCGGCCAGAAAGATGTTGCTGTCCCGGTAGATAAGCTCCGTGCCGTTGACGGTGATGCGGACGGAGTAGATGCCCACGATCTGGGACAGGGACAGGGTCACGCAGTAGTCGGCAATGGTGAGCTCCATGCCGGACAGCTGGCCGTAGGCGCTGGAGAAATCCACCCACGCAGCGCCGTCGGAGACCTGACAAGCCAGCAGCCGGGTGCTGGCAGGGATGGGACTTTCCAGACTGCCGTCGGCGCTGTCCTCCAGCAGAAGGGATACCACCCGGCGCACCTGCTGCTCGGCGGGGAGAGTGCTGTTGGCGGCCCAATCGACACTGCGGCTGACGATGGCATCGCCGCCGGGGGAGCCGCCGGAGGGGGCGGGATAATACAGCAGCAGGTGAGGACCGTCAGAGGAGGAGCCGCCGCAGCCGGTGAGGGCCAGCAGCGCAAAAAATGTCAGCAGAGCTGCGAGAAGCCGCTTCATGCGCTCCCTCCTTCCTCTGTGACCTGGGGCAGACGGACGGTGAAGAGGGTACCCTGTCCTGCGGGGCGGTGGGCCACGGACACCGTGCCGCCCCGGCGGCGCACCGTATCGCTGACGATGCTCAGGCCCAGACCGGTGCCGCCCACCTCACGGGAGCGGGCCTTGTCCACCCGGTAAAAGCGCTCGAAAATGTGGGGCATATCCTCGTCGGAGATCCCGACGCCGTTGTCCTCCACCCGGATCACCACGTCTCCGCCCTCCACCGTCAGAGCGGTGTGGACGAAGCCCATGTGGCCGGAATATTTGATGCCGTTTTCCATAAGGTTATATAGAATTTGGTGCAGATCGTCCTCGGTGGCCAGCACCACGGCGGACTCGTCCGCCTCGTAGGAGAGAGTGGTTTCCTGCTCCCGTGCCACCACCGCCAGCATCCGTACCACCCGGCGCAGCACCGGGGCCACCGCCACCGGCGCAGGCTCGGCGGCGGCTCCGCTGTCCAGCCGGGTCAGGCGCAGCAGATCCTCGGTGATACGGGTCAGACGCTGAGCCTCCTCGCCGATGTCCGCCACAAATTCCCGTGTGGTCTCGGCGTTCATGTCGTCGGTCTGAAGAATGGAGTCCGTCAGCAGGCGGATACCCGCCAGCGGCGTTTTCAGCTCGTGGCTGGCATCGGAGACAAACTGGCGGCGGGCGCTCTCCGTGCGCTGGAGACGGTCGGTGAGGCTGTTGAACTCCGCTGCCAGCTGGGCGATCTCGTCGGAGCCCGTCACCTTGGCCCGGTGACTGTAAGCCCCCTCCCGCACCTGACGGATGGCCTGCAGCAGGTCGCTGATGCGGCGGGTGAACATCCGGGAGAGCAGAGCGCTGAGGAACAGCACGAACAGGGCCACCAGAAGAGAGATACGCATGATATTGGTCTGGAAGCTCCGCAGCAGCTCCGCCTGTACGGTGTCGTACTCGTAGGCGTAGACCGCTCCCACGATCTGGTTGTGGTACACCACCGGGGAGGCACCCCGGCTCAGGAATGCCTCGCCGTCGTAGCGGCAGTAAAAGGTGTCGTTGCCCCGCAGGGCCTGTGCGATCTCCGTATAAAAGGCGTAGAGCCCACGGGCGTTGTCCCCCTCACGGGTGTCATAGAGGATGCGCCCGGCGGTGTCCGTGACCAGCACACGGGAGACGCCGGTCTCCTCCACGGCGGACATAGCCTGGGCCACGTTGTCCTCCGTCAGGTCGGCCAGACCTGACAGGGCCGCCTCGGCGATCTTGACGCTGCCGACCATGGCGGTCTGCTTGGTGCGGAATACCAGATTCTGGGACACCAGAAGGGGGTAGGTATTCAGCAGCAGCAGCACCGCCAGAATTACCAGAATATAGCTCAGGCCGAACTTAAATTGTAGGCTGATCTTCCCCGGCAAAATAGTAACCCACTCCCCACTTGGTGATGATATAGGCGGGCTCCGCCGGAACACGCTCCAGCTTCTCCCGCAGGCGGCGGATGTGGACATCCACCGTGCGATAGTCCCCGGCGTAGGAGTAGCCCCACACCAGATCCATCAGGCTTTCTCGGCTGTATACCCGCCGGGGATTTTTCATCAGCAGCTCCACCAGATCGTACTCCTTGGCGGTGAGGTCGATGGCCTTGCCGTCCCGGATGGCCACCCGCTGGCGGGTGTCCAGCGTCAGGTCACCCACCGTCAGCAGCTCCGGATCCGGCTGGGCTGCCGGACGGCTCTGGCCGGAGGAGCGCCGCAGCAGCGCCCGGATGCGGGCCTTCAGCTCCAGAATGTTGAAGGGCTTGGTGACATAGTCGTCGGCCCCGCAGGCAAAGCCCATGATCTTGTCGGCGTCCTCGCTGCGGGCGGTGAGCATGATGATGGGAACGTCGGAAAATTCCCGTATCTTCATGCAGGCCTCGCTGCCGGAGAGGCCGGGCATCATCAGGTCCAGAATGATGAGGTCCAGCGTCTCCTGACGGGCCAGCTCCACGGCGGTTGCGCCGTCGTAGGCGGTGAGGACCTGATAGCCCTCGTTCTCCAGATTGAATTTGATGCCCTTGACCAAGAGCTTTTCGTCGTCTACTACCAGTATTTTCATGTATCGTCCTCCACGGTGATCTGCTGCCGGATGGTTTCAAAAATGCCCTCACCGATGCCGTTGACATCCATGATGGACTCGATATCGGCAAAGGGGCCGTGCTCCTCCCGATAGGCCACGATGCGCTGGGCCAGTGTGGGCCCGATGCCGTCCAGCGCTTCCAGTTGGGCGGCGTCGGCGGTGTTGATGTTCACCTTGCCGGGGACGGCGGGAGGATCGGGAGCCTCCGGCTCCTGCGCTGTATACTGGGGCGTGACGGTGTAGTCCCCGCCGCCGGCGCTGCGGTGGTCGGTGAAATACAGCAGCGCCAGACACAGAAGGAAGATGGCCGTCAGAAGCAGCAGATATTTTTCTGTTTTTGTGATCTTTCCCATTTTTCCGCAGTTGACTCCCGGTCGATTTTTGTTATAATAAGAGGAAAGCGACCCTGCGGCCGGGAGGGGGGGCTGCCCCGCTGACGGCCGCTGATACCGGCGGAGAGCATGAGGGCCGGCTCCTGCTTACGGATGGTAGATAGGCTCATTATAGCATAGATGGAGAAAAATTACTATGAAAATTCGCCGTATTCTATCTGTTTTTTTGCTGACCGTGCTGATGGTCAGTCTGATGCTGACCCCGCAGGCCTACGCCCTGCCTGCGCTGGAGATCAAGGCCAAGGCGGCCGTACTGGTGGACGCCGATGAGGGGCGGATCATCTTTGGGCAGAATGAGCAGGAGAGGGAATACCCCGCCAGCATCACCAAGGTGATGACGGCCCTGCTGACGCTGGAGGCCGTGGACGCCGGGAAGCTGTCTCTGGACCAGCCCATCACCGCATCGGCGGTGGTGAACGATCAGGACCCGGAGGGCAGCTCCGCCGGCATCGAGGAGGGCGAGGTGCTGACGGTGGAACAGCTGCTGTACTGCCTGCTGCTGGTGTCCGCCAACGAGGCGGCGGACATTCTGGCGGAGACGGTATCCGGCTCCCGTGAGGCCTTTGTGGAACTGATGAACCAGCGGGCGCAGGAGCTGGGCTGCACCGGCACCCACTTTGCCAACACCAACGGCCTGCACGATGTGAACCACTATACCACCGCCTACGATATCTATCTGTTCTTCCGGGAGGCCATGAAGCATGAGACCTTCATGACCATCACCGGCTCTGTGGCCTATGAGGTGCCGGCCACCAACAAGTCCGAGGCACGGGAGCTGCACACCACCAACTCGCTGCTCTCCAACTGGCGTATTCTGGATTATCTCTATGACGGGGTGGACTGCGGCAAGACCGGCTCCACGCCGGAGGCGGGGTACTGTCTGGTGTCCAGCTGCCTGCGGGACGGCAAGCGGCTGGTGGCGGTGGTGCTGGGCGCCGAGGGCGAGGGGACTCATATCGAGAGTTTTTCCGAGAGCGCACGGCTCTATGACTACGGCTACAACAACTTCAGTAAGCAGCTGGTGGTCTCCACGGAGGACGTGTTCCGCCAGCCGGTGGCCCTGTCCAAGGAGACGGACTGCGTGATGCTCTATCCGGCGGAGAACGCCGAGGCGTTCCTGCCCTCCGACGTGACGAAGGATCAGCTGGAGCAGACGGTGACGCTGAAAAATGAGGTGGCGGATGCTCCCATCACCCGGGGGCAGGAGATGGGGACCCTGACCATCTCCTACAACGGGCAGGTGTGCGTCACGGTGCCGCTGCTGGCGCAGGCGGACGTCAGCGCCTCCCGGTTTTTGGTGGCCAAGGCGGCGGTGGAGGAGTTCCTCTCCCGCACCATTGTGAAGGTGGCGCTGGTGGTACTGGTGCTGCTGGTGATCCTGCTGGTGCTTTGGGCGAAGGTGTTCCGCCGCAACCGGCGCTACGGCAGCCGCAGCGGCAGACGGTATCGGAGCAGCTCCTACCGGGGCGGCAGAAGAGGACGCTGAAAAACGATAGACGGGCGGGTCTGCCCTAAGGGCAGGCCCGCTTTTTATGGGCGGAGGTGTATGGTATGGCGGAGGAGCTGCGGATCCTCTATGAGGATCCCTATCTGGTGGTGTGCGTGAAGCCGGTGGGGGTGCTGTCGGAAGACAGCGAGAGCGGGCGATCCCTGCCACGGATGCTGGCGGAGCACTACCGGCAGGCGGGAAAGCCCGACTATATCGCCACGGTGCATCGGCTGGACAAGATCGTGGGCGGGGTGATGGTGCTGTCCCGGCGACGGGAGGTCACGGGCAGGCTGACGGCGGCCATAGCCGCTCATGAGATCACCAAGGAGTATCTGGCGGTGCTGCGGGGCCACCCGCAGGAGCCGGCCGCCACGCTGACGGATCTGCTGTTCCGGGACGCCTCCCACAACAAGAGCTATGTGGTGAAGCGGATGCGTAAGGGCGTCCGGGAGGCCCGGCTCTCCTATGAGGAGGTGGGGCGCACGGAGGAGCTGTCGCTGGTGCGGGTGCAGCTCTATACGGGGCGCACCCATCAGATTCGGGTGCAGTTCGCCTCCCGTGGGCTGCCGCTGCTGGGGGATATCCGTTACGGCAGCAAGGCTCCCGGCTGCACGGCGGCGCTGTGGTCGTATCATCTGGGCTTCCGGCATCCCGTCACCGGGAAGCCGGTGGATGTGACGTGTCCGCCGCCGCAGGTGTATCCGTGGGATTTGTTTGGCGGGGTAAAATGACAGAGAGCACCGGCGGTCTGTGGGGCCGTCGGTGCTTTTGCGTGGTTGTCAATGGGAGACGAATGTGGTAGAATCCGGGGAGAAGAATCACTGCGAGAGGGGGAGCGCCATGCAGGAGCTGATAAGCGCACTGACGGCCCATGAGGAGGAGTGCTCACGGGAGTTTGAGGCAGATCTGTCCGCCTTCTGCACCCGGCATATGGACGCCCAGCTGGTGCAGCAGCTGCGGCAGCTGGTGGCGGAGGGGGAGGAGGATCTGGCCTACCGGGCCTTCTATGCCCTGACCATCATCTACCGCAATCGGAAGGACTATCAGCAGTTGCAGGCGCTGTTCGAGGAGAATCCACACTTTGCGGGACACCCCTCCTATCACCATCTGCTGATTTTGTTCCAGCTGGAGGCGGAGACCTTCTTCGATGCGCTGGAGCTGCTGGAACTGGCCCGTGAGGACGCACGGCAGCATCGGGACAATGCAGGGTATCTGCATCTGTTCGCCCATCTGTTCGTCTACACCTGCGAAAAGAGCCGGGGAGAGATGCGGGAGCAGGTGCGCAGAGAGTACTACGACGACGTGGAGCGAGCGGTGGAGGATGCCATCCGGCTGGACCCGGCCTATGCCAAGTTCTACTGCACCAAGGCCCGTGTGGTGGCCCAGCGGGGCCGCTACGCCGAGGCGTACAGCCTTATCAACAAGGCCGTTGCCACGGAGAGCTCCGCCCGGAAGGACTACGCCCTGCGGCTGCTGGACTATCGCCACTGCGAGACGGTGATCCTGCTGCAGGAGCAGCGGGAGTACTTCCAGGGAGAGATGGAGAAGCTGCGCAGATCTGTGCCGTCCTTGCCTAAGCCCAAGACCTTTGTGCCGGGGCGGGGACCGAAGGCTTATGAGGGAGCAGAGCCATACTGCTTCGTCAGCTATGCCCACATCAACAGCGACCGGGTGTACCCCATAGTGGAGCAGCTGATGCAGCGGGGCATCCGGCTGTGGTACGACGACGGCATCGAGGCCGGCAGCGATTTCCGGGAGTTCATCGCAGAGAAGATACGGGATTCGTGGCAGGTGCTGCTGTTTGCCTCCCACGAGTCCATCCAGCCGGGCTTTGTCCGCAATGAGATCAACTACGCTCTGCACTGCGGCAAGCCCATCCTGCGGGTGAACTTGGACGATGTGGAGCTGACGCCGGGCATGGAGCTGAGCTTGGGTGGGATGCAGTATGTGGACGCCACGGAGCCGGGCGGCGACTATCTGGAGCGCATTGTCCGGACGCTGCTGGCGGAACGGAAGGAGAAGGCATGAACATCACACAGCAGCTCTGCTGCCCCGGCGCAGCGGAGAATCAGGACTATATCCGGCTGGGAGAGGACATCGCCATGGTGGTGGACGGCTCCACACCGCTGGTGAAGGATCCCCGTGTGCCGGAGGTGCGGGAGTATGTCCGCCTGTTGGCGGATGCCGTGGTCGGTGCAGAGGGGGAGGATCTGCCCCACATGATGGCGGCGGGCATTGAGACCCTTCGGCGGCGATGCGGTGTTCCGCCGGAGACGGAGGGCGTCTCGGCGGCGCTGGCGATCCTCCGGGAGACGGGGGAGCAGGTGGAGGTATTCGTGCTGGGGGACTGCGCCGCCGGGGTACGCTTCCGGGACGGGCGTGGGCCGGAGTTGGTGTCTCAGGAGGCGGTGAGCCGTCTGGACGGCGCTGTGGTGGCGGAGATGTGCCGTCTGCACCGGGAGCGAGGTATCGACGTCATCGAGGCACGGCAGCTGCCGGAGGTGCGAGAGATGCTGCTGCGGCACCGGCGGATGATGAACCGGCCGGGAGGCTACTGGATCGCAGGCTTCGCCCCGGAGGCGGCCCGGCACGGCACGCATCGGGTGTACCGGAGGGAAGAACTCTCCCGAGTGGTGCTGTTCTCCGACGGCTTTTCCGGCCAGCGGGAGGCCCTGCTGGGAGCGGAGGAGCCGTGCTTGCAGGAGCTGTATCGGCAGCTGCGGCAGCGGGAGGCGGCGGACAGCCGCTGCAACCGCTATCCCCGGCTGAAGCCCGGCGACGATGTCAGCGGCATCGTGGCGGTGTTTTGATGGGCCGGGAGCTTTGAACTGAAAAAATGAGAAAAGGCAGCGGGCTTTTGCCCACTGCCTTTGTGTGTGGAGTACCATCGATGGATCAGGGCAAACACGCCTGCCGGCGATGGTACTGCGGATACATGAAAGACAGCCCTCCGGCTTTTGCCGGAGGGCTGATCTTATGGCAGATGATACTGCGGAGACTTAGGGGTCAGCCCTCGTACTTCTCCTTACGGCTGCGCAGGACCAGTACGGCGGCGCCGGCCAGAGCCATCACAGCGGACATGGTCCACATGGTCATGGTGCTGTTGTCGCCGGTGTTGACGCCGGGCTGCTTATCGCCGCAGCGAGTGCAGGTGCCATCCTTGTAGTCGTGGCCCAGAGCCTTGATGACCTCGCCCTTAGCCAGGACCTTACCGCAGGCGGCGCAGACCGTATCACCGGTGTAGCCGTCCTCGGTGCAGGTGGCGGGCTTGGCGTTCACGACCTTGGTGTCCTGATGGAGGTCAGCGGTGAGATCCTCGGTGACGTCCACAGTCTGATCGTTGATCTCCGTCTGGTGGACGGTGACGGCGGTGGAGGTATCCACGGCGGTGGGATCGCTGACGGTGAAGGTCAGGGTCGCCACAGCGGTACCGGCCTGCAGGCCGTCCACATCCACATAGCCCAGCGTGACCTTTCCGTCGGCATCCTTGTGAGAGGAGTACTGAGAGGCGAAGGTGACGTCGGCCAGAGTCAGGACGCTGGCGTCATAGTCCACGGTGAAGAGGCCGTTGGTGGTGACATCGTCGTTCTTGGGAACCACGGTGACGGTGACGGTCTTTTCATCCTCGGAGACAGTGATGGAGGAAACGGGGGTCGTGGTCTCGGCATCGGCGGGCTTGACGGCGCCGGTACCCGCGTCGTTGGCAGTGTTCAGGCTGCCGGTGACGGAGGCGGGAGTCAGGGCCTTGGCCTGCGTCTCCACCATAGCGGAGGCGGCATCCAGAGTCACATCGCCCAGAGCATTCTTCACGGTGACGGCGTTGTTACCGGCCTCGCCGGAGGTGGCGGGAACAGCGGAGTACAGAGTGGCAGGCCACACCTCGCTGCCCACGTCGCCCAACAGACTGGCATCCCAGTAATGGGTGTCGCCGCCGTCGTCGGTGGAATAGGCCAGACGATAGATATCGTTGGTCTCGCCGTTGAAGTAGGACAGATACAGCACGTCGCCGCTCTCCTCCTCGGCATAGACCAGAGAGGACATGGAGGAATCGTACTGGTCGAAGCCGGGATAACTCAGCTCAGGCAGAGTGGTCTTTTCCACATCGTCCAGAGTGTACAGCTTGACCGTATTGTTGTAGTAGACATATCCCAGCGTCCAGATGTTGCCGGCATCGTCCAGTGCGACAAACACATCTGCGGGGCAAAGGGTGCTGCCGACTCTCACATCATAATAGCCCATGTTGGCAATGGCGGTGAAGAAGTTGGCATCCTGCGTAGCCAGTGTCTGCTGGAAATTGTAAGCGCTGGCATCCAGTTCATCGGGATGCTGCAGAGTGGATACATAGTAGCCGTAGATCCAAACCATGTTGGAGCCGTTCTGTTCACCGGAGTACAGGTAGCTGTGAGCGATATCGAACAGGGGGAGATTGCTGCCGTTGCCGCCGTCGATACCGTTCCAAGTGTGCAGGTTCTTGCCGGTGGCCAGATCTACCTCGTGCATATTGTAGCTATCGCCATCCAACAGCAGCAGGGTGTTGTTGTCGTCGTCCAGCGTAGTGGCACTCACGGAACCGGCTTCCAGCTCGGAACCGGCGGTCCAAGTGGCATCGTTGGCCAGATCCCAGGTGAAGAGCTCAGCCTTGCCCTTGGCATCCTGCAGAGCGCCGTTCAGGGTGACCTCCACCGCCTTGACTGTGACCACGCAGCTGGCGCTGACGGAGGGATCCTTCACGGAGGTAGCGGTGATGTTGGCAGTACCCTTGCCCACAGCGGTGACGAGACCATTGTCGCTGACGGTGGCCACGTCGGTGTTGTCGGAGGACCAGGTCACGGTGTCGGGCTGTACGCCGAAGGGCTCCACGCTGGCGGTGAGCTTGGCGACGTTGCCCTTGAAGAGGGTCAGGGCCTCGGTGTTGAGCTTCACGGTGACATCACCGGCCAACTCATCGGGGTTCAGGTTCAGCTTGTAGGTGACGTAGTTCTCGGCGTAGTCGTACACCTGCAGCAGCAGATGGGTAGCCGTAGAATCACCCAGAGACAGGGTGAAGTTCTGGCTGGCACCCTTGGCAGCGCCCTCGGGAGAACCGGCGGCCTTAGCGACAGTGCCGCCCTTGTCGTAGTCCAGCAGGGCCACGGCGGACATATACTGGTCGTCACCGGCGGTGAAGGTCAGGACCTTGTTGCCCTCGGCGTCGGTACCCAGATTCACGTTGGAGACGGTGGGAGCCGTCTTATCCACGACCATGCCATAGTGCATGGTAGCGCCGTCGGACAGAGCATCCCAATCCACGGTGGCGTTGCCGTCCTTGTCGTAGCTGGCGTAGTACTCAGGGGCCAGAGTCAGGTCCACATTCAGGTAGGTGCCGTCAGCTGTGTTGGGGGTATCGCCCATGTTCAGGGTGTACCGGGTGCTGATCCAAGTGGCGTCGCTGCTGGAGTAGAAGGCGGAGGAGACCTCTCCCAGATCGCTGCTGGAGAGAACCTTGCCGTTGCCGTCGGTGATGGTCAGGCGGGAGGCGGCGGCGTTGCGGATGGCGGTGAAGGTCATCTTGTAGAAGTTGTTGATCTCCGGATTGATGGCATCACGGGCAGCATCATAGAACTCGTCCAGACCGAAGGGGTTGCCGCCGAAGTAGTAGCCTTTCGTTTCGCCCACGGCCTTGATGGTCAGGGCCTGATTGTTTACGGAATTGTTGCCATTATAGACATACATATAGGGGGCACGGGTCTCCAGACCGTTGGCATAGGCGATATAGCTGCCGATATCGAACATGGAGGAGTCGGTCCAGCTGCCATAGTAGCCCAACACGGGGATGGAGTGGCTGTCGCCCTGCTCACCCTCGGCGGTGGCGGCCTCGTTGGCGAACACATAGCCCTCCACATAGGTGCCGGTGTTGTCGCTGGCCTTGTCGTAGGCATCCAGACCCAGCAGAGTCACATCGGCGGTGACGTGCAGGCTGCCGCCGGCGGGGATCACCACGGGAGCAGTACCCAATTCCTTGAAGAACAGGTAAGCATCGTAGGTGTCGATGCCGTTGTCGTTGTCGAAGTCAGCGGCGTCCTTATGCTCGATGTCGGCACGCACGCCGGTGACATAGTCCAGCAGAGCCTGACCGTCATCGGCATCGACCTTACCGTCGCCGTTAAAGTCACAATCTTTCAGTGTATCGTTCAGGAAAGCAGCGTATTCGCCGTCCACGGTCCACTTGACGTTGGAGGCCACGGGGTCGGTCCAGGTGTCCTCGAAGTTCACACCATCGGAGGACATCAGACTCTGCGTGAAGAAGTCGGCGCTCAGGTCGAAGTAAGCAGCCTCGTCCTCCAGATTGTGGATGGTGAAGCCGAAGGAGTACTTGCCAGTGCGGGCGGGATCGTCGCCCAGCTCCACCTTGACCTTGCCGTCGGCAGCGCCGGCGTTGGCGCCCTCATCCATCAGGATGTAGGTGCCGGAGGTAACGGCATTGGCCACGTTGGCCAGACCGGCACCCTGACGCAGCACGGGATAGTAGCCGTCGCCGTCCTTACCGTAATCCTCCACCATGGGCTCGGCGGTGGACATCAGCAGGGACTGAGCCAGCTGACGGACGGTGAGACCGGTCTGCTCGGCGAGATCATTCTCACGGATGTACTGAGCCACCAGAGCGGCCATACCGGTGATCTGAGGAGCGGCCATGGAGGTGCCGGACATATTCTGATAGGTACCGCCGTCCTTCAGGGAGTAGATGTTGCCGCCAGGGGCGGTGATCTCGGGCTTCATCTCCAGAGAACCGGGAACGCCCCAGCTGGAGAAGCTGCTCATGGTGTAGTAGTCGGCGGAGGCATGGTTGACAGCGGCGGAAGCACCCACGGTCATGGTGCCGGTGTAGTACACAAGACCGGAATCGGTGGTGTGCTTCTCGGAGCTGGCCTTGATGTACTCGCCGTCGGCCTGCAGCATGGAGACATAGGGGGCCGTGTAGTTATAGCCATCGGTAGCCATGCTGATGGTGCCGGCCTCGTTGTTGGCCACGATCAGGGCAATGGCACCGTTGGAGATGGCGTTGTTGCCCTTATCGGTGAAGGCGATGGAGCCACGGTTGCAGATGGCGATCTTACCGGTGAGGATATCCTTTACGGCGGCGAAATCCTCGGCATTACCGGCGGTGTCCACATACACGAACTGCTGCTCACCGGCCAGAGTCGTCAGAGCCTGGATGGGAGCGCTGGTGGTGTCGGTGTAGAAGAGCTTCTTGCCGGCCACTTCCACGTAATCACCGGTGCCGCCCACGTTATCTACGGAGGCAACGCCCAGAGAGTTGGTGTAGGAGCCGGGGGAGCCGGTGGTGGTCCAGCTGTTGCTCTCGGCATAGGGATACTGGTTGGCAGTGTTCTCGAACCAGTTACCGGAGTTGCCGGCGGAGATGGACACCACGGTGCCGCTATTGGTGATGTTCTCCATGATGGCCTGATAAGCGGCATAGGAGTTGCGGGAGGTGCCGGGGTTGCCGCTGCCCAGGGACAGGTTCACGGAATCAGCGCCCAGCAGGATGGCGTCCTCAATGGCGGCCATGTAGTCGGAGTCTTTAGCGCCGCCGTTGGTGCCGAATACCTTCATAACGAACACCTGAGCATCCGGAGCCACGCCCTGCGTCAGAGCGGTATCCAGAGCGGGGGAGAAGGAGCCGTCCTCGTTCTTGATGAAGCGGTTGCCGGCGGCAATGCCGGTGACGTGGGAGCCATGGTCGCCTTGATTGTCGTTGGCGTGGGTGATATCCAGATCGTCATCTACGTAGTTGAAGCCGTAGGGGATCTTGGCGTTGACGTACAGCTGGTCGGCGGTGACACCGGGCATCTTCTTGGAGGCGTTCAGCTGCTCCAGAACGGTATCCGTCAGATCAGCAGCGGTCATCAGCGTGGCGCCGCTGTCCTTCACGGCATAGGTGAAGGCATCGGGATCCAGAGAGGGATGGTCGGTGTCGGCACCGGTATCGATGATGGCCACCTTGGAGCCGGCGCCGGTATAACCGTCCGCCCAAGCCACATGGGAGCCGATCATGCTGCCGGAGGTAGCCATGTTGGGATCGGTGGTCTCATTGTCCTTCACCACGCAGGGCTCGTAGCGGGTCTCAATGAGCACGGCCTCGACGCCGGAGATCTTTTCGATCTTTTCGATCTGACCGTATTCCACATTGGCGGAGATGATGTTGGCCGCCAGAGTCAGGTTCCAGACCACGTCCAGAGCCTCACCGTCCAGAGCCTTTTTGGAGATGGTCTTAGCCATCTTCTCCTGCTTGGTCTCCAGCTTCTGGCGGTACTTCATAGCCGCAGAATTGGTAGCGATATCCTCGCTGGAGTAACCCTTCGCCAGCGTGGAGGCATCTTTCAGAACGATGGAGACACGGACTACGTCGGTGTCTGCATATTCCGGAGTGTCTTGTGCCACCTTCTCAGCGTTGTTCTTGTCCAAACGCAGATCGGTGGAACGGTTGTCGATCTTTTCCCAGGTGAGGCCGTTGCCGGTGCCGCTGGCAGGCGTCTTGGCGGCGGCCCAGGTGGGCGTGACCAGACTCAGGCTCAGAACCAGAGCCAGCAGCACGGACAATGCCCGCTTCATGGGCTTTGCGTGTTTCATAAGCTCACTCTCTCTTTCCCCGGCGTCAGCCGGTTAGAATTGACCATACGGTGTGCCGGAAGCGACTGCCCTGCTGCATACCGAGCAAGTATGGTTTTGCCAATCATAGCACGATTTGGAAGAGATTGCAATTCTTGAGAAATATATTTTGACGAAATTTTTATTGAAAATTTTCTCTTATGCAGGCGCATTTTTGCCGAATTTAACAGTTTCTTCAAAAATGGAATACCGAATCAGTTCGCCGAATGACTTACTGCACGAAGAGGAATGTATGTGACAGGAGGACAAAGATGAGGAATGTCCGGGAAATGGGCTATATAAAGGGTTAGCGAGGGCTAACCAAGGCCGTATGGAGGCGGGGGCGTCTGCCGGAGACGGACAGGGTAGTAAAAGCTCCAGCCGACTTGGCAGAAATACCGTTGATGCTCTTTCCGCTTGCCGGAAATTGAAGGGCTATAACGGCGATGTGTATTTTCAAGTCAAAGCCGAAAGAACATTTTGATTTTTCTCATTAGGGGGTGCAAGAGCAGCTTGCGGAAAGAAGTTCTCCGAATAAAGAAAAATCCAGACCGGCCGGGCTTTTGCACCCCCTTGTCTGGATTTTTCCGTATCACGGCGTTTTTTTTAATAGGAAAATAAAAAAGTACGGTAGCCCATTGTATCATGGACTACCGCACTTCGTGGCAAATGACTCTAATTTTGATAGAAACCCATTAAGGGGGTGCAATTACGGTTTGGAGGGGGGTGTATTTTTGATTTTAGGGGGTGCAGCTCTTTGCCAAAGGAAGAGGAGCGCCTTCATGAAATAATGTGTTAAGGGAAAATAATTTTTTGTTAAAATGCGTATGTTTTTCTCTACACCCTTGCAAACCAGAAAAAATGAGGTATAATATGACCAGAAGAACCGAAACGGTCATTTGGATGGTGAACGAGCTTGGCTTTTACCGACTATGAAACAGAACAACTTCACAAGGCACTGCTGAAGGAAACAAGACGCTGCGCCGTCACACTGGGGATGAAGAAAACCTCAGTGGATCAACTGACAAAGGCTGTCGGTATCGCAAAAGGCTCGTTTTATAAATTCTACGAATCCAAGGAGATGGCCTTCTTTGCGGTTCTGGAAAGTATCCACTCCGAGCTTTACGGAGTGGCTGACCATGCACTGAGCGAAGCAAACGGCTTGCCGCCGTCGGAGCGTGCGGCAGAGGCGGTTCTTGCCGTCTGCCGGAGGCTGTCCGATACCGGCGACATGGTTTTCATTGAAAACGATGCGAAGCTGCTTTTGCAGAGACTGCCGGAGGATGTCAAAAACATCCATTACCACGATGACGAGACGCACATCCGTCAGCTTCTGGAGAAATATGACCTTGTGCCGAGTTGCGGCATCTCTTTGGCTGCCGCAACGGTGCGGGGACTGATTCTCACAGTTTCCCATAAGGAGCAGATTGGGGAGTTATATCTGCAGGTGCTGGAAACGCTGGTGTACGGCGCTTGCAGGGAGTTATTTAAATAAGCGGAAGGCCGCAGAGATGCGGCTTTTCCAAGGCACAACGGTTAGCGCCATCTAACCACCAGGATGCACGCATTGGTTAGGTTAATCTAACATTGAAAGGAATGATAGCGATGCAGGAACACAAGAATTTCTGGGACAAAAATGCCGGACGTTACGACCGCTTTATGCGAAAGGATCGGGCGGCGTATGACGAGATGTATGAGCTGATCCGGCCGGTCGTGCGGCACAAGACGGTGCTGGAGCTGGCCACCGGCACGGGGCTGATCGCAAAACACATCGTAAACGCGGCGGCACATATCGAGGCGACGGACGCCTCTGCGGAGATGATCGCCGAGGCAAAGCGGGATAATCGCTCGGCAAAGCTGCACTTCTCCGTGCAGGATATGTTCCGCCTGCCCTATGCGGAGGAGTCCTTCGACGTGGTGATCGTGTCCAACGCACTGCACATCGTGCCGCAGCCGGAGAAAGCCCTTGCCGAGATC
>ERZ857480.66434-NODE-102800-length-99538-cov-14.9978_pt1 | contig 99538 bp, 103 predicted proteins | sample MGYA00519767_ERZ857480 | MGnify/ENA primary metagenome ERZ857480 (study PRJEB31778, sample SAMEA3449210) | human gut metagenome | biome: human gut; feature: human-associated habitat; material: faeces | place: United Kingdom | collected 2010/2012 ...
AGCATCACGCTGACGGGCGGCTGCGCGAAGAACGCGGGCCTGAAGCAGGCCATCGAGCACGTGCTGAAGTTCAAAGTCGTTGAGCTGAAGACCGACCCGCAGCTGATGGGCGCTCTGGGTGCTGCCGAGTACGCTCGCCAGAAGGGTCTCGCCAAGAAGTAATCGCTTCTGAAATCACCCCAAAAGAGGGAGAATCGCTTGGTTCTCCCTCTTCTTTTTTGGCAGAAATACAAAGTGCACGATTCCAACGAAAATTTTATAAAAAAATTCATCGTTTTTGCAAGAAGTATTTGCTTTTATGATCAGATTAGTTTAATATATGTACGTCATCAAGACAGTCGGTCGGTGTATGGAAGAGAGAGCGCCGGCCAAAGCCCAAAATATTAGGAGTGAGAAAAAACCATGGATAACCTATTCTGGATCGGCTTCGTCGGAGCCGCGCTCGCCCTGATTTTCGCCTACCTGCAGAAGTGCAAAGTTATGAAGTGCTCTGAGGGTGACGAGAAGATGGTCAAGATCGCTTCTTCGATCCGCGCCGGTGCCAACGCCTACCTGAAACAGCAGTATTCCACTGTTGCAAAAGTGTTTGCAGTCGTATTTGTCATCCTGCTGATCATCGCCTTTGCTTCCAAGGGCCAGATGCTCTCCAGAGTGACGCCGTTTGCCTTCCTGACCGGTGGTATCTGGTCGATGCTCGCCGGCCTGATCGGTATGAAGATCGCCACTGCCGCCAATGCCCGCACGGCCAACGCCGCACACGAGAGCCTGAACCACGGCCTGAACGTTGCCTTCTCTTCCGGCACGGTCATGGGCTTCACGGTCGTCGGCCTCGGCATTCTGGACATTACGCTCTGGTTTATCGGCCTGCGCTACATCGGCAAGATCACCGATCCCACCGTGCTTGCCAACATCATGGTCATGAATGGCATGGGCGCTTCTTTCATGGCGCTGTTTGCCCGTGTCGGCGGTGGTATCTACACCAAGGCTGCTGACGTCGGCGCCGACCTCGTCGGTAAAGTCGAAGCCGGTATTCCGGAAGACGACCCGCGTAACCCCGCGACCATCGCGGACAACGTTGGCGATAACGTCGGCGACGTTGCCGGTATGGGCGCTGACCTGTATGAGTCCTATGTCGGCTCTATCCTTGCCACCTTCGCGCTGAGCGCCGCCGCTAACTACGGCTGGAGCGGCATGCTGCTGCCCGTTGCGCTGGCTGTCTGCGGCATCATCTGCTCGCTGATCGGTTCCTTCCTCATCAAGACGAAGGAAGACGCCACCCAGATGTCCCTGCTCAAGAGCCTGCGCACCGGCACCTACACGGCTGCCGCCCTCTCCGCTGTGCTCGCCCTGCCCCTGTCCTACCTCATTCTCGGACCCGAGCAGCACTGCTGGGGCGTTTACGTCGCCATCCTCTGCGGCCTCGTCGGCGGCTGCGCCATCGGCTACTTCACCGAGTACTACACCTCTGACAACTATAAGCCCACGCAGCAGCTGGCCGCCGCTTCCGAAACTGGCTCTGCTACGATCATCATCGGCGGCATCTCTCTGGGCCTGAAGTCCACCATGGCCTCCATCCTGATCGTCTCTGTTGCTATCCTGCTCAGCTACTTCTGCGCAGGCGGCACCACCACGATCATCGACGCCAGCGGCGCGTTCACCGCTGAGTTCAACCAGGGCCTGTACGGCATTGGCATTGCCGCTGTCGGCATGCTCTCCACCCTCGGCATCACCCTCGCTACTGACGCTTACGGCCCCGTTGCCGACAACGCCGGCGGTATTGCCGAGATGTCCGGTCTGCCGGAAGAAGTCCGCGACCGCACCGACGCGCTTGATTCTCTCGGCAACACCACCGCTGCCACCGGCAAGGGCTTCGCGATCGGCTCTGCTTCCCTGACGGCTCTGGCACTGCTCGTGTCCTACGTCAACATCGTGCAGACCCGCACGCCCGAGACCCTCAACTTCACGCTGACGAGCCCGTCCGTTCTGGTCGGCCTGTTCATCGGCGCGATGCTCACCTTCGTGTTCTCCGCACTGACCATGAGCGCTGTGCAGACCGCTGCGCAGTCCATCGTCGTGGAAGTGCGCCGTCAGTTCCGCGAGATCGTCGGCATCATGGACTACAAAGCAGATCCGGATTACGCAGCCTGCGTCAGTCTGTGCACCAAGGGTGCCCTGCATGAGATGGTGGCTCCGGCTATTCTGGCTGTTGTCGTTCCGATCGTCACCGGCCTGATCCTTGGACCCACCGGCGTTGTCGGTCTGCTCGGCGGCGTGTCCGTCACCGGTTTTGCGATGGCCGTGTTCATGTCCAACGCGGGCGGTGCCTGGGACAACGCGAAGAAGTATATCGAGCGCGGCAACCATGGCGGCAAGGGCAGCCCCCAGCACAAGGCGGCTGTCGTTGGCGATACCGTCGGCGACCCGTTCAAGGATACTTCCGGCCCGTCACTGAACATCCTGATCAAGCTCTGCTCCACGGTCTCCATCGTGTTTGCCGGCCTGATCATTGCGTTCAACCTCATGAACGTGCTGTAAATTCAAGCATGGAAAAGCCCGTTGGCAGTTTGCCAACGGGCTTTTTGTCGTCCAACTTTTTCGTCTATGTCAAACGATTTGAAACAGATAGAACTTCAGGTAATCCGTCTCTGGCACGTTCCAGAGGATTGGATGATCCGGTCCCTGCTGGCGCGCCTCGATCTGCCGCAGGGAAACCTGTGCGTCTTTAGCGGCGTCCGCCAGCATGGCGCGAAAACGGTCGCCCGTCATGAAGTGTGAGCACGAGCAAGTGGCAAGATAGCCGCCGCGCGGCAGGATGCGCATGGCTTTGAGATTGATCTCCTTGTAGCCGCGGATAGCATTGGCCACAGTCGCGCTGCTCTTGGTGAAGGCCGGCGGGTCGAGGATGATATAATCATATGCCCCGCGCTTTTGCTCAGCCAGCTTTGTGAGCAGATCAAACACATCAGCGCAGAGGTACTCCACACGATCCTGCAGACCATTGAGCTCCGCATTGTGCCGCGCAGTCGCGAGCGCATCTTCCGATACATCCACCGATACGACCGATGCTGCCCCCGCCGCTGCACAGTTGAGCCCGAAGGCGCCGGTGTGCGTGAAGCAGTCAAGCACACGCTTGCCCGGCGCGAGCCGGGCAGCCGCGCGGCGGTTATACTTCTGGTCGAGAAAGAACCCGGTTTTCTGTCCGTGGATATAATCCACATCATACAGGATCCCGTTTTCCCGGATCATCACATGTCCGTCCAGGTCCGTCTGCAGTCCGTCGAGCGGCACGAAACCGGTCCCCTGCTCCATGCCCTCTTTCTGCCGGAGCTTGACGTCGTTGCGCTCGTAGATCGCGTCGATTTGTTCGCCGCCCGCGCGCAGCGCCTGCAACAGGAGTACAAACAGCTGCATTTTTCGCAGCTCCATGCCCAGCGAGAGCACCTGCGCGACCAGAATCGGGCCGAAGCGATCGACCGTCAGGCCCGGAAAACCGTCTGATTCGCCGAAGATCAGGCGGCAGTTATCGAAATCCTGCCCCATGACCGTGCGGCGGTAATCAACGGCATACTGGATGCGCCGGGTCCAGAATGCCTCGTCAAAGCGGTCATTCGCGTTGCGTGAGAGCACGCGCACGCGAATCTTGGACGCACTGTTATAAAACCCGGCGCCGAGCCAGTGCCCACTGCGCGTGGTCACATCCACGATCTGCCCATTGGCGCAGGCGGCGTCCGCCTGCAGCACTTCATCGGCATAAACCCACGGATGACCGCTGCGCAGACTGCGCGCCGCCTTGTCCGTGACGAGAATTTTCGGATAATTTCGTTCCATAGCATCTACACTCCAAATGATATCGCCCTATTGTACCCCGAACACGCCGCGCGGACAAGAGCGAAATGCGATATTTACATTTTCCGACCGGTCGTTTATAATATTGTCATTAGTCTGTTTTGAAAAGGTGACGCCATGAAGCTCTCCAAATCCGATATTTTTCTGATCATCATACTTGTGATCGCCATCGGGCTCGGTGCCTGGGTCACGGTCATGACCTGCAGCGTCCTGGTAAAGGACCCAATCACAATGCCTGACCGCAGCAGTGCCGCCGGCACGCCCCTGCCTGTGCAAAATGCCGACAAGCCAAAGGAGCCGGACACGTTTGTCATCTCCATGGTCGGCGACTGCACGCTCGCCTCGATCCAGACCGGGCGCGATTTTGACAGCTATATTGATAAAAACGGGACTTCCTGGCCGTTTTCCGGCGTGGTGGAGTATCTGAGTCAGGATGAGTTCACACTTGCGAACCTCGAGTGCACCTTTTCGGATGAAAAGCTCAAGTCCTCTTCCCTGTTCTATTTCCGCGGCCCGTCGTCCTATGCGGATATTCTCGTGCAGGGCAGCGTCGAGTGCGTCACGCTCGGCAACAACCACACGGACGACTTCGGCGCCAAAGGCGTCACGGACACGGAGGCTGCGCTGGAGGCCGCCGGTGTTCCGTGGGCGGCCTCCGGAGAATCCAAGGTGGTCACGACGGAGCACGGACTGAAGATCGGCATCTACTGTCCGGGGTGGACCGGCCTGAGCAAAAGCAACATCACCGCCGGTATGGAGAAACTCAAGGACGCCGGTGCGGACATTCTGATCTTCGCACCGCACTGGGGCACGGAGGGCAGCTACAAGGTGACTGCAAATCAGGAATCCTTTGCTCACGCAGCCATTGACGCGGGCGCGCACATCGTTTTCGGCACGCACTCGCACGTCCTGCAGAAGATGGAAGCCTACAACGGCAGCTACATCTTCTACAGTCTCGGCAACTTCAGCTTCGGCGGCAACACCGCGCCGCGCGACGTGGACACGGCGATCGCGCAGGTGACCGTGAAAAAAGACGGCGACGGCTGGACCATCGAGGGCTATGACCTCATCCCCTGCCGCCTGTCGAGCACAGACAGCAAGAACGACTACCGCCCGCGCCCGTACAAAGAGGACGAGGAAGGCTATGCGCGCGTACTCAGCAAGCTCGACGGCTCCTGGACCGGAAGCGACCTGAACGTGGACTACTCGTTCATGTACCGCTGATACATAAAAATGCGCAAAATGGCCATCCGCCGATTGGCGGATGGCCGTTGCTTTTTCAGTCCTGCGGCAGCGGGATCTTGCCCTTGAGCAGCACCTTGCCAAAGCAGCAAATGGTGATGCCGGACGAGGCACTGATGGTCACATCCGCATCCTTGCGCGCGCGGTTGAGAGAGAACAGATACACATTGCCGAGGTAGTCCTGGCAATATTGCTTGCATTTCATGTCACCGTCCACGAAGAACAGACCGATGTCCCCGTCGCAGATCGTGGCACCGCGCTTGACAAGCACGATCGAATCGTCGTGAATATACGGCTCCATGCTGTCGCCGGCGATGCGCACCGCGAAATCCGCCTCCGAATCTGCCGCGACGGCATAATCCTCATAGTCGTCCCCCAAAGCCGGCGAGGCATAGCCGGCTGCAGCCGGCGTCATATACAGCGGGATGATCTTATTTTGCTCCGGCTGCTGCTCGGCGGCCTTCAGGCGCGCACACTCAGCATCCAGCAGCTGCATGGTCACAAAGCGGCCGTGGTCATCCAGACGGCGCAGCTTCCAGAGCGTCTCCCACTCCTCGGGCGTCGGCTGGTCCGTGCTGCCGGTGCCGCAAAATGTTTCCAGCGGGACGTGCAGCGCATCGCAGATGCGCAGAAGCAGTTCAAAATCGATCTTCATATTGTCGCGCCGGATGATGCTATAGAGCGTCTGCGCGGGCACCTGGATCTGCCGCGCGAACTCATTGACTTTGATCTCGCGTTCATCCAACAATTTTTTGAGCGTGGTTCCGATCATGCACAACACCCCTTTGCCACATCATCATATCGAATTTTTTGTTCTATGTCAAGAAATAAAAACGGAACGAAAAATTATGAAAACGAAAATTTCCATCATAATTCGTGGAAACAGTTTACTTTACTATGAAAATGTGCTTAAATAAGTTGAGATGTAATCGATGATTTTGTTCATCATTACCTGCAAAATAAGGAGGAAATTTAGAATGGTACAGTTTTCCAGCAGAATGAGTCAGCTGAAGGGCTCCGCAATCCGAGAGCTCCTTGCTCTGGCCAACAAACCGGAAGTGCTCTCGTTCGCCGGCGGCATGCCCGCTCCCGAGCTCTTTCCCGTTGACAAGATCAAGGCTGCGACCGACGCCGTCCTCGAGGAGCAGGGCAAGATCGCGCTCCAGTACTCCAGCACCAACGGCTTCGAGCACTTCCGTCAGCAGATCGCCGACCGCATGGAAGCAAAGCTCAACATCAAGACCAGCGCGGACAACATCCTCGTGACCTCCGGCTCTCAGCAGGGTCTGGATTACTCGGCGCGTGTTTTCTGCGACAAGGGCGATGTCGTCATTATCGAGAGCCCGTCCTACCTCGGCGCTCTGAACGCTTTCAAGGCCTGCGAGCCGAACTTTGTCGCCATCCCCACCGACGGCGACGGCATGATCATGGAAGAGCTTGAGAAAGTGCTTGCCACGACCGAGAACGTCAAGATGATCTACGTCATCCCCGACTTCCAGAACCCGTCCGGCCGCACCTGGCCGCTCGAGCGCCGCAAGCAGTTCATGGACATCATCAACAAGTACGAGATCCCCGTCGTTGAGGATAACCCCTACGGCGAGCTCCGCTTCGAGGGCGAGTACCTGCCCGCGCTCAAGAGCATGGACACCAAGGGCCTCGTTGTCTTCCTCGGCACCTTCTCCAAGATCCTGGCGCCCGGCTACCGTCTGGGCTGGGTCTGCGCCGATGGCGAGATCCTCCAGAAGTACAACTTCCTCGCGCAGGCCGCTTCCCTGCAGGCTTCCACCGAGGCGCAGCTCGTTGTCTCCAAGTTCATCGACATGTTCGACCTGGACGAGCACGTTGCCACCATCAAGGAATGCTACCGCAAGCGCCGCGACGTCATGATGGCGACCATGGAGCGTGAGTTCCCGCCCGAGGCAAAGTTCACCCACCCCAACGGCGGTCTGTTCACCTGGGTCGAGCTGCCGGAGTACATCAACACCAACGAGATGGCAAAGCAGTGCCTGGCGCGCAACGTTGCGTACGTCCCGGGCGACGGCTTCTTCCCGGACGCCGGCCACAACAATTGCATCCGCCTGAACTACTCCTGCATGCCCGAAGAGAAGATTGAAAAGGGCATGACCATTCTGGGCGAGGTCATCAAGGCCAACCTCAAGAAGTAATTTCCCGATATGAAAAGACCGTGTTCTCCAGAACACGGTCTTTTTTTATCTCATTTTTCAGTGCAGAACGTGTGCATGGAGGAACGCTGCCACGCCGTCGCAATCATTGGTTTCGGTCACATAGTCACAGGCCGCGCGCACCTCGGGCGCAGCATTGCCCATGGCAACGCTCGTGCCAGCTGCACGCAGCATACGCAGATCGTTGGAGCTGTCGCCGAAGGCGATGGTATCTGCAGCTGGAATGCTCAAGTGCTGCGCGAGCGACAGCAGCGCCCTGCCCTTGTCTGCATCGGCCGCGTTGAGCTCCAGATTGTTGCGAAAAGACGACGTGACCAGAATTTCCGGGAACGCCGCTGCGATCTCTGACCGTGCCGTTTCGCGCTCGGCCATGTCACGAAAACAGAGCTGTATCTTCTGCACTGGCTGACCGTTTTCGCACAGGAAAGCCTTCAGATCATCCACCGGGGCGCGGGTCCGCCGCAGAAGCGCGACCACTTCCTCATCGGCATTATAATAGCGCACCCGCTCCAGGAACGCCCGATCTGCCCAGCCGGTATCGTTCCAGTAACAGTCATACATCGCATCATAACGCGCGGCAAAGTCGAGCAGGCGCAGGCAGGTGCCGAGTGTGATCTCCGCGCGCAGGAGCGCTTCCCCGGTGCGCATATCCGACACTTTCGCACCATTGATCGTAATGGCATAATGCAGGAACGGAAACGCCATCACCTGCTCCGGAATCGCCCGGAGGGCGCGCCCGGTCGCGGGGACGATCACATGTCCCTGCTCGGCCGCGAGCGAAAGCGCGGCAAAATTCCGCCGGGAGACGACCTTGCCCGAATTGAGCAGAGTCCCGTCCAGATCCAGAGCGATCAGCTTCATAAGCACCTCCTGAAATAAGAAAATCCTGTGTTCAAAGAACACAGGATTTTGCTGGTGGAGACTAATGGGCTCGAACCATCGACCTCATGCGTGTGAAGCATGCGCTCTAACCAGCTGAGCTAAGCCTCCAAATGGTGACCCGTACGGGACTCGAACCCATGTTACCGCCGTGAAAGGGCGGTGTCTTAACCACTTGACCAACGGGCCTAAGATGGGATGCTGCGGGTGCAGCATCCCCTTGGTAGCGGCACCTGGATTCGAACCGGGGACACTTCGGGTATGAACCGAATGCTCTGGCCAACTGAGCTATGCCGCCATGTTGTTCGCGCCTCAGCAACTGCCAAACGCAAGGAGCATTGTACCAAACAATGCTCCTGTTGTCAATAAGTTTTGCGACGAATTTTTAATTTTTTTGCGGCAGATAATCCAGCGGCGACACGCTCTGACCAGAGGCCGCGACCGACAGATGCAGGTGGCTCTCCTGCGCCGACTCACAGCCGGCGGAATCACCGACCGAGCCGATGGTATCCCCAACGGAGACCTGATCGCCGACATTTACCGTTGGGATCGACTCAAGATTCGCGTACATGCACCGCAGGCCGTCCTCCCGCTCGGTCACAACAGTCGTGCCATACAGATCGTCATAATACACCTTCGTGACCGTGCCGGACGCCATGGCCGAGACGACCGTGCCGTATTTGGCCTCAATGTCAATGCCGTCATGCGTGCGCCAGTCCGACATGGTCTCGTCATAGGCCAGCGCCGTCATGGCGTACGGCCGCAGCACGGCGCCGTCAACCGGCCAGACGTACTTGTCCTGCGCTGCCGTTGCGGCCGCGTCCTCGGCCGGAATTTCCGGCTCCGGTGTCATCTCCGGCGTGGGCACCGGCGTCGCCGGCACGGGGATCGTCGGCGCGGGCGTCACTTCCAGCACCGCGTTCTGATCGCGTCCGTCATCCATAGTCTTCGTACCCGCCAGCAGTGACCAGGCGGAAACGCCGATCACCGCTGCGCACAGGACGAGGGCTATGTAGAAGCCCTTGCCTTCGATGAAGCGTACGGATTTCTTTTCCGGTTTCTTGTCCTTGTTCGGTTCCATCATGTTTCCCTCCAAGAAAAAAGGTGTTTGCATGGGTATTGTCACCCACGCAAACACCTTTTATACCGGTTTGGGAAAATTACTTTTTGATGCTGAAGAATGCATCCTTGCCGGGATACTGCGCCACGTCAAACAGCTCGTCCTCGATGCGCAGGAGCTGGTTGTACTTCGCGACACGGTCGGTGCGGCTCGGTGCGCCGGTCTTGATCTGGCCAGCGTTGACGGCAACGGAAATGTCCGCGATCGTGGTGTCCTCGGTCTCGCCGGAGCGGTGCGAGACGACGGCCGTCCAGCCGGCGCGGTGCGCCATCTGGATAGCGTCGAGCGTCTCGGTCAGGGTGCCGATCTGGTTGAGCTTGATGAGCACGGCATTGGCGGCGCCGAGCTCGATGCCCTTCTTGATGCGCTGAACGTTCGTGACAAACAGATCGTCGCCGACGAGCTGGATTTTCTTTCCAAGGCGGTCCATGAGCATCTTCCAGCCTTCCCAGTCATCCTCGGCCATGCCGTCCTCGAGGGAGATGATCGGGTACTTCTCCACGAAATCGGCATACATGTCGACCATCTGCTCGCGGGTCATGACGATGCCGCGCTTCGGCAGATGATAGCAGCCGTCCTCGGCGTTGAACCACTCGGAGCAGGCGCTGTCGATAGCGATCATGAAGTCGTCATACGGCTTATAGCCAGCCAGCTCGATGGCCTTGACAAGTGCCTTGAGCGCGTCCTCGTCGCTGTCGAGGTTCGGCGCGTAGCCACCCTCATCGCCCACGCCGGAAGCCGGGACGACCTTCTTGAGCACGTGGAACACTTCCGAGCACATGCGCAGCGCCTCGGAGAAGCTCTTGGCGCCGACGGGCATGATCATGAACTCCTGAATATCGACGTTGCTGCCGGTGGCGTGCGCGCCGCCGTTGAGCACGTTCATCATCGGCACGGGCAGCGTCTTGGCATTGCAGCCGCCGATGTAGTTATACAGGCTCTGGCCGGTCGCCAGCGCGCCGGCCTTCGCGCATGCGAGGGACACGCCGAGGATGGCGTTGGCGCCGAGACGGGTCTTGTTCGGCGTGCCATCGAGCTCGATGAGGAGCTTGTCGATCGAGGTCTGGTCGAGGACGTTCATGCCCTGCAGCGCCTCTGCGATCTCGACATTCACGTTCTCCACGGCCTTGAGCACGCCCTTGCCGAGGTAACGGCTCTTATCGCCGTCGCGCAGCTCGCAGGCCTCGTAGATACCGGTGGAAGCGCCGGAGGGAACAGCCGCGCGGCCGACGGTGCCGTCGTCGAGCGTGACTTCCACTTCCACGGTCGGGTTGCCGCGGGAGTCGAGAATTTCTCTGGCGCTGACGTCCACAATTTCAAAATAATCCTTCATGTTCATACTCCTTTATGATTTTTCGATAAGGCTCTCGCCTGTCATTGCGGGTTTGGGCTCGATGTGCATGAGTTCGAGCATGGTGGGTGCGATATCGGAAAGACGGCCGTGCGGGCGCAGCAGCAGATCGCTGCCGACGAGCACCAGCGGCACGAGATTCGTCGTGTGCGCCGTGTTCGGCGAACCATCCGGCTCGACCATGCGGTCGGCATTGCCGTGGTCAGCGGTGACGAGCAGCGTGTAGCCCATCTCCTGCGCCGCCGCAACGACCTCGCCGAGGCATCGGTCCACGCACTCGACCGCCTGAATGGCGGCTGACATCACGCCCGTGTGGCCGACCATGTCGCAGTTGGCAAAATTACAGACGATCATGTCATATGTACCGGTGCGGATGCGCTTAACAAGCTCGTCCTTGACCTTGACGGCGCTCATCTCGGGGATGAGGTCATAGGTCGGATACTCACGCGGTGACGGGATGAGCACGCGGTCCTCGCCGGGGTACTGTGTCTCCGTGCCGCCGTTGAAGAAGAACGTGACGTGCGCGTATTTCTCCGTTTCCGCGATGCGCAGCTGGCGCAGGCCGTGGGCGCTGACGATCTCGCCGAGCGTATCGTGCAGCTCCTCGGGCGGAAACGCGACCGGGAGATCGATGAGCTTCTCATCATAGCGCGTCGTGCAGACGTAGTGCAGGTTTTCCGCAACAGTCTTGCGCCGGAAGCCATCAAAATCCGCCTGCGTGAGCGCATAGGTCATTTCCCGGGCGCGGTCGGGACGGAAGTTCATGAAGATCACGCTGTCGCCGGACCGGATCATTCCGTCCGCCACGCAGACGACGGGCTTGACGAATTCGTCCGTCACACCGGCGGCGTAGCTGGCCTCCATCGCGTGGACAGGGTCGGGATCCTGTATGCCCTCGCCGCAGACCATAGCGTTGTAGCTGGCCTCGATGCGGTCCCAGCGCTTATCGCGGTCCATGCCGTAGAAGCGGCCCTGCAGCGTCGCGATCTTGCCGGTGCCGAGCTCGGCACAGTAGTCGCGCAGCTGCCGGACATAGCCAGCGCCGCTCGTTGGCGCGACGTCGCGCCCGTCGAGGAAGCAGTGCAGGTACACCCGCTGGATTCCACGGTCGTGCGCCATTTTCACCATGGCGAAAATGTGCCGGATATGGCTGTGCACGCCGCCGTCGGACAGCAGACCGAGAATGTGCAGGGCCTTACCGTTCGCCGCGTTATCAAGGGCAGCTCCATAGACAGGATTCTCAAAAAACGTCCCGTCCTCAATGGCCTTTGTGATGCGCGGGAGGTCCTGAAACACAACACGGCCGGAACCAATGTTTGTATGGCCGACCTCACTGTTGCCCATCTGGCCGTCCGGCAGACCGACATCCAGACCGGAGGCCGAGAGCTTCGTGTGCGGCCAGCGCTGCAGGAGACCGTCCATCACCGGCGTTTTGGCCGTGTAGATGGCGTTTCCCGCATTCGGCTCGCCGATGCCGTAGCCGTCGAGGATGATCAGTGCGACTTTCTCGTTGCTCATTCGCAGGCTCCCTGCGCCGTCGCGGCGACGATCTTCGAGAAATCGACCGGCTTGAGCGACGCGCCGCCAATCAGGCCGCCGTCAATATCCGGCTGGGCCAGCAGCTCGGCTGCATTGCCCGCGTTCATAGATCCGCCGTAAAGGATGCTGATCGTCTTGGCCGTCTCGAGATCATAGAGCTTGCCGAGCGTGGCGCGGACGGCAGCGCAGACTTCCTGCGCCTGCGCGCTCGTGGCAGTGTTGCCGGTGCCGATAGCCCACAGGGGCTCATAGGCGATGACACAGTGCATGGCCTGCTCAGCCGTGAGGCCGGAGAAGGCTGCCGCGACCTGATAGGCCACATACGTCTCGGTCAGGTCATGCTCGCGCTGCGCAAGGCTCTCGCCGACACAGATGATCGGCGTGATGCTGTTATCGAGCAGGATCTTCGTTTTGGTATTGACCTGCAGGTCGGTCTCGCCGTGGTAGCTGCGGCGCTCGCTATGGCCGACGATGCAGTACTGGGCGCCGAGGTCGCTGAGCTGCTCGGCGGACACCTCGCCGGTGTACGCGCCGTGCTGGTGCTCGGACACGTCCTGTGCGCCGACGCCGAGATGGCAGCCCTGCCCCGCCGTCTCCAGCGCGGCAATGAGCGGATACGGTGCGCAGATGACCACGTCACAGCAGCGCTCGACGGGAAGATTCGCCTGCAGCTCCTGCGTGAAGGCCGGAATCTCGGCCACACGCTTATTGAGCTTCCAGTTGCCGGCGATGATTGCTTTTCTCTCTTTCAAATTCATGTTTTATGCTTCCTTTCCGCGGCTTACTTATCCAGCAGGCACGCGACGCCCGGCAGCTCCTTACCTTCCAGGAACTCCAGCGAAGCGCCGCCGCCGGTGGAAATATGCGTCATCTTATCGGCAAAGCCGAGCTTTTCGACTGCAGCGGCCGAGTCTCCGCCGCCGACGATCGTGACCGCGCCGGACTCCGCAAGCGCCGCCGCGACGGATTCCGTGCCGGCGGCAAAGGCTGGGAACTCGAACACGCCCATCGGGCCGTTCCAGACGACCGTACCGGCGCCCTTGACGGCTTCCGTGAACAATTTGATGGTTTCCGGGCCGATGTCCAGGCCCATCCAGTCGGCCGGGATGGCATTGGTCGGCACGACCTTGCGCGCACAGTCGGCGGCAAACTGATCGCCGGCCATGGTGTCCACTGGGAGCAGCAGCTTCACGCCGCGGTCCTTCGCCTTCTGAATCATCTCGAGCGCATAGTCCATCTTGTCGGCCTCAAGCAGAGACGTGCCGATCTCGCCGCCCTGCGCCTTGACGAACGTATAGGCCATGCCGCCGCCGATAATGATCGTGTCGGCCTTTTCGAGCAGATTGTTGATGACGCCGATCTTATCGGACACCTTCGCGCCGCCGAGGATGGCCACAAACGGGCGCTTCGGATCCTCGAGCGCCTTGCCCATGACGGACAGCTCCTTCTCGATCAGCAGTCCGGCATACGCGGGCAGATACGCCGCAACACCGGCGGTGGAAGCATGCGCACGATGCACCGTCCCGAACGCATCGGAGACATAAATCTCCGCCATGGAGGCAAGCTCCTTGGCAAATTCGGGGTCATTTTTCTCCTCACGGGGATCAAAGCGCAGGTTCTCCAGCAGCAGGAGCTGGCCCGGCTGCAGCGCAGCCGCCTTGGCCTTGGCGTCCTCGCCGACGATATCCTTGGCGAAGATGACTTTCATGCCCAGCAGCTCCGACAGGCGCTTGGCCACCGGGGCAAGCGTGAGGCTCTCTTTCCACGTGCCCTTCGGCTTGCCGAGGTGCGAGCAGGCGATCACGGCGGCGCCGTTGTCGAGCAGATAGCGGATGGTCGGCAGCGCGGCCACGATGCGCTTGTCGCTCGTGATCTCGCCGGTCGTTTTGTCCTGCGGGACATTGAAGTCGCAGCGCAGGAGCACTTTTTTTCCGGAAAGCGGGACGTCCCTGACGGTCATTTTGTTGTAGTTCATCTTGCTTCCTCCTGTTTTGTGATTTCACACAGGCGTGTGATATGGTATTCAGACATTCAGATCGATCTGCCCGAGCATGTTCTGCTGGCGCAGCGCCTCATAGCACAAGATCGCCGCAGTGTTGGACAGATTCAGGCTGCGCGCCTCCGCGCGCATGGGGATGCGCAGGCAATGATCGGCATAGCGCTCGCGCAGCCACTCCGGCAGGCCCTTTGTCTCCTTGCCGAACATGAGCGTCACGTTCGGGGTAGAGAGATCGGCGTCCACGTAGCTCACGCTTGCCTTTGTCGTGAGCAGCCAGAGGTTCTCATCGCCGTTTTTGGCAAAATACTCGTCGATGTTCTCATAGACCGAGATATCGACCAGATGCCAGTAGTCAAGTCCGGCGCGCTTGACCGCGCGATCGGAAATGTCAAACCCGAGCGGTTTGACCAGATGCAGCCGCGAGCCCGTGCAGGCACAGGTGCGGGCGATGGCGCCGGTATTGTTCGGGATCTCCGGCTCCACCAGAACGATGTCTACCATAGTGCTTTCCTCTTACATATTTTTTCTATTTTATCGCTTCTTATTTTATCCCGAAGCCGCTTTTTTTGCAATCTCCCTTTTAAATAAAGCTACCACAGGAACACACTGGATTTCTGAACTTTTCATGAAACATGCCCAAGATGGTTGCGAAATGGATGAAAAAACTTTATAATATCCACAGAATCCATCGATTTCGCGCAAGATCCTGTGCGCGGGAGGCATTATGACACAACTTTGCTCCATCTGTCCGCGCGGCTGCGGCGTTGACCGCGCGGGCGGGCAATTCGGCTTTTGCGCCGTGCCGGACGCGCCGGTCGTGGCGCGGGCCGCACCGCACTTCGGCGAGGAACCGTGCATTTCCGGCACACGCGGCAGCGGCGCGGTGTTCTTCTCGGGCTGCAATCTGCGGTGCGTATTCTGCCAGAACCGCACCATCAGCCGCGGAGAGCACGGAAAAGAGATCACCGTCGCGCAGCTTGGCGACATTTTTTTGCGCCTGCGCGATGAAGGCGTGCACAACATCAACCTCGTCACACCGAGCCACTACACGCGGCAGATCGCCGAGGCGCTCTCCGGGCTGGAGCTTGGCATCCCGGTCGTGTGGAACAGCTCGGGCTACGAATGCGTCGAGACGCTGCGTATGCTCGACGGGCTCGTGCAGGTATATCTGCCGGACCTGAAATACGCCCTGTCGGGACCGGCCGCGCGCTACTCCGACGCGGCGGACTATCCGCAGGTCGCGCGCGCCGCCATTCTGGAGATGTACCGCCAGACCGGACCGTTCCGGCTCGACGATGACGGCATGCTGCAGCGCGGCGTGCTCATCCGGCACCTCATTCTGCCACAGCAGGGGGAAAACACCCGCCGCGTCATCGACTGGGTCGGGGAAACGTTCGCACCCGGTCAGGTGCTCTTCAGCCTCATGAGCCAGTACACGCCCGTCGGCGATCTGGCGCAGTGGCCGGAACTGCAGCACCCCATTTCCCCAGAACTGAACGATGAAATGTATCAATACCTGATCGAGAGCCCGATCGCAGACGGCTTTTATCAGGACCTCGATGCCGCGACCGGCGACATGATCCCGGCGTTCGACGGCACCGGCGTTTAAACCATGACTCTATCAATACAGAAAAAGATATACGGAGGTACCCTCATGGAGTACAAAGAGATTCTCGACAGCGCACGCACCTGCATCGGGCCGTACTGCAAGGCCTGCCCTGTCTGCAACGGCAAAGCCTGCGGCAACCAGGTCCCCGGCCCCGGCGCCAAAGCGCCCGGCAGCGGCTTTATCCGCAACTTCGACGCCTGGCAGAAGATCTGCGTCAACACGGACACCATCTGCCCGAATGAACCGGTCGATACGGCTGTGGAGCTGTTCGGCACCATGTACCGCTATCCGTTTTTCGCGGCCCCGCTCGGCGCGATGAAGCTGCACTACGGTGAAAAGTACACCGACCGCGAGTATAACAGCATCCTCGTCAACGCCTGTGCCGACAGCGGCATCGCCGCCTTCACCGGCGACGGTGTGGACGCTGCCGTGTTCCAGGGCGCGATGGAAGCCATCCGCGCCGCAGGCGGCGTCGGCGTGCCGACGATCAAGCCGTGGAATCAGGAACTGGTTTTTGAAAAGCTCGATCTGGCCAGAACCAGCGGCTGCAAATCCGTCGCCATGGACATTGACGGCGCGGGCCTCCCCTTCCTGAAGAATATGACGCCGCCGGCCGGCAGCAAGTCCGTGCAGGAGCTCTCGGAGATCATCCGTTACGCCGGCATGCCGTTCATCGTCAAGGGCGTCATGACCGTGCGCGGCGCGCAGAAGGCCGCCGAGGCGGGCGCCGCAGCGATCATCGTGTCCAACCACGGCGGCCGTGTGCTCGGCCAGACCCCGGCCAGCGCCGAGGTGCTGCCGGAGATTGCCGGCGCCGTGGGTGGCAGCATGAAGATTCTCGTCGACGGCGGCATCCGCACCGGCACGGACGTGTTCAAGGCGCTGGCGCTCGGCGCGGACGCCGTGCTCATCGGCCGCCCATTCGTGCCGATGGTCTACGGCGACGGCGCACAGGGCGTGGCGACCTACATCGAAAAGATCGGCAGCGAGCTGCGCGACACGATGGCCATGTGCGGCGTGCACACGCTCGGAGAAATCACGCGCGACTGCGTGCGTGTGATGTGACCGCAGCATACAGAAAAATCCGGGGACAGTTGTCCCCGGATTTTTTATTTCGTTCAATCGTCCCAGATCATGGTGGCAAAATAATCTTCCGGCGTCTCGGCGCGGCGGATCAGGCGCGTGGAACCGTCCGGCTGCAGCAGCACCTCCGCGCAGCGGAGCTTGCCGTTGTAATTATAGCCCATGGCGAGGCCGTGGGCACCGGCGTCGTGAATGACCAGCAGATCACCGATATCGATGCGCGGCAGCATGCGGTCAACGGCGAACTTGTCGTTGTTCTCGCACAGGCCGCCGACGATGTCATACTTGTGGTCGCAGGGCGCGTCCTCCTTGCCCATGACCGTGATGTGGTGGTAAGACCCATACATGGCCGGGCGCATCAGGTCGCAGGCGCAGGCATCCGTGCCGATATACTCCTTGTAGATATGCTTTTCATGGATCGTGCGCGTCACGAGATGGCCATACGGTGCGAGCATGAAGCGGCCGAGCTCCGTGTACAGCGCCACATCGCCCATGCCGGCCGGGACGAGGATCTCCTCATAAACCTTGCGCACGCCCTCGCCGATGACAGCAATGTCGTTTTCGGGCTCCTCCGGCCGGTACGGGATACCCACGCCGCCGGAGAGATTGATATAGGTGATATGGCAGCCGGTCTCCTGCTGCAGCTCCACCGCGAGCTGGAAAAGGATGCGCGCCAGCGCGGGATAGTAAGCGTTGGAGAGCGTATTGGATGCCAGAAATGCGTGGATGCCGAACTCCTCCGCACCCTTGGCCTTGAGCATGCGGAACGCCTCAGTGATCTGCGCGCGCGTCATGCCATACTTGGCGTCGCCGGGGTTATCCATGACCTGAAAACCCTCGCGCGACTCGCCGAGCGAGAACGTGCCGCCCGGATTGAAGCGGCAGCCGATCCGCTTCGGGATATAGCCAATGGTCTTTTCCAGAAAGTCCACGTGCGTGATATCGTCCAAATTGATGGTCGCGCCGAGCTTTGCCGCCAGACGGTAATCCTCGGCCGGCGTCTCGTTGGACGAGAACATGATATGCTCGCCGGTGCAGCCGATGCGCCCGGCCATCATCAGCTCTGTGAGCGACGAGCAGTCGCAGCCGCAGCCCTCCTCCTGCAGGATTTTCAGAATGGCGGGCGTGGGCGTGGCCTTCACGGCGAAATACTCCCGGTAGCCGGGATTCCACGAAAAAGCGGCTTTCAGGCGGCGGGCATTCTCGCGGATACCCTGCTCGTCATAGAGGTGAAACGGTGTGGGATAGCGTGCGGCGATGTCCTCGAGCTGCTGCACAGTTACAAACGGCTTTTTCATTGGAATTCCTCCCTGTGAAACCTGAAATTGCACTCATTGTAGGATCCGCTCGGGGACGTGTCAAGAAGGCAGAGGCATTTTCGCCGTTCCATGCACGCACGCGGCAAAATCGCCCTCCCACTCCGTCATTTTGTCCGGAGCAGAGAGGTCTCAGACGTCCTCGAGCGTCTCCGTTTCCACCGGCTGGGCCGTATCGACGAAGCGCACCTGCAGCACCGCCTGCGGCCAGTTGACCGAGATGGCAGCCGCGCGGCCGCGCGCCTGTGCCGCTGCGTCGATCTGTGTGCACAGCTCTGCCAGCACTTCGCGCGTCAGATACCCGCCGCGCCAGTGGAACACCAGCCCCGGCTGCTTCTTGCGCAGTGCCTGATCAACCCGGCGCACGGCTTCCTCCGGCTTTGTCCAGGACTGGTGCTGCAACTTATAGTAAAACTGCCCGCCGTCCGTGCAGGCCGGAGCCGGATACAGCAGCGGCCGGTGGTCGCGAAAGATCTTTGTGTCGTCGAGATTGAAATAGTCATAGCGCGGGCCGTATTTGCTGAGGGAATTATCAAACGTGGCGTCCAGATGATAGCACTGCCCGCCGAGCTGGACGATGTTCCAGGCGTGCAGGTAGCGTTCACCATTGGCACGGTCCCGGTCGCTGACGGCGATCATGCACGGCAGGCCAAGCCCATCACACAGCAGCTTGACCGTCTTGGCCATACCCTCGCACACGCCGACGCCGTTGGTCAGCGGGCCGATGACCTCGTGCGAATACGGCTTTTCGAGCTTGTCATAACGGACGTTTTCCACAATGAAATCATGGATCGCGCGCTCCTGCTCCACCGGCGGCAGGCTGCGCAGCGGCCGCAACAGGCGCGTCACACGCGCTTCGATTGCCTGCCGGTGCTCCCGGATGCGCTTTTTCTCAAACCGGTATTCCGGCCAGAACTCCACGAACGCCGCCTCCGGCACCGCGCGGCACGAAAAGCCCACGGCGTAAAAGATCTCCGGATGATCCAGCCGGAGCTGGAAAAAGAGCGTGCCGAGCGTTTCCATCTGCAGACGCGGGATGCGCGCCGACGGCGCAAGCGCCTGCAGGCAGGTCAGCATGCCGTGATAGGCCGCGCGTTCCTGTGGCGGGAGCTGCTGGTAATAATATTGTGGGTGCAGCTGCATGGTTCACTGCGCTCCTTTCGTCAGATCTTCCCGCGGGCTGACCTGAAACCGTTTTTTGTACGCCCGCGAGAAGGCGGAATAGTCATGATAGCCGCACTGAAAGCAGGCATCCGTCGTGCGCATCCCCTGCGCGATGAGGTCGCGCGCCACACGCAGGCGTTTGTCCGTGAGGTAGCCGTGGATGGTGAAGCCGGTCTCAGCGCGAAACATGCGCATCATATAATACTTGCTGAGGTAAAATGTATCCGCCAGCGCGTCGATGCTAACGTCCTCGGTCAGGTGCGTGTTGAGGTATTCGAGAATGGCCGCCGTTTTCTCGTTGCAGTGCTCGGACGGAGCGTAATTCACCTCGTCATCGTTCAGCCCGCGGCCGAGCATGACCAGCAGCTGCAGCATCTGCGCCCGCGCAAGCAGGTCATGCCCGTAGGCCGTGCTCTGTTCTTCCGCCTCGAGTGCATTCAGTGTGCGCAGCAGCGCCGCGCGCCGCCCGGCCTCCGGCCGCAGGACAAAGCTCTGCCCATCCGCGGGCAGACGGAAACAGGCATCCAGGCTGGAGTCGGCCGTGGACTGCGTACGGAGAAACTCCGGTGATATGTAGAGGATCACGCGTTCGTAACGCTGACTCGGGTCGATCTGTGCCTTGTGGATCGCCCCCTGCCGCACAAGCACCACGTCATACGGCCGCAGCGCGTGCGTGCGTCCCTCGACGATGTAGTTCCCGCGCCCGGCCAAAAAGAACACCAGCTTGTGAAATTCGTGATAGTGGAACGCCGTGTCCTCCGCCAGCGCGCTGCTCAGGTGGAACAGGCGGAAATCTTCATGCAGGTATCCCCTGCGCTCATAATCGGTCTGCTGCATGGCTTGCCTCCGAACAAAGCATCTTTTGCAATATATGATAGCATTTTTGTACAATTATTGCAACAGAGAATTGTATATACTGTCACCAAAGCGCTGCTACTACGGCGCAAACTACGCACTGGGAGTGTTGCATTTATGTCCAAGGCAAACGGTTCCAAGTCTTTCCTCAAGACTTACGGATTCCTGATCTTCATGATCTCCGGCATCGTGGCCGGCTGTCTGGTGGGCGCGTTCGCCCCGACCTTCGGCGGCAAGATCAAATTCCTGGGCACGCTGTTCATCAACATGATGTTCTGCGTGGTCGTGCCGATGGTGTTCTGCTCCATCGCCTCCGCCATCGCCAATATGAAGAGCGTCAAACGCGCCGGCAAGATCATGGGTGTGACCATCGCAACGTTCCTGGTCACTGCGGCCATCGCCGGTGTCCTGATGTACATCGTCTGCCGCATCTTCCCGCTCGTGGATGGGCACTACACCATCACGGAGGGCGAGATCGGCGATACGCTGGGCTTCGGCGACATGATCGTCAACTTCTTTACCAAGCCTGACTTCATGGAGCTGCTGAGCCGCAAGGCCATCCTGCCTCTGATCGTCGCGGCGGTGCTGTTCGGCTTCGGCGTCCAGATGAACGGCGGCCCCGAGACGAAGACCGCGCAGCTGCTCGAGGATATCACGGGCTGCATCATGAAGACCGTAAAGCTCATCACCTACTACGCCCCCATCGGCTTCTTCGGCTTCTTTGCCGATCTGGTCGCCACCTACGGCCCGGAGCTCGTCGCGGACTACAGCCGCACGCTCATCATCTACTACGTCATGAGCTTCGTGTACATGTTCGTCTTCTTCCCGATCTACGCTCAGTTCGGCGGCGGCAAGGGCGGCGCAAAGATCATGTTCTCCAAGCTGTTCCGCCCGGCAGCGATGTCGTTCGGTACCTGCTCATCTGTTGCGACCATCCCGACGAACATGGAAGTCGCGGAGGAGACCGGCATCAGCAAGGACGTCACGGACATCGTGCTGCCCATGGGCGCCACCATGCACATGGACGGCTCTGCCATGAGTGCCATCATCAAGGTCGCGTTCCTGTTCGGCGTGTTCGGACTGGACTTCACGACGGAAAAGGCCATTCTGGCCATCATCGTGGCAGTGTTCTCCTCCGTTGCCATGTCCGGTATCCCTGGCGGCGGCGGCACCGGCGAGCTGGTGGTCTGCACCATTTTCTTCCCTGACCAGCTGGCTGTTGCCTATCCGATCGCGCTGGCGATCGGCAACCTCGTCGATCCTCCGGCGACCATGGTCAACTCCGCCGGCGACTATGTCGTGTCCTTCATCGTCTCCCGCTATGTGGACGGCAAGGATTGGCTGCAGAAGGTCTTTGCAAAGAAGAAAGAGAACGAGGCAATCGAGCAGTAATCTGCCGATGTATCAAATTCCTTCCACCCGGAAACACTACGGTGTACCGGATGGGAGGAATTTTTTATGCTTGGAAAAGTCGAGATCTGCGGTGTCAACACGGCCGAGCTGAAGGTCCTGAGCAGTGACGCCTGCCGGGCACTGCTCATCCGCGCAAAGCATGGCGACACTGACGCACGCGAGCAGCTCATTGCCGGCAACCTCCGGCTGGTGCTGTCCGTGATCCAGAAATTCATCGGCCGCGGTGAAAACGTAGACGACCTGTTTCAGGTCGGCTGCATCGGTCTGATCAAGGCCATCGATAATTTTGACGCCGAAAACCACAACGTGCGTTTTTCCACCTACGGCGTGCCCATGATTTCCGGGGAAATCCGGCGCTACCTGCGCGACAACAGCCCCATCCGCGTCAGCCGCTCCACACGCGACACCGCTTACAAAGTTCTGCAGGCAAAAGAGCGCCTGACCGCCGCCTCCGGCCGCGAGCCGACGCTCGACGAGATCGCAAAGGAGCTGGACATCCCGCGTCGGGACGTCGTATTCGCGCTCGACGCCATCAGTGACCCGATCTCGCTCTATGAGCCGATCTACACCGACAGCGGCGAGAGCATCTGCGTGATGGATCAGGTCGGCGACACGAAAAACACGGACGAGCAGTGGCTGGAGCATCTGGCGCTCTCGAACGCCATCTCCGACCTCAACGAACGCGAGAAAAAGATCCTCTCCCTGCGCTTTTACGCCGGTAAGACTCAGATGGAGGTCGCCGGTGAGATTGGCATCAGTCAGGCTCAGGTATCCCGGCTGGAGAAAAACGCGCTCAGCAAGATCCGCAAGAACATCTTCCCCTCATAAGCTGCCGCCAGGCGCCATAGACTGGTACCAAAATGCTGCGGAGGGGTTACCATGAAATGCTGTTTATCCGATCTGCGATATAAAGAAGTCATCGACATGACCACCGGACAGCGGCTCGGCTATGTCTGCGACGCGGAGATCGACCTGGAAGAGGGCAAGATCGTGTCGCTGATCGTGCCGGGGCAAAAAAAGCTCGGCGGTCTGCTCAGCGGCGATGATGACTACATTCTGCCGTGGGAATCCATCTCCAGGTTGGGCGAGGATATCATTCTCGCAGAGGTCGCGGCGCAGCAGCCGCGCCGCCGGCGGGAAAAGCGGCAGAATTATCTCGGATGAGATGAAAAAACGCCAAAAATACGGGCAATTCCTCTTGCATTGCCCGTATTTCTCTGGTATAATACCAGAGCATTACGCACGGGGACCGATGTGCGACCATGTGGTTTCGGCCTGGTCGGGCACAGGTGACGCCCCCGGAGGTAGCAACTAATTAAAGGAGGAAACAAAAAACTATGGCAGTCGTATCTATGAAACAGCTTCTCGAGGCCGGTGTCCACTTCGGCCACCAGACCCGCAGATGGAACCCGAAAATGGCGGAGTACATCTACTGTGAGCGCAATGGCATCTACATCATTGACCTGCAGAAGACCGTCAAAAAGCTCGAGGAGGCTTACAGCTTCGTGCGCACCCTCGCGGAGAATGGCCAGACCATCCTCTTCGTCGGCACCAAGAAGCAGGCTGCGGACGCCGTGAAGGAAGAGGCTTCCCGCGTCGGTATGTACTATGTCAATGCCCGCTGGCTCGGCGGCATGCTCACCAACTTCAAGACCATGCGCACCCGTATCGACCGTCTGGCACAGCTCAAGAAGATGCAGGAAGACGGTACCTTCGATATGCTCCCGAAGAAGGAAGTCATGAAGCTGCTCGGCGAGATGGAGAAGCTCGAGAAGTACCTCGGCGGCGTCAAGGAAATGAAGAAGCTCCCCGGCGCGCTGTTCGTCGTTGACCCCCGCAAGGAGCACAATGCCATCGCGGAGGCCCGCAAGCTGCACATCCCGATCGTCGCCATCGTCGACACCAACTGCGACCCGGACGAGATCGACTACGTCATCCCCGCGAACGATGACGCGATCCGCGCCATCCGCCTGATCGCTTCCACCATGGCCAACGCCGTGCAGGAAGGCCGTCAGGGCGTCGACGCTGAGGAAGCCGCTTCCGAGGAAGAGGCCCAGAAGGTCGAAGAGTAATTGAAAACTGCAAGGGCGGGCCGTGTACCCGCCCTTCTGATAAAACAATAAAGGAGAAAGAATTATGGCATTTTCTGCTGCTGATGTGAAAAATCTGCGTGAAATGACCGGCGTTGGCATGATGGACTGCAAAAAGGCCCTCACCGCTGCTGACGGCGATATCGATAAGGCTGTGGAATGGCTCCGTGAGAAGGGCCTCGCCGCCGCTCAGAAGAAGGCCGGCCGCATCGCCGCCGAGGGCATGGCTTACGCCGCCGTCGTTGATGGCATCGGCGTGATCGTCGAGGTCAATGCGGAGTCCGACTTCGTGGCCAAGAACGATCTGTTCGTCGACTACGTCAAGGGCGTCGCTGCTGTCGTCGCCAAGGAGAACCCGGCCGATCTCGACGCGCTGTATGCCTGCGCTTACGGCAACGGAAAGACCGTGCTCGAGGAGCAGAATGATAAGGTCCTCGTCATCGGCGAGAACATCAAGGTTCGCCGCTTCGCACGCTACGACACCGGCCTGAACGTCCCCTATGTCCATATGGGCGGCCGCATCGCCGTGCTCGTCAACCTCGAGACCGAGTCCACCGGCGCTGCTGTCGTCGAGCTGGGCAAGGACATCGCCATGCAGATCGCCGCTCTGAACCCGACCTACAAGGATAAGAGCGACGTTTCCGAAGAGTTCATCGAGAAGGAAAAAGAGATCCGCCTGGCGCAGGCCAAGGAAGATCCGAAGAACGCCAAGAAGCCCGACGCCATCATTGAGAAGATCGTCATGGGCGGCATCGGCAAGTACTTCAAGGAGATCTGCCTGCTGCAGCAGCCGTTCGTCAAGGATGACAAGGTCTCCGTCGAGGAGCATATCGCTGCCGTCGCCAAGCAGGTCGGTGCCTCCATCAAGCTCGTGGGCTACACCCGCTTTGAGAAGGGCGAAGGCATTGAGAAGCGTCAGGACGACCTCGCCGAGGAAGTCGCGAAGCTCATCAAGTAAATTTCACTTCCATTCTGCATCCCGCGGCTCCGAACCGGGCCGCGGGATATTTCTGCCTGCGTCATCCTTTTTGTGGGAGATTAGCGGTAAAAACCGCCGTTTTTCGGGAGTAGAGTGGCTCTACGGCCGTGTAGAGCCGCATTTTTTCCGGTAGAGACCGTAAAATCGGAACGTAGACAGGGAAAAATGACAGTAGCTTGTATTTGCACAGAAACGGGTGTACGGATATAGAGCGCACACCGTGCAGCACTTTGAGCAAGCAAAGGAGCACTCTCATGATCCAGATCTTCACAGACACGTCGGCAAACCTGCCGGCTGCTTACATTCAGAAATATTCCCTGCGTGTTATCCCTCTGCACTATTCCATTAACGGCGTGCAGGCAGAGCAGGATCCTACAATCGATTTTGACGGCAAGACTTACTATGACGCCATGCGCAGCGGTGCGCCCGTGTCCACCGCCATGATTAACCTCGCCGCTTTTCTGGAGCCGCTGCATGCGGCACTGGCCGCCGGAGACGACGTGATCTACATCGGCATGTCCGGCGGCATCAGCGGCACGGCACACGCTGCCGCCATGGCCGTGGAAGAGCTGCAGGAGGAGTTCCCGGAGCGGAAGATTGCCGCCATTGACACCTATGCCGCCTCGCTCGGCGAGGGGCTGCTGGTGCTCGAGGCTGCGCGTATGCTCGAAAACGGCGCACCCTTCTCGCTCATCGTGGAGCAGATCTCCCAACGCCGCCATACGATGTGCCAGTACTTCACGGTTGATGACCTCGCCTATCTGGAGCGCGGCGGCCGCGTGAGCAAGGCTGCCGCCATCGTCGGCACCGTGCTCAAGATCAAGCCGCTGCTGCGCGGCGATGACGAGGGCAAGATCGTCCAGTGCGGCAAGACGCGCGGCCGCAAGCAGTCGCTCACCGCGCTGGCCGACTTCTACGAGAAGCTGGCCGCCGACAAGACCGAGGAGATCGGCATCGCGCACGCGGACGATGAAGCCGGTGCACAGTTCCTGCTCGACGCACTGCGCCAGCGCGGCTTCACGGGCGAGTGCCTGACCGTGTGCTATGAGCCCGTCACCGGCTCGCACGTCGGCCCCGGCACCGTGGCACTGTTTTTCCAGGGCTTCCACAGATAAAGAAAAACCGGAGGACATGTCCTCCGGTTTTTTATCCCTCTTTCCGGTCGATCTGCCGGACCATTTTCTCGAACTTCGCGCGCGGGCCCATGACCTCGCGCCCGCAGCCGAGGCAGCGGAGCTTGAAGTCCGCGCCGATGCGCAGCACCTCCCAGCGTTTCTCGCCACAGGGGTGCTGTTTTTTCATCGTCAGAATATCGCCGACCTGAATGTCCATCGCTCACTCCCCCTTGATACGCTGCCAATAGGCGCGCGCAGCCTGTTCGGTCTTGTTATCACCGTACTCATAATAATGTTTTCCCTTCAGCTCGTCGGGCAGGTACTGCTGCTGCACCCAATGGCCCGGGTAGCTGTGCGGATACTTGTAGCCCTGCTCACGCTCAAAGCCCGTGCCGTCGGCGTGGACGTTCTGCAGCTCACGTGGGATGGGCCCCGCCTTCCCTGCCCGGACGTCAGCGATTGCCGCATCGATAGACATGACGACGGAGTTGGACTTCGGTGCAGTGGCCAGCAGCAGCACTGCCTCCGCCAGCGGCAGCCGTGCCTCCGGCAGGCCGAGTTGGAGCGCACTGTCCACGCAGGATTTCACAATCATTGCTGCCTGTGGATAGGCAAGGCCGATGTCCTCGCTCGCCGAGCACAGGATGCGCCGGCAGGCGCCGATCAGATCTCCGGCCTCGAGCAGGCGCGCCAGATAGTGCAGCGCCGCATCCGGATCCGAGCCGCGCAGCGACTTCATGAGCGCGGACACGACGTCATAGTGGTCGTCACCCGCGCGGTCATAGCGCATGGCGCTGCGCTGCGTGATGTTCTCGGCATCGGCGCGCAGGAGACGAATGGTATCTCCCTCTCTCGGCGCCGCAGAAAAGAGCAGCTCGACCGCATTGAGCGCCTTGCGCACATCGCCGCCGCAGACGGACGCGATATACCCCGCCGTACCGGGCTCGATGTCCGCCGTGACATTTTCCCGCGCGCTGAGAATGGACACCGCGCGCAGCACGGCCTTTTCCACCTCGGCGGCCGGCACCTGCTTGAATTCAAACACTGTGCTGCGGCTGAGCACCGCGTTATAGACGTAGAAATACGGATTTTCCGTTGTGGAGGCGATGACCGTGATGCGGCCGTCCTCCATAAACTCCAGCAGCGACTGCTGCTGCTTTTTGTTGAAATACTGGATCTCGTCGAGATACAGCAGCACGCCGCCGGGCGTGAGCATGGTGTCGAGCTCCGCGATGATATTGCGGATGTCCGAAATGCTCGCGGTCGTGGCGTTCAGGCGGCGCAGAGTGCGGTTCGTGCTGGCCGCGATGATGCTCGCGACCGTGGTCTTGCCGGTGCCGGACGGGCCGTAAAACACCATGTTCGGGATCTCCCCGGACTCCACGATGCGGCGGAGCATCCCGTTCGGGCCCAGAATATGCTTTTGCCCGACGACATCGTCGAGCGTTGTCGGCCGGATCTCATCCGCCAATGGTCTGTACATAACGCGCCTCCTGTGATGCAATGGCGATATTATACCGCATTTTGCACGCCTTGGCAACTCGCCGCACTTGGCAGACGGCGCAAAATGTGCTACACTGCCGGAGAGGTGAACAATATGCGCACACCGGAACAAGTGCAGGAGATCCTCCGCTGTCTGGCACGGGCCTACCCTGCGGACTGCTCCCTGCAATATCAGAAAGATTATGAACTGCTGTTTGCCGTGCGGCTGGCCGCGCAGTGCACAGATGAGCGTGTCAACCAGGTCACGCCGGTGCTGTATGCACGCTTCCCGACGCTCGAGGCGTTTGCCGCCGCCGAACCGGAGGACGTAGAGCCCTATGTCCATTCCTGCGGCTTTTACCGGGCGAAGGCACGGGACATCGTCCTGTGCGCTCGCAAGCTCGTCGCGGAATACGGCGGCCGCGTGCCGGACACGATGGAGGCCCTCACTTCCCTGCCCGGCGTCGGGCGCAAAACGGCCAATCTCATCCTCGGCGACGTGTACCACAAGCCCGCCGTGGTCGTGGACACGCACTGCATCCGGCTCTCGAATCGGATGGGCCTCGTAGACGGGCTGAAAGACCCTGTCAAGATCGAGACCGCGCTGCGCAAGATCCTGCCGCCGGAGGAATCGTCCGACTTCTGCCACCGGCTGGTGCTGCACGGCCGCGCCGTATGCACGGCGCGCAAGCCGATGTGCGACCAATGCTGCGTGCGCCACGTGTGCCAAATGGCGGAGGAGGCGGACGCATGAAGCCCATCGCCCGCATCCGCAGCGACTTTGCCACGAAGTTCGGCATCCCGCGCCAGAGCGGTGTGGTCGGCAGCCTGCAGGCAGAGATCGTTTTCGAGCCGGAGTTTCGCAGCCGTGATGCCGTGCGCGGGCTGGAAGCGTTCTCGCACATCTGGCTCATCTGGGAGTTTTCCGAAAATGTGCGCGCCGGCTGGTCACCGACTGTGCGGCCGCCGCGCCTGGGCGGTAATGTGCGCATGGGTGTATTCGCCACGCGCTCACCGTTCCGGCCAAACCCGATCGGTTTGTCATGCGTGCGTCTGGAACGGATCGAGTTTTCGGACGCGCGCGGGCCGGTGCTCCACGTCGCCGGAGCAGACCTGATGGACGGCACGCCGATCTATGATATCAAGCCCTACATCCCCTACGCCGACTGCCGCCCGGAGGCAACAGAAGGCTTCACTGGGCAGATAGAGATGCATGCGCTGACGGTGAGTATCCCGCCGGAGCTGCTCTCCCGCTTCCCGGTTGAAAAGCGCGACGCGCTCATCGGCGTGCTCGCACAGGACCCGCGCCCGCGATATCAGGCGGACGCCAGCCGCGTCTATGGGCTGGAATTTGGCGGCTATGAGGTGAAATTCAGCGTGAATGGACAGAAAATGACCGTCACGGACATTACAGAAAAAGACTCGTGAAATCACGAGTCTTTTTCATATTTCAACTGATACAGGTCGGTGCGCCGCGCGCGCAGGACCGGGATCTGCGCACGGACGGCGTCCGTCTCGGAAAGGTCAATGTCACAGATCAGCAGCTCTGGCGCTGCCTCCGCCTGCGCCTGCACGCGCCCCCACGGGTCGCACACGAGCGAGTGCGCATAGGAAACATAGCCCGCCGTCTCGTCCCGCGCCGGAGCGCAGCCCGCGACAAAGCACTGGTTATCCAGCGCCCGCGCGCGAAACAGCAGCTCCCAGTGCGCCGGGCCGGTCGTCATATTGAACGCCGCCGGCACCACGATCAGCTGCGCGCCCTCGAGTGCCAGAATGCGAAAGAGCTCAGCAAAGCGCACATCAAAACAGATCGCCACGCCGAGTTTGCCAAACGGTGTGTCCACGAGTGTGTATTGCTGTCCGGGCGAGAGCGTGTCAGACTCGAAAAATCGCTGGCCGCCCGTCACGTCGATGTCAAACAGATGCACCTTACGGTGCTTCGCCCGCTGCGCCCCCTGCGGGTCAAACACGTAGCAGGTGTTGTAGATCGCGTCCCCGTCGCGCTCCGGTACGGAGCCAGCGACGAGCCAGATATCATATTCCTGCGCCGTATCACGCAGCAGACACCATGTCTCGCCGCCCTGCGGTTCAGCGTATTCCGCAAACGCCGCGTTGCTGTACGGACAGCACCACATCTCCGGCAGCACGATCAGATCACAGCCGGCCGCAGCGGCATCGTGCACATAGCGGCGCATCGTCGCATGATTTTCCGTTTTGGACGCCGTGACCGGCATCTGGCACAGGCCAAGTTTCATGGTATCCCCACTTTCGCATGATCGATGCACCCAGCATAGCGGAAAATGACGGTGCTGTCAAACGTTTCTGTCCGCGTGCACATCGCTGCCGCAATGCGGGCAGTATATCTTTTTTCCAGAGAAAAACATCATGCCGAGGTAGCGGTGACAAAACGGGCAGCGCTGGGTGCGCAAGCGATGAGCACGCCCAAAATGACGCACCCAAGCGCAGCATATACCAACGCCCAGACACCATACCAGAAGCTGCTGCCATACAGGACCAGCCCAAACAGGACCAGAATGGACGAAATACCGTCCCAGAACTTTGGACGCTTCATGCAACCGCCTCCAAAAATCATTTGGAGCATAGGATAGCTTTTTTGTGTCAATTCTGAAACCGGATGCATGTAAAATGCGGGTGAAATGCACCGCATTTCACCCGCACACACACGTTATGAAGCTAAGGCGCCCAGAACCCCGCTCAGGATCGAGAGCGCAACACCGACGATAAAGCCAATCAGCGCCCATTTGCCGATCGCTTTGGCGCGCACCGGCGTCGTCTTCTGGAAGCACAGGAACAGGATCAGGCCGACCAACGGGAACAAAAACGCCAGAATGTTCAGGCCTGTCGACGGTTTATCCTCCTGCGGATTCACCGGTGCCTGCACCGCACAGCCGCAGTTCGGGCACACGACCGCCTCGTCCACCAGCTCTTTGCCGCATTGACTGCAGTATTTCATCTATTTTTCCTCCATTCATATCTCTGGGCGAAAGTATCGCTTCATTGGTTGTATACTAGCACATTATTTTACGATTTACAACCTAAAAGTTCACAAAATATTCATCTTTTCGGCAAAAAAACGACCGCTGCCAAATCGGCTGCGGTCGCTTTTTTGTATGAAGTTTTACTCTTCCCAGTTGTGCCACACGTTCTGGACATCTTCGTTGTCCTCGAACATGTCGAGCATCTTCTGGAGATTCTTGATATCGCCCTCGTCGGTGAGCTTGATGGTGTTCTGCGGCACCATCTCCACCTGCGCGCTCAGCAGCTCATAACCGTCATTCGTGAGCGCCTCGGCCACCGACGCCACATCGTCGGGATCGGTATAGACCGTGTAAACACCCTCGTCGGGCGCAAAGTCCGCCGCGCCGGCTTCGAGCGCGTCCTCCATGACCTTGTCTTCGTCGAGCTCCTGATCCTCGTCATTGATGACGATGACGCCCTTCTTATCAAACGACCACGACACGCAGCCGGTCGCGCCCATGTTTCCGCCGTACTTATCAAAGTAGTGGCGCACCTCAGAGGCGGTGCGGTTGCGGTTATCGGTCATCGTCTCAACGATGATGGCGACACCGGACGGGCCGTAGCCTTCGTAAGTGATGGACTCGTAGTTATCCGTGTTGCCGGAGCCGAGCGCCTTGTCGATCGTGCGCTTGATGTTGTCATTCGGCATGTTGGCGGCTTTCGCCTTGGCGATGACAGCTGCGAGGCGGGAATTGTTATTGGGGTCGCCGCTGCCGCCTTCTTTGACGGCCACGATCATCTCGCGGGCGATCTTCGTGAACGCCTGCGCACGCTTGGCGTCCTGCGCGCCTTTGGTCTTCTGTATATTATGCCACTTGGAATGTCCGGACATAGTCACAACTCCTCTTGCTAAAATGCTTTGAACATTTTAGCACACTCCAGGCCGCGTGGCAAGAAAAATCCGCATATTTGCGCGAAAACTACACCTGCGTCTTGGGAATGAGGAGATATTGCGGCGGTTCGGCCATGGCGGCATCATCCGTGAGGCCGTTCGTCTCGCGGATAAGCTGCTCGCTCGAGCAGTATCGCCTGGCGAGCGTCCACAGGTCCTCCCCGCCCCAGCGTACGATCGTCAGCGACGGTACGGAGGCATACGGGCAGACGCGCTCCTGCACCGTCACCCCGGTGACCTGCCGGAAGCCGGACTCCTGAAGCGCGGCTGTGCGCGCCGTCACTGCCACACGGATCAGGAATCCGTCCGCCGTGACCGTGACAGCCGGCTCCTCCGGCTGCACGCTCAGCAGCTCCAGCCGCACGCCGTCTGCCGACTCGAGCGGCAGGTGCAGGCGCTTTTCCATGCAGGATACCCGCTGCTCGGCATCCGTCACGAGCAGGCGAACAAGCACGTCACAGCCATCCTCCGCCAAGCCACAGACCACGGCACGCCGGGACATAACGGTCAGCGAGGCGGCCTCGCACGCGAGCGTACCCTCCGCCGTCAGGCGCAGCGGTTCTCCCGGCTGCACGGTGCCGGCCGGCACCGTCTCGCGCTCGAGCGTGAGCTCGGCCGTGTTGCAGTAGGCATCCGTCACGCAATCTGCCTCCGCATCCGCAAGGCACACCGTCTGCGCGACGAGATGATACTCCGCCTCCAGCACCGCACCATCGGCCGCGGCGCTCACGTTCAGGTAGGCTGCCGTGAGATTGACAGCCGTGTGCATCAGACACGGCGATGTGTCTGCCGGGCAGTCGAGCATTTGCGAAAACTGTGTCTCAAAGCTCTCAACCATTGGGCACATCTGCCCCTGCTGGAGATAGGAGACAGACGCACACACGCGCCCCTGAAAAATGACGCGGCTGCCGACGGTACTGACATCATCGATCAGCACGGTCTCCGTGTGGCAGAGCAGACGGTCAGCCTCTGGCTGCCCGGACGCGAAGCGGTGCGTCTCCGAGACGGTGAATGTCTTTTCCTCCACAGACACCGGAATCTGCAAGCAGAGCGTTTCCGTGCGCGTGAATACTGCGCCGCCGTCGCTCTCGATCCGGTCCGTGAGCGCGAGCTCCGTCTCCCGGTAGGCGCGCAGGCACAGGCTCAGCCGTGCTGTGACGCGCACCTTGCGCGAATTGACCGCGCGCGCATCCAGCGCAGTGAGCGTGCACCGCAGCCATGGCCGCACATCGGGCGAGAGCGTCTCGCCGCTGATGCGCACCTTCACCGGCAGCTCCACCGGGAAGCTGCGCAGCGCGCCGCCCTCCTCCGCATAGACTACGTCAGCCGCGACGCTGCCCTCGATCTGCGCGCTCTTGTCCGAAAAGTCCAGATTCCAGAGGCAGAATGTGCCCTCCGTGACCACGATCGCGCCGATATCCCCCAGCGCATCGGGCACAACGGCGTCCGCGCTGCAGGTCTCCTCCTCCGTGCGGTCAAACACCCGCGCGTACATCATGCGTTTCTGCTTGCCCAGTTGTAGTTCCATAAAGATGTGCTCCTTGTCGTTTTTGTACATCCTTATGCCGGGCACGCGGCGGTTATGCCGCCCTCAGCACCGCAGCAGCCAAACGCCCGCCGCAATGAGCGCACCGCCGAGTGCAAACCACCAGAAGCCGGCCGGCAGCACCAGCGCCAGAATGATGAACACACCGGCGACCACACACGCGATGCCGATCCAGAAGCAAATCCCCCGCCGTCGAAACATAAAGCACCGCCTTCCGCTTGCAGGTTCTCCCTACAGTGTATGCGGAGGGCGGTGCTTTGGTGCGTCACTTTTTCTTTTCCCAGTCGCAGACCTGAGCCGAGAGCGCGTACAGGCGCGCATAGCTCTCATGGCGCTCCGGCGCGATCCTGCCGGCCGCCACGGCGGCGAGAACGGCACAGCCGGGCTCTTTCAGGTGCGCGCAGTCGCGAAAACGGCACTGGCCGATGTACGGCCGGAACTCCCGGAACGCATACTGCAGATTTTCGCACGAGATGGGATCGACCATGTCCACCTCGAACGAGGCAAACCCCGGCGTATCGGCGACGAACGTATCCTCTCCAAGCGCATAGAGCTCGACATGGCGCGTCGTGTGCTTGCCGCGGCCGAGCCGCTCGCTGACAGCGCCGGTCGCGATGCCAAACGACGCATCGAGCGCGTTGAGCAGACTCGACTTGCCGACGCCGGAGTTGCCGGTAAATGCACTGGTCTTTCCGCGCAGCGCATCGCGCAGCTCGCCGACGCCGAGCCCGGTCGCCGCGCTCGTGCGCAGGACACGAAAGCCGATGGAGCGGTAAATGTCATAAAGATGGTCCGCCGGGTCAAGGTCGCACTTATTGAGGCAGACGACCGGCTCACAGTCCGCATTTTCCGCGATGGCGACCACACGGTCGATCAGAAACGGGTCCGTAACGGGGTTCACATTCGCCGCGATCATGATGAGCTGGTCAATGTTTGCCACCGCCGGGCGGATGAACGCATTGCGCCGCGGCAGGACGGTGTCGATGCGGCCCTTGCCGTGCGCGTCAAAACTGACCTCCACGCGGTCGCCGACCAGCGGACTGCACCCGTCGTACCGGAAGCGGCCGCGGGCCTTGCACTCCACGATCTGATCGCCGGCGGCCACATAGTAAAAGCCGCTGAGCGCCTTGATGATGACACCCTGCACCATAAGCGTTGTTGCTCCTTTATCTCTTTACGGTTTTTCCGGCCCGTCGGAGACCCAGATATAGACCTTGCTGTACTCCGTGAGCTGTGTGTTGGCCGGTGCGCTCTGCTTGAAGACCGTGCCCTGCTTGGCGTCGTTGGCCTCTTTATACGTGCCGCCGTAGCACAGGCCGCTGCTCTCGATGCGCGCGATAGCAGCTGACTCCGTCAGCTCTGACAGATCGGGCACCGTGACCGGGCGCAGCTCGGGGCCGCCGCTGACGATCAGCTTCACGCTGGAACCGGCGGCCGCCTTTTCACCGGGCGCGGGCTCGCAGCTGATGACATACTTCGCCGTCACGTTCTTCGAGGCCTGAAACTCCGTCGTGACCGTAAAGCCGGACTTTTCGAGCGCGGCCGTCGCCTCCTCGTAGTCTTCATTGATGACATACGGCACATCGGTCATGACGACGCCGGTACTGACGGTGAGCTGCACATTGATGCCGTCCGAGACGCGCATGCGGCTCTTGCCCGCCACCGGGTCCTGCTCAATAATCACGCCGTCCGGCACATCTGGATCGACCGTGTACACGACCGTAAAATGATAGTCGGCATACTGCTTATCGTTGACGACCGCCTCGTAGGACTTGCCGGTAAAGTCCGGCACATCCACGCGCTCGGCCGTGCGGAACAGATCCTCGAGCCAGAAATTCCACAGAAATACGAACAGCAAAATGGCAAAGACGCCGACCGAAAAGATACCCGTGAAATAGCTCACGCGCTTGGCCCGCTTGCGCCGGCGCTGGTATGCCTCTTCCGTCAGGTCCTGACCGACGCCGAAAAAGGAGTCCTTTTTCTCCGCGCTCTCGCGGCGCCGCTCGGAAAGCGGACGCTGCTGGTTGAGGTGCTTCTTGCAGGTGCTGAGCGCTTTGAGCATTTCCCCCGCCGACTGATAGCGCTTGCGCAGGTCCGGCTCCATGGCCTTGAGCGTGATACGCTCGAGCTCCTCGGGAATGTCGCTGTTCCACTCCCGTGGCGGCTTGGCGCTGCCGGCGATGTGCATGAGCGCAATCTCCTCCGGGGTGTCCGCGTCATAGGGCAGGTGGCCCGTGAGCATCTCATAGAGCACGACACCGAGGGAATACAGGTCGCTGCGCGCGTCGGCATTGAGGCCCTTGGCCTGCTCGGGCGCGATATAGTGCACGGAGCCGATGGCCTGACCGCTGCGCTCTTCATGGATATTCTCGAGCGCGGCGATGCCGAAATCAGCGACCTTGACCATGTCGTCGTTCGTGATCATGATGTTCTGCGGTTTGATGTCCCGGTGGACGATGCCATGGGCGTGCGCGTGCTGCAGTGCCTTGCAGATCTGCGTGGCGTAGTGCAGCGCCTCGACGGCGCTGAATACACCATGCTCCGCCATGCGCTGCTTGAGCGTCTCGCCTTCGATAAGCTCCATGACGATATACTCCGTCTCCCCGCTGTGGCCGACGTCGTAGACCGAGACGATATTCGGCTGCGAGAGCATGGCGACCGCGTGCGCCTCCGCCTGGAAGCGGTTTTTCAGCTCAGCGTCCGCCGCCATTTCATCACGCAGGATCTTGACGGCGACATAGCGGTGCAGCTTGTGGCACATGGCCTTGTAAACGACCGACATGCCGCCGCTGCCGATGATCTCCAGGATCTCGTAGCGGTCGTCGAGCATCTGACCGATATAGCGATTCATTGATTGTTCCATAGTGATCCCCCTGTTGCGCTTCAGCGGAAAAGAACGAGTGCGGTCACATTGTCGCGCGCACCACGTGCCAGCGCCGCCGCAATCAGGCGGCTGCAGATCTGTTTTGCATCCCGCGAGCTGCGGCAAAGATCGTGCATCTGGCCCTCCGACAGCGTGTTGGACAGCCCATCCGTGCACAGCAGCAGCCGCGCACCCAGCGGAAACGGCAGCGTGCGGCAGTCCGGCTCCACCTCGGGGCCGACACCGACGGCGCGCGTGATCACGTTCCGCCGCGGGTGACGGTGTGCCTGCTCCGGCAGCACCTGACCGCTTGCGACCAGCTCCTGCACGAGCGAGTGATCCGTCGTCAGCTGCTGCATCCGGCGCAGGCAGGCCAGATACGCGCGGCTGTCACCGACATGCAGCACCGTCAGCCGGCCGTGCCGCACACAGGCGGCAACGATCGTCGTGCCCATGCCGTGCAGATCCGGGTCTGCGCACGCGCGGTCATAGACGGCGCGGTTAGCCGCATCGCAGGCATGGCGCATGGCGGGCTCGACCGCGATGCCCGCTTGCATTTCGCGGCGAAAATCCGCCAGAAACATGGACGCAGCCAGATCGCTCGCGAGCTTTCCCCCGGCGGCACCGCCCATCCCGTCGCAGACGACGGCAATGGTGCAGCCCCTGCGCCGGATGTGTGCGCAGGCGGCGCGATCCTGATTCTCCTTGCGGACGGACCCTCTGTCCGACTGTGCAAAGCAATGCATGGGCTCTCCCCCTTCAGGCTCGATGATCGGCGACCTTTTTGCGCAGCTGGCCGCACGAGGCATCCACATCGCTGCCGAGCTTGCGGCGCACGGTGACATTGACGCCCGCCTGCTCCAGAATGCGGATGAATGCCTTGAGATGCTCCGGCGTAGACGGCCGGAACGCGCGCTCTTCCACGTGGTTGAGCGGGATGAGGTTGACGTGCGCGCAGACGCGCCGCGCGTGCTTTGCCAGAAGCTTTGCGTGCTCCGGCGTGTCGTTCACGCCGTCGATCATGGCGTATTCAAAGGAAATGCGCCGGCCGGTCGTTTCATAATACCGGGCGCAGGCATCGATGAGCGCCGCCACGCCGCGGCCGTGGTTGGCGGGCATGATCTTCGAGCGGGTGGCATCGTCCGGCGCGTGCAGGGAGACCGACAGCGTCAGCTGCAGGTCGCGCGCCGCCAGATCGTCAAAGCGCTCGATGAGGCCGCACGTGGACAGCGAAATGTGCCGCATGCCGATGTTCTCCCCGTCCGGGTGGTTGACCAGCTCGAGAAAGCGCATGACATTGTCAAAGTTATCGAGCGGCTCGCCGATGCCCATGAGGACGATGTTGGAAATTTTGCTGCCGGACTCCCGCTCGGAATAGAGCACCTCGTCGAGCATTTCCGACGGCTCAAGATTGCGGATCAGACCGCCGATCGTGGACGCGCAGAACGCGCACCCCTGCCGGCAGCCGACCTGCGAGGAGATGCAGACCGTGTTGCCGTGCTTATAGTGCATGACGACGGTCTCGACGGCGTTGCCGTCGCCGAGCTGCCAGAGATATTTGATCGTCCCGTCAATGGCGGACACCTGCTTACGCAGCATCTCAAGCTTCGAGATATAAAACTGCTCGGAGAGCGCTGCACGCAGGACCTTGGACAGGTTCGTCATCTCGTCAAACGACGTCACGCCGCGCGCGAGCCACTGGAAAATCTGCTTGGCGCGGTATTTCGGCTGCCCCATTTCGGCGAGGGCCGCCGCGATCTCCTCGGGGAGCATGGCTTTGATGTCTCTCATTCGTGTCTCCTCAGCTTACAAACAAAAAATCCGTCCGTGCCGTGTTCCTGCGGCCAGAAGGTGAACATACCGTCGGGTGCGTCCGCGCCCGGGAGCGGCAGCGAAAACGCTTCCGGTGAAAACTCCGGGTGCGAACGCAGAAAATCATGCGCCACGTCCTCGTTCTCCCGCGCGAGCACCGTGCACGTGGAATATACCAGCACGCCGCCGGGCTTCACGCACGACGCAAGACCGGCGAGAATGTCCCGCTGGATGGTCGGCAGGCGCTCGAGCTCTGCCGGATCCTTGAAGCGGATCTCCGGCTTCTTGCGGATGACGCCCAGACCAGAGCACGGCACATCGGCCAGCACTACGTCCATCGCGCCGGTCAGATCCGCGTCCGGGCGGCGGGCATCCATCGTGCGCGTTGAAATACACGTCAGGCCCAGCCGCTCGGCACCGGAACGGATACGCTTCCATTTATTTTCGTGAATATCGCAGGAAATCATACATCCCTGATCGCGCATCTGCATGGCAGCAGCGAAACTTTTGCCGCCTGGGGCGGCGCAGGCATCGAGCACGCGCATACCCGGCTGCGCGCCGGAGACGAGCGCCGCACAGTGTGCGGCCGCGTCCTGCACATAAAACCAGCCGCAGGCAAAGGCCCGTGCGGCCGCCAGATTGCCGCCGCAGCACAGCAGTGCGTCCGGAAGCCACGGGTGCGGCTCCGTCTCAATGCCGTCCGCATGCAGGGACGCAGCAAGGGCATACGCCGTCGTTTTCATCGTGTTTACCTGCAGGCAGGCCGGTGCATCGGCATTGTTCGCCGCCAGCGCCCGCTCGGCAAATGCATAGCCATGCGCGTCGATATATAGCTGCGCCAGCCACCGCGGGTGGCTGTAGCGCACGGCAAGATAGTCCGCCGTGCCCGCGCCCGGGATCTCCGGCAGCGCATCCCGATGCTCCGCCACGCGGCGCAGCACCGCATTGACCAGACCCGACGCGCGCGCACAACCGCCTTTCCGGCAGAGCGCGACCGCCTCATTCACGGCAGCACGCGGCGGGACTTTATCCAGCAGCACGATCTGATAAGCCGACAACCGCAGCAGGTCGAGCACCTTCGGCTCGAGCTTTTGCAGTGGTGTCGTGCAGTAGACAGAAAGATAATGATCTAGCAGGGTCAGATTCTGCAGCGTGCCATAGCAAATGCGCGCTGCGAGTGCGGCGTCGCGCGGCTCCAGCTGCGCGCTCTGCAGGACGGCGTTGAGCGCAGCGTCCGACCACGCGCCGTTTTTGCGCCAGCGCTGCAGCGCGGTCCAGGCAACTTCCCGGGCAGTCATGGCCATGGTCAATCCTCAACGGGCAGCGTGTGCCCGAGCAGGTAGTCAGCTGCCGACATGCGCTTTTTCCCCGGCGCCTGCAGCTGCGTGATGCGCACCGTCTGCCCGTCGGCACAGGCAACCGTGACGCCGTCTTTCCCGGCGGCCACGATGGTGCCGGGCGCTTTGCGCGTCGTGCGCTCGGAGTAATCCGCCGCATGGATTTTGAACGTCTGCCCGCCGAGCTCCGCCGTTGCGACGGGCCACGGCTCCAGACCGCAGATGTGCTTGATGATCACACGCGGGCTCTGGTTCCAGTCGATGGGCGAATCATCGCGCGTGAGCGGACGGGTATACGTCGCCTGACGGTGATCCTGCGGCGTGCGCGGTGCGGTGCCTGCGGCGATGTCACGCAGCGTGCGCACAAGCAGGTCCGCGCCCATGACTGCCAGACGGTCAAAGAGTTCTCCTGCCGTCTCAAACTCGCCGACCGGCGTCTGCGTGGTATAGATCACGTCTCCGGTGTCCATTTCGCGATCAAGGTACATGGTCGAAACGCCGGTCACGGCATCGCCGTTGAGCACCGCCCACTGGATGGGCGCGGCGCCGCGGTACTTCGGCAGCAGCGAGCCATGGACATTGATCGCCCCATAGGGCGCCGCTGCGAGCAGATCATCCGGCAGAATGCGGCCATAGGCCACAACGACGAGAATATCCGGCTGCAGGCTTTGGAGATCTGCCAGCGCCGTGCCGTCGCGCATCTTTGCCGGCTGAAACACCGGGAGCCCCGCCGTAAGTGCAATCTCCTTGACCGGGCTCGGCTGGAGCTTCATACCGCGGTTTTTCGGCTTGTCCGGCTGCGTGAACACGCCGACCACGTCAAACCGCTCATCGAGCAGGCGCTGCAGGGACACGGCCGCAAAATCCGGCGTGCCCATAAACACGATGCGCATGCGCCTCACCCCTTCGCCTGCTGCTCGAGCTCCTCGGGAGAGAGCATCCGGATGGCCTTGTCGATGAACAGAACACCGTCGAGATGGTCGATCTCGTGGCAGAAGGCGCGCGCCGTCAGGCCGCGGCCCTCTACCTCAAACCACGCACCGTGACGATCCTGCGCGCGGACCTTCACGTAGTCCGGGCGCTGGACAACACCGAACTCGTTCGGGATACTCAGGCAGCCCTCGGCACCGGTCTGCTCCCCGGCCGTCTCCACAATGACGGGGTTGATGAGCTCGATCATATACTCCTCTTCATCATCCGGGACGTTCGTCTCGAGCACAATGACAGCGCGGCGCAGCACACCGACCTGCGGCGCGGCGAGGCCGACACCGTTGGACTCCGCCAGCGTCTGACGCATATCGTCGAGCAGCATGTGCAGCCGAGGATTGAAATCCGTGACCTCGTGGCAGTGCTTGCGCAGCTGGGGGTCACCGTTTTTGAGAATCATTCTTGTAGCCATAGTGTATCTCTCCTCTAATCCAGCGGATTGTCATCGGCAAAAACGGTGACATCGCGGAATGATTTTTCTGTGTTGCAGTACATGACGATGTTCGCCGCCGCGCGGCGCACCGCCTTGCTCTGATTGCAGTAAAGCGTGACGCGGTAGCGGTAACGGTTGTTCATGCGCACAACCGGCAGCGGTGCCGGGCCGAGCACCTCCGCGCGCTCGCCGACCGTCTGGCGAAAGTAATCGCGGATATAGGCGCAGCAGCGCACGACTGCATTCTCCTGCGCACCGGAGACCGTGACGGCCAGCACCTCGCTGAACGGCGGCGTGCCGTTGAGCTTTCGCAGCCGGATCTCCGAGCGGTAAAACGCGTCGTAATCCTGCCGCGCCGCCTGCTGGATGGTCTCGTTTGCGGGCGTAAACGTCTGGATAACGGCCCGGCCGGGCACATCGCCGCGCCCGCTGCGGCCGATGACCTGCGTAATGAGCGAAAACGTGCGCTCACTGGCGCGGTAATCACCGACATACAGGCTCTGGTCGGCGTTGAGCACACCGACGAGCGTAACGTTTTCAAAATTCAGCCCCTTCGTGATCATCTGCGTGCCGATCATGATGGGGATGCGCTCGCGCGCAAAGCGCTGCAGCAGCGCCTCATGCGTGCCAGCCATGGCGATGGCATCGGCGTCCATGCGCAGCGTCTCTACACCAGGAAACAGCGCGTGCAGATCTGCCTCGATGCGCTCCGTCCCGTCGCCGAGAAAGCGCAGCTCCCCGCCGCAGACCGGGCACTGGGGATCGACACGCCGCCGGTAGCCGCAGTGGTGGCAGATGAGCATCTGATTGCCCTGATGATACGTCAGGCTGACGCTGCAGTTCGGGCACGAATAGGTCGCGCCGCACTCGGCACAGGTGACGATCTTGCTTGCACCGCGCCGGTTGAGAAACAGAATGCTCTGCTCACCGCGGCGCAGATTTTCCTCCAGCTCGCCGTAGAGCACGGAGCTGATGGAGCCGGCATTGCCATTGCGCAGTTCCTGCTTCATGTCGGCAATGATGACGTCCGGCAGCTTGCGGGCATTGAACCGGTCCGGCAGTGTGAAGTAATGATAGCGGCCGGTATCGGCATAATAGCGGCTGACGACATCCGGCGTCGCCGAACCGAGCAGCAGCAGTGCGCCGTGTTGCGTGCAGCGGAACTTGGCCACATCGCGCGCGTGGTAGCGCGGCGTGCTCTCGGATTTATACGTGTCCTCCTGCTCCTCGTCGATGATGAGCAGGCCAAGATCCTGCACGGGTGCAAAGACCGCGCTGCGCGTGCCGACGACGACGCGCGCGAGACCCGCACGGATGCGCTTCCACTCGTCATAGCGCTCCGAGAGCGGCAGACCGCTGTGCAGGACGGCGACCGTATCGCCGAAATATGCGGAAAACGCCTCGATCATCTGCGGCGTCAGCGAGATCTCCGGCACGAGCAGGATCGCGCCCTGCCCCGCTGCGAGCGCCTGCGCGATCAGGTGCAGATACACGAGCGTCTTGCCGCTGCCGGTCACGCCGAAGAGCAGCGCCGCCTGCGCGTCCGGCGCGCACAGCAGCGCCTTCAGGCCGGAAAACACCTGCTCCTGCGCCGGCGTCAGCGCCGGGATCGGCTGCGGCTGCCCGGTGTAGTGTACGGGGCGGCGAAAATAGGGCTCGGTGTCAATACGCACGACGCCCTGCTGCACGAGCGTTTTCATGGTACTTCTCGGTGCACCGGTAAACTGGCACACTTCATTGGCCGACGCGCGGCCGATCGTGCACAACAGCTCGAGAATGGCGACCTGATGCTTCGCGCGCCTGCGGCGGCGGATCTCCTCCTGCGCCTCTTCCAGCGGGACGGCAAGACTTGCATACTCCAGCTGCTTGTCGCGCATGACGCGCGTTTCCGTGCCTTCCACGGTCAGAAATTTCTGCTGCACGAGCCAGTGCAGGGCGGTCGTCGGGTCTTTTTCGCCAAACACCGCCTGCAGCTCGTCCAGCGGGCAGCGGCCGCCGTGCTCCAGCACGGTCTCCAGCGCCAGACGGCGCTGCTTGGATTTTCCGCACTGGGTCAGCGCCGCGGCCGTGTCGAGCTCCGGCACCGTGCAGTAGGCCGTACTGACCCGGTACCAGACGCCGGCGGGCAGGATCGCGTGCAGTGCATCATAGATCGTGCAGAAAAAGCGGTCATGCATCCAGACGGCCAAGCGCAGCAACTCCTGAGAAAGGATGGGCTCGGGGTCGAGCTGGCGCGTGATCGGCTTGAGCTTCGGATCATCCTCCGCCTCACCCAGCGCAAGCACCATGCCCTCGCACGGGCGGTTCCCACGCGAAAACGGCACCATGACGCGGCAGCCTGGCCGAAGCGCCGCCGCCAGCGGCTGCGGGATCTTATACGTATACGGTCGGTCAAACGCAAATGTTGCAGCCAGAACGGCGACTTTTGCGACCGGGATCTGCAGCATCTGCGCGCCCCCTCTCCGAAAAAATCAGGCGGGTACTGCCCGCCTGAAAGCGATTATTCCTTGTGCACGACCTGAAGGCGGCCGTCATACACCTCGTCGATCGCCATGGAAACCGGTTTGGTATCCAGCGGCTCGCCCGCGGCCTGTGCGGCGGCGGCGATATTGCGCGCGCGGCGCGCGACCAGGTTCACCAGCAGATAGCGGCTGCCGGCCTTGGCGGCCAGCTCACTCATGGGAGGATAGAGCATCATTTTTCAAGCACCTCTGTAAAATAGTTTTTCCGATCAGGATAGCGGCAGCACTCTGCCGTAATGATGGCGTCGAGCTCCTTGGCCGCGACGTCGGGATCGTCATTGATGACGATGTAATCATATGTATACGCCAGCGCGCACTCGCGGCGCGCCTGCGCCAGCCGCTCGCAGATCTTCTGCTCATCGTCCGTGTGGCGGCCGCGCAGACGGCGTTCCAGCTCCGCCAGTGACGGCGGCATCATGAACACGCGAATTGCGTCCGGCCGGTTCTCGGAGATCTGGTGCACGCCCTGCACGTCAATATCCAGCAGGACATGCATGCCCTCGGCGCAGCGCCGCTCCACATAGCTCTTCGGCGTACCGTAGCAGTTGCCAACATATTCGGCGTGCTCCAGCAGCTCGTCCGCCGCGACCATGGCATCAAACGCCGTGCGCGTGACGAAAAAATAGTCCTTGCCGTCCACTTCGCCGGGGCGCGGGGCGCGCGTCGTTGCCGAGACGGAAAAGCACACGTCATCCCGCAGACGCATCAGCCGGGCGATAACGGTGCTCTTTCCGGTGCCGGACGGCCCGGAAATCAGAATCAGTTTTCCTGTCTGGTGGTTCATGTTGCGTCTCCTCCGGTTTCCAGATCTGTGGCCTCTACACGGCCCTGCACCGCATCCGGCGGCAGCGCCGAGAGCACGGCGTGGCCGGTGTCCATAATGAGGACGGCCTGCGTCTTTCGGCCGTAGGTCGCATCGATGAGCATACCGATCTCGCGGCTGTCCTGCACGATGCGCTTGATGGGAGCGGAATCCGGACTGACGACAGCCAGCAGCCGCTCCGCGGAAACATAGTTTCCGTATCCGATGTTGATGAGTTTCAAGCCCGCCGCTCCTTACTCGATGTTCTGGATCTGCTCGCGGATCTTCTCGATCTCGGACTTGAGATCGACGACCACCTTCGCGATGTCCGCATTCTGGCACTTGGAGCCGATGGTGTTCGCCTCGCGGTTGAACTCCTGAATGAGGAAGTCCGCCTTGCGGCCGACCGGGGATCCGCTCTCGAGCATCTGGCGCAGCTGCGCAATGTGGCTGCGCAGACGCACCGTCTCTTCATCGACGGCAACGTGGTCGGCATAGATCGCAGCTTCGGCAATGACGCGCGACTCGTCAATATCGGCCGCGGCGAGCACCGTCTCGAGCTTCTGGCGCAGGCGCGCCTCATAGGCTGCGGCCGTCTCGGGGGCGGCCGTCTCCACGCGCGTCACCAGTGACTCGATGCGCGCGAGCTTTTCCTCCACGTCGGTGCGCAGCTTCGCACCCTCGCGCTCACGCATCTGGTCATAGTCGGCGAGCGCCTGCTGCGTCAGCGCAATCAGGCCGGCGCGGATCTTGTCCTGATCCGCCTCCGCCTTCTCAACGGACAGGATGTCCGGAAAGCGCATGAGCGACATGAGCGACATGTCATTTTTCAGGTCATAACGCACGGCGAGCGTGTTGAGCGTGTCGATATAAGCGCGCAGCAGCGGCTCGTTCACACGCAGGACAGTATCGGCCGCCTGCGAGGAATCGATCGTGACGAACACGTCCAGCTTGCCGCGGCTGACACACTGCTGGATGGTAGATTTGACCGCGTCCTCCGCGAAGAGGAAGTTGCGCGGCATGCGCACGGCGATGTCCAGATAGCGGTTATTGACGCTCTTGAGCTCCACCGTGACATTCAGGCCCTCGACGACGCCCTTTGCGCCGCCGTAGCCGGTCATGCTTCTTATCATTGGCTGTACCCTTCTTATCTTAGGATTCCCGGATCTGAATGATCTCAAAAGTAATGGGACTGGCTTTCTTCTTGCGCTGGTAGATGACATTGAACGCCACACCAAGCGCAAAGAAGCCAAAACCGATCAAGACACAGCCGCCCTCGGCCCAGCCGAGCGCGCTGCCGATGGCATACCCCAGAAACAGCAGCACGAACGGCACCATATACAGCAGCACCGCCGCGCCGAGTACATCCGACGTCTTGCTCTCGATGACGACCTTCTGCCCTGGCAGTGCCGAGATCTTATTGACCGCCTCGGCACGGATGCGGTTCTGGAACACGCACGCCTCGCACGACTCACACGTGCCGCCGCAGGCTGTGCCGCGCTCAACTTCCACCTCCGCCACATGACGGCTGATCAGCTTGGTCACCACAGCATCCTGCGTCATGGTATCACCCTCCCGTAAAATGCACATTCACGACGTACTCCCCGATCGCACCGGCGTTGGAAAAGCCGTCCACATAGACCTTGGCCGGCACGGCGACCGTACCGCTCGTGGCCCTATAATTTGCCAGGTCAACGACCACGCGCACATTGTCCGCCGTGATCTGCGAAATCGTATCCGCCGGTGCGCGCACGGTCACATCCAACGACGTCGTCATGATCTCCACGCGCCGGTTCGTACCGGTCGTTGTGATATTCGTCGCCGTGACCTTTGCCGTCTCCAGTCCGCGGACGGAGATGCGGACCGTCGCCTCCGTGATGCCGCTGAGGTTTTTCAGGTCATTTCCCAAGGGGATCGTGACCGTCGCCTCATACGATGTCGCAAAGTTCGACAAATCGACCGTAGTGACGACGAGCTGGTTGAGCTTTTGCAGCACCGTCGTGTCGCCGGCGACCTGGATGCTCTTCGGCTCGACTTCAACAACGCAGTTGTCCTCCGTCGCCCCGGCACCGCCGACCAGCGAAACCGTCAGCGGCAGGTCCTTGTTCATCAGCACCGGCATTGACACGCTGACCGTGTCATAGTTGCCGGAGATCTCCTTGGGCTTGAGCTTATTGCCGTCCTTATCCAGCAGGACATACGGGCAGTTGGTTGGCTCAATAGACTTGTCCAGATCCGTGCGCGTGACATAGACGCAGATGCTGTCCACCGCATCGAGCTCCTCCTGCGGACCATAGAGCGTGATGGACGAGGGCTCCACCTGGATCGGCTCGGCCGTGTAGCCGTCTTTGACGCTGCCGGTGAACACGCCCTTGACCTCGAGCGTCTTGCTGGCCTCCTGCACGACGGAAAAGCTGATCGTCTCCGGCGATTTGCTCAGAACGGTGATGCTGCTCTTATCGACATTGGTCGGGTACTGCAGCGAATAGCTCACCTGCATCTCACGTGCCTGCGAGATGCCGGACACATCGATGACCGCCGACAGGTCCGCTGAGCTGAGGTTGCCGAGCACGCGCCTTGTGCCCTTGAGGCGCACGGAGACCGTTTCGGCATCGGCATCCGTTACGATCAGGCCGCGCGCAGCACGCAGATCATCCGCGCCCTGATACACGACCTTGACATTGGAAAACGTCATCTCGATCGTCGTCTCCTCCGTGGACATGATGTACGTCCACAGCAGGAACGACGCCAGCAGCGAAATGATGATCCAGAAAGCCTTACTGCCGACTATTTTGTTGATCGTCGTCTTTTTTGTCATGTTGTTTCTCCCGACGAAGCGGATTGAGTTTCTTCACGAAATCGACAAAGGTGTCCCAGCGTCTGCGCTGCTGCTCTTCCGCCGGCAGCAGCTCGCTGCGGAGGATCGCCTCGAACGTCTCCGGAGAAAGGCGGCGCTTGAGCATGCCGTCCACGGCGATGGAAATGCCGCCGGTCTCCTCGGACACGATCACGATCACGGCATCCGAATGCTCGCTCATACCGATGCCCGCGCGGTGGCGCGTGCCGAGATCCGGGCTGAGGTTCGTGTTGTTCGTCAGCGGCAGGACACAGCCGGCCGCCGCGATGCGGCCGTCCCGGATCACGACCGCGCCGTCATGCAGCGGAGCCTTGGGATAGAAAATGTTCTTGAGCAGTTCCGCCGTCACGTCCGAATTGATCGTGGTGCCGCTGCGCATCTGCTCATCGAGCGTCACGCTGCGCTCAAAGACAATGAGCGCACCGGTCTTGGTCGTTGACAGCTGCGTGCAGGCAGCGATGGTCTGCGAAATGACATTGTCCATGCCCAGCGTCTCAAGCGGTTTTGCCCCGAAGCTCGGTAGTGCCTTGCTGCCCATGCGCTCGAGCAGACGGCGCAGCTCCGGCTGAAAGATGATGACCAGCGCAATCAGACCGAGCTCAACCGTTTTTTGCAGGATACGGTTGAACATCGTCAGCTTCAGCACACCCGACAGCCACAGCGCGATCAGGATCAGCAGAACCCCCTGCGCCAGACGATACGAATTCGTCTTGCGGATGAGCATGATAACATTGTAAATCAGATAAGCGACGATCAGGATATCCACGATGTCCGAAAACCGGATCGTGGATACCAGCATCGTCAGTTTTGCCCAGAAGGCTGCAAGTTGTGCCATAAGCATATCCTCGGCTGTTGGTTTCCGTTTTGCAGGCGCAAAACGCCAATCTTATGAATTATAATATTATACCCTACAACCCGGCGGATTTCAATACAAAAATCTGCGTCAGCCTGTACGCAGTATCTCATGAAACACGCGCGCCGTGCGCGCGATCTCCGCATCCGTGTTAAAGGGTGACAGGCTCAGGCGCACGGTACCGGTCTCGAGCGTTCCGGCCGTGCGGTGCGCGACCGGCGCGCAGTGCAGCCCCGCACGCACGGCAATACCGTAGCGCGCGAGCTTCTGCGCCAGCAGCTCGCTGTCCATATCCCGGCAGCGGACGGACAGCACTGCCGTCTGACACGCCGGATCCGGCGATGCGAAGGCCTCCAGCCGCGGCTCCGCGCGCAGCTGCGCCGTCAGGCGCTGCGCGAGCCGCCGCTCCCGCCGCTCGATATTTTCGACGCCCTGCGCCGACAAATACCGGATCCCGGCGAGCAGGCCCGCAATGCCGGGGACGTTGTGCGTTCCGGCCTCGAGCCGGTCGGGCAGTTCCTCAGGCATATCCTGCAGCACGCTTTGTGAGCCGGTGCCGCCGCACAGTAGGGGCTTTGGCTGCGCAAAGCACAGCAGGATGCCCGTGCCCTGCGGGCCGAGCAGGCCCTTATGCCCCGGCATGGCCACGAACGCCGCACCGAGTGCCGCCGCGTCGAACGCGACACAGCCGGCCGCCTGCGAGGCATCCACGATCAATGGGACGCCTGCAGCAGTGCAAAGTTCCGCAATCTCCCGCACGGGCAGCAGATAGCCGAACACGTTCGACACCATCGTACACACGGCCGCCTTCGCGCCCGGCAGCGCGCGGCGGAAAGCGCTGACCGCCGCCTCCGGCTCGAAGAGCGAGCTCTCCGCCACGCGCACCTGCGCACCCAGCGCATGGAGCGGACGCGTGACGGAGTTATGCTCATAGCCCGAGATCACGACCGGATCGCCGGGCGACACGAGCGAGCGGGTCGCGATATTGAGCGCGTGCGTCGCGTTCATGGTGAACACGACGCGCTCCGGTTCCGGAACGTGAAACAGCTCCGCCGCCGCTTCTCTGCAGGTAAACACCGTGTCGGCCGCGCGCATGGCGGCGCTGTGGCCGCCGCGGCCGGGACTCGCCATTGTGCGCATGGCCATGGCCGTCGCGCGCACTACCGACGGCGGCTTGAGCAGGCTCGTAGCCGCCGAGTCCAGATAGATCATACCGTCACCTCCTGGTAAGTGCCATCTTCCAGCAGGCGATACACCTTCCCCCGCCGGATCGCTGCGCGGTCCAGGAGCGCCAGCGCACGAACCAGACGGGATTCATAAAGTTTGACGCAATAAGCGCATCCGGTCTTTGAAACGCTTTGCGGCGCTTTGAGCACAGTGGCGGTAATGCCCGCGCGCTCGAGCACCTGCGATGACCGCTGCGCATAGGTCAGCGACCTGCACATGATCAGACAGTAGCGCTGCATCATGAGCTCCCTCCCACATCGTTATGCCTCATTCTATGCGGGAGCGGTGCAGGCGTTTACGAAACCCGTTCGATCAGGACGACCGCATGCGCGGCGATGCCCTCGCGCGCACCGGTGAAGCCGAGGCCCTCTTCGGTCGTCGCCTTGACGCTGACGCGGTCAACCTCCACCCCCATACACTGCGCCAGATTGCGGCGCATCTGCGCGATGTGCGGCGCGAGCTTCGGCGCCTGGGCAAGCACGGTGCAGTCCAGATTACCGACCGTGTATCCGGCCGCGTGCAGGCGGGCCGTTACCTCGTGCAGCAGCGCCAGACTGTCCGCACCGGCATAAGCCGGATCATTGTCCGGGAAAAGGTGGCCGATGTCCCCCAGAGCCGCCGCACCGAGCAGTGCATCCATGACGGCGTGCGTGAGCACATCGGCGTCCGAGTGGCCGAGCAGGCCGGTCTCGTTCGGAATGTCCACACCGCCGAGAATGAGCTTGCGCCCGGGGACGAGCCGGTGCACATCGTAGCCGTGACCAATGCGCATCATGCCCCGCCACGCCTCCTCAGGATAGACTCTGCAAGCTCGATATCGATCGGCGTCGTGATCTTGAGGTTTTCGTCCGAACCCTGCGTCACGACCGGCTTAACACGCAGCTGCTCCACGGCCGAGCAGTCATCGGTGATGGCCAGGTGCTTGCGCATGGCGTTCGTGAGTGCGGCCTTGATGAGATCCGCCTGGAACACCTGCGGCGTCTGAATGGCGGTGAGCGCCGCGCGCTCGGGTGTGCCGGTGATGACGCCGCCGGCCGTGAGCTTGACCGTGTCGCGCACCGGGATGCCGGGTGCGGCCGCGCGGCTCTTTTTCGCCGCCTGAATGGTCTCTGTGATAATGGCATCCGTCACGAGCGGGCGCGCGGCATCGTGGATGCCGATGAGCGTCGCCTTGCCGCTCGCCGCCAGCACACCGGCAAGCGAGGACTCCGCGCGCGTCATGCCGCCGACGACGACCTTGGTCATCTTCGTCAGACCGTACCGGTCGCGCAGCGCCGCGATCTCCTCGAGGCGGGACGTGCGTGTGACGACGATGAGCTCGTCCACGGCGGCGCAGGTTTGCATCGCCTGCAGCGAGCGCACGAGCACCGGCACGCCGCCGACCTCCATCATCAGCTTGTCACGGCCCATCCGCTTGGAAGAACCGGCCGCCAGAACGACCATCGTGCAAAACGGCTTTCCGACGAGCTTCGCTTTGATCTTTCCGTAAAGTGCCATGGGATCGCTCCTTTCTAGAAATATCGTACAGTTAGTAAAATTCTATATTTCCATTATAATCAGAAATCCGGAGCGGTGCAAGGTGCGGACAATAAAAAAACATCCCTGCACGAATCGTGCAGGGATGTTTCAGAGGCTGGAATTACTCGTCGATCTCGTCGTCGTCGATGTCCGGGATGTTGCCGGTGGCCTCGCCGGTGGCGGACACTTCGTACACCAGAGCGTCAGCTTCCGGAGCCTGCGGCTTCTTCGCCGGGCGCTCGCGCACCGGAGCCGGCTCGGGAGCGGTCAGCGCACGGATGGACAGGGAGATCTTGTGCTTCTCCTCGTCGATGGCGGTGATCTTCGCATCAACAATGTCGCCGACGGTCAGGACCTCATCGGGCTTGCCGATGCGGCGGTTGGCGATCTGGGAGATGTGAATCAGGCCATCGACGCCGGGCAGCACCTCGGCAAACGCGCCGAAGGGCATGAGCTTGACGATGGTGACCTTCGCCACATCGCCGACCTGGAAGGTCGTCATGAACTTGGTCCAGGGGTTGCCGTTGGGATCCTTGTAGCCGAGGGAGATCTTGTGGTTCTCCGTGTCGAAGCTGATGACGTAGACATCGACCTCGTCGCCGACGGACAGCACGTCGGACGGCTGCTTGATGCGGCTCCAGCTCAGCTCGGAGACGTGGACCATGCCGTCAATGCCGCCGATGTCGACGAACGCACCATAGGACGTCAGGGACTTGACAACACCGTGATAGTGCTTGCCGACCTCGATCTCGCTCCAGATCTTCTCGGCGCGCTCGCGGCGCTCCTTCTGGGCGACGGCACGGATGGAACCGACGACGCGCTTGCGGCCGCGGTTGACCTCGGTGATCTTCAGACGCACAGTCTGGCCGACGAGCTCGGACATGGCAGCGTCCTTCGGCAGGCCGGACTGGGAAGCGGGCACGAACACGCGGATGCCCTTGACGGACACAACGATGCCGCCCTTGTTGTCCTCGGTAACTTTGCCCTCGACGATCTCGCCGCTCTCCTGCGCCTCTTCAATGGAAGCCCAGTTCTTCACGGCGTCGAGCCGCTTCTTGGAGAGCATCGCAGTGCCCTCGACGTCGTTGACGCGGACAACGCTCGCCTCAATGGTGTCGCCGACGTGCAGGACGTCTTCGACCTTGATGCCGTCGTCGGTGAACTCGCTGGTCGGGATGAAGCCGGAATACTTGGTGCCGATATCGACACTGATCTCGGTGCCAGAAATGGCCACGACCGTACCGGTTACCTTTTCTCCATTATATATAGGCTTGAGAGATGCCTCCAGCATTTCATCAAAATTTTCAGTCTCCGTGGGATTTTCTTGAGTCAGGATCTCGTCACTCATCTTTTGTTTTACCTCCTTAATGATCCATGCAGGCACGGAGGCCCCGGCTGTCAGGCCGACCGTATCCGCATGTACGAACGCGCTTGTATCAAGCTGCGCTGCGTTTTCAATAAATTGCACGTTTGCGCACGCACTGCGGCAGATCTCGTAGAGATGGCGACTGTTGGCGCTATGGCTGCCGCCGACGACGACCATTGCGTCGCACGTGCGGGCCATCTGCGCTGCCTCTGTCTGACGTGTAAACGTAGCACCACATATTGTATCAAACAATTTTGCGTTTGTACACTGTTTTTTTATGATTTTCTGACATTCCAGCAGTTTCTCTTGCGTTTGGGTCGTCTGAATGACGACAGTCAGCGGTTTTGCACAGTTGATGGTGCCGTCGGCGATGCGCGCGGCGAGCTCCGCGGCGTCATTGACCACGACCGGTGCAGCACACCAGCCGCAGATGGCGCGCACCTCCGGGTGGTCGGCTGCACCGATGATGACCGGCTGCCGCCCCTCGGCCGAAGCCTCGGCCACGATCTCATGGATGCGCTTGACCTTCGGACACGTCGCGTCATACACCGCCGCGCCCGTGCGCTGCACCGCCTCAAACTCCGCACGGCTGACGCCGTGGGAGCGGATGATGACGGACGCGCCCTGCGGGATCTGCTCCGGCTCGTCCACGACCGTGAGGCCCTCAGACTGCAGGTGGCGCACCACATCGTCGTTATGGATGAGCTCGCCGAGACTGTAGCAGTTTTGCTCGGCGGCGAGCATTTCCTCGGCCATCTTCACCGACCGGCTGACGCCGAAGCAGAAACCGGCCGACTTGGCAACGATGCATTCCTTCACGTCTGCGCCTCCAGTCCGAAGCGCGTGCGGATGGCCGCGCACACGGCGTTGATGCTCTCATCGAGCGTCAGGTCGCTCGTGTCGATGCACACGGCGTCCGCCGCTGCCTTGAGCGGCGCGACCGCGCGGTGCGTATCATCATAGTCGCGCTGCTCAAGCTCACGCAGCACATCAGCATAGGGCTCCTGAATGCCCTTTTCCTGCAGCTGCCGCCAACGGCGCTGCGCGCGGCACTCCGCCGAGGCAGACAGGAAGATCTTCAGCCCGGCATCCGGAAGTACGACCGTGCCGATGTCGCGCCCGTCCATGACAACACTGTGCGTGCGGGCAAGGCTACGCTGCATGTCCAGCAAAAACGCGCGCACGACCGCCAGTGCCGACACGCGCGAGGCGAGGATCGACACCTCCGGCAGACGGATCGTCTCCGAGACGTCCTCACCGTTGAGGAGCATGCGCTGCTCCCCTGCTGCGTCATAGACCAGCTCGATCTTCAACCCCGGCAACAGCGTCTGCACGGCAGCGGCATCCGCGCAGTCGATGCCGACCCGCTCGCCAGCGAGACCGACTGTGCGGTAGATCGCGCCTGTGTCCACATAGATGAGGCCGAAACGGCGCGCGGCCGCGCGGGCGATCGTACTCTTGCCGGCACCGGACGGGCCGTCGATGGCAACGGTAATGTGTGTATCCAAAACGTTCGTTTCCTTTCGTGTGTTATGTGCAGACCGCGCTTCCGGCCACATAGCCGGTGCTCCATGCGATCTGCAGGTTGAAGCCGCCGGTGTAGGCATCCAGGTCGAGCACCTCGCCGGCGAAGTACAGGCCGGGCACGAGCTTGGAACCCATGGTGCGCGGGTTGACCTCCTTGAGCGACACGCCGCCGGAGGTAATGATGGCCTCGTCAATGGGCCGCGTGCCGGTGACCGACACCGGAAAATGCTTGAACAGCTCCACGAGCTTATGCCGCTGCTCGCGCGTGATGGCGTTGACCTTCGTATCCTCCGGGATGCCGGACAGGCGCACGAGCACCGGGATCATGGCGTGGCCCGCGAGGTCATAGAGCGCGTTCTTAAAATCGCGGTTGGCGTATTTCTGAAAATCGCGCAGGATGCGCGCATCAAGCTTCTTTTCATCCAGCGCCGGCTTCAGGTCGATGGACAGGCGGTATTTGTGCTGCGAAAAGTCGCGCATGTGCGCGCTCGCCGACAACACCAACGGACCCGACACGCCAAAGTGCGTGAAGAGCATCTCACCCAGGTCGGAATAGATGACCTTATTCTGCTCATCGTAGACCGTGAGCGTCACGTTGCGCAGAGAAAAGCCCTGCATCTCGGCGCACCAGGGATCGTCCGATTCCAGTGGGACGAGCGATGGACGCGTGGGCGTGACCGTGTGGCCCAGCTGCCGGGCAAGCCGATACCCGTCGCCGGTCGAGCCGGTGAGCGGATAGGACAGGCCGCCTGTGCAGATGACGGCAGCATCGCAGTCGATGGTACCCTCCGTGGTCACAACGGCAGAGACAGCGCCGTCCTGCGTCAGGATGTCTGTCGCCGCGGCGTGCACGACCCGACCGCCTGCGTGCGCATAGGCGCGCTCAAGGGCGTTGGCAACATCGTGCGACCGGTCGGAGACCGGAAACACGCGGCTGCCACGCTCGGTCTTGAGCGGCACGCCGAGCGATTCAAACAGCGCCATCGTGTCCTGCGGGCCAAGACGGTTGAGCGCACTGTAGAGAAAGCGCCCGTCGCCCGGGATGTTGGCAAGAATGGTCTTGACATCGCAGTGATTCGTCACGTTGCAGCGGCCCTTGCCGGTGATGCGCAGCTTTTTGCCGAGCATCTTGTTCGGCTCGAGCAGCACAACATTCAGCCCCCGCTGCGCCGCCGTGAGCGCGCACATGGACCCGGCCGCACCGCCGCCGATCACAACTACATCAGCTTTCAACGGTCCCATACACCTCATATTCTTTCCAGACGGTCTCGAGCTCGCGGAACGTCTCAAACGTGCGCTCCCGGTCGCGCGCACCGACGGCCATGATAAGTGCATTGATCAGGCTCATGGGCGCAACGAGTGAGTCGAGAAAAGACACCATCTCACTCTTTGCATACAGGCACACATCGGAGATCTCGTTGAGCGGCGAGACCTTGCTGTCCGTCATGCCGAGGCAGCGCGCACCGTGATCGCGCGCGAACTTCATGGCGCTGATCGTGCGCTTGGAATAGCGCGGGTAGCTGATGCCGATGATGAGATCGCCCTCGCCGATGCGCAGCATCTGCTCGTACACCTCGCGCGCAGCGATCTCTTTGACGACCGTGACATCATCCAGCAGCAGCTTGAGATAGATGCCGAGAAAATCCGCCAGCGTCGTGGACGTGCGCATGCCGATGATATAAATGTGCTTCGCCGAAAGGATCATATCGACCGCCTGGTCAAAGTTGTCCTGATCGACCTCGTCAAGCGTGGCCTGCAGATTGTTGATGTCCGCGCGCAGCACCGCCTTGAGTACGTCGTGCCCGTCCATGGTGCTCTCGGCCGCCTCGATACGCTCGACCGAGGTCAGGCGGTTGCGCACGATCTCCTGCAGCGCTTTTTTCATGCCGGGGTAGCCGCGGTAGCCGAGATCGGCCGCGAAGCGCACAACGGTCGACTCGCTCACGCCGGTCACTTCGCCGAGGCGCGCGGCCGTCATGAAGGCTGCCTTGTCATAGTTTTTCAGAATAAACTGCGCGATGGTGCGCTGGCCCTTGGAAAAAGAGGGGAATTTATGCTCCAAAACAGACAAAATATCCATTTTCATATGTTCACCTTGTAAATACGCATTTTTTGCCGCCAAGCTGCGGAACATTTTTTTATTTTAAGCAAATTCCAGCCACTTTGCAAGTCGCTTTTGCAATTTTTCAGTAGAAAACTTGCATAAAATTTTGCGTCTCAAAGATGCGATTTCAGGTAAGCGACCTCCGCATCCGACAGCGGACGCCACTGGCGCGGCGCGAGCGTGCCGAGGCGCAGCTCCCCCTCCGCCACGCGCACGAGCCGCCGGACGCGCAGCCCCGCGAGCGCGCACAGGCGGCGCACCTGCCGGTTGCGTCCCTCGTGGATCGTCACGGACAGCCGCCCGGGTGCGAGCACCGTCACCTCCGCCGGGCGGACGTGATAACCCTCCAGCTCCGTGACGGCGTGCATGGTCTCCGCTGCGACTGCAAGATCGCCGCCCGCTACATCCACCTCATACGTCTTTGGGATCTCATGTGAGGGATGCATGAGACAGTTTGCGATCTCGCCGTCGTTCGTCAGGATGAGCAGACCCTCGGAATCGAGATCCAGCCGCCCGACCGGGTACAGCCGCTCCCCCAATGATGCCACGAGATCCGCCACGGTTTTGCGCCCGTGCTCGTCGTGCATCGTCGTGACATAGCCACGCGGTTTGTTCAGCATTATGTACCGCTTCGGGGCCCGGGACGGCAGCGGCCGGCCGTCGATGCAGATGATATCGGTCTCCGGGTCTGCCTGCGCACCGAGCTGTGCGGTCTGCCCGTTTACGGTCACACGGCCGGCGGAGATCATCGTCTCCGCCGCGCGGCGGGAGGCAACGCCCGCCTCGGAAATGCACTTTTGCAGCCGTTGCTGCATGGTCATCACCTCAGGATACAGGATAGTAGGAGGAAAAGTAGCGGCAGGCGTGCGTCCACAGCCGGCCGAGCCGCGCGAGCGGCGTGATCTTCACATCCGGGTCGAGCGCCGCGGGTTCGGCATAGCAGAGCGGCACCGTGACACTTTGGCCATCCGGCCCGTTCGCCGTCAGCGTGCCCGCCCGCGCGCCCTGCTCCACCGGCGCGAACGCGAAACGCGGCAGCTCTGTCTTCAGCACCACCGGGTCATCCGGGTGTACGAGCAGGCAGGCAGGTTCCTCCGGAACCGCCGCGCAGAGCTCCACCGTGGCGGAGAGCACCGGCACGGCATACACCGGCGTGTCACCGGCGACGCAGCGGTACTCATAGTTTTCAAATGCCCAGTCGAGCAGGTGCGTGTGGTCGTTCCAGTCGTCCGGGTCCGAGAGCGTCACGCACAAGAACTGCGTCGCGCCGCGCTGCGCGCAGGACACGAGCGTCCGGCCCGCGGTTTTCGTATACCCGGTCTTGACGCCGACCGCGCCGTCATAACTGCGCAGCAGGCGGTTGTGGTTCACGAGCGTCTGCCCGTCCACGGTCGTGCTCTTTGTGGATACGATCGTGCGGAATGTCTCGTTTTCCATGGTGGCGCAGGCGAGCTTCGCCATATCGCGCGCCGTGGAATAATGCCCCTCGGCGTCGAGACCGTTGGGATTTTGAAACGCGCTGTCTGTCATGCCGAGCGCACGCGCCTGATCGTTCATCATGTCCGCAAACGCCTCCACGGAGCCCGCCGTGTGGCATGCGAGCGCGACGGCGGCGTCATTGCCGGACACGAGCATCAGGCCGTAGAGCAGCTCCTCGACCGTGTACGTCTCGCCGGCACGCAGATACATCGACGAGCCCTCGACCGCTGTGTATTCCGGCAGGATCTCGACCGGTTCCTCCAGCGCGCAGTGCTCGAGCACGACAAGCGCAGTCATGATCTTCGTCGTGCTGGCAATGCCGAGCCGCTCGTCCGCATTCTTTTCATAGAGCACGGTGCCGGTCTCGGGATGCACGACAATGGCGGCCCTGGCCGCATTGTCCGTCCCGGCGGCATGCGTGCACGGTGTGAAAAACAAAGAAAAGGCCAGCACGCAGGCAAGGCCAAAACATGTCCGTTTCAAAACAAGCACCACCCTTTCCAAGTTACGGGCGGTGCTTATTATGGGCGCTTTCGGCGCGGTTTATGCTTTGTCGGCCCTGCGCTGGTCGATGAACTGGTCGATGCGGTCGATCACCTGCGGGGTCATGTCGATCAGGCGGTCGAACGTGTTCGAGGCCGGCGGCATGACGTTGAGCATGCGCACATTGCCGTCCTTGACGATCAGAAAGCCCATCGGCTCGACCTTGACACCGGCGCCGCTACCGCAGCCGACACCGTTTTTGTTCTCCTTCATCGGGAACTCCGACCCGCCGCTGGCAAAGGCAAAGCTGACGCGGGACAGCGGGATGAGCATAATATCGTCCGGTGTCGTGATCGGTTCGCCGACGACGGTGTTCGTGTCCACCATTTCCTTGATCTTGCTCATGGTCGCAGTCATGACTGCACTGATTTCATTATCCATTGCTGACCTTCCTTTCCTGCGCGGCCGGCGCGGTATTCGCGCGCGTGGCCCGGGCCTGTTTCGAGTGCATTTTTTGCTTTAAGAATCCAACGCCGAACGCCAGCGCGATGACAACGATCTGCCCGATGCGGATCGTACAGACGATGCGCGCATCGATGCGCGGCCGCTCGGCCTGAAAGTCCACACCGGTCTGAATGTCCCGCTCGTCAATGCGCAGGGCCCGCTCCGCCAGCGGCGTGAGCGCGCCGAGCGCGGCGTTGACATAGCCAAACGCCAGCGCCGTATCGTACGGGTCCGGCGCGCCGGACACGAACACCAGCCGCAGCAGCTGCACGCGCAGCCGCTGCCGGAAGCGATTGAGCGCCTGCAGACCGAGCTTTGCAAGGGCGAGGATCGTCCGGATATCCGGCGGGGCGGATTTCTTCTTCGGCTTTTCCTTTTTCGGTTTTGGTGGCTTTTTCTTCTTCGGCTTTGCATCCGGCGGTTTCGGCAGGAGCCGGAGCCGGAGCGGGCCGACGCGCGCCGCAAGCGAGAATGTCTCGTCCGTATAGGCCGCATCCACGCCGACCGGCAGCAGATTCAGCACCGTCAGCACCAGCGCGATCGCCAGTATGATCCACAGGGCCGTCAATCGGCATCACTCCCCTGTCGGTTTTTCCTCCGTGTCCGTCAGCTCCATCTGCTCGCCGCGGCCGCGCAGCTCCGAGATGGCCTGCTCGAGCTTTTCCGCGCCCTCATCGGACGACAGATCCGGCAGCACAGGCAGCTCGTCGAGCGACTGCATGCCCATGGTGCGCAGAAACAGCGCGCTCGTGCGGTACAGCGACGGGCGGCCTGGCGCGTCGAGCCTGCCGCAGGCCTCGATGAGCCCGCGCTCGAGCAGTGTCGTGACCGTGTAGGCACTGTCCACGCCGCGCACCTGATCGATGTAGGCGCGCGTGACGGGCTGAAAATACGCCACGATCGCCAGCACCTCCAGCGCCGGCTGCGAGAGCTTGGGCGGCTTGCGCTGCTCAAGCGCGCGGCGGATATCATCCGCATACTCCGGCGCGGAGCACAGCTGCAGCAGATCATTCATCTGCACCAGGCGCATGCCGCAGCGGTTTTCCTCATACGCCGCAGCGAGCTCCCTGGCGGCCGAGACGATCGTCTGCGTCTCCTCGCCGGTGACGAGCGCGATACGCGACGCCGGCACAGGATCGCCCGCTGCAAATAAAATGGCCTCAATGACCGAAAGTAATTCCTCGTGTTCCATAAAAATTTCTCACTCAACAATGGATTCCAGAATATCGTCTGTGGCGCCGCCGGTGAAGCTTGCCACATATTCGCCGTTTTGCTCGGAAAGCATCAGATGGCCGAGGCTGCACAGCTCCAACACGGACAAAAACGTCGCCACGATCTCACTACGGCTGGCACACTGGCTGTAGAGCGCGTTCAGTGACATGCTCCCCCGCTCACGCAGCTCGTCAATGAGCGTGCGGCATTTGTCGCGCACACTGTAGATGATGCGCTTCGGCGCCGCCATCTGCAGCGCATCTGTCGCTGCGGCACCGCCGCGCGTGAACACGGACAGCAGCGCGCGCAGGAGGTCTGCCTGCTCGATGCGGTAGCGGTATTCCCCCGCCGACTTCGGCAGCGGCTCCGGCGGGCGCGACAGGTAGTGCAGGCCGGTCTGGGCCGCGGCGTCGAGCATCGGCGTGACGGACTTGACAGCCGCATAAGTGTCCTTGCACTTGAGCTGCTCGAGCGAGGCGATGAGCTGCTCGAGCTCCGTGACCTCCTTCTCCTCCGTGAGGAGCATGCGGGTCTTGATATAGAGCAGGTAGGACGCCATCTGCACAAACTCGCTCGCAATCTCGAGATCGAGCTTTTCCATGGCGTTGAGGTACTCCAGATACTGATCGAGGATCTCCGAGATCTTGATGTCGCGGATCTCGATCTTGTTCTTGGACAGGAGCAGCAGGATCAGACTCAAGGGCCCCTCAAAATCCGCCATCTCGCTCTTGTCGTGGATGATGCCTTCAAGAAAATAGGTTGGATCGGTCGGCTTAGCCGAAGATGCCGATAAGTTCATAGCCCCACTCCGCAAATACAAAGAGTTTGTCAAACGCAGCCTCCGTCACCGTCGTGAGCGGCTTGCCGAGCACACCGGTCGCGACCAGCACGAGCAGCAGGATCATCCCATAGCGCTCATAGCGCATGAGCTTGGCATACGCCGCGTCGGGCAGCAGCGCGAAGAGCACCTTGGACCCGTCGAGCGGCGAGACCGGGATGATATTGAAAATGGCCAGCGCCAGGCTGATATATGCCGTCAGCCAGATCATGTCCAGCAAAAACTGCACCGAATACAGCGCCCGGTACAGCAGGCCATACAAAAACAGAAACACGAGCGCGAGCAGCACGTTCGACACCGGCCCCGCCAGCGCCGTGAGCGCCATACCGCGCTTGGGATTACGAAAGCGCATCATATTTACCGGCACGGGCTTTGCCCAGCCGAACTTGAACACGATCATCATCAGCAGGCCCATCGGGTCGATGTGCTTCAGGGGGTTGAGCGTGAGCCGGCCGGCGTCCTTCGCCGTCGTGTCGCCGAGGCGATAGGCAATATAGCCGTGCGACACCTCGTGAAACGTGATGCACAGCAGCGACGGAACGACCGACAGCACGATATTCAGCAGATAGGACCAGTCGAGCCCGTTCCAGATCGATTGCAGGGTGTTCACGCGCACACCTCCCATTCCTACAAATTTGCATTATAACAAGTCCCCAGCGAAAAAACAAGTGCAGAGCGCGCGAATGCGCGCTCTGCACTTTGAGCAGGCAAAAATGACCCCGCCGCTGCCGAATCACATACGCAGCAGGGGTGCTCGAGGGGGCAAGGCCCGCCTCGAATCCAATCAGCCGCCGCAAAGCGCTGCTTTGTCAGCGTTTTGCGGCGCAGAGCGCGCGAATGCGCGCTCTGCACTTCGGGTCATCCAACAGCGTGAAAGATCTCACCGAGCAGTGCCTCGCGGCCTGTGCCCTTTTCCGCCGAAAACGGCAGCAGCACCGCGTCGTCCGGCAGCAAAAGCGTGGCGCGGATGCGCGCAAGGTTCGGCTCGATCTCCGACTTTTTGAGCTTGTCGCACTTATTCGCCACGACGACCATCGGGCAGCCGGTGGAATGAAACCACGCCGCCATCGTCTCATCGTCGGCCGTGGGCTTGTGGCGGGCGTCAACGATCATGACGCCAAGGGTGATGCGCGCGGGGTCTGCGAAGAAATCCTCCATGAGCTTGCCCCAGCGCGCACGCTCCGTCTTGGCGACGCTGGCGTACCCGTAACCCGGCAGATCAACAAAGTACGCCCGGCCGTCGATGCAAAAATAGTTCACATGGACGGTCTTTCCGGGCTGAGAGCCGACGCGGGCAAAATTCTTGCGGTTGAGCAGCCGGTTGATGACCGAGGACTTGCCGACGTTTGACTTGCCGGCAAAGACGATGCACGGCAGGTCGGCCGCGAGGAAGCCGGACGGGCTGACGGCGGACTTGAGAAACTCCGCCTTATTCAGGTTCAATGTCGCCATGGCAGTCTCCTCACTGGCGCAGGTTCACATTCGCCGCGTCGCCGTGCGCGTCCTTGTGCGCCGCCTTGACAGCAGCAGCAAAACGGCGGCCAAACGCGACGTCGAGGATCTTATCCACGTGGTCGGTCGTGACGAACTTGAGCGCGCTGCGCACGGTCGGGTCGATCTCTTCCAGATCCTTTTCGTTCTCACGCGGGATGATGACCGTCGTGATACCGATGCGCATGGCTGCCATGGTCTTTTCCTTCAGGCCGCCGATCGGCAGGATGCGGCCGCGCAGCGTGATCTCGCCCGTCATGGCGAGGTCGCGGCGGACCGGCGTGTTCGTGAGCGCGGAGATGACCGCGATGCAGATCGTGATGCCGGCCGACGGACCGTCCTTCGGCACGGCACCCTCCGGGAAGTGGATGTGGATATCCTTGTTCTTATAAAACTCCGGGTCGATGCCGAGCAGCTGCGCACGGCTGCGGATATAGGTGACGGCGGCCTGCGCCGACTCCTTCATGACGTTGCCGAGGTTGCCGGTCAGCTCGAGCTTGCCGGTGCCGTCGAGCACGGCGACTTCGACATCGAGTACTTCCCCGCCGACGGACGTCCAGGCAAGGCCGCGCACGAGGCCGACCTCATCCTGCGCATAGACATGCTCCGGCTCAAAGCGCGCGGGGCCGAGATAATTGGCCACGCTTCCTGCGCGCAGCTGCACGCTCTTGCACTCGCCGAGTGCGATGCGCTTGGCCGTCTTGCGGCAGACGGCGGCAAGGTTCCGTTCAAGCACGCGCACGCCGGATTCGCGCGTATAGAGCGTGATGATCTCACGGATGGCATCGTCGCTCACGCGCAGCTGCGACGGCTTGAGGCCGTGCTTTTTGCGCTGCTTGGGCAGCAGGTGCTGCTTTGCGATCTGCAGCTTTTCCTCGTCTGTATAGCTTGAGAGCTGGATAACCTCCATACGGTCGAGCAGCGGGCGCGGGATGGTGTCGAGGGTGTTGGCCGTCAGGATGAAAAACACATCCGACAGGTCGACTGGGATCTCCATGAAGTTATCCCGGAAGTGGCCGTTCTGCTCCGCGTCGAGCACCTCCAACAGCGCCGATGACGGGTCGCCGCGATAATCGCTGCCGAGCTTATCGATCTCGTCGAGCACCATGACGGGGTTCATGCTGCCGGCGATGGTCAGGCCGTTGATGATGCGGCCGGGCATAGCGCCGACATACGTCTTGCGGTGGCCGCGGATCTCCGCCTCGTCGTGCACACCGCCGAGGGAGATGCGCGCGAGCTTGCGGTTCGTAGCATGGGCGATGCTCATGGCGATGCTCGTCTTGCCGGTGCCCGGAGGGCCGACGAGGCACAGCACGCCGCCCTTGACATCGGGCGCGAGCTGGCGCACGGCCAGATACTCTGTGATCCGGTCCTTGACCTTCTCAAGCCCGAAGTGCTCTTTGTCAAGCACCTCGCGCGCGGCGCGCACGTCGAGCGTTTCTTTCGTGCGCGTGTTCCACGGCAGATCGAGACAAATGTCCAAATAATTGCGGATGACGGACGCCTCCGACGAGCCGAACGGCTGCTTTTTGAGCCGGTCAACCTCTTTGAGCAGGCGCTGCTCGGAGTCCTCCGGCAGGTGCAGGGCAAGGATCTTTTCGCGGTAATCCGCGCTCTCAGAGTCCGGATCATCGGACTCGCCGAGCTCCGCCTGGATGATCTTCATCTGCTCGCGCAGCAGATACTCCTGCTGCGTCTGGTTCAGGCGGTCCTGCGCCGCCTCCTCGAGTTGATGCTGCAGGCCGAGCACGCTTGTCTCATGCAGCAGCATTTTCGAGAGCTTGGACAGCCTCCGGCTCGGGCGCGTTTCCTCCAGCAGCTCCTGCTTCTCTTCCGGACGCAGGAACACATGCTGGGAGATGAAGTTCGACACGAACGCCGCATTCGTGCTGCCAAGCACGCTGATGACCGCCTCCGGCGCCATGTTGCCGGACGCGGTGACGTACGCGTCAAACAGATTGCAGCAGTGGCGGATGAGCGCCTCGGTGCGCGCCGTTTTGCGCTCGGCCACGTCCGGAAGCGGCTCGACCTCGGCCACGAAGCAGGGCGTGTCCGTTCGCACGGCCAGCGTCCGGCCGCGCTCGATGCCCTCAGCCATAACGCGGATGGTCTTGGTGCCGGGCTGCTTCATCATCTGCTTGATGCGGCAGACCGTGCCTACGCCGTACACATCGTCCGGTGTGGGGATGTCGGTCGCAATGTCTTTCTGCGGGACCAGATAGATGATCTGATCATCGCTCATGGCCATGTTCAGTGCCGCGATGGACATGCTGCGCTCGACCTCAAAGGTCAGCATCATGCCCGGAAACACGGTCAGGCCGCGCAGCGCCATCATGGGCAGGCTGCGCCTGGCGGTGAATTCCACATGGTCCATAGAAGTTGTGTTATCCATTCAGATTCCTCTTTCGCTCAGGGGGTCGCGGGGGCAGGCGCGATGGGTCACTGCTCCCGATGCTCAATGCGCGGCGGCTCGGTGCCGTCCACGCTCGCCGCGGTGATGGTGATCTTGGCGATCGTCGGGTCCGACGGCACGGAGTACATCAGGTCCGTCATGACGCCCTCCATGACACTGCGCAGGCCGCGGGCACCGATCTCCATCGCGATCGCCTTATCCGCAATTTTGCCCAGCGCTTCGTCTTCAAATTCCAGTTCGACGTTATCAAACTGCATCAGCGCCTGATACTGCTTGGTCAAGGCGTTTTTTGGCTCCTTGAGGATGCGCACCATGTCCTCGCGGCTCAGGCTGGCCAGCGCCGTGATGACTGGCATGCGGCCGATCAGCTCCGGGATGATACCGAACTTCAGCAGGTCGTGCTGCTGCACGTTTTTCATGATCTCGGTCAGGTTGCGCTCCTTGGCACTCTGGATCTCGGCGCCGAAGCCCATGGACTTCTTGTCCATGCGGCGCTCAATGATCTTGTCCACGCCGTCGAACGCGCCGCCGCAGATGAAGAGGATGTTCGTCGTATCCACCTGGATAAACTCCTGCTGCGGGTGCTTGCGTCCGCCCTGGGGCGGGACGTTCGCGACCGTGCCCTCGAGGAGCTTGAGCAGCGCCTGCTGCACGCCCTCACCGGAGACGTCGCGCGTGATGGACGTATTCTCGCTCTTGCGGGCGATCTTATCGATCTCGTCGATGTAAATGATGCCGCGCTGCGCGCGCTCCACATCAAAATCCGCCGCCTGCAGCAGCTTGAGCAGGATGTTCTCCACATCCTCGCCGACATAGCCGGCCTCGGTGAGCGTGGTCGCATCCGCGATGGCAAACGGCACGTCGAGCATCTTGGCCAGGGTCTGGGCAAAGAGCGTCTTGCCGCTGCCGGTCGGGCCGATGAGCAGGACGTTGCTCTTCTGCAGCTCGACGTCATTGTCCTGATCGCCGCGCAGAATGCGCTTATAGTGGTTGTACACCGCCACGGACAGCACCACCTTGGCACGGTCCTGGCCGATGATATAGTCGTCGAGCGTGGCGCGCATCTCGGCCGGCTTCGGCAGCTGGTCGCGCCGGAGGGTGATCTCCGCCGTGGAGACGCTCTCGGGCTGATAGCCCTCGTCGATGATGCTCATGCACAGGCGCACGCACTCATCGCAGATATAGACGCCGTTGCCGGCAACGAGCCGGTTTACCAGCGACTGCGGCTTGCCGCAAAAAGAGCAGCGCACGCTCTTTTTCTCGTCATTTCTGGCCATAAAAACCTCACATTTTCTACATTTGAAACAGGGAGGGAACGGCGGTTCCCTCCCCTGACAGATTATCGCTTATAGATGACCTTGTCCACCAGACCGTAGGTCTGTGCTTCCTCCGCGGTCATGAAGTTATCGCGCTCGCAGTCCTCAGCGATGGTCTCGACCGGCTTGCCGGTGTTTTCTGCGAGGATGTGATTGAGGCGATCCTTGATGCGCAGGATCTGCCGTGCCTGGATCTGAATGTCCGTGCACTGGCCCTGGCTGCCGCCGGAGGGCTGATGGATCATGATCTCCGAATTCGGCAGGGCCAGACGCTTGCCCTTGGTGCCGGACGAGAGCAGGAACGCGCCCATCGATGCAGCCAATCCGACACAAATGGTGGAAACATCCGCCTTAATGTACTGCATGGTGTCATAGATGGCGAGGCCTGCGGTCACGCTGCCGCCGGGGCTGTTGATATAAAACTGGATGTCCTTATCGGGATCCTGTGCTTCGAGATACAGCAGCTGCGCCACGATCAGGCTGGCTGTCGTATCATTGACCTCCTCGGACAGCATGATGATGCGGTCATTGAGCAGGCGGGAAAAAATGTCGTACGAGCGCTCCCCGCGGGAGGTCTGCTCGACAACGTACGGTACTAAACTCATGGTACGCTCCTTTCGATGTTTCGCTTATCCAAGAGAGCATAACCGTTCTGCCCGGAATCCAAACAGCTTTCGGGGAATTACTCGGCTGCCTCTTCCTTGGCCTCGGGCTCCTTGTCCACTGCGGTGTCGCGGATGAGCTGGGCAGCCTTGCGGCGCTTCATATCCAGAACGATGATCTTCTCGTCGACGTACTGCTTGATCTTGTCGACTTCCATCTTGTACTCTTCAGCCATCTTGTTGTAGGTCTCGTCGAGTTCGCCCTCATCGAGCTCGATGTTCTCGGCCTTGACGATCGCGTCGAGCAGCAGATCGGTCTGCAGCTCAAACACGGCCTGCGGACGCATGATCTCCTGGAAGGTCTTCTCGTCCAGGCCCATGGAGGCGAGCACCTGCTCACGGGTGAGCTCGGGGCTGATGCCCATGGTGGAGATGTAGTTGCGCAGCTGCTCGTCGAGCTTGTCCAGGATCATGGGCTCGGGGATCTCGACGGTCATGTTGTCGACAGCGGCCTTCATGAGGCGGGTCGCATAATCGGACTCCTGCTGCTCGGTGAATTCCTTCTCCAGATCTTCACGGACGTGGTCACGGTACTCGGCGATGGTCTCGTAGTCGGAGATGTCCTTGGCCAGCTCATCGTCCAGCGCCGGAAGCTCGGGCTCCTTGACGCTCTTGACGGTGACTTTGAAGGTGGCCTCTTTGCCGGCCAGCGCCTCAACGTAGTTCTCGGGGAAGGTGACAACGACGTCGCGCTCGTCGCCGGCCTTCATGCCGACGATCTGCTCCTCAAAGCCGGGCACGAACGTGTTGGAGCCGAGCTCGAGGTCATAGTCCTCGGCCGTGCCGCCGTCAAACTGCTCGCCGTCGATGAAGCCGGCGAAGTCAATCGTCACGTGGTCGCCCATCTGCGCCTCGCGCTCAACATCGAGCAGGCGGGCGTTGCGCTTCTGAACGTTATGCATCTCTTCGTCGACCTTGCTCTCGTCAAACGCTTCGTGGTTCTGCGGGACCTCGAGGCCCTTGTACTGGCCGAGCTGCACTTCCGGATACATGCCGACCTCGAAGGTGTAGATCAGCTCTTTGTCCTCGGTGACCTTCTGGTCGATCAGGCTCGGCGCGCCGACGCACTCAAAGCCGCAGTCGGCACGGCCGGCCTCGAACGCATCCTGTGCCAGCGCCTCGATGGCGTCGGGATAGAACACTTCCTTGCCATACATGCCCTCGATGACGGCGCGCGGGGCCTTGCCCTTGCGGAAACCAGCCACGTAGAGATGGTTCTTGTTCTTTTTATATACTTCGTTGACCGCATTGTCAAAGACATCGGCCGGGACCTTCACTTCAAAGGTCGCCATATTTTTCTCTTTCTTTTCGATGTTCTGGATGTTCATTGGGTTTCCTCCTCTAATCATTTATCGCCGGGTGCATTGTTTATAAAATTTGTCATGAAAAGAACATGCCTAAATACTATAACAGATTTATGCCCTAAAATCAACACCTGTTTCACGGGAGAATCCTGCGCGGACAAAACGAAATATAATCCGCCGACAGCAGCCGGAACTCCGTGTCGTGATACATACCCTGAAAGGCGCTGCGGCAGCCGCGGCTGTGGATATGTCCGTAGCAGCACAGCGGCACATGATACGCATCGAGCAGGTCCAAAATCTCCGGGCACTCATAGCCGAGGTACTTCGGCGGGTAGTGCAGAAAGACGAGCTTCGTCCTGTCTCCCGCCGCCTTGAGCGACGTCTCGAGCCGGCCGACCTCGCGCAGCATGATCTTCCGGTCATGTGCCTCGCCCCTGGCCTCCTCATAAAACCAGCCGCGCGTGCCGCAGATGGCATAGTCCTCATAGAAGTAGCAGTTATTATTGAGGATATCCATGGTGTGCATATCGTGCGCTTCAAAGAAACTGTAGGCCTTTTTCGCGGTGCTCCACCAGAAGTCATGGTTGCCCTTGAGCAGGATCTTTTTCCCGGGCAGAGCCTCGATGAACTGAAAGTCCGGCAGCGCCTGCTCCATGGTCATGCCCCAGGCAAGGTCGCCGCAGAGCACGCAGACGTCATCGGCATGCAGAGACGAAAAACCAAGTTTGATTTTTTCTACATAATTTTCCCACGGCCCGCCAAATACGTCCATGGGCTTATCTGCGCCCAGCGACAGATGCAGGTCGCCGATTGCATACAATGCCATTTGCGTTCCTCCGTATATTCCGCGCCCGGCTGCACACAATAGATTCGACCGGCGGATGCCGGAATCTGATCTGGAGGCAGAAACCATGAGCGATCATACCAAAGACTGCTGCGAGTACAACGTCGCGTGCGACGTGAGCAACTGCGCCTACAATGCGGACGGCAAGCGCTGCCACGCAGACCACATTCAGGTCAAAAACACCCAGGGCACCTGCACCTGCAAGGACGAGACGTTCTGCAGCACCTTCACCAAGAAGGGCAGCGCGGCGTTCTGACCCGGCGGACGGGTCTCCCCGTCCGTTACATATTATTTCAGGAATTCGTCCACCGTATGCAGCATCTGCGCCTTGTCCACGCAGCCGCCAAAGCGCACCGGGCGCGCGTCCAGGCCGGTCAGCGGCGCGGGCGCATCGATCTGTGTCTCGCACGACAGGCGGCGGATCAGTGCCGGGCCGAAGGCGTCGGCCGTGCCGCCGATGCCGCGCAGCACCTGGTCGCAGAACTTGAAGGGGCTGGCCGTGGACACGACAACAGTGGGCGTCCGGTCGCCGGTCTCGCTGCGGTAATCATCGAGCACGTGATAGGCGACGGCCGTGTGCGTGTCAATCAGATAGCGGTGATCGCGCCAGGCATGGCCGATCTTCTCGCGCGTCTGGATATCATTGCAGAAGCCTCCGGCAAACGTCGCCTGAATCTTTGCCTTGAGTTCGTCAGAGACTGTATAACTCCCCTGCTCGCGCAGCTGCTGCATGTAGCCCGCGACCTCCGTGTCGCTGCCGCAGAGCGCATAGAGCAGACGCTCGAGATTGCTCGACACGAGAATGTCCATCGACGGGGATGCCGTCGTGTGGAACGGACGATTTTTATTATAGGTACCCGTACGGATGAAGTCCGTGAGCACGTTGTTTGCGTTCGACGCGCAGACGAGCTTGCCCACCGGCAGGCCCATTTCCTTGGCATACCAGCCGGCAAGAATGTCGCCGAAGTTGCCGGTCGGCACGACAAAGTTCAGCTTGTCGCCCATGGCGATCATGCCGCCGGTAACGGCGTCGCAGTACGCCGAGAAATAGTAGACGATCTGTGGCAGCAGGCGGCCCCAGTTGATGGAGTTGGCCGAGGACAGGAACCAGCCGCGCTGCGAGAGCTCGGCAGCAAACGCCTTGTCGCCGAAGATCTGCTTGACGCCGGTCTGTGCGTCGTCAAAGTTGCCGCGCACAGCGCTGACCGCGACGTTATCGCCCGTCTGCGTGACCATCTGCAGGCGCTGGATCTCCGACACGCCGCTGTAGGGATAGAACACGAGGATCTTCGTGCCCGGCACGTCGGCAAAGCCCTGCAGGGCCGCCTTGCCGGTGTCGCCCGAGGTGGCGACGAGGATGCACACCTGCCGCTGCTCGCCGCACTTTTTCAGGCTTGCCGTGAGCAGGTACGGCAGGATCTGCAGCGCCATGTCCTTGAACGCGCACGTTGGCCCGTGCCAGAGCTCGAGAAACGCGGTGGTGTCGTCGAGCCGGTGCACCGGCGCAACGGCCGGGTCGTCAAACTGGCTGCCATAGGCCGCGGCGGTGAAGCGCGCAAGCTCCTCGTCCGTAAACTCGCTCAGAAACGGGCGCATGATCGTCACGGCGCGCTGCTGGTACGTCATGCCGCACAGCGCCTGAAGCTGCTGCGCTGAAACGCCCGGCAGCGCCTCCGGCACGAACAGGCCGCCGTCCGGCGCGAGGCCGCAGGCGATCGCCTGCGCGGCGGAAACAATATGCTGATGATCTCTTGTGCTGTAGTAGTTCATATCTGGTCCCTCATTATTCAAAAGCATTTTCGATCTGATTGATCCTGCGTTGGCGGCGCGGGGTGTCCGCATCGCCGTAAATTTCGATCACATCAAAGCGCGGCTGCAGCTGCGTCTCGTGCTCCGCCAGCCAGAGCGACGCCGCCGTGCGGATGCGCGCCTGCTTGGCCGGGGTGACATACGCGCCCGCGCGCACGAACCGGTCGGACGCGCGCAGCTTCACCTCCACGAACACGACATAGTGCCGGTCGGCCGCGATGATGTCGATCTCGCCGAAGCGGCAGCTATAGTTGCGCGCAAGGATGCGGTAACCGTGCCGGCGCAGGTACGCCGCCGCGCACCCCTCGCCCCAGGCGCCCTTCGTTCCCTTGACTGCACCGGCCATATCAGTGCATCTTCTTCAGGAACGACGGCCGGTGGATGGGGCACGGCCCATGCGCCCGGATGGCCGCATAGTGCGCCGCCGTGCCGTAGCCCTTGTGCTTTTCAAAGCCATACTGCGGATAGGTCTCCGCCATCCGGCGCATGTAGCGGTCACGCGTGACCTTTGCGAGCACGGAGGCCGCCGCGATGTCGGCGCACTTGCCGTCGCCGCCGACGATGCACCGGCTCGGCACCGCGATGCCGGTGTTCCGGTTGCCGTCGATGAGCGCGAGCACCGGCTGCGGTGAGATCTGTGCGATGGCCCGGTTCATAGCCAGAAACGTCGCGCCGAGGATGTTGTGCTCCTCGATCTCCTCCACGGTCGCAAATGCGATGCCGTAACTCAGTGCCTGCGCGATGATGGCATCATAGAGCGCCTCGCGCTTGTTCTCCGAGAGCTTTTTCGAGTCGTTCAGACCCGGGATCTCCAATCCCGGCGGCAGCATCACCGCCGCCGCGCACACAGGCCCGGCCAGCGGTCCGCGCCCGGCCTCGTCCACACCGCACAGCGGATCCGTGTCCGGCGTGCGGAGCTCGTTTTCCAATGTCCACAGATCGACCTGCGTCATACATCCGCCTCCGGCATCTCGAGCGTGATGCGGCCAAGCTTGCCGCCGCGGTATTCATCGAGCAGCACACCCGCCATCCGCTCAAGGTCATATTCTCCGCCGGAGATGAGAAAGCCGCGCTTTTTGGCCGCCTGCTCCAGCAGCTCGAAGCCATTGCAGGCCGGGTCCGGCCGGAACTTGTAGCGCTGCTCCACCGCGTCGGGGTAAAACTTTGCGAGCCGGAGCATGAAGTTGGCCGCAAGCGTCTCGCGGTCGAGCACCTCGGCCTTGATCGCGCCGGTGATGGCCAGCAGCTCACCGACCTCCTGACTGTCAAACCGCGGCCAGAGGATGCCCGGCGTGTCCAGCAGCTCCAGACCCTGGTCGACCGTGATCCACTGCTTGCCGCGCGTGACGCCCGGCCGGTCGCCGGCGGCGGCCGCCTTGCGCCGCGCCACCTTATTGATAAATGTGGACTTGCCCACATTCGGGATACCCAGCACCATGACGCGCATCGGCCGGCCGACCTGCCCCTTGGCGGCATACGCCTCGATCTTATCGTGCAGCGCCGTGCGCACGGCGCCGGCAAAGCCGTTGACGCCCTTGCCGCTGCGGCTGTCGGTCTCGAGCACGGTCATGCCCTGCCGCTGAAAGGCTGCGCGCCAGCGCGCCGTCGCCTTCGGGTCGGCGAGATCGGTGCGGTTGAGCACGATGATGCGGGGCTTCTCGCCCGCGAGATGGTCGATGTCCGGGTTGCGGCTCGCCATCGGGATGCGCGCATCAAGAATCTCGCACACGGCATCGACCTGCTTCATGTGCTCCTCGATCATGCGCTGGGCCTTCGTCATATGGCCCGGGAACCACTGGATATTCAGTTTTTCAAAGTCCTGCGCCATGTTATTTCACAACTCCGATGTTCTTGACCGGGAAGAGTGTAAAGTACACCCGGCCCATGATATAACGCTCATCGACGCAGCCGAGACGCGCGTCGCGGCTGTCGGTGGAGGCATTGCGGTTGTCGCCCATGACGAACACGCAGCCTTCCGGCACCGTGATCTTGCCCTCAAAATTCTCCCGGTCGTGCACGGGCTCATTGACATACGGCTCGTCGAGTGCCTTGCCGTCGACATAGACCACACCGTCGTCAAAATCGATGTCCACGGTCTGCCCCTCCGTCGCGATGATGCGCTTGACGATGGGCTCTTCCATGAGCGTCTGCTTGCGCAGAACGACGATGTCCCCCTGCTTCGGATGATAGAACAGGTTGGAGATGACGACCTTGTCATTCTGTTCGAGCGTCGGCACCATGGAGTGACCGACGACGTTGACCATACGCACCGCAAACACAAACAGCAGCACGCAGAACACCAGCGCAAAGATGATGCACTGGATCCAATCGTATACTTCGGCGCGGCCCTTGGCGCCGCTCGGATTCTTGCTGTCCATTTTCAAAACCTCGGTGTAAAAAATTCGTAAACTATATTATACACGCTCAGACCCGTTTTCGGCAACTAAAATTGTGTGAATTCTTTTCCGGCGGCATCGCAAAAACGCCCCGAAAACGCAAAAAAGAGGCCGAAGCCTCTTTTTTGCAGTATCCACTTAGATAAGCTCTTTGACCTTGGCTCTCTTGCCCACGCGGTCGCGCAGGTAGTACAGCTTAGCTCTGCGGACTTTGCCGCGGCGAACGGTCTCGACGGACACGATCGTGGGAGAGTGCACCGGGAAAACTTTCTCGCAGCCCACGCCGTAGGAGATGCGGCGGACGGTGATCGTCTCGTTGATGCCGCCGTGCTTCTTGGCGATGATGGTGCCCTCGAAAGCCTGGGTACGCTCACGGTTGCCCTCGGTGACGCGGACAGTGACACGCACGGTGTCGCCGACGCGCATGGCCGGCAGTTCGGGTTTCATGTACTGCGCGGTCAGAGTTTTGATGAGATCCATAATGAAATCCTTCCTTTATCAGACGTTCATACCGGTGGACAGAGCCGGTCACGGCAGCGGACCGTCGTTATCTTGCGAAACGCTGTTTCGCACAAGCCATAAGATAATAGCACATCCCGTGTCGGTTTGCAAGTGTTTTCAGCGGAAAATTTGCATATCCTCCGTGTAGACCTCCCGCCGCGTGAAAGCAGCGAAGTCCGGCGCCAGCTCGGGTGCCAGCTGATGCAGCGCCGTAACGAGATGGTCGGGGTTGAGCGTCGGCTCCTGTGCGGAGACAACGGCCTCAATCGTCACGAACCGCACCTCCGGGCGCACGTGCAGCTCCGAGATTGCGGGCACGATGTCCATCTGCCCTTCCCCGCGCTTGGTCTTGCGGGTGATAACGATGGCATCGCGCGCATAAAACGCGCGGAGCTTTTCCGCCATGTCCGCCGGGTCTGCGTTGTCGTATTCATACCGCCCGGTCACGCGCAGCCACTTGAGCTCGCGCACCTTACGCCCGCCGGAGTACGCCTCGAGCGCGCGGATGCCCTCCGGCATGACCGCTGTGAGCCGCTCGGGCAGCGTGGCGAGATCCACGTCCTCACGCAGCTGGAAATCCATCAGCTCACACACGCTCCCGACGCCGACGGACAGCGGCAGCAGGATGGAGATGAGTGCGTGGGGATTGAAGCCCTCGGAATATTTCAGCGGGCAGTCGGCGCGCAGAAACACGCGCTGCATCGTGCGCATGAGGTCGAGGTGCGAGATATAGATCGCGCGGCCGGTCTTTTCAAACCGCAGTCTCAGCTTTTCAGGCATCGCACTTGCCCCCTTCCGTCATGAGTGAGAGCGCACCGCAGCCGGTGCACTGCTTGCGGCAGTCGGGCGAAAGCTCGGCCTTGTACGCCTGCTCACGCTCATGCCACAGGTGCGCGCGGCGCACACCCATGTCCACAATGTCCCACGGCAGGAACTCGTCCTTCCCCCGCTCGCGGCAGGCATAGAACATCGGGTCGACGCCGCAGGCGTCCATGGCCGTCATCCAGCGGTCGAACGAGAAATAGTCGCCCCATGCCTCGAGCTTGCCGCCGCGACGCCAGACCTCTTCAATGACGTCGGCAATGCGCCGGTCGCCGCGTGAGAGCACGGCCTCGACGAAGCTGGTGTCCGGGTCGTGCCAGTTGTACGTCACGTTCTTGGCCTTGATATTTTCGCGCAGGAGGTTGACCTTGCGCTTGTACTCATCCATCGTCACCTGCGCCTCCCACTGGAAGGGGCTGTGCGGCTTCGGCACGAAGCACGACGTGCTGACCGTGATGCGCACACCGCGGGCCTTGTTCGTCGCGTGCATGCGCCACGTGTGCAGCACCTGATTGGCGAGCTCCGCGATGCCGAGCACGTCCTCGTCCGTCTCCGTCGGCAGACCGAGCATGAAGTAGAGCTTCACGCCGTTCCACCCGCCCTCAAAGGCGACCTGGCAGGAATGGAGCAGGTCTTCCTCGCGCACGTTTTTATTGATCGCGTCGCGCAGGCGCTGCGTGCCGGCCTCGGGCGCGAAGGTCAGGCCGCCCTTGCGCACCTTCTGCAGGCGGCTCATGATGTCCATGGAGAAGTTGTCCGCGCGCAGCGACGGCAGCGCGAGGCTCATGCTGCGCGGCTCGCAGTATTCCAGCAGCCCGTCGCACACCTCGTCGAGCGGGCGGTAGTCGCTGCTCGAGAGCGACAGGAGCGTCGCCTCCTGATAGCCGGTGTTTTTGAGCGATTCGATGCCCTGACGGATGATCGTCTCCGGTTTGCGCGGGCGCACCGGTCGGTAGACATACCCCGCCTGGCAGAAGCGGCAGCCGCGGATGCAGCCGCGAAACAGCTCTACATTCACGCGGTCATGCACGATCTCCGTGCTCGGCACAATAGGGTCGGTCGGATAATAGCAGGCGTCAAGATCCTGAATAATGCGCTTGGTCACGCGCGCGGGCGCGCCGTGCGTCGGCGTCAGGTCGTGCAGCGTGCCGTCCGGGTTCCAGTGCGGGACATAAAACGACGGGATGAGCACGCCCCGGATCTTCGCCGCCGTCTCGAGAAACTGCGTCTTGCTCCAGCCGGCCTGCTGTGCCTGCCGGAACAGCGCCAGCACCTCATTATTGACCTCCTCGCCCTCGCCGATGATCATGAGGTCGAAAAACGGGGCCATCGGCTCCGGATTGCTGCAGGCCGTGCCGCCCGCGATGACGAGCGGCGTCAGCTCCGGCCGGTCGGCGCTGCGCAGCGGGATGCCGGCCAGATCAAGCATATTGAGCACGGCGGGATACGCCATCTCATAGCCAAGCGAGAACGCCACGACGTCGAACGCGCTGACGGGGTCGCCGCTCTCGAGCGCATAGAGCGGGATGCCCGCGCGGCGCATTTCGGCTTCCATGTCGCCCCAGGGGGCGAACACGCGCTCACACCAGACGCCGGGCATCCGGTTCATGGTTGCATAGAGGATGCGCATGCCGATGTTTGACATGCCGATCTCATAAATATCCGGGAAACAAAAAGCGAGGCGCAGGTCCACCTCCGCCTTGTCCTTGATGATCTGGCGGTATTCGCCGCCGGTATAGCGCGCGGGCTTCTGCACGCGCGGCAGGATGCGTTCCAATCGCTGATCCATACTACACTCCTACATATGATAGTAGGAGTATTTTACATCATGTTTTCCCCCTTGGCAAGTCATTCCCGGCTGCAAAAGCGCCAGCCACGCGCCAAACACGCCCAGCGCAAGCCCCATGCCGCGCGCAAACAGCGCCACGCCGAGCCCCATGAGCGCGATCGGAAGCACCAGGCCCAGCACGTCCAGCAGCCGCTCCGCCGCGCGCTCCCCTGCCAGCGCCGTGACCGCTGCTTCCAGCGCGCGGCCGCCGTCGAGCGGCAGCACCGGCAGCAGATTCGCGCACGCGTACAGCAGGCTCAGGTCCGCCCCCTCCGGGTATCCGAGCCCGCGCAGGATACAAAACAGCCCCGCACCGGCGGCGGGGCCTGCCAGCGCCGCCGCGATCGTGCGCACCGCGCCCTCCGGCGGCGCGCAGCGCAGCGCCAGCCCACAGGCCTCCATACGTAGGCCGTAGACCTCCGCGCCGCACAGCACCAGCGCCGCAACATGGCCCAGCTCATGCACCACCACGGCGAGCACCAGACGTACGCACCAGCGCAGCGGCAGCAGAAAATACAGCCCGGCAAGCAGGGCGACCGCGCCCGGGCGGATATCGAGCGCAAAGCGGCGGCGCTTCATGCGGCGGCGAGGTAAAACTCCGGGTTATAGTAATACCCGTCGTGCATGAGCTCAAAGTGCAGGTGTGGCCCGGTCGCCTTGCCGGTCGCGCCGACGAGCGCGATCTCCTGCCCCATCGTGACCGTCTCCCCGGCGCGCACGAGCAGCTTGCTGCAGTGGCCGTAGAGCGTCGTGTAGCCGTCGGCATGACGGATCTTCACGTAGTTACCGTACCCGTCGTCCTGCCCGGCGGCGAGCACCGTGCCGTCAGCAAAGGCACAGACCGCAGTGCCGGAATTGGCCGCGAAGTCTGTGCCGTAGTGAAATTTCACCTTGTTTTCCAATGGGTGCAGCCGGTAGCCGAAGCCGGACGAGGTGTAACCCGCGACCGGCGACGCGTGCGCGAACGGCAGCTCGCTGACCACATAGCTGACATTGGCCGGCACCGCATAGCCGGAATAGACCGCCTGCTCGTTGAGAAATGTCTCGCGCGCAGCGAAGGCTGCCTGCAGCTGCGGGCTCTGCGTCGGTTCGGGCGTCGGAGCCGGTGTGGGCTCCGGGGTCGGTTCCGGCGTGGGTGTCGGCGTCGGCTCCGGCGCGGGCGTCGCCCAGGCGGACATATTCACATTCACGGCAGGCAGATACTGCCGCAGCTGTTCGTCCTGTGCCTGCACCTGTGCGGGCGCAAACACGCTGCGGATCTCGGCAAAGACGGACTTGTAGTCATCGTCCGTATTGATGGCCGGCAGCAGCACCTCGCGCGCATCCACGGCCGCCGCCGGGGCGACCATCTTCACCGCCGTCAGCAGCAGGAACACCGTCGCACACAAATAAACTTTCCAGCGCTTCACGCACATCACCCCCGATAACAGGAGTGTATGCAGACAGGCTGGGGGTTAGTACATCACAAGCTAGCCGCTTGCCTATCCCTTGTTCAGCTGCATGAAAAAGCACCATGCGGACACATGGTGCTCTATCATTTCAAATCTAATGGCTCATTCTTCAGTTGCCGTTTCTTTTTTCTGCTGCAAATAATGCTCAAAGCTCTCTTGGGCTTCTTTGGGCGCATCCTCTTTCAGCTTTGGAACAAGGCCATCATATTCATACCATTCTTTATTTGATTTCCAATATACATCAAATTTCCGCATAGAGTCAGCCCTTTCACGGCTGCAGAGTCCGCCTCACTCAATGCCCTGCTGCTTGCACCAGATGTCCATGACGGTGTCCACCGGCAGGAGCTTGACCAGACGCACCTGACGGCGCACAGGGTGACCGAGAATGGAGACGCTTTTTTTCTTCTTGAGATCCTTCATGGCCTGCGCCGCCACCTCATCGGGGCCGTACCACTTGTCCACATAGCGGATGTATTCATCATGATGCGCGACCTGCTGGAACTCGGTCTTGATCCAGCCGGGACAGACGCACATGACATGGATGCCCTGCGGGCGCAGCTCGCGGCCGAGCGCGCGCGACAGGCTCAGGACATAGCTCTTGCTTGCACCGTACACCGCCTGATACGGCACCGGCTGCCAGGCAGAGTTCGAGCCCATGTTGATGATACTGCTGCCGGCGTGCATATACGGCAGGCTCGCGTGGCACATGCCCGTGAGCGCGAGCGAATTGAGCTGCGCGCTGGCGAGCAGCTTCTTGCGGTCCGCCTCGGCAAAGGGGCCGAACACGCCGCAGCCGGCCGCATTGACCAGCATCTTGATCTCGGGCTGCTCCTGCTCGAGCAGGGCCTGATAGGCGTCGATGCTGCTCAGATCCGAGAGATCGAGCGCGATCGGACGGATGGGGTTCGTGCACTTGTCGTGCAGCTCCTCCAGCCGCTCTTTTCTGCGGGCAATGACCCAGATCTCGTCATAGCGTGCGTCCTTATCCACGGCATAGACGAGCTCCCGGCCGATACCGGCGGATGCACCGGTGATGACAGCAATGTTCATACTTTCTCCTCCAAAACGAAAAAATCGGTAGTCCTATCATATCGAATTTGCTCCGGTTGCGCAAGGGATGTGGGAATAAAAAATCGCCGCGAACGATACAACGTCCGCAGCGATATGGTCGGAGTGGCGAGACTTGAACTCGCGGCCTCATGGTCCCGAACCATGCGCGCTACCATCTGCGCTACACCCCGATGCAGCTTTTTCATTATAATGATAACGCACACGGTTGTCAAGTATCAATTTTCATTTTTGCAGAGAAATATGCGAAATTTGTCGATTCTTGTTTTCGGAAGAAATGTTTCTTTCTGTTATTTTCATCTTGACAGCATTCCGGAATCCCACTATAATAAAACCACTGCGGTCAGCCCTGTCTTGCAAACTTTGCTGACTACATCCTTGGAGACTGTGCACTGCTGCCAGTCTCCTTTTTTCTTTCTTTCAATGCTGCGAAAATATAAAAATGCCGCGACTAACGTCGCGGCATTTTTATGGTGGACGATACAGGACTCGAACCTGTGACCCTCCGCACGTCAAGCGGATGCTCATACCAGCTGAGCTAATCGTCCGTGTCAGCGTTGGTTATTCTAACGCATCTATACTTTTTTGTCAACCCCCTTTTTTTCGACGGCTCCGAAAAAACGGAGCCGTCGAACATAGGGCGCTTTACTTCGCCGTGATATAGACCGTGCAGTCGGCCTTCACACCGCCGCACTCGGCCGTAATCGTCGTCGTACCCTTGCCTACGCCGGTCACGACACCCTTGTCGCTGACGGTGGCGATGGATTCATCCTTACTCGACCACGTGACGGTCTGGTCGCCGCCGGCCGGATAAATCGTCGTTCCGAGCGGCACTTCATCGCCAACTTTTGCCGCAAACTCCGTGCGCTTGCTGCCGAGGAACGTGATGGTAATGCTCGTGACCGACGGTGTCGGTGTCGGCGTCGGGGTGGGCTGCGAGGTCGGAGTCGGCGTGGTGACCGGTGCTGCGCTGGACACCGTCGCCGGCGGGGTCGGCGCCGCAGAAGCCGAACCATTTTTACTGGCATTCAGGCTCACAGTAATGAGCACGATGACGGCCGCGACAACCGCGATGAGCAAAATACCGCCAAAAAGCATCTGCCACTTCGTATTGACCGCGGCGTGTTCTGCCGCCGGGGTACCTGCATTTTCGCTGGACGTGCGCAGCGGGATGCGCTCCGCGGATCTGCTGCGGCCCGTGCCGCAATATGGACAGCGGCTGCGCAGACCGGAATACTCCCGTCCGCAGCGCCGGCAGGTAATCTTGGGAATGACGCTCATAAGAAGCCTCCAATATGTAAAGATCTGATACGCATTTGTTTTTCTATCATACACTGTTCGCAATTTTTCGTCAAGAGGGAGAACTTTCCGCCCTCCCTCTTTGAGACACATCAAAACTGCATCTGCACCCCGCCGGCTAAATCCGAGGTCAGGATACGCTCCTGCTGCCCGGTACGGGCATTGACGGCAATGACACAGCGCTGCCCGTCGTCCGTTTCGCACAAATACTCATAGCACAGCGTCTCACGCGCACCGTAGAGCCGGAGAAGCGCCGTGCGCGTATCCATGACCTGCAGCGTCCCCGGCACAGCCGCCTGTCCTGCCTCGATGCCGATGGTGTCCGTCGGGAGCGTGCGCGCCCGGTGCGTGTCCAGATACGACGCCGACGAGAAGCCGCAGACCGTCCCGTCATCGAGCCGGACGCGCACACGCAGCTGATCCGCCGTGCACAGGACATTATCCTGCACATAGCAGAACGTGCAGATGAGCGACTGCCCCGCGTCCTCCGTATCGATCAGTCGCATACCGTCATAGCCGCGCGCGCGCAGAAACGCCGCAGCTGCCTCCACCGCCTCATCGGTGGAAAGCGCCGGTTCGCCGCCGGCGTAGGAGGAATAATAGCGCAGCACTTCCCCGCCGGACACCGTGACCGCGATATAGGACGTGTCGTCCCCGTCGTCGATAGCAAAGTTCCAGCACGGTACGACGCCCTCCGAGCGGCCGGTCGCCTGCAGACGCGCCGCATCCATGTCCAGAAAAGCCGCAGCCGCGGCCTGCGCCTGCTCCTCCGTGACCTCACCGCGGCCCGCCAGCATGGCGTAATCCGCCGCCGTGCGCACCTGATAGCTGCCGCCCGCGATCGGAAGCGGCAGCTCCTCAAACGAATCGGCCAACGCCGCGAGTTCCGCCTCGAGCGTGTCGGACAGATCCGTCTCCAGCCCCAGATTCTCCAGCGACTCCGTGCTGCGCATATGCGCTGTCGTCGTAACTGCACCGTCATAGAGTGACTGGCCGAGCGCCGCAAGCTGCGTGCTCAGCTGCGTTGTGGCGTCAGAAAAGGCGCGCAGGTGCTCCAGTTCCTCGGAGGTGAACGTTTTGCCCTCCGCCGCATTGCGCGAGAGCGTGCGCGCATAGTCCCCGGCGAGGGCGATGTTGCGCGCGATACGCGCGAGCGCGTGCGAGTTGACCGGCAGCACGCCGAGCGCCATCTCCGCCGTCTGCGCATTGCTGTAGATGTCCGTGCAGACCGTGCACTCCATGGCCGCTGTCGTTGCATACAGGCTCTTTTGCAGTGAGCTGTCGAGCTCCTGCACGGCGTTGAGCACCTCACCGTAAGCGTGGCGGTAATTGGCGTCCATGGCCGTCTGGCGGCGGTTGGCGTCCGTGCGACAGGCAATCAGGCCGATCGCGAGCGCCGCGACGAGCGCTGCCGTGTAGGAAATGATGAGCACGCGCGTTTTTTTCTTCATAGCAAACCACCCCTTCCGGACTAGTGTTGCCGGAAAGGGTGGTTTTGATGTACAGTTTTTCTCAGCCGGTGATCTGCAGCGTCTGCGCCGAGGCGAGCAGACTCTCATACCAGCCTGCCGGCGCCGTTCCTGCCCGGCAGAGCACGACCGAAACGCAGCCGTCCGCCGTCTGGATCAGGTATGCCTCGAGCTGTTTTTGCACCGTGGCGCCATTGACACCATAGGCATTCAAATCTCCGAGCTTGACCTGGCCGAGCGTCTCCGTGCTTGCAATGGTGCCGTAGTCATTGAGGATCGTGCCCGCGAGCGTCTGCGCGTCCGCGCCCGGGTGATAGCCGATCTCCAGATAGGCGTCCATGCTCGTGTCGTCCGCGCGGGCAAAGCAGCACTTGCCGTCCATCTCCGTGCTCAGGAACACGGAAGCGTCCAAATACAGCGAGAAGTCCGGGCCGCCGCGCTGTGCGAACGAGCCGTTGACGAGCTGCATGGTCTTGTCCACGCCGCCGACAGAAACCGCCTGCTGCGCGTCGCGCGACGGGGCCTGCCCGCTGCCGAGGATCAGCTCCGGCTCGTCGGAAAACGGAAACTGCGGCAGATTTGTCGCGGCCGGGGCCTCCGGCGCAGGTTTATGGATGCGGATACCGGCCGCGTTGACCACAATCAGCGCGATTGCGAGCAGCACGACCACGACGGCCATGACGATGACCGCTCGCTCCACGCCCGTGCGTTTTTTCATGCCGCTCATCCTTCCAGTTTGGCGATGCCGGCATCGACCCGGCGCAGGGTCTCGTCCCGGCCGAGGATACGGCAGATCTCCACCGCGCCGCCGGGCGTCACCGCGCGGCCGGACACCGCAATGCGCACCGGCCACATCACCTTCGCATTTTTCACTTCCAGCCGTTCGGCCAGATCCTTCATGGCCGCGAGCAGCGTCTCATCGTCCCACACCGGGAGCTCCGCAAGCACAGGGCGCACCGTTTTGAGCATTTCGAGCGAGACGGCGGGATCGGTCTTGGACTTCTTGTTCGTGTAGAGCGCGATATCGTACTCCGGCAGCGCGTCGAAGAAATCCACCTTCTCCGGAATGTCCGTGAGCACCTCGCAGCGCTGCTGCAGCAGCGGCGCGATCTGCGCAGGATCGATGGCGGGGTTTTTCACCGTCTGACGGATGTAAGGCACGGCCACGGCGGCGAACTGCTCCGGCGTCATGGCGCGGATATACTCGCTGTTGAAATACTTGAGCTTATCAATATCAAAGATAGCCGGAGACTTGGAGATGCCCTTGATGTCGAACGCCTCCACGAGCTCGGGCAGCGAATAGATCTCCCGCTCGCCGCCGGGCGCCCAGCCAAGCAGCGCCACATAGTTGACCACAGCCTCCGACAGGTAGCCCTGCGCGATCAGATCCTCATACGACGGGTCGCCGTGGCGCTTGGACATTTTGTTGTGCTGGTCGCGCATGACCGGCGAGCAGTGGATATACTTCGGGATCTCCCAGCCGAAGCCCTCATAGAGCAGGTTATACTTCGGCGTGGACGACAGGTACTCCGACCCGCGCACGACGTGCGTGATGCCCATGAGATGGTCGTCGATGACGTTGGCGAAGTTATACGTCGGCAGACCGTCGCGCTTGATGAGCACCTGGTCGTCGAGCGTGTCATTATCGACCGTGATGTCACCGAAGATCTCGTCGTGGAACGTGGTCTTGCCCTCACGCGGGATCTTCTGGCGGATGACATAGGGCTTGCCAGCCGCGAGATTGGCCGCGATCTCTTCCTCGCTCAGGCGCGAGCAGCGGCCGTCGTATTTGTGGATGACAGTGCCGTCGGAAACATTTTCTTCGGCAGCGTCGTCCTTATCGCAGAAACAGCGGTAGGCGTGGCCGCGCGCGATGAGCAGCTCGGCATATTCCTTATAGAGTCCCCGCCGCTCGGTCTGGATATACGGGCCGACCGGTCCGCCGACATCAGGTCCCTCGTCGTGCGTCAGGCCACAGGCGCGCATGGTGCTGTAAATGACATCGACCGCACCCTCCACATAACGGCCCTGATCGGTGTCCTCAATGCGCAGGATGAACTTGCCGCCGGCGTGCCGCGCGATCAGGTACGTATACAGCGCCGTGCGCAGATTGCCGACGTGCATATAGCCCGTCGGGCTGGGCGCGAAACGGGTGCGCACCTCGCCGTGCGGGATGCGCTGCTCCATGTCTTCAAACCACTTTTGATCTTTCATATTCTCTGTATCCTCCGGATAGATAAACCATAATTATTTATATCTTATTTTACATCGCAGGGATTGTCAAGGAACTTTCTGTGTTGTATTCCACCACGGGTTGTGGTACAATATTCAAACAAATGCGATTTTTCAGCACAACAGTTAAGGAAGTAATAAAAAATGGAAGAAAAAACTGCGAAAAAAGTCATGCTCTCCGGCATCCAGCCCTCCGGCGATCTGACGCTCGGGTCCTACCTGGGCGCGATCAAAAACTGGAGCGAGCGCGCCGAGATCTTTGACTGCTATTATTTCATGGCCGACCTGCACTCGATCACCGTGCGGCAGAACCCCGCCGACCTGCGCCGCCGCACCATCGAGCAGCTCGCGCAATACATCGCCTGTGGCCTCGACCCGGAAAAGAACACGCTCTTCATCCAGAGCCATGTGCCCGCGCACACGCAGCTCGGCTGGGTGCTCAACTGCTACACCATGTTCGGCGAGCTCTCGCGCATGACGCAGTTCAAGGACAAGAGCGCTAAAAACGCCGAGAACATCAACGGCGGCCTGTTCACCTACCCCGCCCTGATGGCGGCGGACATCCTGCTCTATCAGCCGGACTATGTCCCCGTCGGCAGCGATCAGAAGCAGCACGTCGAGCTCTGCCGCGACGTGGCCACCCGCTTCAACAACATCTACGGCGACGTGTTCAAGATCCCTGAGCCGTACATTCCGAAAGTCGGCGCGCGCGTCATGAGTCTTGTATCACCGGAAAACAAAATGTCCAAGTCCGACAAGGATCCCAACGGCACCGTGTACCTGCTCGATCAGCCGGACGTCATCATGCGCAAGTTCAAAAAAGCCGTCACAGACTCCGACACCGAGCGCTGCGTGCGCTATGATCTGGCGAACAAACCCGGCGTGTCGAACCTCATGAGCATCTACTCTGCCTGCACCGGCAAGACCTTTGAAGCCATCGAGGCGGAATTTGAGGGCCAGGGCTATGGCGCGTTCAAGCCCGCCGTCGGCGAAGCTGTCGTCGAGACGCTGCGCCCCATCCGCGAGGAGAGCGAGCGTCTGCTCAAGGACAAGGCCTATCTCGAGACCGTCTATAAAGCCGGCGCGGATAAGGCGTCCTACATCGCCAACAAGACGCTGCGCAAGGTCTATAAGAAGGTCGGCTTCGTCGCCAAATAATACTTACATTATTGGAGATCGGTTCTCATGTTTCTTAACACTGCTGTCTGGATCAAAGTCATGCTCGCGATCCTCATCGCGTTCGTGGTCAGCTTTGCGCTGACGCCGGTCGTCAAGATCCTGGCGCAAAAACTCGGCGCCATGGATGTACCGGGCGAGGCCCGGCGCGTGCACGACCATCCCATCCCCCGCATGGGCGGTCTGGCCATCTTTCTGGGCTTCATCGTGTCGATGCTCCTGTTCGCGGACATCACGCAGGAGGTGCGCGGCATTCTGCTCGGGTCGATCATCATCGTCATCACCGGCGTGATCGACGACATCATCTCCCTGCGCGCGTGGACGAAGTTCCTGATTCAGATCCTCGCCGCCGTCATCGCCGTGCTGCACGGCGTGGTCATCAACGTCGTGTCGAACCCGAACGTGTTCAGCAGCCAGGAGGCCATCGTCCTCGGCTGGGTCGCGATCCCGATCACGGTGCTGTGGATCGTCGGCATCACCAACTCCGTCAACCTCATCGACGGACTGGACGGTCTGGCCGTCGGCGTGTCGACCATCAGCTGCGTGACCATTCTGGTCGTGGCGCTGCTCGTGTCGGAGCCGAACGTGGCGCTCATCGTCGCGGCACTTGCCGGCGCGTGCATCGGCTTCATGCCCTACAACCTCAACCCCGCCCGCATTTTCATGGGCGATACCGGTTCCCTGCTGCTCGGCTACGTGCTGGCAACGGTGTCGGTGCTCGGATTGTTCAAGTTCTACGCAATCGTCACGTTTGTCGTGCCCGTGCTCGCACTGGCCGTGCCGCTGTCGGACACGCTCTTTGCGTTCTGCCGCCGCATCCTGCACGGACAGAGCCCGTTTCACGCCGACCGCGGCCACTTCCACCACAAGCTCATGGATCTTGGCCTGAATCAGAAGCAGGCCGTCGCGATTCTCTACGCCATCAGCGCCACGCTCGGCCTCGCCGCCGTCGTGCTCACGACGAAGGGCACCATTCGCATCGCGCTGCTCATTCTCGCGCTGCTGATCGGCTTTGTCGTGTGCGCCTTCATCCGCAAGAGCGTGCACAAGCACCACATCGATGTGGAGCTGCAGGAAGCACAGGCCGCAGCGGACGCACGGGCAGACGCTGAAGCGGCCGAAGCGGAAAAAGACGTATCTGTCAAAACCGAACAGGCCAGCGGCACCACAGCTGCCGAAGCCCCTGCGCAGGAGGTCAATGATGAGCAAACGCATTAAAGTCATGTCCGTTTTCGGCACCCGGCCGGAAGCGATCAAAATGGCGCCGCTCGTGCTCGAACTGCAAAAGCACCCGGAGCTCGAGAGCATCGTGTGCATCACGGCGCAGCACCGGGAGATGCTCGACTCCGTCATGGACTGCTTCGGCATCCGGGCGGATTACGACCTGAACATCATGCAGCAGGGGCAGGATCTGACCGCGATCACGACGCGCGTGCTCGAGCGCATGCGCGAAGTGCTCAGCGAGGTGCAGCCGGACATCGTGCTTGTCCATGGCGACACCACGACGACATTTGCCGGAGCACTTGCCGCGTTTTACGCCAAGATCCCCGTCGGCCATGTGGAGGCCGGTCTGCGCACATACGACCGCTGGTCCCCCTTCCCGGAGGAAATGAACCGCTCGCTCGTCGGCCGCATCGCCACGCTGCACTTCGCGCCGACTGCAAACAACGCCCACAATCTCGAGCGTGAGGCCGTGGAGGGCGACATTTTCGTCACCGGCAACACCGTCATCGACGCCATGGCCTACACCATCCGCGGGGAGCAGTTCGTCTCGGATGAGCTGCAGCAGGTCGATTTCTCGCGGCGGGTCATCGCCATGACCTGCCACCGGCGCGAAAATTACGGCCAGCCCATGCGCAACATCTTCACCGCCGTGCGCCGTCTGGCGCTCGACTACCCGAACGTGGAGATCGTCTACCCCGTGCATCTGAGCCCGGTCGTGCGCAGCACGGCGGAAGAGCTGCTCGGCGGTGTGCCGAACATCCGGCTCATCGCGCCGCTCGACGCCGTGGATATGCACCGGCTCATGGCGCGCAGCTACATGGTCATGACCGATTCCGGCGGCATCCAGGAAGAGGCCCCCGCGCTCGGCAAGCCCGTGCTCGTGCTCCGGCGCGAGACGGAGCGGCCGGAGGCCGTCACCGCCGGCACCGTCAAGCTCGCCGGCACGGATACGGAGGACATCTACCGGCTGGCCGCCGAGCTGCTCGACGACCCGGCCGCCTATGACCGGATGGCCAAGGCCGTCAATCCCTATGGCGACGGCAAAGCCTGCCCGCGCATCGCGCAGGCGATCCTGAGCCATTTTCTGGGCGCGCAGCCGCCCGAGCCGTTCGTGCCCGCGCACTAAAGAAACAGCATCCCGCCGAGGATGAACAGCAGCTCCTTGTCGCCGCTCTCGCGGTACATGAGATACAGCACCAGGATCAGCAGCAGGTCCTCACTCTCGAGGTCCGCAAGCGAAAATTTCTGCAGCAACTGCTGCAAGCCGCCGCCGGGCAAGCCCGGCGGCGGCTTGTTGTTTCCGGCAGACGGCGCAGGTGGGTGCGGGCGGATCTCCGGCTGCGGCGCATCCGGCACACGCTCGACCCGGCCGCTGTTGCCCTGATAACGATTATACATGGTCGTCCCCCTCCAGGTCCTCTGCGGCGAGCTCGGCAAGCGATGCGAGCCGCGCGAGCTTCATGGCGCGGTCGATCTTGCGCCGGCGCTTCTCGGCCAGATAAGGCTTCATGGCCTCGAGCAGGTGGCGGTTGGCGGAGTCGTGTCCGCCGCCGCGCAGCGCCGACATCATCCGGCGCAGCTGCCCCATGTCGAGGTCAAGCTCCGGATCCGGTGCGGACGGCGGCGCTGACTGATCGCCGCCGTCGCCCAGGATCGAGGATGCCAACTGCGCGATCTTGCCGAACTGCTTCGGATCATTGAGCAGCGCGTCGAGCTTTTCCCCGATCTCATCCATCCTGCATCGCGTCCTTTACTTTTCCGGCCAGACGCTGCCCGGTGTCCGTGCTGAGCACCTGCGTGAGGATCTGCCGCAGCGTCTCGGTGTCCCCCGCGCGCGCTGCCTGCTCGATCTTCTGCGCATCGAGCGCGCCGGCCAGCTTCTGCCCGTCGGTCGAGTCGGCGATCTCCTGCAGACGCTGCAGACGTCCGTCGCGCGCAAGCTGCTTTTTCAGCGCATCCAAGTCCTTCATATCGGTCACGCTCCATTCGGGGCGGCTTGACTTTGCAGGCCGTGTCCCGTATAATGCGGATAGCCCGGCCGTGCCGGGTATCCTGCTTTTATTGTATTCTATGAGCAATGCAGAGGTGACTTGCCACGAAGATCCTTGTTTTTTCCGATTCTCACGGCCGAACGCTCGGCATGGTGCGTGCCATCCGGCAGCAGCAGCCGGACGCCGTGTTCCATCTCGGCGACTGCGAACGCGACACGCAGCGGCTGGAAAAGGAGTTTCCGGACCTGCCGCTGTACCGTGTGTGCGGCAACTGCGACCGGGAGCCGGTGAATCCCGAGGTGCTGCAGCTCACGCTCGACGGTGTGAAGTTCTTCCTCACGCACGGGCACCGATACAGTGTGAAGTATACGCTCGACGCCCTGCTCAATGCAGCCTATTTCGCGGGCGCGGACATGGTGCTCTTCGGGCACACGCACCGTGCCATGAGCGAGACCATGCAGGGGCTGTACGTCGTCAACCCCGGTACGGCCGGCGTCGGGCCGGCGTGCACATACGCCTGCATCGAGACGGAGGACGGTGCCGTCCGCTCTGTCGGCATCCACGCCATCCCCGAGACATAAATCATGCGCCCCCGGCAGCAGGCCGGGGGCGCATGAAACTTTCGTGTTACTTTTCGCGGAACGTCACATAGAGCGTGTGGTTACTGTCCACGTTCATAAAGGAATAGCTCGTCAACGGCAGGACCGTGGTACCGTCGATGACCAGCGTCGCGACCTCGTAGCCCTCCTTCGGTGTGATCGTGAACGACACGCTGCCGCCCTCGGCCACTTTCTGATTGCCGCTCGGGCTGACGCTGCCGCCGGCGCCGCACGTGACGGTGACGGTGTACTCCTTCTTCTCCGGGCCGGCCGAGATGGAGACCTGGATCGTCGTGCCCGGCTTGACCATCGTGCCGCCGACCGGGTTCTGGCGCGCGATGGAGCCCTTGCGCACGTTGTCATCATAGACCGTGCCGCCCGCCTCCACGGTGACGCCGAGACTCTTGGCCGTCGCCTGCGCCTGCTCAAGCGTCAGACCGACGAAGCTCGGGATCGCGACCGGGGTGTCCTCCGGCGCCGCGGGCTGCTCCTTCGGGCCGAGCGAGACGACGAACGCGACCGTCTGCCGGTGCTTGAGCTGCGTACCCTCGTTGACGTCCTGCCGGATGACGATGCCCTTGGTCTCGTCGCTGTTTTCATACGTGATGCTCGGCTCGGCATCCAGCTCCGCGAGCTGCGTCTTGGCCGATTCCTCCGTCTGGCCGACGAGATTGGGCAGGATGCGCGCATTGCCTTTATGAAAATTGAACACGCCGGACAGCGCGCAGATCACGACCGTGACCAGGGCGAGCACCGCCGTGATCGCCGTGATCGTCAGCCGTTTGCGCTCGCTCATGCGCCGGACGCCATGACGGCGGCGTGTGGTTGTCTGTCTGCTCATATTTTTTCCTCCGGAATCGACAGGATGGATAGAAATTTCAAGGAAACAAGTATATAATAGCATAGACGCAGCGTTTTGACAAATGTTCGTTTCTGGGAGGATCTTTCTATGGAAAAAATCGCACTCGTGACCGGAGCGTCCCGCGGCATCGGCAAGGCGACCGCGCTGGCGCTGGCCCGCGACGGCTGGACGGTACACGTGAACTATATCCGATCCCGCGAGGCGGCCGAGGCAGTCGCCGCGCGGACCGGCGGAATGGCCATCTGCGCCGATGTGAGCGACGCACAGGCCGTCTGCACCATGTTCGAGAAGATCGGACCTGTGGATCTGCTGGTGAATAACGCCGGTGTCGCGGTCTACGGTCTGCTGACAGATCTCGACCCGGCCATCTGGCAGCGGCTGTTTGACGTAAACGTCACGGGCATGTACAACTGCTGCCGCTGCGCGATCCCGCCGATGGTGCATGAAAAGGCCGGGCACATCATCAACCTCGCCTCCATCCTCGGCACAAACGGGGCCTCGTGCGAGGTGGCCTATTCGGCCACGAAGGGTGCCGTCGTCGCCTTCACGAAGGCGCTGGCAAAGGAACTCGGCCCGTCCGGCATCCGCGTCAACTGCGTTGCCCCCGGCTGCATCGATACGGACATGATCGCAAACCTCAGCCCCGAGGACAAGGCGGAACTGGCCGACAGCACGTCCCTATGCCGCATGGGCACGGCGGAAGACGTGGCCGATGCAATCACGCTGCTGGCAAGCGAGCGCGCCCGATTCGTGACCGGGCAGGTGTTCGGTGTGGACGGCGGACTGCTGATCTGAAGCATGGAACGCAAAAAACAGGTGCACACCGGATCGGTATGCACCTGTTTTCATTTTTATTCCGCCGCCGGCGTGTTGGGTGCGGCATTGCCGGGTGCCGCGGATTTGTTGCGGCCGCGTCCGCCGCGGTGACGGCGGCGATGGCCGTCGGCGCGCTTTTCCCCGTTCGGCGCGGCGCCCTCGGCCGGCTTTGGCGGCTGCGCCTTGGCGCGGCTGCGCTCGGCGTTCTCACCCGCGGGCTTGTCCCCAGGCTTGCGCGCGCCGGATTTGCGGTTCGGCTGGGACTTCTGGCGCTGCTGCCCCTTGGACTTTGCGCCCTCCTGCGCCGGCTGCTCCGCCTTCGGGGCAGTCTGACCGTCGGCAGGCTTCTTCCCGCCGTGGCCACGCGAGCGGCGGCGCGGACGCTTTTTCTTCTCGCCGGATTCGGGCGTATGTGCACGCTCTGGCTTCTTGTCACCGTAGACCTCATCCGCAAAGAGCTGCGGCAGCGCCCAGGGATCCTCCTTCGGCTCCTCTTCGCGCACCGGCTTCGGTCGGTCCTTGAGCAGGGACGGCAGCGGTTCGCCCGGCTTCGGGCGGCCACCGGGGATCACAGCGATCTCGTCGGCCTGATAGTTTTTGAAAACGTCCTCACCCTGCCCATCGAGCTTGACCTTCAGACTGCTGCGCAGGATGTTGACCGACGACACGGTGCCGTAGCCGGCGGGCGTCTCGACAAAGGTGCCGACCTTCGGCACAGCTTTGACCAGCTCCTCATACGCCGCCTGTTCATAGCGCAGGCAGCACATCAGGCGGCCGCACGCACCGGAAATCTTCGACGGGTTGAGCGACATGGACTGCACCTTCGCCATCTTCGTGGACACGGGCTGAAAGTCGTCCAGAAACTGATTGCAGCAGTACGGGCGGCCGCAGATGCCGATGCCGCCGAGCATCTTCGCCTCATCACGCACACCAATCTGGCGCAGCTCGATGCGGTTGCGGAACACGGAGGCCAGATCCTTGACCAGCTCGCGGAAATCCACGCGCCCGTCGGACGTGAAGAAAAACATGGTCTTGTTGCCCTCAAAGCTGCACTCCACATCCACGAGCTTCATATCCAGTCCGTGCTCGACGATCTTCTGCTTGCAGATGGCAAATGCCTCTTTTTCGCGGCGGCGATTGATCTCCTCGATACGCAGGTCGTCCTTCGTGGCGATGCGCGCCAGCGAACGCAGCGGCTGCACGACCGTCTCGTCCGGCACCGCATGGCTGCCCTGCACGCACTCGGCCAGCTCCAGCCCCCGCGACGTCTCAACGACCACTTTCTCGCCCGTGCGCACAGCAATGCCATGCGGGTCAAAGAAATAGACCTTGCCGCGGTTTTTGAATTTTACACTGATTACTTCTGTCAATTTGATATCCTCACTTCTGAACTTTCGCCTGCACGCCCGAAACGGACAGCAGGCCAAAGATATGCTTCGTGCCGACATTGGCGCGGCGGTAGCGCTCGCAGGTCTCCAGCAGGCGAAGCTGCTGCGCGCACAGCGCCTGCGGCAGCACCGTCTCGTCCGGTTCCGCCAGCAAGTGCACCAGCCGGTGCTGCACGGCGGGGAGAAATGCCGAGAGCGTCTGCGCATCCATGCCCTCCTGTGCAAGGCACCAGCGCAGGAGCGTCAGCCGGTTTTGCGACGCAACCGCGCGCAGATAGTCCTCTGCCAGGGCCCGGATCTCGTCCGATTCCTGCAGCTGCTCCGCCGGATCGCGCAGCAATGCGCAGCGTGAGCGCACCGTCGGCAGCAGCAGCTCCGGACTTGCAGCCGCAAGAATGAACGCCGCGCTCTGAGGCGGCTCCTCCAGCAGCTTCAAAAACGCATTCTGCGCATTGAGATTCATCGTATCCGCCTGACGCAGAACGTAGACCTTCTTTTCCGCCTCGCTCGGCAGGATGTACGCCGTGGCCGCGACGCCGCGGATCTGGTCGACCTTGATCGACGGCACTTTGGCATCCGGGTCCGGCGCGATATAGATCACATCGGGGTGCACGCCGTCATAGACCTTGCGGCAGTCCCGGCACGTCCGGCACGGACGCACACCATCACTGCGGCAGAGCATGACCGCCGCCAGATCGAGCGAGAGCCGGTCGCGCGCCTGCTCCGACTGGGACGCGACAATATATGAATGCAGCAGATGCTCCTGCGGTTGAAATTGCAGCATACACGCGCTCCTTTCCGGCATACATTGTCTATTTTACCCGCTGCAGCCGGATTCGTCAATCACTATTGCATTTCCAGAAATAAAAAAAGCAGGCAGCACCGGCTGCCTGCTTTTTTGTGCATGTGTTCAAGCGTTCTTCTCGAGGTAATCCACGACCCGACGGACGGTGGTCAGCTCGGCCGCCTTCTCGTCCTCGATCGTGATGCCGAACGCATCCTCGATCGACATGACCAGCTCCACGACGTCGAGCGAATCCGCGCCGAGATCGTCCGCGATGTTGGTGTCCATGGTGATGGTGTTTTCGTCCACCTCAAACTGGTGGGCAAGCAGTTGTCTCACTTGTTCGAACATAATACCGTTCCTCCTAAGTCTCTCGTCAGCTCCACTCACGGCTGACCGGTTTGTTGCTGGTGCGCTGCGGCTTCTCATAAGAGACCACAACGCGGCGGTTCGGCTCGGTACCGGTCGAACTCGTCGTCACGCCTTCGTAATCCTGCAGCGCCGTGTGGATGACGTGACGCTCGTAGGAATTCATCGGCTCAAGCGCCATGCTGCGCTTGTACTTGATGGCCTTTGCGGCCATCTTCTCCGCCAGACGCACGAGCGACTCCTCACGCTTGGCGCGGTAGCTCTCGGCATCGACACTGATATGCATGTGCTTATCGCTGCCGCGATTGACGGCGTAATTGGTCAGGTGCTGGATCGCGTCGAGCGTCTCGCCGCGGCGGCCGATGACCGCGCCCATGTTGCTGCCGGACAGGTTCACGTTCACGCCGCCGTTATCGCGTGCGGTGATCTCGATTTCCGCCTGGATGCCCATGTGCTCGAGCAGGCCGCTGACGAACGCGCGGATGCGCGCATAGCTCTCCGGCTCATCCGCTGCGGGGGCGGCAGGTGCGGCCGCGGGCTGCGCCTCAGCCGGAGCTGCGGCCGGGGACTCGGCCGCAGCTTCAGCAACAGTCTCAAGCTCCTCATCCGGCGCCTCATACTGCACGCGGACGACCGCAGGGCTGGCGCCGATGCCGAGGAAGCCGGACTTGGCGCGCTCGACGATCTCAACGGAAACATCATCCCGGTCAAGGCCAAGCTCCTCGAGCGCGGCGGCGATGGCCGCCTCTTCCGTCTTGCCGGACTTTTCCAGTGTTTTTAACATCATTCAGTACTCTCCTGTTTTCCTTCCGGGACTTCGGCGGCCGGCGCCTGCTCCGTCTCGGGAGCGGCAGCCTGATCCGCTGCATAATGGTCCCGCGCGTAGGCACGGCCGCGCGCATAGCGGCGGTTGCCGACCTGGGACTCCGGCGCAGCCGCCTGCTCGACGCCGAGACGCTCGCGGCGGGCGGCACGCTCTTCACGCACGGCCGCAGCCTTGCGCTCGTCATCCTTCTGCTTCTGGCTGGCCTGGATCTTCTTCTTGCTGGTGTTGGGGTTGACGATGGTCTCACCGGCAGCCTTCAGGCGCTCGGTCTCGAGACGTTTGCGCTCGAGCTCCGCATCGCGCTCTTTTTCGCGCGCGATGCGCTCAGCATCGAGCTTGTCGAGCTGCTTGTTGAAAACCTTCGTCAGGCTGACATCACGCAGGATGCCGAGGATGCTGTTGACGATCCAGTAAATGCCCAGAGCGGCCGGCATCGTATAGCAGATCCACAGCGACACGAGCGGCATCATGAACATCATGGTCTTGTTGGTCGCAGCGGCCTGCTGATTGCCGGCGGTCTGCGGTGTCATCGACGTGCTGATCTTCATGGACAGCCACGAGAGCACCGCCGAGACGATCGGGATCAGGAACAGGCCCAGAGCCGGAAGCCAGACGGCTTTGTTGCTCCAGTCAAACGTCCAGATCTTGAACGACGGCTGCTGGCCCATGTTCAGGCCGATGAACGAATAGTCGATATCCAGCAGCTTGCCCGAGAAATCACCGAACGCGCCGGTCACGGCGTCCCAGTTCTGATGGATCAGGTCGGTGATCTGGATCTCCTGATAGGCGGACTTCGTCTGTGCGACATAGCCCGCATTGGTCGTGACCCAGTCGGTCAGCTGCGTGACAGCGTCCGCGCTCAGGCCCATCATCTTCGTCAGCGGCTGGCGGATGACGCTGTAGAGCGCAATCAGGATCGGGAACGGGATTAGGCTCCAGAGGCAGCCGGACATCGGGTTGATCTTCTCTTCCCGATAGAGCTTGGCCATCTCTTCATTGAGCTTTTGCTGGTTTCCCTCGTGCCGGCGCTGAAGCTCCGTGATCCGCGGCTGAAGGCGGCTGGTGCGCATCATGCTCTTCTTGCTCTTGGCCATGAACGGAAGCAAAATCAGGTTCACGACAACGCCGAAGAGAATGACCGCCCAACCGTAGCTGCCGGTCAGCTCATAAAGTGCTTTGAGCAGCCAGGCAAAGGGTGCAGTAATCCAGGACATAAGACGACTCCAATTCTAAAATTCTCAGGATTTCCCGGTCATGGCACCGGGTCATAAAATTCATGCTCACCCGTATGGAACGGATGGCACCGACATATGCGCTTGATGGCCAGCCACGAACCCTTGAGCGCTCCGTATTTCTGCAGAGCCTCGAGCGCATATTCCGAGCAGGTCGGAATGAACCGGCAGCAGGGCGGCTTGAGCGGTGAGATATACCTGCGGTAAAACTTCACTAGCGCGATGAGCAGCCGCTTCATGCGCCGTCATCCCCTTCCGTCAGCAGGCCGAGCTGGGCGCACGCCGATAAAAACGCTGCCTCCAGCTGATGATAATCCGCCGTGCACGCGCGCACGCGCGACACGACGACCAGATCATACCCGCGCGCGATCTGCCGCTCATGCAGGCGATAGATCTCCCGCAGGCGGCGGCGGATGCGGTTGCGCACGACGGCATGGCCGACTTTGTTGGACACGGTGTAGCCGATGCGGCTGCGGCCGGCGCGGTTTTTCCGGCAGTAGACCACCAGATACGCATTGGCGCAGCTTTTGCCCTTCGAGTACAGACGCCGGAATTCATAGTTTTGTTTGATCGTGCTGGTAAATTCCAAAGGTCTCCCCCGATCCTCTCTGCTGTGCAGACTCTCCGGATATGCCTTTAGGGCGGAAAGATCCCGCCCTGAAAAACATAATTAAGGAGTCTGCCTGCTCACGCGCAGCAACTCAGTAGCTGAGCTGCTTTCTGCCCTTCGCTCTGCGGCGGGACAGCACCTTGCGGCCGTTGGCGGTCGCCATTCTCTTGCGGAAGCCGTGCTCTTTCTTGCGCTGAAGCTTCTTGGGCTGATAGGTACGGAACATGGTGTTTTCTCCTTTCGATCATACTCAACAGCGGCTCGCGCCGCCGTAGTTGGCAAAAAGTATCCGGCGCCAGACGACTGACGCCGGATACATATTATACACTATAAAAATTCGCTCTGTCAACCTACATTTTTCGCGCTCGCTGCACCGCGCAGATCCTCGCCGGTGATGTACTTTTTCAGCGGCTTCCACAGCAGCGCGCCGACGATGAGTACGAGCACCATGTCGATGAGCATGAAGCTGCCGTTATACAGCGCCGAGTAGAACCACGGCGACGTCATCGTCAGGCCGAAGAAAGTCTCGGGCATATACTCGGCCCAAATCGTCGCGCCGACGACATAGTGCACGAGAAAGCGCGTCACGCTGCCGACGACCGTGCCGATGAAGAAGCCGCCCTTGAGCTTCGAGCACGCACCGGCGAAGCCGAGCACTGTGAACGCGAGCAGATAGTCGCCGATGAGCGACTGCCACGTCCAGGCATACGTGCTGCTGAGCACCGCCTGCAGAATGCTGTAGGCAAAGCTTGCGAGCATGCCGGGGCCAAAGCCCCAGCGGGCGCAGTACAGGAAGATCGGCAGCATCTCGATCGTGATGGAGCCGCCCTGCGGGAGTTCGAAGAGCTTGAGATAGCTCAGGACCTGGGCGAGGGCGATGAAGATCGCGCCCTCGCACAGCGCGCGCAGGCGCAGATGGGATTTGCTTTGGGTCATGTCGTGTTCCTCCTCAAAGAAAAAACTGCATTGCCGAAACAATGCAGTCCATAGAAAACGATGATAGATATAGATAGATTTCGTTTCCTACGCCGGCATTATCCGGATCAGGTCTGTGGGTATCGAGCTTCGATTCACTCGTCTCAGCCGGGAATGACCCAGCCCCCCAATATACATTATTCTTTATACACGCATGTGCGATATTTGTCAAGTCATTGTCTGCGCGGCGGCGCATACATATCCGCAGCAGTGGCAAGCATGTTCTGCATCTCCATCCGGACAGACGGCGGCGAGAGGATCTCCACCTCGGTGCCGAAGCCGAACAGCCAGGCATAGAACTTCGGGCTCGTGACCACGTTGAGCACAACTGTGAAATGCTCCGGCCCGTCGGCGACTACGATCACGTCCTTGCCGAAACGGTCGAGCACCGCGCCGACCAGATGATTGGCAAAGCGCAGCCGCACCGTCTGCTCTTCCCCACTGAACATGCTGAATACTTTTTTGGAGTACGCCGACAGATCCAGCTTTGAAAGGTCTTCCGTACCCTCACGCGGCATCTCCAGCGCGGAGATATCCGTCATCTTGTCCACACGGTAGTGCTTGCGCAGCTCCGCCTCGGCATCCCAAGCCAACAGGTAATAATTCTCATTGTCCCACATCAGTGCCAGCGGACTGACGACATAGTATGCACCCGCCTTGCGGTAACGCCGCTGTTTGGAGATAGTGTATTCAAAGTAGTGGAAGCGGATCTGCCGGTCCCGGGAAATGGCGTCGGCGATCTCGTCCACATTATAATACACGCTCTCATTCATGCTCTTGACGCGGCCGCGGACATAGACCTGCCGCTGCAGGAGCTGCGCATCATAGATACTGGCAAGGCTCTCGATTTTTTTGATGAGCGCCAGCGTCTTTTTGTGCGTGATAAACTTGGACGACTGCACACTGTCGACCAGCAGCTTGAGCTCCGGCACTTCAAACGTGCGCGAGCCGACGTAATACCCGGTCGTTTTCGTCTTGGTCTGCACGATGTCCATCCCGAACGTGCGCAGTGCCTCGAGATCGCCGTAAATACTCTTGCACTCGGCGGATATTCCGCGCTGCGCCAGCTGTGCGATCATCTCCGGCACGGTCATCGGATGACGTTCGTCCGTCTGCTGCAGCAGGATCTCCATCAGGTACAGCAGCTTCAATTTCTGATTCGGTGATTTTGGCATAGTTCTCCCTTTTCTCCGTTTCCAAACATGGACACGATTGGATTTTACCACAAAAATCCGGTATAAAAAAGTGCTCTTGCACAACTCGCACGATTTTCGACATAATTTGCGCGATTTACTCCGCAGCGGGGGGCACAGGCAAGAGAATATCATCCAGATTATCCAGAATAAAGTGCTGTGCATCCGGGTGATACAGCGTGACCTGATAGGGGCCGCGCTTGCCGCTGCGTTCCTCGACTGAAATGCCGATAGAGCGCCCCAGCGCCGTCGGGCCGCGAAACGGCGTCCCGTCTCCCCACGTGTTCATCTCCAGGAAGCCGCGCTGCAGAAGCCAGTCCGTGATCGTCGTCGTGCGCAGGTACCTATAAACAAATGGATCGACCATTTCATTGAGCGCGCGGCAGATCTCGCTGACGGTCATCGGCTGCTCCGTAAACGGAAACGCCGCGCGCTGCTCGATCGGCAGAGCAAACGGCAGTCCCGGAGCCCGGGGCCCATTGTCATATATCTCCTGCAGCAGGCCGGATACAAAGAAAAAACAGCGCGACATTTCCACCCGATTGAGCACGCTGTCACCTGGCAGCTCTCCGCCCGTATGTGGGTCCAGCCCAAGGGCAAGCGCATCGAGGCAGCGTTTGGCATCCAGAATTCGTTCCTTTCGCGTCATATCATCGCCCGCTTCCGTGTTTTCCTTGATAATAGCAGATCGAGAGTCCCATAAGCAGGACTCTCGACCGAAAAAACAAAAAATGTTCGAAAACTGCAGTTCCATTCGGCTGCGATAACGGGGCATCCTCAGCAAAAAGCGGGCGGCGCTGCCGCGCCGCCCGCGCACGCTTTGTGCCGTATGGATTACTTCTTCACGTTTTTGCAAAACTCCATCAGGATCGTCGCGACCTGCTCGCGCGTCGCGCTGCCCTGCGGCTCAAGATAAGTCTGGCCGCCGTTGCTCGCGCCGGAGATCAGGCCAAGTGCCACGGCATCCGCCATTGCGTCCTTCGCCCAGCCGGACACGCTGCCCGCATCCGGGAAGATGCTCAGGTCAGCGGGCGTCCACGTGCGCTCGAGTTTGAGCACGCGCGTCACGTATTCCATGATGATGACGGCGATCTGCTCGCGCGTCACCGGCCGGTCAGGCTCGAATGTCGTGGCCGACGTGCCGGCCACGACGCCGGTCTGATACGCCCAGAGAACCGCGTCCTGATACCAATCGTTCGTCAGGTCCGTGAACGGCGTCTTGCCGGAGACCTTCGGCTCGCCCTCTAGGTTATAGAGAATCTGCACGATCTGTGCGCGCGTCGTCGCAATCGACGGAGCAAACTGGTCACCGCCCGTGCCGCTCATGAGGCCGTTTTCCACGCAGTACTGGATTCCTGGATTCGACCAGCTCGTTGCACTCACATCATCAAATCTATCGGCCACCACTACTTGCATGGGGATGATTGTCTCCTTCACCTCGCCGCAGCGCGTGCAGGTGAAGGTCTTCACACCGGTCTCGGTTTCCGTCGGCTCCTTTGTCACTTTGCCTTCATCCCACGCGTGGCCGAGCGCATCCACGTAAGTATCCACGTAGCTGTCGCCGCAGGCGCAGGTGTGCGTGGTATAACCCATTTCGGTGCAGGTCGGAGCAGTGACGACAGCGTTATAGTTGTGCTCGTGCGTGAGCTTCGGGATGGTCTCCGTCTTCGTCTCGCCGCAGCGGGTGCAGGTGAAGGTCTTTACGCCGTCCTCGGCTTCCGTCGGCTTCTTTGTCACTTTGCCGTTGTCCCATGCGTGGCCGAGCGCATCCACGTAAGTATCCACATAGCTGTCGCCGCAGGCGCAGGTGTGCGTCGTGTAGCCCTTTTCCGTGCACGTCGGAGCGGTGACAACATTCTTGTAGTTGTGGGTATGGGAAACATAATTACAATGGATTTTGGCGTTTTTTAACGCGTCATTTCCGCCATCAATTGTAATGCCATTCCATGCTTCCTCCGTACCGGTAAAATACACATTTGCTAGGGATTTGCAGTTCAAGAAAGCATCATAGCCAATGCTCGTCACGCCGTCCGGGATCGTTATGTTTTTCATAGAAGTGCACCCTTCGAAGGCCTCAGCGCCAATCCTCGTCACGCCGTTTGGAAGCACCATGTTCGCCAGAGATGTGCACCCAGCAAAAACTTCATAGCCAATATTCGTCACGCCGTCCGGGATCGTTACGCTTGTCAGAGATGTGCAGTTCACGAAAGCCGCATCATTAATGCTCGTCACGCCGTCCGGGATCACATAGCTTCCGGAAAAGGCCCCCGGACACTGCGCCAAAACTGTCTTATCTTTGTTGAACAAAACACCAGACGCATCGCTGAAGTAATGACTGCTGCCCCCGTCGACCCATATGCCAGTCAAAGAGGTGCAAAAACCGAAAGCATAATCGCCAATGCTCGTCACGCTGTCCGGAATTGTTACGCTTTTCAGAGATGTGCAACCACAGAAAGCATAAACACCAATACTCGCCACGCTGTCCGGGATCGTTACGCTTGCCAGAGATGAGCAATCCTTGAAAGCGCAATTGCCAATGCATGTCACGCTGTCCGGGATCGTCATACTCGTCAGGGATATGCACTCAAAGAAAGCAAAGTTACCAATGCTCGTCACTCCGTTTGCCATAAAAACAGACTGTATTTGGTTCCCATTTTCATGCCACGGTGAGCTATAGTCATAGTCATGCATAGCCCCGTTGCCGCTGATCGTCAGCACGCCCTCGCTGTCCAGCGTCCAGGTTAGGTTGCTGCCGTCGCCCTCCGCACCGCAGGTGCCGCTGTCCACAATGTCCGCCGCCAGTGCTGTGGCCGGCAGGAGCGATGCGATCATCAGCACCGCGAGCACAAAGCTCAAAAGTCGTTTTTTCATGTGTTTCCTCCCTATTGGTTTTTTCCGCTATTTTGCAGCAGCCCCACCGCCGACCTGCCGGGCGCGGCAGCAGGGAAAATCAAGTTAATTATAATAGTTTTTATAATATATGCAATACAATTTACATTATTAGCATACTTTTCTGCAGAATTTGCGCACAACTCAAATTAAAACAGCAACATCCCCCTCTGATTCCGGATGAATCAGAGGGGGATGCATTTCTAACGGGTCACTTCTTCACGTTTTTGCAG